>OLOQ01000913.1_pt1 | contig 30284 bp, 31 predicted proteins | sample 1673101 | NCBI WGS metagenome assembly OLOQ01 (sample SAMEA3136754, study PRJEB25190) | human gut metagenome | biome: human gut; feature: human-associated habitat; material: faeces | place: Austria | collected 2013 | reverse complement strand
GTCGGGCGGTATTTATGCCCGCAAAAACCGTATGTGCTCTTGTTAAGCGAAGGTATTTTCACTTGATTAAAAAACAGCTCGCGGGAAGGTTTTGTGCCCTTTATGATGAGAGCAAAAGGAAGCCGGGCGCGCCCGCAGCGGGGAGGGCTGCCCGGCGCAAGGCGCAGGATCAGCCCGACTGAAGCGGAGGGCGCGCCCGGCGTGGGAGCGCGGGCGGCTTTGCCGGCAGAGATCCTATGGACTCCCCCCATAGGAGAAGTCCGTGCTGATTTGCCCATGACCGGAAAACAATTCGTAAACGGTTTGTAAATTCTGCGCTGCTTTCCTTGCAGTTTTTCGGCCATTCCGTTATGATAGAGTACAGCAGAAATGAACGGGAAAGGAGAGCCGGAAAGGTATGCGGGATTGGTTTCGCCGTTTGATGATGGGACGATACGGGGTGGATCAGCTGACCTGGGTACTGCTGGCGCTCTCTTTGGTCATCTCGCTATGCGGCAGCATTTTTCAGATCAAGGGGCTCAGCATCCTGTGCTGGGCGGTGCTGGTGGTGTGCTATCTGCGCATCTTCTCCCGCAACATTTACGCCCGGCAGCAGGAGAACCAAAAGCTGCTGCAATTCTGGTGGAAGCTGAAGAACGGGCGCGCGAACCGGCCCAGCCGGGAGGAACGCAGAAAGTACAAGGTATTCATCTGCCCCACCTGCAAGCAGAAGCTGCGGGTGCCGCGCGGCAAGGGGAAGATCAGTATTTCCTGTCCCAAATGCGGGACGAGCTTTATCAAAAAGACATAACGAAAGGGCCTTCCGCGGAGGGCTCTTTTTTTGATGGGTGGGATGAAAAGGCCCCCGGCGGGATCGGTGTAATCGGGCCGGGGGCCTTATGTTACTGCATCATTTTACGCGTTGGGGTCAGTCCTCGTGCTTTTTGGTGAGCTTTTTAGCGCCGAGGCAGAGAGCGCCTACGACAGCCAGGCCGATCGCGATGTAGCCAACGGGGCCGGAAACCGCGCCGGTGGAGGGGTTGCCCTCCGCGGGCTTGCTATCGCCCGGCTGGGTGGGGGTGATGATGGTGATGGTGGAGGATTTGGTGTAATCACAGCCGGTGCACTTGTCGGAATCGGGGAGGAACTCGTGGGCGGCTTCGTTCTGCTTGTTACCGCACTTTGTGCACTCTTCCCAGTGAGAGGTGGCATTGTACTTCAGGGGCTGGCCAAAGGTGCAGACCTCATGCGTCAACTCTCTTTCGCAGACAGTGCAGGTCTGGTGATGGTAGCCATCGCCGACATTTACCCAAGCGGAGGGGGTGTGGACAGCCTTATCCAGTTGCTCGTTGCAGCCTTCGCGGGCACACACTTTCCAGTGTTCATTCTCATCTGTGGTGACCCAAGGACCGTTATGATCGTGGCCGAGGGCCGCTTTCGTCACGGCGGCAAGAGTTGTCTCGGTGGTGGCGGTGTCATCGGAGAACAGCTTATCACAGCTGCACTTCCAGTAGGCAGCATTGCCGGGTGCGGTGCAGGTGGGGGCCTTAGCCGCTACGGAAGTAAGATGACTGGTATGGACATGACCGAGGGCAGGGGTGAGGACTTTGCCGCATTCGGTGCACTTGACGGGGTCATCTTCAGTTGCAGCATTACGGTCGGGGATATGGTTCGCCGCAGCATTTATTACGGTACAGCCAGTACGATTGCACTTGTGCCAGTGCTGGACATCGCCGATCGTCCAGTCAGTAGCCCAATCATGGCCAAGAGGGCTACCATCGGTGGCGGTGCAGCCGGTACGCTTGCAGGTCTTAGGAGCGGTACAGGTTGCATCAGCCCAATCATGGCCGAGGGCGCTGCCTTCTGTCTTACCGCAAATAGAACAGGTTTTGGCAGTGGTGCAGTTTGCGGCGGTCCAGTTGTGCTCTTCATAGCCACCTTTTTCGCTATTGGCAGTACCTGCTGTCAAGGTGCAGCCTTCGGCCGTACACTCATGCCAGTGGTGGGTACCATCGCTGGTCCAATTGGCAGCCCACTGGTGAACATGGGGGGTGGTGATGGTGAGGGAAATAGACGCGTTATTCTCGTAAACGGAATTGCTATTCACATCGGAGAGCACCAAATCCTCAGTATAAACTTGGTATGTTCCCTCAGGACAGTTTGCTGCAATGATCACTTTGAATTGCAGCAGAGTAATTTGTGTATCTGCTATAGCAACTGCATAAAAAGATGAATCCATATTTAATCCAGTAAACTTATTGCTAATAAATGTCGCATTACTGAATTTGTCCGTTTTCTCAATGTCTGCCTCATTGGCCGAAACCTGCAAATTGCTGTCGCTGGTTTTAAGATCGAAATTAACACCAGCGATCTTACTTTCTGTCGGTGCTGGATTTTTCAATATAACAGATATTGTTACGATCTGCTCATCAGTGCTTGTTACGAAGTTGGTTTTATCCGCCAAAAGCTCGACTGAGAGAGGGCCTTCAGCCATAGAAGGAACAATAGCAAAAGAAAGGACAAAAGTTATTGCGAGTAGTATTGATATAATCTTCTTTTTCATATAAAGTAATCCTCCTTTTTAATATAGTTTACTACTGTTGTTTACATGATTAAGAAGTCGAATAACATCTTGAATATTCACCCGGGAGTCATTATTGATATCGCAATGGTGAGCATCTACAAATGGAGAACTATTATTTACATGGTTTAGCAACCTAATAACATCTTGAATATTTACTCTACCATCTTCATTTACATCGCCTAGTAGGAAAATCCTCACCTTTTGAGTCACATCTTCTGTGCCTACTTTTACAGTGTAATCACGGGTAACATGATTTTTCTTCTCCACCCGCAGGTTGTAGGTACCGGGGGGAACATTGCTTATGGTGTAGTGGCCGGTAGTGCCGCTCCAGGTGCCCACGGAGGTTTCGCCTTGCAGCAGCGTTACGGTTACCTTCTCAGCGGCATCGCCGTAGCTGGTTACTGTACCGCTTACCGTCACACCGGGGGGCTCCTCCTGGATGGTGACGGTGGCGGATGTGGCGGTGAAGGGGACCTCCTGCAGGCTGGCGTTCATGATGTCCAAGCCCGTTATGCCAATTGTGGTGACGGTATCCATGGGGGCATTCTCCAGCACACGAAAGGTTAACCGGAGGATGCAGCAATCGGAGCCTGTCCAGTTCTCACCCTGAGCCCAAACTGCATTTTCACGATCTACTTTCTCCCCTGTTTCGTCCTGTTTTGCTTTGATGCCTACTTCCCAGTCTGTCACTGATTGCCCATTCGCATCGGTAAGCTGGAGGAGTGTCTCATCATACTGGAAAGCGAACCTTATGCCGGCGATACCGGGGTTATTGTGGATCACCAGCTCTACGGTGAATTCCCCGCCCGGCTGGACGGACGATGCGGAGGGGCGCAGCTCCAAGGTGGGGGTGCCCTTCGCCAGGGAGGGGACACTCACGGCAAGGCACAGGATTATGGCCGCCATGAGGATGCTCCATATTTTTTTCATAGCCAATCTCCTTTCTGCCTTGCCGCACTTTTATCGGACTGTGTCATCCTTTTATCTTCTCTTCCACATACTGCTGCATCAGCAGGATCAGATCGGCCAGCTTTACCTCACTGTCTTCATTCATATCGGCATTGAGCTGGTTGATCTTGACCGAGAAGCCGGCCAGGTATTTTTTGAGATACAGGATATCCAGCAAGCTGCCGGTCTTGCCGTCATCATTTACATCGCCAAGGACGCGGGTAACGACCTGGACCCCGCCGGAGGTGACGCTGAAGGATACCTTATTCTCGCTGACATTGAGGGCCTCCTGCACCGCAAGGGTGATCTCCGCAAGGCCATCCTCTGCGTTTTCCAGCACCTTGAACCGGAGGTTTAAGAGTGTGCCATCTTCGATATAATCCGCTGCGCCGACAAAAACCGCTTTTCCGTTTTCCTTGTTGATATAAAGATTGAATCCCTCCGGGGCCATTTCACATTCGAGCAGCTCCAGGCGGGTCTTATCGTAGCTGATGTGGAAGCCGAGCGCCGCAATGCTGCGGATATCGTGCAGGCTGAGCGTCACGGCGAATTCTTCCTGCGGCTTCACATTCTGTCCGGGGACCTCGATCTTCAGCCGCGGGGTTTCCGCCGCCAGGACCGGCACGCACAGCAGCAGCGCCGCTAAGGCCAGAAGGTATTTTATTTTTCTCATGGGTTGCCTCCGCTGATTCCAATAAAATGGATCATGTCCGCATGCGGACATGAAAATCTCCCCGGGGAGATTTGGGATTGGGTAATCCTGTACTTTAGTTTAATTCCACCATCAGATTTTCCTTATTGCAACCATTAATGTAAAATAAGGATATAAAAACCCCGGCCTTTTTCCCAAGGGCCGGGGCTGGTTTTTCCTCTTCGGCGCTTTTTACGGATGACCGTCCGCTCGGCGTACCTGCCGAAGAAATGATAGCCGGAGCCGCCCTCGCTGATGATATTCAAAAGCTCATCCGGCTTTGTTACCTGGATGCCGCCCAGCATGGTGACCCCGCGGGCGAAGAAAGCCTCCGGCAGCATGCTGGCGGTGGGCCCGGTGATGAGGATCTCCGCGCCCGGTTTGGCCATTTGCAGCAGACCGGGCAGGGTGTTATTCAGGATGGTCACCCCGGTGATGACCAGCAGATCGGCCTCGGGGACGCACTCCGCAGGCTATCAACGGCTATTGTCGCAGCCTTGGTAAGGGTGCTGCCCTCGATGACCTTCGTTTGGTTTTTCCAGCTTTCGTCCACCAAGCGTTCGGAGGTGTAAGCGTAGTTGCCGTTCCCCTGCACTTTGAACCTGACGACATAGGTGCCCACATCCGTTGGAGAGCCTGCATAAGCCCAGCTGTACTCGTTCTTCGGGTAGAAAAAGCACTTCACATCGTAACCGCCCAAGCCGATGATGCTATCGTTGACCGTGGGTGCGGCCTGCTTGATGCTGTACTCTATCTCAGCGGTGGCATCGCCCACTTTAATGTGCTGGCCTTGTACTGGCCAGCATTGGTGGGTACGGTTTCACCCGTGGGAAGTGTGACAAACACTCCGCCTTTTTTCACCTGGCAGGTAATGGTGGGGGTCACGCCGGCATTGAACGCTCCCGTCAGCGGGGCAGTAGTTTTTCAGGTGGGCCGAACTCCACAAAAATTTTTTACTGCGGTCCCGTTCGATCTCCGCGATGTACTTCACCATCTCTCTGGCACTTTTGTTGGTGTAGTACACGCCGGTCTGGTACTGGCTGTCCTGGTCATTGCCCTGCCTGTTTTGCACCGTGGGGTCGATGACATGGAAGTAGGCCAGCAGCTGCTCGGCGATGGGGTAGCTCTCCGATACATGGAGATTTCTTCCTTTATGAGGAGATGAATTCGTTTGTCAGCCCATATCGGCGGCAAGAGCCTGATCGATGAGCTTTTGCAGCGTCTCCGCCTGCTTCTTTTCCGTGATGGCACCTACGATGGGTTCACCCACGATATTGCCGTTGCGGTCAACCACATAGGTGGTGGGGAAGGCGAACACATTACCGGTAAGAACGCCGGCCTCGCTGCCGGAGGCAAAGGTGAGGTTCCGGTAGGTGGCGCCCTTCTTGGCCAGTACGGCCTTGGCCTCGGCAATGGCGGTCTCATCGCCGTCCAGCGTGAAGGCATTGATGCCGACGACGGTGCCGCCCTTTTCGGCCAGGGACTTATTGAGGGCCTCCAGGTCGCCCAGCTCGCCTACGCAGGGCTTGCAGGTGGTGAACCAGAAATTCACCACGGTGACGGCGTTGGCGGAGAACAGCTCGTCGCTCTTCACCGGATTCCCATCCAAGTCTTTGCCCTCAAAGGCGGGGAAGGGGTTGCTGTTCTGCTCGATGGGCTTGCCGTTTTCCGCAGGGACGCTGACGGTTCCGTCCGGGGTCTCGGGCATCAGCTCGGGGAATTTTTCCTCTAGCTTGGTCAGCTGATCCTCCAGATCGCGGATCTTCTCGCCGCCCTCACGCAGCACCTTCAGCTCCTCCTCGGTGAACTGATCCTTGGCGTCCTCGATGGTATCCAGCAGGAACTGGCCGTAGTTTTTGCCGTCCTCGATCATGATCTTATCCTTATTGGCGGCCATAAAGACCTTTTCCCACAGGGCGGAGTTTTCGCCGAGGATGGCGTTTTCCTGCGCCAGAAGGCTATCGAACAGGGCAGAGGCCTCCTCAAGGGTCTTGGGCTCGTCGGTCATGGTGTTGCCGCCGGGGATATCGGTCTTTTTGTCGTTTTCCTTTGCGCCGCAGGCGGCCATGGCAAGGACCATCATAACGGCCAGCAGCAGGGTGATGAGTTTTTTAACATTCATTTTTGTTTCCTCCTGAAAAATCATTGGGTATTGTTCTGCGGTGCAGGCACCGCTTTTTCGGTTTTTTCGGTGTCCTTCCCCTCCCCGAAGCCATAACGGAAACGAATGGCATCGGTGGGGCAGGCCCGGATGCACATCCCGCAGCGGATGCACTCGGTGTGGTTGGGGGATTTGGTCACGTCTACATCCATTTTGCAGGCGCGGGCGCATTTCCCGCAGGAAACGCACTTGTTTTGGTCCACCTTCATCTGGAACAGCGAGACCTTATTGAGCAGGGCGTAGAAGGCGCCCAGCGGGCAGAGCCATTTGCAGAAGGGGCGGTAGAAGATAATGCTTAAAACCACCACCGCCAGCAGGATGGAGAACTTCCAGGTAAACAGGCTGCCAAGCGCCGACCGGATGCCGGCATTGACGGCGGAAAGGGGGATGGCCCCCTCCAGCACGCCCTGGGGACAGAGGTATTTGCAGAAGAACGGGTCGCCCATGCCTACATCGTTCACCAGGAACGCCGGCAGCAGGAAAACCATCACCAGCAGTACGGCGTACTTGAGATAGGTCAGTGGCTTGAGCTTCTTTGTGGAGAGCTTCTTCGTCGGGATCTTATGCAGCAGCTCCTGGAACCACCCGAAGGGGCACAAAAAGCCGCAGATGAACCGCCCCAGCAAAACGCCCAGCAGGATGAGAAATCCCGTGATATAATAGGAAAAGCGGAACTTTGAGGAGCCGACCACCGCCTGAAATGCCCCGATGGGACAGGCTCCGGAGGCCGCTGGACAGGAGTAGCAATTGAGCCCCGGCACGCAGACGGTTTTACCGCCGCCCTGATAAATGGAGCCCTTGAGGAAATTCGGCAGATGAATATTAGTGAGAAGGGTGGCGCCCGCCTGGATCCAGCCCCGGAAGCGGGACAGGAGGTGGGAGACCCCGGTATGTTTTTTATCCAATGCCGACACACTCCAAACATAATTTAATCGCCTTACTGAATACCGTTGCGGCCTCGCCCCGCCAAGCGCCGAAGCACAGCATGGCAGCGCCCGCAATCAGCAGCACGACCTGCGCCGCGGCTTTTTTTGCATGAGTCATTTTCATCATCCTTTCCGAATTACTGTGCCCATCATAGCACGGGGAGGTTAAAATTTCTGTTAAGAACGAAAACTTAACGCAAACCTTATCTATTTTTGCTATAATGAAAGCAACATAAAAACGGAGAAATAAAAAGGAGGGCTCTCATGCACCTTTTAGTAATTGAAGATGAACGCGCCCTGTGTGAGACCATCGTCCGCAGCCTGCGGCGGCTGGCCTACAGCGTGGACTACTGCTATGATGGGGAAAAGGCGCTGGCGCTTCTGGGCGTGGAGCGCTACGATCTGGTGCTGCTGGATCTGAATCTGCCGAAAAAGGACGGCATGACAGTGTTGCGCACCCTGCGGCAGACTGACCGGGAGACGCGGGTGCTGATCCTCTCCGCCCGCGGCGAGGTGGAGGACAAGGTGGAGGGGCTGGACGCCGGGGCGAACGACTATCTGGCAAAGCCTTTTCATCTTGCCGAGCTGGAGGCCCGCATCCGCAGCCTGACATTGCGGCAGTTCACCCAGCAGGATGTGCTGCTAAGCTGCGGAGGCCTGACCTTTGACACCCGCTCCCGTACCGCCACCGTCAACGGGCAGACACTGACGCTCACCCGGAAGGAAACGGGGATCCTGGAATACCTGATGGTGCATCAAGGAAGGCCGGTAAGTCAGGAGGAGCTGATGGATCACGTTTGGGACAATAGCGTGGACAGCTTCAGCAATTCCATTCGCGTCCACATCTCCGCCCTGCGCAAAAAGCTCCGCGCCGTGCTGGGCTATGACCCCATCCGCAACCGCATCGGCGAGGGCTATCTGATGGGAGGCGAGGAAGTATGAAGCGTCTTTCCCTGCAGTGGCGCATCACGCTGATGTCCGTCCTGCTCATCGGCATCACCTGCGTGGCCATGAATTTGCTGCTGTGCTCCTCCGGTGTGTACTATATGGACACCATTGCGGACAGCTTACAGGGCGGCGGCACGGTGATCCTGAATGAGGGCGGCGCGGCGAGCTTTGACCCGCAGCTCATAGCGCCCAACGAGGAGTTGACCATCGTCGTCGATGGGGTGCAGGGGCGCTTCCGCACCACCAACTGGTACATCACGGCGGCGGTAACGCTGCTCAGCGGCATCCTCGCCTATTTTGTCAGCGGACGCGCCCTCAAGCCTCTGCGCAGCTTTGCCTCGCAGGTCGAGCAGGTGCAGATGAGCAACCTGGCAGACATGAAGATCAACGAGGACGTATTGCCGGAGTTCCGCCAGTTCAGCCATTCCTTTAATCAGATGCTTGAACGGCTGAACAACGCCTTTGCCGCCCAGCGGCAGTTCACTGGCAACGCTGCCCACGAGCTGCGCACGCCGCTTGCGCTGATGCAGGCGCAGCTGGAACTGTTCTCCGCAGAGCACCCCGACATACTGCCGGAAACAGCAGCATTTCTTTCTTTGTTGCGGGAGCAGACGGAGCGGCTGACTCAGATGACAAAAACACTGCTGGAAATGAGCAGCCTGCAGCAGGTGGCGCGGAACGAACGGATTCAGCTTGCGCCCATGGTCGAGGAGATCTTCACAGACCTCGCGCCGCTGGCAGATAAGCGCGGCATCACGCTGACGGCGGATGGCGACGGCGTCATGACCGGCAGCGACGCGCTGATCTACCGGCTGCTCTTCAACCTGACGGAAAACGCCGTCAAATACAATCGCCCAGGCGGCTCGGTGCGGGTCTGCGTCACACAGGAGCCGGAAAAGCTCCGGATCCGTGTCTCCGACACCGGCTGCGGTATCCCGGAGGAGTATCAGCAGAGCATCTTCCAGCCCTTTTTCCGGGTAGACAGATCCCGTAACCGGGAGTACGGCGGTGCGGGGCTGGGACTTTCTCTGGTGTGGGAGATCGCCAATCTCCACGGCGGCTGCGTATGGGTGGAGGCAAGCTCGGAGAAGGGCTCCACCATTGCGGTAGAGCTGCCGGTGCAATAAATTGTGTGCGAACCTCCGATGCACTGCCTGTATGGGCGGGATCGAAAGCATTCTATAAAATACCGGGATGGTTTTCGTCTTCTTTCCTGATTCCAATCCCCTGCAAACGAAGAGCCTATGTTGGCGCCTAACCTTGGTGCCAACATAGGTTCTTTTCTTTCCATGTTTCCATACTAGGACAAATGAAGCCATCGTGTTTATTATTATTTTATCATATTCATGGCGCTGTTCCAACGTCGGCGATACAAAAGCTTGCCGGAGCAGCTCTATTTCCCGGCACAGTGCAACCGCTCTTCTTTTTTATCGTCTATATTGATAGATAACAAGAAAGGAGGGTCTGGTTATGAAGAGGATCGTATCAGGGCTGCTGCTTTTGGCCCTGCTGAGCGGCTGCACATCGGCAGCCATGCAGAAAACGCCGGAGGACTCCGGCAGGGATGCGCCGTTGACTGTCGTACAGGAAAGCATGCCGGAGGATTTTGCAGTCCGGTTCACATGGTGGTATGATACCGACCGAAAGAGTATCATGGACACGCAGGAGGGTCTGCTGCAAAGAGATCTTGTCACCGAGGGGACCGCCTCTGTGGAGTTTCGACCGGATACAGCGTTTTTGCAGGAGCTGTATGCGCTTGTTTGTAAGGATGGATTCCTGGATATTCGGCGGCCAATGATCTCGCAGGAGCTGACAACAGATGATACGTTGGTCGCGGTGATGCCAAATTGCTGGTATGAGATCCGTGTCACAAAGAATGCGGAGCAGTACCTGATCTGCGGCGATATGACTGCGGCAGCTTATACACAGACAGATGCGGACGCTGCCTGCTTTATGAAGACGGTGGAAGCCCTGCTGGGGCTGGTAAAAGGAACTTCTGCGTGGGCGTCTCTGCCGGAACCAAACGCAGCTTATGAGTGATCGCCGCCATGGCATCTTTCTGTTCTTTTCTGCGGTTCAAACTCCCGCGCAAGCTACACCGGCCTGCGCGGGAAATTTTATCAGGTCATCACTTCTGCTCCTGAATATAGAGGTTTACGCGGCTCTGGATGAGACGGCTGGCTTCCTCGACGCTTCTGTCACCGGCAAGATAGCCTGCGGCTTCCTCGGTAATGATGCTCAGGACGCTCTGGTCGTAGTCTAAAAAGTTGGTCGTAGACTCGATCAGCTCCATGACGGTGTCGTACTGCTCCTGCGTGACAGCATAGAGCTCGATCATTGGCTCGTCGCCATAGCTCATGCCACCGGAGGAAATGGGGATCGGATCACCATTCTCGTCAAGCACCTGGCTGCCATTGGCGTCGGTCTGATATTCCTGCGTCATGGCTTTCCCGGCCATGGCGTCAAAGGCAGACCTCAGGATCGGGAAATTCCAGAGGTTTTTCTGGTATTCCTCAGAGAGCGCCGAACGGATAAACGCCCAGGTGCCTGCTTTATCCTTGCAGGCCGTGGTGATGCAGAGCGTTACGCTGGCAGTAAAGGCGCTGCCGCTGGAGCCATCTTCCCGCGGGAAACCAACAAACCGGATATCGTGATCGAGCGCGGCAAAGGTATAGTAGATGTTGTCAAAGTCGTTGAGGTTCATAGGATACAGCAGCTGTTTGCCGCTTTTCATGCGGGTAAAGTCGCTTTCATATTCTTCGTCGCTCTGCCAGCTGAACTCTGCCGGGAGCGGCTTGACGAACTCCAGAAGGGCGCGGAACTCGTCAGAATCGAAATTGCAGGTGCCATTCTGCCAGTCCATGAAGCCCTTTGCGTTCATGGCGACGCAATACATGAGCATCTCCGACTGGGTGTAATACTGGTTGAATACCATCGCGCCTTCGGGCAGCTTGCTGAGCGCGTTCTTGACGTCAGCCAGCGTCCATGTCGTGTAATCGCCGACGATCCTGCCGAGGCCGACTGCCGTGGTGATGCCAAAATTGATGGGCAGCTGATAGAGCTTTCCATCCACCTGCGCGGCCTCGACCGGGCGGGTCATGAGTTTGTCGCGCGAATAGCCGGGGTCGGCGTCAAGATACGGCCAGAGGTTCTCCAACATGCCCCTGGCGGCATACTGCCGGATCGGCAGCATCATATTGCCAACGATCAGATCCGGTATCTTGCCGGCGAGAACTTCGGTGTTGAACACGGTAAGGCCGGCATAGTAATCCTCGCCTTCTGCATACTCCGCATAATCCCTGACCACGATGCGGCAGTCGGTGCTGGTCTGGTTGAACTTGACGATCTGGCTGCGGAGGTTATAATCAAGGCTGAAGCAGGCCAGCGTCAGCTCTGTTTTCTGCTGCACATCGGCAGCATCCATGCGGCTCAGCACCAGGATCCGCTGCCGCTCCCGCGTTCCGTCATAGCTGTGCCCAAGGGTCACAGTGGCGATGCGACCGTCAGCCAAGAAGCCGAGGCGATTGTAACCGATGGTATTGCTGTCCACATCACATGCCAGCCAGTCGACGACCTTTTCCACCTCGCCGGTGTCCTTGCGTTCGCCAAAGATGTTACCGCCGTCTATAAAGAAATACCGGTAGACATCATTGCCCGGCTGCAGGCTCCATGCGCGGGAAGAGACCGGTGTTTCCTTTCCCCAGTTCTTCGTTTCAGGGTCAAGCTGTTTGAAGGCCATCTTCCCGTCATTGTAAGTAGTCAGTGCGCCGACTTCACCGGCAGAGAGCTGGCAGAGCTGGCCGGAAAGCTCGTCAGCGGATTTGCTGAAAACGAAGCTGCCATCCGGCCCATAAACATTGACTGTCTGATAATCGTAAGTATAGACATAGCCCTTATCATCGGAGAGCAGGGTGTCAAGGTACGAATAGCCCCAGTCTCCTGTGCTGTTCGGATCTTCCTCGTTTGCGGGGATGATGGTGCGAAGCAGCGTGCCATGCGCATCCAGCTGGATGAGCTCCGAAAGGGAGGGCCCCATCTCGCCGTCATCCGTGTAAAGGTCTGTCCGGCGGTAGATCCAGAGCGTGCCGTCTGTGCCGGCCGCGAGGGCATGGATCTGGGCGCTGCTGTTGCTGCTGCGGAAAATCTGTGTACCATCGTCCAGATCTTCCACATCAGGCTTGTCAACGTAGTTGACGAGCTGTACGCATTCTCCGCTGTCAGGTTCAAACCGGAAAAGACCCTCGGAATAGGTGTCATAAGAAACCTCATTGCCGTCTTTGTCAATGTAGGTATCCTGTCCGCTGAGAATACTGGCAGTAAAATAAAGTGTACTGCCCGAAACGCAGCTCCGGCTGATCCACTGGATCGGTTCCGGCAGATCAAAATACTGCGGTCGATAGGCGTATTGAGACGCTAGCTCCGGTATCGTCTCCTGCTGTGTATTCTGGCCTGAATTGTCTGTCTTTGTTTCGTTTTTGCTGCACCCGACAAGTGTGCCGAGCAGCAGCACAAACGCAAGACAGACGGAGAGCGTTCGTTTTGTCATTGTTCGTCCTCCTCGTTTATGTTTACCATAATAAATCATTATCAATTTATGTGGTTTTCTGTAAAAATGAACCCGCTTATTTACTATCCTCCCTTTTGCCCGAGCACAACACGCTCTACCGTGTCTTTGTTTTCTGCATCATAAAATACAAGCAGCGTTGTGTCCGCATCAAGGTCCCACACATCTGCCCAGATCCCGGACGGCATGGCATCCGGGTCTCCCCAGCTACGGCGGACACTGTTCCTGTCCTGTCCTCGCAGCTGCTCTGCCGCATATTGCTCACCCTTTTCCAGAATATACGCGGCCACGGTTTCTTTGGATGGAATACTATTGTCGTTTTTTTCTCTGTCAGAGAGCCGCACCGCCAGCACAAGTGCCAGAAATACACAAACGGTTACAGTTGTAATGATTCGTCTTTTCATAAGCTGCCTCCAGTCTTGTTGTTTACATAAGAACCTCTTCCCCTGTGTTGCCACTTTTTTGTCTCCGCCAGAAATAATATTAAGACTTTATATTAAATAAGTCTTGCCAAAGCCTTATTTCTCCTATATAATATAGATACAGGGGAACCACGAATGCAACACCCTTGGAGACAGCGGGAACATCCCTTCTCCTCCGATCTCATAGCTTTGATCTTTTGGTTTTCCCAATGCACAAGATAACGGCTGCGGGCGGATGCTAGGGTGTATCTGAAAACTGGTGATGTGACCGGCAGCGAGGAATTTTCGCGCTGAGCAAGACATTTTTTCGCAGGAATACTGACGTATTTCAAGGAAAAATGACGCAGCGCAGCGTGAAAAGGCCCGCTGTCCGGGTGCGTTGACAGTTTTCAGATACACCCTAGTCAGTATCTGCTGTATGTCATCCCGTTCTATGGCAGGTTCCCCCTATGCCTGCTGTGCTCCTTCCTCCGCCGCCCCTGTGCCCGTACAGGGGCGGCCCCCTTTTGCCCTTTTGGCAACACGGGCGGCTCTGCCCCGGCCGTCATTCTCAACACAAAGTTTTTACGTCATATGTTTCTTTTTGTATTAAAATGGCACTGAGCTTGCCGGATTGCAGTTTCATTTTGCCGGGAAGCTGATTCTGACACAAAGGATGGTTACGCCGATATGACAGCATCTCCGGCTCTCCCGTTTCATGAAAGCCCGCACCGCTACTTTGTCATGCGGAATCTGTACGAGTCCGCTGTAAAACAACTTGTGCTGAAGCTAAAGATTTTGAACAGTGAATTCAATACGTTGTATCCATCAGCATGATCCGGCAGAGATTCTCCGTTGCCCGTGTTGCGTAGACTTTTCCCCGGAACCCATCCTTGTACAGCTTTGGCAGCATACCGGAATGATCAATATGCGCGTGCGTCAGAAATACCGCGTCGATCTGTCCGGGCAATACCGGGAGCGGCACGTTTTCAAAAACGTTGACTCCCTGCTCCATACCATAGTCGATCAGGAAGTTTCCCCCACAGCAATCCAGAAGCGTGCAGCTTCCTGTCACCTCATGCGCTGCGCCAATGAACGTAAGTTTCATGGATACGCCCCTTCCCTGCTTTTCAGATCAGATGTTTTCTACAATATACCGCTCCGCCTGCTGTGCAGCCGCCGCGCCATCTGCTGCGGCAGTCAGAATGCCCCGGAGCAGCTTCGTCCGAACGTCACCAGCCGCGAAAACACCCGGAAGATTGGTTATGGTTGTTTCATTGGCGAGAATGTAACCCTGTTTATCCAGCGCGATCTGTCCATGAAGCAGGTTTGTTTCCGGTACGCCGCCGAGGCAGATAAATGCGCCGTCGCATGGCAGATTCCAGAGTTCACCGCCCCGCTGTTCCCGAATGCGGATACAGGAGACCCAGTTTGCATGTAAAAATGCCTGGATCTCGCTTCCCGCGTAGCGTTCAATGTTTCGCATCATTTTCAGCTTGCCTGCATAGGCCGGACTGATCTCCATGTGGTCGCCTCTATGTACCAGACAGACTCGCTTGGCGATGCGGGAAAGGAGCATCGCCGCCTCGGCAGCCTGCTCCCCCTCCCCGATCACTGTAACTGTTTTTCGCCGGTACATCATAGAGCGGCAAGCGGCATAATAGTGAACACCGCGTCCCAGCATCTCCTCCTCGCCCTCCACACCGAGCTTTCTGGGCGGCGCACCGGTCGCCAGAATGACGGTGGGTGCCTGATAGGTCTGCTTCGCCGCTTCAATCACCTTGACTGGCTGCATCAGGTGTACGCGGCGCACCTCATCCATCACCATTTCCGCACCGAACCGCTCTGCACCGCGCTGCATTTTTTCGCTCAGGCTCAGCCCGGCGATCCCGGCGTCGAAGCCCGGATAGTTCTCAATATTTTCACTTCGGATTGCCTGCCCGCCAATGGCCCGCTTCTCAATCACAGCCACATGCAGCCCTGCTCTCGCGGCATATAATGCAGCCGAATACCCGCCGGGGCCGCCGCCGATGATCACAATATCATACATGTTTGCCATACAGACCTCCTACATTCAGTCCGAGCATTTTCTTTAAAAATGCGTCGATCTCCTTCTCAGAAGAAGGATCGATCAGGAATCCAGCCACGGCTCCGTTGATAAACAGCAGCAGGGTCGGCAGCTTATGAATGTTATATCTGCGCGCCACAGCTGTTTCCGTATCAAAATTGATACGCCCCACAGAAATCAGATTCTCATACTGCTTTTCAATTGACTCCAGCGCCGGGGCAAGAGCGCGGCAATACCCGCACCACGGCGCCCAGAACTTCACCAGAACCGGCTTTCTCGTTTTCAACACATCATCCCGGAAACTGTCTGTTGTAATTGCCTTGATTGCCATATCCCGCTCCTTTCCCGGCGTTTCGCGCCAGTTCTTCTGTCTGCTTCCTATCTTCTGCTCCCCGGGGCTCTGCAGTCTGCAGCTATGCTTTCTCCGGGAACAACACAACACCGGACAAAATGCCAACGCTCGCGCCCAGGGTCACCACAACGGGGAGCTCTGTAATGAGCGCACGCTCACCGAACAGGATGCTGCTCAGCCATCCAAGCACACCGCCCGCGACCGCCAGAGTTGCGATCCGCAAACATCCGCGAATGATTCTCTTCTTCATCGTCTGCATCCTCCTCTTCCCAAATTTATAATTAGGTCTTTGTCTTATTTATATTTCCAATTTACCAGCAAACGCCGTTCTTGTCAAGAAACCGCCCATAAAATGCCTTCAGACCTGCCAGTTGCGGCCTCCATCGTCGCGGCCGTCCCGGTCACGGTGATCTTCGTGTTTTTGCAGCGGTGCTTCATCCAGGGTTTCACCGCCGGTGCGGTGAAAGGATAAGGCAGACTGTCCCGGCTCTGTCTCTCCTAATTGCTCCGTCAGCGCTGCTTCTTCCACGTTCGGTATCCGGATGGAGTGCGCAGAATCGGAGCCTGTATGCTTTTCTATTCCTGCTGATTTTCGGCAAACAGCGGAAACACCGTATGTTCGGTGCTTCCGCTGTCTGTGCATATGGGGCTCTTCTTTTAATCGTCGGCTTTTTTGTTGAGTGCGCGGATGCAGTCCCTGCATACGCTTTTCTCCTTAAAAGCAATCAGATTCCGCGCTGCGCCGCAGAACAGACAGGTCTGCTCAAACTTACGGACAATAATCAGATCATCCTCCAGATAGATCTCGACCCTGTCCCGCTCCTCAATATCCATCGTCCGCCGCAGCTCAATCGGCAGGACGATCCTGCCAAGCTCATCGATTCTTCTGACGATCCCGGTTGCTTTCATACGTCTTCTTTCCTTCCTCGTTTATGGTCGGGGATGCCGCAGGCGCGGCATCCCCATGGGTGTACTCTCCTGCTCTTTCTTTTACCGCTCCAGCGCTTTCCAGTCCGGATCTGCACGCAGCTTCTTCCACATCTCATACCCGTTGGCCTTACGGATAAAATCGTGACTGTTTGCCGCCTCCTGCACATCCAGGTAGTACCATTTGGCAGTGTCCAGATTGTCGTTGAAGATGTTCATGCTGCGAAGCAGATCGTCCTTGCTTTCCGGGTTGCGGTTCAGCACACGGTTGATGAGCGCCATCGCCTCGGCGCGGGTGATGCTCTGATCCGGGCGGAACGTATTATCCGTATAACCCCGGATCCAGCCCAGCTCCGCCGAGCGGGAAATATACCGTTCCGCCCAATGCCCGTAGATATCCCGGAAGGAGGCCGTCGTTCTGGCCGACTTCTCATCGAAGCGGGCAGCAATCGCGGCAAACTCCGCTCTGGTGACCGGTGCGTCAGGCTGGAACGTGCCATCCGGATAGCCGGTGATGATCTTGAGCTTTGCCATGGTGGCGACCGCTGCATTGTACCACGCACCCTGCGGAACGTCGCGGAACGAATGGTATTTCGTGAGATTGTCCTTCCGCGTCTTTTCCGTCAGGAGGCGGAAGAAGACGGTAGCCGTCTCCGCGCGGGTGATCGTGGCATGCGGATGTACACCGCCGTCCGGGTAGCCGATCACATAGGCAAAGTGATCATCCGCGTTCAGCTTGTCCGGCGTTTTGGGCGGGACAACAGGGACATATGGCGTATAGCTGCCGTATGTGTTGGAGAAGACGATTGGGAAATCCCGGTAGGAGCGGCCTGCGGCATTCGTGTAATACACATCGCTGATCACAAGCATCCCGCCTTTTTCCTCAACCTTGACCGTCAGCGTGTACAGATTCCGGTCATAGCTCATATACCGGGTGCTCCGGTCGACCTCGCCGACGGTAAAGGTATAGGTCCCTGCCGCTGGGAACGTGATGGGGTCAAAGCCGGTAAAGCTGGCGGACTGGCTGCCGCCGGACAGTCTGACTGTACCGGAAGAACGTTGTGTCCCGGCAGGCTCTTTGACGACGACCTCGAAGGTCTCCCACGGCGCGGAGCCGGAGTAGACCGTCAGCGACTTTGCAGCCAGCGTTTTTCCGTTAATGTTGTTCGGGTCAAAGACGACCGTATCCGGCGTGGTCTTTCTCCACTGGGCATAGACGGTCAGCGCCACGGCCGGCATTGTGTCGGGAACCGCGGGACTCCAGCCGGTAAAGGTGTAGCCTGTCTTTGTCGGATCCGCGATGGCGGTTACTGCCGCGCCGTATTTGTAGGTCTGCGATGCATAGACTCCTGCGCTGAGACTGTCTTTATACGTGAGGAGATAGCTGTTGCGGGTATAAAAGATCTTTACGACCGTCGAACCGTTGGCCTTGATCATTTCCTGCGCAAATCCCATCGGCGTAAAGCCATCGTAGCTCTTTGCCGCAGCTGCTGTCCACGCACCAGTCTCGCCCCGCAGGTTGTCCTTTTCATCTGGCACATCAGGATACGCGCCTTCCAGACGTTCGAGATAATGATGGACCTCATACGGCGTGCCGGTGCTTGCCGTATATGTGACAGTCACTGTAACAGATTCTGCAGGCATTGTACCGGTCACAACAGGTTTGTCTGCCGTATAGCCGGGAATTGATGGTGAGGGGACGCTGTAGGGAGCGCCGAAATTAAGTACTTCGGTGTGGTCCGGCTTCGCTTCTCCGCCGCTCGCATATACGTAATGGATGGTCAGCGGATAGCTGCCCTTCGCCCATATCGCATAGAGGTGGTTGCCGGGATCCATTGTGTCCACAAGCACCTTGTCGTCGGGCATGTATGTCGTACCCAATCCATCGGCCTGCGTGTTCCATCCGGCGAAGGTATATCCCGGATTTTCCGGAAGGTCACGGTCAGTATATCCCGGCAGCGTGATCTTGCTGTTATTCGGCATTTCTGCTGTCGTGTCAGGCTTGTCCGGCGCAAAATTGCTGTGGTAGGTTACCGTGACAGCCTCCGTCGTCTGCCCATAGACCGCCGTCAGCGTCATTTTGCCGGTCACGGTCAGTTTTCCGCCGGGATAGCAGCGCGTGCTGTCTCCCGCTGCACTCCAGTACAGGAAGACCTTGCCCGGCGGCGGTGTTACGCCTGTCGCTGGCAGAACAACAGCCTGTGCGCCTCTTGCATACTTGTTGGAATCGACAGGTGCCTTGCCAGAGCCATCACCAAGGGCATACGTTACCTCAAATTTCTCTGCATTGCCTGTTTTGGCATAGAGCTTATAATCCCGATGGATCCTCGTATCGAAGTGGAACGGCATATGGTCCTGCATGTCCATCCAGCCGAGGAACGAATCTCCTGTGCCAAGCGTGACCTCCGGCATCTGGCTTTCCGGGATGGTCCTGCCCATCGGAACGTCAAACGTCCTGAGGATCTTTGTCCGATCAACGTCATACACCGTCACCGAGTAGGTCTTTGGGACCCATTTGGCGTAGAGCGTGAGATGGTGGGCAGGCATGGTCTTACCGGTGAAGACATAGGCGCTGCCCTCGCATTTATGGTTGTCAAACCAGCCGCCAAATGTATAGTCCTGCATATTGGCCGGAGCGGTCGGCGTATAACCGGCATCGGCAATAGACTGCTCATATTTTCTGACCAGTTCTTTCTCCTTGCTGCCGTGATTCATGAAGACGATCTGGTAGCTGTTGCGGTCATAATAGAATTCTGCACCGTTGTACCACGCTCCATTTTTGGCGCTCTTTGCCGTATTGCAGGTAAAGCCGGTGATCGGATAGCGGTCTTCATTCGTGACTGTAGAGCTACTGGCTCCACCAGTGTCCGTATGGTGCAGCACATAGTCACCTGCAAGACTCTCCAGGTAGTAGTACGCTTCCGCGCTTCCTTGACTGGTTTTGAAGAACTCATCGCCCCCCAGCGGCATAGTGCCAATACTTGCCTGGAATGTCGAGCCGCCCGGCGAGGTGGTCCAGATTCCTCCCGGCCACTTTTCACTGATGTTTGCGCCGTACTTGGCGGTAATGCAATAGATCTCCTTGTCCTTGACATACTTTCCGGAAAGCCACGCATACTTAATCGTGAAGAACTTCACTTCATACACATTCCGCTTATAATAGACATTGACGATGGTTGAGCCGTCGCCGTTGATGGTCTGCTGGGTGATGGTCTGCGCGGTGAAGCCATCGTAGCTCTTTGCCGCAGCCGCTGTCTGTGCGCCGGTCCCTCCGGTCTTTGTTTCCGTTTCGTGTAAGGACCAGCCGCTCTCGTCGGCTTTCTCCTGCCAGTGGATGACGGTGTACTTTGTGGAAGTATTGCTCTTCCAGTGGGCAGTCAGCGTGATATTGCTCGTCAGCGGGCTTCCAAATGTGAACCGATTTCCGCTTTCCTCGTACCAGCCTTCAAACGAGAAACCGGGTCTGGCCGGGTCGGCAGGCGGGATCGTATTGCCGGTCACAAACTGCGGCGCAACGTAGCTGCCGCCGTCCGAGTTAAAATGGATCCAGTGCCCCTTATCCACTCTGGCGGTCAGGGTCAGCGTATCGCCAGCCAGAAAATCCGCCGTTGAAACGGTTTCATACCGTGTTTCGCCGAAATACCAGCCGGTCAGCTTCTCATCCGCCCCGACCGGTACGAGCACATCGCCCGTCGATACGGACGGCTGGGTATCCGTCAGCTCCTTTGTCGCGACTGTCCTGCCTTTGTAGCAGAAATAGACGGTATAGACTGTTTCAAAAATCGCCTGTACCGTGATCGTTTGGGTCTGTGTCACGGAGACCGGCATATCGAAGGAGACCGCCGGATCCCAGCGGACAAACCGCTGCCCCGCCGGGGCAGACGGTACGCCCGGATCCTTCAGCGATTCATTGTCCTTGATGATTTGCTTTCCAATTTCTACCCCCCCTGCCTGGAAAATATAGGTGTGGGTAGGTGCTTCCGGCTGGATGCTCGCTATGCTGATGCCGCCCTCGGCAAACACCGTTGCCGTCAGGCCAAGCACCATCACAAACGCAAGCAGCAGCGCTATCAATCGTTTCTTCATCTTCGTACCTCCCTGTCAATCGCGTCGTTTTCTCTGTGTCTTGTGCGCAGAGGCTTTGTCGTCCATCTGCCGCGGTTGCCTGTGCTGGATGGCTCCAGCTGCCCGGGGAGCCGTTTTACCGCGCATACACCTCGCCTTCCAACTAGCATTTTTGTACATTGCAATATCAAGACTTTGTACTATTCATTATTAGGATACCATACGAATAATATTTTGACAAGATGGAATCTGGCTATTTTTCCAATCAGTCGGACAATCGGTTTTTCATAAACTCTGACAATCGTGGTGAAACCAGCAAAAAATCCGGAAGAACCCAGTCTATAAAGGGTTCTTCCGGATTTTTCTGTACTTTTTGTTGCTGCCTCTCCCGTGTGCAGGACTCGCACCGGCGCAGGAGATCGGCTGCTGCTCTGCCTTATTTCTTTTCTGCGTTCGCCTTTTCCAGATTGATCTGGCGGCGGTTCTTGACGGCGTCTTCCATCGGGTGGATCTCGCCGGCGGCCTGCAGGGCCATTTTGGTCAGCAGCGGACCGACCAGCTCGTAGATGAGGATGGCGAACAGCGTGATGTTGCGGATGAGGTCGCCCTCCGCGCCGAGCTGGCGGGCCGTCACGCACATGCCGAGCGCGACGCCGGCCTGCGGCAGCAGGGTGATGCCGAGATACTTGCAGATCTGCGGCTCACATTTCATGAGCTTTGCGGAGTAATGCGCGCCGAGATACTTGCCAAGCGAGCGCGTCAAAATATACACAACGCCGATGAGAACGATCATACCGTCTTTGAACACGCCCAGATCCAGCCCTGCGCCGGAGATGACGAAGAACGCCGCGAACAGCGGGCTCGTCCACCGGTCGGCCTTTTCCATGATCTCACCCGACAGCGGGCAGAGGTTGCAGAACAGCGTGCCGAGCATCATGCATGTCAGAAGCGACGAGAAGCCGATCGTGACCGGGCCGATCTTGAATTCCGCCATGGCCAGCGCCGAGGTCAGGAAGACGAAGGCGATGGTCATGTTCAGGCGGTTCGTGTTGGAGTTGAACAGCTTTTCCAGCTGCGTCAGCACCCAGCCGCCGAGCGCGCCGAGCGCCAGCGAGCAGACGATCTCGATGAGCGGATCGACGACGATGGAGATCACGTCGAACGAGCCGGTATTGAGCGCCTTCGCAATACCGAACGACACCGCGAACACCACCAGACCGACCGCGTCGTCCAGCGCGACGATCGGCAGCAGCAGGTCGACCAGCGGGCCCTTGGCCTTATACTGCCGGACGACCATCAGCGTGGCGGCCGGGGCCGTCGCTGTGGCGATGGCGCCGAGGGTGATGGCCTGCGCGATGGAGAGCTTGCCGCCCGTCGCGAGCGAGATGGCGACGAGCGCGATATCGACTACGAACGTTGCGGCCAGCGCCTGCAGCACGCCGATGACGAACGCCTGCTTGCCGGTATGCTTGAGCTCCGACACGCGGAACTCGCTGCCGATGGAGAACGCGATGAAGCCCAGCGCGACCTCAGAGATCAGAGACAGGCTGTCCACAGCCTCCTGCGTCGGAAAGCCGAGCCCCTCAATGCCGAGAAGACCCAGGCAGTACGGGCCGATGAGCACGCCCGCGACCAGATACGCCGTCACCGACGGTAATTTTAACGGTTTCGCCACACGGGTCATCAGCAGACCCGCGAGGACTGCAACAGAGAGTGACAATAAGGTACGCATGGTGAAATTCCTTCATTTCTTCATTTTTATTCCCCATCATTATACGTACCTTTCGGCAAAATGCAAGGTCAAATTGTGAAAGATTCAAGATGTAAGAGGAACCATGCAATCAGACGCAAGCTACACATCCTTGCAGACAGGCTTCTGCTGCGCCGGGACATTCAGCAATCGCAATGCCGATGCAATCATCGCCGTTTATCCCTTTACACCACAGCCGGCAATTTCGCAGGCGGTAATCAGTATCTCGGACGTACCGGTCTTTGTCGGCGTCGGCGGTGGGATCACAGGCGGAGACCGCTCTGTCCGGCTGGCGATTGAGGCGGAAAATCAGGGAGCTTTCGGGGTCGTCGTCAATGCGCCGATTTCCAATGAAGTCATTTCCCGCATCAAGGAGGTTGTCGACATCCCTGTGATTGCGACAATCGTTTCCGACCAGATGGACATCCGCAGCCGGATCGAGGCCGGGGCTGATTTTCTCAATGTGTCCGGCGCGGCGGCGACGCCGCAGATCGTGCGCCGCATCCGTGCGCAGTTTCCGAACATTCCGATTCTTGCAACCGGAGGACCGAACGATGAAACGATCCTGGAGACCATCCACGCCGGTGCAAACGCGATCACCTACTCTCCGCCCAGCAATGGAGAACTTTTTGCTGCGATCATGCAAAAATACCGCGGAAAACTATAAATATAGCGTTTGAAAGCTGCCGGGAGTACACCGGCAGCTTGAGACTGTCAAAAAACCACGAAAAGGAGTTGGAAGACAGAGCAGCAGGGGAAGAGTGAAGGGGGCAAAGAGCCCCCTTCGCGTTCAATCAACCAGTTTTTCGAACTTTTTCAAAGTTCGAAAAACTGTCTCAGCGGGGCGAAAAGACTTTTTCGACACGCTGAAGCTGCCGGGAGTACACCGGCAGCTTCTCTGTTATCGCACGCGCGGGCTGTTCCGGCCCCGTGTGCTGCATCATTTTGACTGACCCTGCTCCTCCAGATAGCGGCACGCCGCAAGCGCGGCTGCTGCACCATCCGAAACAGCGGTTGTGAGCTGACGCACCTGCTTTTTGCGTCCGTCTCCGGCTGCAAAGACACCCGGCAGACTTGTTTTTGTATCCTCACCCGCCAGATAATACCCGTTCTCTACCGCAACGGCTTCCTGAAAAGGAGCACTCTGCGGGGCCTGACCGACTGCGATGAACAGACCGTCCATATCCAGCCGCTCCGTCTCCTCGGTTTCGAGATTCAGAAGCTCCACACCTTGCAGGACATCTCCATGCCGAAGAAGCTTCTGTACCGTATAGTTCCGAAGGATCCGGATATTCTCCTGCCGCTCCGCACAGCTAACCAGATGAGGGCTTGCGCGGAAGGCGTTACGCCGGTGAATCAGCGTGACGCTGCGGCAGGCGTTTGCCAGGAGCAGTGCATCCTGAACTGCCGTATCTCCGCCGCCCACGACCGCAACGTCCAGTCCCTCATAAAACGCGCCGTCACAGACAGCGCAGTAGGATACGCCGCAGCCGGTAAGCGCATCTTCCGCCGCAAGCCCCAGTGACCGGTGCGCCGCACCGGTCGCAAGAATCACCGTTTTTGCCTCTCGAACGCCGTCTGTGCAGAGGACCCGGAAGCCCGCCGGCGTTTTCTCAAGCCCCACCGCCTCTGTATAAACGATCTCCGCGTCGAATGTGCACGCCTGTTCGGTCATCTGCCGGGCAAGTTCTGTGCCGGAAACCGAAGGGATGCCCGGATAGTTTTCCACCAACGGCGCGGATATGATCTGCCCGCCGGTCGATCCTCTCTCCAGAACAGCCACATGCTTACCGGCACGGGCAGCATAAATTGCCGCCGTCAGACCAGCAGGGCCGCCGCCAACGATCAGGATCTCATACATTTGCGTTCTCCTTTGCGGCAATAAACTCCCGCACACCGCTCACGCCGGTCCACTTCTGCCCGCCGGATACCAGCGTCGGTGCCTGCCGGATGCCAAGGGCGCGGACGGTGTCGCGGTTTTCCTCTGCAAACCGCACCGTATAGCGGATGCCTGCCGCATCCAGCAGCTGCTCTGCCTGCTTGCAGTTCGGGCAGGTCTTTGTCGCAAACAGTTCTGGTATTTCATTCAACAGCTCTGCCTGCCGCTCCGCTTTCGGCTCCTGTTTCCGGACGCCGCTATGCGCCAGCTTCGATGCACCGATGTCATACGTTCTGCGATCCTTGAATTCCTGCGCTTTGCCATCGTTCCAGTTCTGCACGGGGCGGTAATAACCGGTGATACGGCTGTAGACCTCTGCTTTCTCGCCGCAGAAGGGGCAGACTGGCTGCTCTCCTGCAAGATAGCCGTGGTTCTTACAGACGGAGTAGGTCGGCGACAGCGTGTAATACGGTAGGCGGTAATTCTCCGCGATTTTCCGAACGAGGCTTGCCGCCGCCTTCCAGTCCGGCAGCTTTTCTCCGAGGAAGGCATGGAATACCGTGCCGGAGGTATAGAGCGTCTGCAGTTCATCCTGTACATCGAGCGCGGAGAAGATATCCTCTGTGTACCCGACCGGCAGATGGCTGGAGTTCGTGTAATACGGCGTGCCGTTTTCATTCGCCGTGATGATATCAGGGTAGAGCATTTTGTCGTGCTTTGCAAGGCGGTAGGCTGTAGATTCTGCCGGAGTAGCCTCCAGATTGTAGAGATCTCCGTACTGCTCCTGATAGTCGCTCAACCGCTGCCGCATATGGTTCAGTACGTCTTTGGCAAACGCCTGCGTCTCCGGGTGGGTCAGATCTTTCCGGAGCCATTTCGCGTTCAGCCCCGCCTCATTCATGCCGACAAGGCCGATCGTCGAAAAATGATTCTCAAACGTGCCAAGATAGCGTCTGGTATAGGGGTAGAGCCCACCCTCCATCAGCTTCGTGATGACCATGCGCTTCGTCTTGAGCGAACGCGCGGCGATGTCCATCAGCTTGTCGAGCCTCCGGTAGAAATCCGCCTCGCCTTCGGCAAGATACGCGATCCTCGGCAGGTTGATCGTCACAACGCCGACCGAACCGGTCGACTCGCCGGAGCCGAAGAAGCCGCCGGATTTTTTGCGCAGCTCCCGCAGATCAAGCCGCAGGCGGCAGCACATCGAGCGCACGTCGCTTGGCTCCATGTCGGAGTTGATGTAGTTGGAGAAATACGGCGTGCCGTATTTGGCCGTCATTTCAAACAGAAGCCTGTTGTTTTCCGTTTCGCTCCAGTCGAAATCCCGGGTGATGGAGTAGGTCGGGATGGGGTACTGGAAGCCCCGCCCATTCGCATCGCCCTCGATCATCAGCTCGATGAAGGCTTTGTTCACCATGTCCATTTCCTTCTGACACTCGCCGTAGGTGAACGGCTGCTCCTGCCCGCCGACGATGGCAGGAAGGTTTGCCATATCCTTCGGCACCGTCCAGTCGAGCGTGATGTTGGAAAACGGTGCCTGCGTACCCCAGCGCGACGGCGTATTGACACCGTAGACGAACGACTGCACACACTGCTTGACCTCACGCTGCGTCAGTTTATCCACGCGGACGAAGGGCGCGAGATAGGTGTCAAACGAGGAAAATGCCTGCGCGCCTGCCCACTCATTCTGCATGATGCCGAGAAAGTTCACCATCTGGTTGCAGAGCGTGGAAAGGTGGGCCGCCGGAGAGGAACTGATCTTTCCCGGTACGCCGCCAAGCCCCTCCTGGATGAGCTGCCTGAGGCTCCATCCAGCACAGTAGCCGGTGAGCATGCTGAGGTCGTGCAGGTGCAGCTCTGCATTCCGATGCGCCTGTGCGATCTCCGCGTCATAAATTTCGCTCAGCCAGTAATTCGCCGTGATCGCGCCGGAGTTGGACAGGATCAGGCCGCCGACGGAATACGTGACCGTGGAATTCTCCTTCACGCGCCAGTCGTTGATCCGGAGATAATTGTCCACCAGCTCCTTATAATTGAGCAGGGTGCTTCCGACGTTGCGCAGCTTTTCCCGCTGCTTGCGGTAGAGAATGTAGGCCTTTGCCACATCCGAATAGCCCGCTTCGCTCAGAACGCGCTCGACGCAGTCCTGAATATCTTCGACTGAGATCAGCTCATTCCGGATCTTCGGCTCAAACTCCGCCGTGACACGCAGAGCCAGCAGCTCGATCACGCTCGGATGCTGCTGCCGGCCAACGGCCTCAAAGGCTCTTGTGATGGCATTGCCGATCTTGGCAATGTGAAATTCTGTGATGCTTCCGTCTCTTTTTGTTACCCGGTACATAGCTGATCCTCCTCTGTGCGCCTTCGTGTGAAACGAAATGGGATGCCGCGCCTTGCGCTGCATCCCATTCTAACCTGAAAGCTTGTGGTTTGTCAATGGTTTTATACAATATATTGTGTTTATTCGAAATATCGATAACAACATATTGTTATTCATATCCCCCGGATCTCCACAGCGGGTATCTTGGGCCGTACCAGCTCCGCCCAGCAATGAAGCTGCATTTCAGATGGAGCGCTGAGGCCTGCCCGCAGGACCGTATCGCGCGGCTGGAAGCGCTGGATATAGTACCGCCTTGCGCCTGCGAGCCAGTCTGCAAGGCTTAGAAACGAGGCATCGTCGTGAATCTCTGCTACGGCAGTTGTCCGAAATTCGTAGTCTACGGTGTCGCGCAGCAAAAATGAGACGCTTTTATCAATGGGCATAAGGTCAAGCTCCACCGCGCCAACGGTTTGTGCGTAGCGCACGGGGCTGTTTTTGACGTCCATGGCAACATAGTCTGCCAGCCCTGCACGCACAACTGCCTCCAGCTGCTCCGGAAACGCGCCGTTCGTGTCCAGCTTGATCGCATAGCCCAGCGCCTTGATCTTTTCCAGCAGAGCGGGAAGCTCCGGGCGCAAAAGCGGCTCTCCGCCGGTAACGGCAACACCGTCGAGAAGCCCCTGCCGTTTTTTCAAAAACGCCAGCAGCTCGTCTTCGTCCATGCCGTCTTCGTCCGCTGCGGTGAGCAGCGGCGCGTTATGGCAGAACGGGCAGCGGAAGTTGCAGCCAGACAAAAACACCGTACAGGCCGTCCGCCCTGGATAATCCAGCAGCGTCAGCTTTTGCAGTCCTTGTATCCGCATTCGTCCCCATCCTCTCTTTCTGTCTTCAACGCTGAAGCGGCGCCCTGCTCCGCATTTTCCGCTTCCGCCCTCAGCGTGCTTCGGCGCTCGCGCCTTTGCAGCAGCCATGCACTGAGACTTCCCTTCGTCGCCGGATACGGAAACAGCTTGACATTGACCAGCCACGCGATCGACACGCCCACGACCGTCTGTACGGCCCGCATCAAAGAGCGTAGATAGACGCTGCTCTCAAAATGGCTGATTATCAAAATGACCGCGATCGAGGCGGAAAGCCCGCAGTAATCGCGGCAGTTCGCCCACTCCGCCACGCAAAGCACCGCAAGCGTTCCGGCCAGCAAAATTACGATCTCATACCAGCCCTTTTCCCACACCATATGCTCTGTGTTCCGGAGCAGATCCGTCAAAAGCAGAAACGGCATCCCGACGCCAATGGCGATCAGCGTCGCCCAAATACGCTTTTTCCCGTTTTCTTTCGTTTTCTTGGAGGACTCCCGGATCTCGATCATCGCGTAAATATAGATGAAGAGTGGGTGCGTCTCCAGTTCCGGCAGCACCAGACGAAGCAACTGCCAGAAGCAAAAGCCCAAAAACATTGCAAAAATGCTCTTCAGCTTTCGCCGGCCGATATGCAGATGGTGGTTTTCCCGGTTCCCGAATGCTAAAACAGGCACAATCTTGTCTTGACGTTGATCCTGCTTCATCTCAGGGCCACGCTCCTTTCCCGTTCAACTCGCTTGGTATCCGTTTGTGAACTTCCATGCCGGCAGCAGTTATTATTAAGACAATATCTCAATTATGGATTATAGCACAGGACCGGGCATGATTGCAAGGAGGACGTCCCACCAGACGCAAAACGGACGCTCCGCTCACGCCGGACCGTGCCGCAGCCGCGGCGGAAGCTCAGTCAGAAACGGCGTGATCGCCTGCCGGTACATCTGCTCGACGAACCGGATCACGCTCTGCTGGTCAAACCGGTCATACCCGTCCAACACGACGCTCAGAAGTCCGTTCGACAGGCAGAGATAGAGCATCTCCAGCTCGTCTGCGGACGCATTTTTCAGGGTCTTTCGCCACGCGGAAATGCTCAGATCGTGCGCATATGCGATCATCCGGTGAATCAGCTCCGTACTTCGACGCCCGAACAGCAAGACACGGCAGACCGCCTCGTTTTCCTGAACGATCCGGTAAAGCCCACCCACAAGCCCCGCAATATCAAACGAGCGTATATAGCTCTGCATGGATCGCTCAAACTGCCCAAACAGTTCCTCCTCGATGCTCTCCAGCAGGTCAAAGCAGTCGGAATAATGGGCGTAAAAGGTCGCGCGGTTCAGTTCTGCTCGTTCGCAAATCTCCTTGACGGTGATTTTGTTGACAGGCTTGTGCTGCATCAACTCCAGCAGTGCTTTTTTCAGCACCATCTTGGTGTATTTCACTCTCGCATCCGTCTTCATTGCGCCTCCACAAAAAGTTTACAAATTAAGCCGACAGTTTGGCAGGATATGTTGCTGTTCTTTCAGCTTTCGGCAAACTGTCTATGGTGTTTCCGGTTGCTTGTATTATACTATAATTGTGAAAGATAATCAACATCTGTATGATTACCAAAGGAGGATGTGTGATGTATCAAAATTACCTGATCACCGGTGCAACCGGCTTTCTCGGAAGAGCCGTACTTCAGCTTCTGCTGGCACACAGCTGCCGCGTTCTGGCGCTGGTCATGGACAAAGACCCGCTTGCTTATACGATTCCGGAAAATGTGACTGTGTTCTGCGGCGATCTCACAGACAAAGATACCCTGCGCAGCTTTTTTGCCGCAGGCGGAGATAGCTTCTGCGTGCTGCACTGTGCAGGCATTGTATCCATTGCCTCAAAGCCGGACGAGGCGATCTACCGCGTCAATGTGCAGGGTACGCGGAACATCGTCGATCTGAGCCGGGAATTTGGCGCTGGGCGGCTGATCTACGTCAGCTCCGTCCATGCGATCCCGGAGAAGCCCGCACCGGAAACGATCACGGAACCAGACCGATTCGCGCCGGACGAGATTCTCGGCGATTACGGAAAAAGTAAGGCCATGGCAACCGCTCTGGTCCTAGAGGCGGCTCAAAACGGTCTGAATGCCAGCGTGGTTCTTCCATCCGGCATTATCGGTCCCGGCGATCTGGCGCGCGGAAATATGACCCGGATGCTGCTTGCCTTCTGCCGAGGTCAGTTGCCACTCGGCGTCAACGGCGGATATGACTTCGTTGACGTGCGGGATGTCGCGGTCGGCGTCCTCGCCTGCGCAGAGCGTGGGAAAGCGGGGGAATGCTATATTCTTTCCGGGCATTACACGACCATTCAGGACATGTTTGCCTTGACAGCCTCCCAGCTTGGTAGAAAAGCATCTAAGCTCTGTGTGCCCGCCACGCTGGCAAGCTGCGCCGCGCCCGTTTTTGAGAAGATTGCTCAGCTCCGAGGGGAGCGTCCCTTTTTCACCCCCTATGCCATCGCCGTGCTCCGCTCCAACGGGCGTTTTTCAAATGCAAAAGCAACTGCCCTGCTTGGCTACCACGCACGCCCACTCAGAGAAACGCTCCAGAGCATGATTCTCTGGTTTCAGGGGCAGAATCTGATTTCTCCTGCTCTCTAAACGGCATGTGCCCGACCCTCGCTCTTACTCTCCCCTGTTTGAAAAACGGAAACGGGCAGCGTGATCAAACTCACACTGCCCGTTCACAATAGGAGCGGCTCTTATTTCATCAGTTTTTTGCAAAAGCAGGAGATCCGGTTCAGTGCCTCATACAGATTATCATCTGAGCAGGTGTAGGCGATACGGATGAAGCCTTCGCCGCATTCGCCAAAGGCGCTGCCCGGAATGCAGA
>OLOQ01000906.1_pt1 | contig 30370 bp, 27 predicted proteins | sample 1673101 | NCBI WGS metagenome assembly OLOQ01 (sample SAMEA3136754, study PRJEB25190) | human gut metagenome | biome: human gut; feature: human-associated habitat; material: faeces | place: Austria | collected 2013 | reverse complement strand
TGTGGATTCCCGCCATTGCCATCAGCTTGACGATGCTCTCGTTCAACCTGCTGGGTGACGGCCTGCGGGATGCCTTTGACCCGCGTTTGAGGAGGTAAGCACCGTGGCAAAGAATATGAAAAACAAGGTCTTAGACGTAAATGACCTTCACGTTTCCTTCGACACCTACGCCGGCGAAGTGCAGGCCGTGCGGGGCGTCACCTTCCAGCTCCACGAGGGCGAAGTGCTGGCCATTGTGGGCGAGTCCGGCTGCGGCAAAAGCGTTACCGCCCAGACCATTATGAAGCTGAACCCCATGCCCCCCGCCCGCATCCCCCAGGGCGAGGTGCACCTGGGCGAGCACGATATTGTAAAGGCCTCTGAAAAAGAGATGCAGCAGCTGCGCGGCAAGGAGGTCTCCATGATTTTCCAGGACCCCATGACCTGCCTAAACCCCACCAAGCAGGTGGGCAAGCAGATTGTGGAGGCCATCCGCCACCACCAGCACCTCTCCGCCAAGGAGGCTAAAGAGCAGGCCATTAAATACCTGAAGCTGGTGAACATCCCCAACGCCGAGGAGCGCGCCAAGCAGTATCCCCACGAGTTTTCCGGCGGCATGCGCCAGCGCGCCATGATTGCCATGGCCCTCTCCTGCAACCCCAAGGTGCTCATTGCCGACGAGCCCACCACGGCCTTGGACGTGACCATCCAGGCCCAGATCATGGACTTGCTGGCGGAGATTAAAGAGGAGACCAACACGGCCATCATCCTGATTACCCACGATTTGGGCGTGGTGGCCGGCATGGCGGACCGGGTGGCGGTGATGTACGCCGGCAAGATTGTGGAGACCGGCGCGGTGGAGGACATCTTCTACCGCAACGCCCACCCCTACACCCAGGCGCTGCTGAAGAGCCTGCCCACGGTGGATTCCGACAGGACCGAGCGGCTGGTGTCCATCGCCGGCACGCCCCCCGATTTGCTGAACCCCCCCAAGGGCTGCGCCTTTGCCGCCCGCTGCAAGCACTGCATGAAAATCTGCCAGGAGGAGCAGCCCCCCGAGTTTACCGTGGGCGAGGGCCATGTGGCCTCCTGCTGGCTGCTCCATCCCGACTGTCCCAGCGCGGAAGAAAGGGGAGAGAAAATTGTCGACTAAATCCAGCGAGGTGCTCCTCTCTCTAGAGGACATCTGCAAATACTTTAAGGTTTCCGGCGGCACCCTGAAAGCCGTGGACCACGTCACCTTTGACATCCACAAGGGCGAGACTGTGGGCCTGGTGGGCGAGTCCGGCTGCGGCAAGTCCACCTTGGGCCGTGTGGCCATGGGCATCTACCCGCCCACTTTTGGCAAGCTCTCTTACAAGGGCAAAGAGGTGAACTTGAAGCACTCCAAAGACCGCTTTGCCTACGCCAAAAAGGCCCAGATTATCTTCCAGGACCCCTACGCCTCTTTGGACCCCCGCATGACGGTTTCCTCCATCATCGAGGAGGGCATGGTCATCCACAAGATGTACGATGAGAAGCGCCGCAAGGAGCGCGTCTACGAGCTGCTGGAGATGGTGGGCCTCAACCGGGAGCACGCCAACCGCTTCCCCCACGAGTTCTCCGGCGGCCAGCGCCAGCGCATCGGCATTGCCCGGGCCCTGGCCATCGAGCCGGAATTCATCGTCTGCGACGAGCCCATCTCCGCCCTGGACGTGTCCATCCAGTCCCAGGTTATCAACCTGCTTCACGATTTGCAGGAGAAGCTGGGCCTGACCTACCTGTTCATCGCCCACGATTTGAACATCGTCAAGTACATCTCCGACCGCATCGCCGTGATGTACCTGGGCAACGTGGTGGAGCTGGCCAGCTCCGACGAGCTGTACAAGAACACCCTGCATCCCTACTCCCAGGCGCTGCTCTCCGCCGTGCCCATCCCGGACCCCAGCGCCGAAGCCCAAAAGCACCGGATTATCATCTCCGGCGACGTGCCCAGCCCCATCAACACACCCAAGGGCTGCAACTTTGCCGGCCGCTGCCCCAAGGCCTGCGACCAGTGCAAAGAGAGCAAGCCGCCCCTCCAGGAGATTACCCCCGGCCACTACGTGGCCTGCCACCTGGTGCAGCCAGAAAAGAAATAAAACCGGCAAAGGCCGTCCCGCTTGGGGCGGCCTTTTGGTTTGCTGGGAAAGCTAAGAGAGCCTAGGGAACGCTTTTGCTGTGCGCCCGCGGGAGGCGCTTTCTTGCAAAACGCTGGCGGGGGCGCCGCGCAGTCCTTTCGCCGCTGCCGTGCCGGTGCAGGGCGTCTGCCGCCGGAGGACAGTCACTGCCAGGCGGGATGGGCCAGCGGCCTTTACAAGCCCCGCGGCGGCTGGAAAGTAAACCGCCTCTGCCCCCGCAGATGGGCTTTTTCGCCGCGGGAAAGGGCCGCTCTCTCTGGGGAAAACCTGGGGAGAACTGGGGAAAACCGTAAAAATAGACGAATAAACGTGTATATTATTAGCGGAAAAGACAATACAAATCCCCCTTTTCAAATGGGTGGGAACAGGGTACAATGGAGACAGAACACACCGGCAGGCTGCCGGAAGGAAAAGGGAGGACACCATCATGAATCCATTGACGCCTAAATTTCCCCACATGCTCCACGGCGGGGACTATAATCCCGACCAGTGGCTGGACCGCCCCGACATCTTGGAGGCCGACATCCGCCTGATGAAGGAGGCCCATATCAACTGCGTATCCGTGGCCATTTTCGCCTGGGCCAAGCTGGAGCCCGAAGAGGGCCGCTATGAGTTCGACTGGCTGGAAAAGGTCATTGACAACCTGTACGAAAACGGCATCTACACCGTGCTGGCCACGCCTTCCGGCTCCAAGCCCCTGTGGATGAGCGAGAAGTACCCGGAAATCCGCCGGGTCAGCGCCAGCCTCCACCGGGACCAGAGCGGCGGCCGGCACAACCACTGCTACACCTCCCCCGTCTACCGGGAGAAGGTGCGCCTGATGAACACCGCCCTGGCCCAGCGCTTCTCCAAGCACCCCGGGGTCATTTTGTGGCACCTGTCTAACGAGTACGGCGGCGAGTGCTGCTGCCCCCTGTGCCAGGCGGCTTTCCGGGAGTGGCTGAAAGAGAAGTACGGCACCCTGGAAGCTTTGAACCACGCCTGGTGGAACGACTTCTGGGCCCACACCGTCACCGACTGGGAGCAGATTCACGCCCCCGGCCCCGAGGGGGAGGACGGCGCCTTTATCCAGCACCTGGATTGGAAGCGCTTTGTCACCCACCAGGTGGTGGACTTTGTCAAGGCGGAGCGGGACGCCGTAAAGGCGGTGGACCCCTCCATCCCCTGCACCACCAACTTTATGTACTACCACAACGACTACAACTACTTTAAGTTTAAGGACGAGCTGGACGTCATCTGCTGGGACGCCTATCCCCAGTGGCGGGGCGGCAACAACGCCAAGCTGGCCTCTATCTACGGCCTGTGGCACGACGCCATGCGCTCCATCAAGCGCCAGCCCTTCCTGCTGATGGAATCCACCCCCAGCACCGCCAACTGGTGGCCTGTCTCCAAGCTGAAAAAGCCCGGCCAGCACCGGATGAGCAGCATGCAGGCCGTGGCCCACGGCTCCAACTCCGTGCAGTACTTCCAGTTTCGCAAGAGCCGCGGCGCCTTTGAGAAGTTCCACGGCGCGGTGGTGGACCACCAGGGCGGCACCGAGCCCCGGGAGTTCCAGGACGTAAAGGCCATGGGCCAGCTGCTGGAGCGCATTGACGCCGTCACCCAAAGCGACGTCCACGCCCAGGTGGCCTTGGTCTTTGACTGGGAGAACCGCTGGGCCATCGACGACGCCCAGGGCCCCCGGAACAAGGGCATGCACTATGTGGAGCAGGTCCAGGCTCACTACCGGGCCCTGTGGCGCATGGGCATCTCCGTGGACATTGTGGACGAGGAGTGCGACATCAGCGGCTACAAGCTGGTGATTGCCCCCATGCTCTACCTGCTGCGGGAGGGCTTTGAAGAGAAGCTGAAGGCCTTTGTGGACCAGGGCGGCACCTTGATCGGCACCTACCACACGGGCATTGTCAACGACTGCGACTTGACCTACCTGGGCGGCTGGCCCGGCGCCGGCCTGATGGAGGTGTTCGGCGTGTGGAACGAGAACATCGACGCCCTGTGGGACGAGGAGCGCAACACCCTGCAGGTGGGGGAGGCAAGCTACGAAACAAAGGACCTGTGCGCCTTGATCCATCCCCAGGGGGCCCAGGTGCTGGGCACCTACGGCCAGGACTTTTACAAGGGCGAGGCCGCCCTCACCGTGAACCAGTACGGGAAGGGCCAGGCCTATTACATCGCCTCCTTTGCCGAGGACAGCTTCTATCTGGACTTCTACCAGAAGCTGGCCGGAGAGCTGGCTTTGACCCGCGCCCTGCCCCAGCTGCCCCCCGAGGGCGTGGAGGCCTGCCTGCGGGAAAGCGGCGACACCCAGTACCTGTTCCTGCAGAACTTCACCGGGGAGAAGCAGGCCATCTCCCTGCCGGAGGGCTATGTGGACCTGGAGGGCAACCCCGCCGCGGAGGCTGCCCTGGACCTGTACGACAGCCAAGTGTTCCTGCGGAACAAGGCGTAAACCCGGGGAAAATACCAGGGGGGAATCACAAAACTGACGGAAAAAACAGGCGGAAAATTGGTGGGTACGGCAAAATTAAAAAAAGCTCCCGTTTTTTGTAGAAAACTGCCAGGAACTATGTTAAGATTTTATGAAGAGAAGGGCGGGCGGAAACCCTGGCCCAAAGCACCTGTGTTTTCCATACAAATACCGGAAAAGAAAGGAAAGGCCTGCATATGGAACAATCGGCTCAGTTTTTTTTCAGTCCCGAAAACCGTGTGGCGCCCCTTGGCATCGTCGCCATGGAGGGCGCCCAGGAGCTGGCGGACAAAATCGAGGCGCACCTGGTACGGTGGGCAAACCAGGCGGGGATGAACATCGACACCTTCCGCATTGGCTGCAGCTGCCCCCGGTTCTCCTCCGGCGATGGCAAGGGCATTCTGGAGAGCTCCGTGCGGGGCTATGACCTGTACTTTGTGGTGGATGTGGGCAACTACAGCTGCACCTACAAGTACTTTGGCCAAGAGAACCACATGTCCCCCGACGACCATTACCAGGACCTGAAGCGGCTTATCCAGGCCGCCATGGGCAAGGCCCACCGCATCACCGTGGTGATGCCCCTGCTCTACGGCGGACGGCAGCACCGCCGCAGCTACCGGGAATCTTTGGACTGCGCCTTCGCGCTGCAGGAGCTGCAATCCATGGGCGTGGACAACGTGGTCACCTTTGACGCCCACGACCCCCGTGTGCAGAACGCTGTGCCCCTGATGAGCTTTGACAACCTGATGCCTTCCTATCAGGTGCTGAAAGCCATGTTCCGCAACTTCCCCGACCTTTCTACCGAGCGGGATGACTTTATGATTGTCTCCCCCGACGAGGGCGCCTTGAACCGGAACATGTACTACGCCTCCGTGCTGGGGGTGGAGCTGGGCATGTTCTACAAGCGCCGGGACTACTCCCGGGTGGTGGACGGCCGCAACCCCATTGTGGCCCACGAGTACCTGGGCAGCGACGTGGCCGGCAAGGACGTGTTCGTCTCCGACGACATCATCTCCTCCGGCGAGTCCATGCTGGACATTGCCTACAACCTGAAGGAGCGCAAGGCCAAGCGGATTTTCACCTACGCCACCTACGCCATCTTCACCAACGGCCTGGAGAGCTTTGACAAGGCCTACCGGGAGGGCGTTATCGACGGCGTGTTCGGCTCCAACCTGACCTACCGCACCGAGGAGCTGAAGAACCGCCCCTGGTTCTACGAGGTGGACGTCTCCAAGTACATCTCCTACTTTATCTCCGCCATGAACCACGACATGTCCGTCTCCGCCATGATTGACCCCCACGAGAAAATCAACGCCCTTTTGGAGCGCCGCCAGCGGGAGCGCAGCCTGCAGCAGGGCGCCCAGCTGACCTTTTAAGTGGTGGCCTGGCCGGAGCTGGCCCTTGTAAGGATGTAAGAGATACAAATACCATACAGAGAAGGGGAGCGTGGGAGCGCTCCCCTTCTCCGGTTCTTTTTCACAAAGCTGTTTACAAATCCGGGAAAAGCGCATATAATAAGGGCAAATGCTGCGATGGGAAGAAGTACCCGCCCGCCTGGGCGCCAGAGAGAAGGGGCCGCCGGCTGAAAACCCCTTCCGCCTGGAGGCGGGGAAATGCGTCCCGGAGCAGGCGGGGGGAAATCCCCGCCCGGCGGGAGCCGTTATCGTCCCCAAGAGCGGGAGGGCCCAGCCCTTCCGAAAGCGAAGTGGAACCGCGAGTTGCATCGCCTTCGCAGACGTGTGTGCGTCTGCGGGGGCGTTTTTATTTTACAGTGAGAAAGGGGATGCTGCCATGTTCCGCACCTTAAAGGAGGACCTGGACGCGGTGATGGAGCGGGACCCCGCCGCCCGTTCCCGGCTGGAGGTGTTTTTCCTCTACTCTGGGTTTAAGGCGGTGCGCTCCCACCGGAAGGCGAACTGGTGCTACCGGCACAACCTGAAGTTTTTGGCCCGGTGGATTTCCCAGCGCAGCCGGAAGAAAACCGGCATTGAAATCCACCCCGGCGCCCAGATCGGCCGGGGGCTGTTCATCGACCACGGCATGGGGGTGGTCATTGGCGAGACCACCCAAATCGGCGACAACTGCACCTTGTACCAGGGGGTCACCTTGGGGGGCACCGGCAAGGATACAGGCAAGCGCCACCCCACCTTGGGGGACAACGTGCTCATCGGCGCGGGGGCCAAGGTGCTGGGGCCCTTCACCGTGGGGGACAACGCCCGGGTGGCCGCCGGCGCCGTGGTGCTGGACGCCGTCCCGGAAGGGGCCACCGCCGTGGGCGTGCCTGCCCGGGTGGTGCGCATCAACGGGGAGAAGGTGCCCGCAAAGCCGCCCCGCCATCCCTGCGACGACATGGACCAAATCCACGTGGCGGACCCTGTCTCCATGGAGCTGTGCCGCCTGCGGGGCGAGATGGAGCGCTTGGAAAAGCGCCTGCAAGAATTGGAAAAAGCGGGGCCTACGGAGGCCTCTTTGTGAAAAGGCCGGGGTTTTCCCGGGAAAGGATGAGATAAGATGGAACTGTACAACACGCTTACCCAGAAAAAAGAGGAATTTGTGCCCCACACCCCCGGCCAGGTGAAGATGTACACCTGCGGCCCCACGGTGTACCACTACGCCCACATCGGCAACCTGCGCTCCTACATCATGGAGGACGTGCTGGAGAAGTACCTGCGCTACGCGGGCTACCAGGTGGATAGGGTGATGAACATCACCGACGTGGGGCACCTGTCCAGCGACGCGGACACCGGCGAGGACAAGATGCTGGCCGGCGCCAAGCGGGAGCACAAGACCGTGCTGGAGATTGCCAAGTTCTACACCGACGCCTTTTTTGCCGACTGCGAGAAGCTGCACATCCGCAAGCCCGATACCGTGGTGCCCGCCACCACCCGCGTCCCGGACTTCATCCACATGGTGGAGACTTTGCTGGAGAAGGGCTACGCCTACGAGGCCGGCGGCAACGTGTACTTCGATACCTCCAAGCTGGAGAACTACTACGTCTTCGGCAACCAGAGCGGCGAGGACCTGGCCGTGGGCGTCCGGGACAGCGTGGAGGAGGACGCGAACAAGCGCAACAAGACCGACTTTGTGCTGTGGTTCACCAAGTCCAAGTTCGAGGACCAGGAGCTGAAATGGGACTCCCCCTGGGGCCTGGGCTATCCCGGCTGGCACATTGAGTGCAGCGCCATCTCCGTGCGGGAGCTGGGGGAGTACCTGGACATCCACTGCGGCGGCATTGACAACGCCTTCCCCCACCACACCAACGAAATCGCCCAGAGTGAAGCCTACCTGGGCCACCCCTGGTGCAAATACTGGTTCCATGTGCTGCACCTCAACGACGCCCGGGGCAAGATGAGCAAGTCCAAGGGGGGCTTCCTCACCGTGTCCCTGCTGGAGGAGAAGGGCTACAACCCCTTGGTGTACCGGCTGTTCTGCCTGCAGTCCCACTACCGCAAGCCCTTGACCTTCTCCTTTGAGAGCCTGGACAACGCCGCCCAGGCCTACCAGAAGCTGGTGCAGCGCATTGCCTCCCTGTCCAAAGAGGGCCAGCCGGACGTGGAGGCCGCACGGCCCTATCAGGAGCAGTTCCAGGCCGCTTTGGGCAACGACTTGAACACCTCCCTGGGGCTGACCGTGCTGTACGACGTGCTGAAGGCGGACCTCTCCGACGCCACCAAGCGGTACCTCATCGACGACTTTGACCAGGTGCTGTCCCTGGGGCTGCTGGAAGCCGCGGCCAAGGGGGCGAAACCCGCCGGGAAGGAGCTGTCTGCTGAGGAAGCCGCAGAGATCGAAGCGTTGATCGCCAAGCGTGCCGAGGCCCGGAAGAACAAGGATTGGGCCACCGCCGACGCCATCCGCGACCAGCTGGCCGCCCGCCACGTGGTGATGAAGGATACCGCAAACGGCGTGGAGTGGCACGTGGAAGAATAAGGGGCACACTCAAGTCATGATCTTAAGCTGGTGCAGCTGGAAAACCAGGGAAATGGGAAAATCATTGTTACCCAACGCTCAAACGGCTGCATAGGGAGGAAAGAGGGACGCTTTTATGGAAAAAGTGATCGTATTTGATTTGGGTGGAACCTTAATGGAGTTTGAAGGGATGCCCCTTTCTTGGCTTCCTTACTATCCGCAAGGATTTGCTGCAGTGGACGAAGCACTGTCTTTGGGGTTGAGCCAGGAGGAAATAGATGGTTCTGTTCAGATCCTAAAAGAGTATAATCCTCGGTATACTCCACGGGAGGAGGAAATCTCCCCTGAAAAAATCTTTGGTGACGCCATCCAACACTGGAAAAAAGCTGTGTCTGTGGAGCAGGTGATTTCGGCGTTTTTCAGTGGGCTGTGTTTGGTTCCCCGCATCTATGAAGATACGCTTCCCGGCCTTTTCCAGCTCAGGGGAAAGGGGTACAACTTGGCCTGTTTGACAAATTTACCCTCCGGAATGCCGGATACCGTGTTTCGAGAAGGGCTGGACGGACTGACAGAACAACTGGATTATTATCTCTCTTCTGGTCTGTGTGGTTTTCGTAAGCCCAACGAAGCAGGGATGCGCCAAATTGCCCAGAGATTCCAGGTTCCTATGGAAGATCTCCTATTTGTGGGGGATGAACCCTTAGATGAGGAAACGGCCCAACGGGCAGGATGCCGGTTTATTCAGATGAATCGAGGGGGAAATCCTGCCTTCCAAAGTCAGAATGGTTTCGTAAAGAACCTTGGAGAACTGGTGGGAATGCTGGATCAGATCCCCTTGACTTTACCCCGTTAAAAGAGTAAAATACAGTGTAAGGAAAAGCCCAACGGTGGGAGTGCCGTTTGGGCTTTTCCTATAAGCGAACCAAAGGAGGAATTCACTGTGGAAATTTGTGGGAAGCGGGAGATGGAGCTGCTGGAGAAAATCGGCTTTACCCGCATTGCCGGCTCTCCCGAGGAGGAGAAGGCCGCCCAAATCTTAAAGGCCGAGTGCGACGCCATCGGCGTGCCCGCCATCATCGAGCCCTTTGAGATTGAGCAGGGCATTGTGGAGGAGGCCACGCTGGAGATTCTGGAGCCCTTCCAGCAGGAGTACCCCGTCACCGGGTACCAGTGCGCCGAGAACACCCCCGAGGGGGGCCTCACCGCGGAGTTTGTCTATGTGGAGAACGCCACCGACGTGGATTTGCAGGACGTCCAGGGGAAGATTGTGCTGGTCAACGGCTTTATGCGGGTGCCCCTGTATAAAAAGCTGATGAAGGCCGGCGTGGCGGGCATCGTCACCATGGAGGGCGAGCTGCGGGATAGGCGGGAGGAGACGGACCTCTCCACCCGGAAGCTCCGCCGCACCCTGCGCTCCTTTGGCAACGTGCCCATGGTACACACCCGGGTGCTGGACGCCATGGACATGGTGCGCAAGGGCGCCTGCAAGGCCCGCATGGTGCTGAAGGGCCGCACCGAGGAGCGCACCTCCCACAACGTGGTGGCCACGGTGCTGGGCACCCAGCGGCCCCAGGAAATCCTCTCCTTTGGCGCCCACTACGATTCCGTGGCCTTCTCCAAGGGCGTGTACGACAACGGCGCGGGCAGCGTCATCAACATGGAGGTGCTGCGCTACTTTAAGGAGAACCCGCCCAAGCGCACCTTAAAGTTCATGTGGTACGGCAGCGAGGAGATCGGTCTGGAGGGCAGCTGGGCCTATGTAAAGGCCCACAAGGAGGAGCTGTCCGACCACCTGCTGATGATCAACGTGGACGTGGGCGGCCCCATTCTGGGCCACGACGGCATTGCCGCCACCGCCGAGGACAAGCTGGCCACCTACCTGGAGTACTTTGTGAAAATCCACGGCTTCTCCGCCGAGGTGAAGCAGGGCATCTACTCCAGCGACAGCATCCCCTTTGCCGACAGCGGCATTCCCGGGGTGAACTTCACCCGCTTTGGCGCCCCTGGCGCGGCCTACATCCACAACCGCTTTGACACCCTGGACTTCCTCTCCGCCGACGCTTTGGCCAAGACCACCCGCACGGTGCTGGCCTTTGCCCAGGAGATGGCTAACGCCGCCGTGCTGCCGGTAGAACGGAAAATCCCCCAGAACATGGTGGACGAGGTGGAGAAGTACCTGTATAAGAAAGAGCTGGCGGAGGCCGGCGGGTGCTCCCGCTGAGCAGTAAACTGCTGAGGCAGTTTACTGAGAGAATGTCTTGGAGATTTTACAATCTCCGTTTTGCTAACGCAAAACCGCCATTCTCTGCCGGTTGTCTTTGCCGCAGGCAAGAAGGCGGCTGAACGCCGCGCCTAATCAGGCCAATAGAGCGGGTGCGCGCCGTTCATTTCGGTGTCTGTTTTAGCGTTGTCATGCAAAAGGCTTGCGGTCGTTTTGACCGCAAGCCTTCTTTGCGTTAAACGGAGGCTTTAGCGCCACTGGTTCTCCACGGGGACCAGGCCCTGGGGCTCCAGCTGATACACGTTATCGCACACCTGGCCGATATACTTCCGGTCGTGGCTGACGCTGAGGATGCACCCGGGGAACTCCTCCAAAATGCCCCGTATCACCGGGCCGGATAGGGGGCTGAAGTTCCGGGTGGGCTCGTCCAGCACCAGCACGTTGGCCCCGTCCAGAATCATCTTTAAAAAGAACAGCTTGGCCTTCTGCCCGCCGGAGAGCTCTTGGATGGTGTGCTCCTGCTCCTCGGGGGTGTACTTCATGCTGCCCAGGTAGGTCTTTACCCGGGTGAGCTCCTCCTTCTCCCAGCTTTTGGCCAAAAATTCCACCGGCGTCTGGCTTTGGTCCACGGTCTCGCCGTAGTCCTGGGGCATGTAGGCCGCCCGGATGTCCTGGCGCCCCAGCAGCTCCCCGGCCACCTGCCGCAGGAAGGTGGTTTTCCCCGCGCCGTTGCGGCCGATGACGCACACGTGCTCCCCGCCCCGGACGTACAGCCGCAGGTTCTCCGCCAGGGGCGGCTGCCCCTGGGAGGCTTCCCCGGCGTACAGGGCGGGCAAGGTGAAGTCCAGCACGGTTTTCCCCGCGGGGATGGCCGTGTTCTCCCCAAAGCCCACCAGGATGGCCTCCTCGCTGTCGGGTAACTCCGTCATGTCCTCCCGCTCCCGTTCGAGGCGGTGCTCCAGGGACTTGACCGCCTTCATTTTCTTTTTCAGCAGCCGGCCCCCGTGGGGGTCTTGGCGGGAGATGGTGTTCAGCTGGTGTTCCACCTTTTGCTGGATTTTCTGGAAGCGTTCCTGCTGTTTGCGCTCCTCCTCCCGCTCCTTGCGGGCCAGCTGTTCCTGGTGGGTGAACTTTTGCAGCCGCTCCTCCACGTACTGGCGGTAGCCCATGCGGGCCACGGTCCAGCGGGGCAGGGTCTTGCGCCGCAGCTGCTCCATGTGGAGGATAACGTTGGCGGTGCGCTCCAGCAGCAGCTCGTCGTGGGAGATGAACAGCACCGGCTGGGCGCACTCCCGGATGAAGGTCTCCAGCCAGTCCAGGGTGTCAATGTCCAGGTCGTTGGAGGGCTCGTCCAGCAGGTAGCAGTCTGGGCGGCCCAAGGTGAGCAGGGCCATGCGCAGCTTCACCTTCTCCCCGCCGGAGAAGGTCTTTACCAGCCGGTCGGAGTAGAACCAGTCCAGGGGGAAGCGCAGCCGCTTGGCCGCCGCGGCCAGCTCCCCGGGGGAGGCGTCCAGAAAAGCCGGGGACTGGCAGCAGAACTCGTAGGCGCTCAGCTCCCCCTGCTCCGGGGGCACCTCTTGGGAGAGGTAGCCCAAAAGCATACCGTCCTTTTGGATGGCGCCGGTGTATTCCACATAGCCCTCTACCAAGGCGGGGTCGTAGAGGAGCTTGAGCAAGGTGGATTTCCCGTTGCCCTCCTCCCCGATGATGGCGGCCTTGTCCCCGGGGTTCAGGGCAAAGGTGAAGCCCCGCAGCAGGTCCCGCAGGTCTTTCTTCATGGTTACGGTCAAATCGCGTATTTGCAGCATGATAGTGTCCCTCCTTTGAGGCGCGAAAAAGGGCCTGTCCCATGCCGGACAGGCCCAGTTTATCCCAAAGGAAAGCGCGCCGGGGCAAACCCCAGCAAGGCAAAAGAACAGGGACAAAAGCACAAGCCACCAAACCGGCACAGGGAACCAGCCCCCGGACGCTGCCCGAAAGCGTTTCCAATGTTCCGAAAAATAGGGAGGCTTATACTAACATCCTTTCACTCCTTTGCGTGTTCTGAGGATAGGATAGCACGGCCGGTGGGTTTTGTCAACGTGATTTTTCCCCGGGTCATTGACAAACCGCCCGCCATCCCCTATGATAGCCCCAAAGGAGGGAAGCGCCATGGGACAAGCCACGCTGTTTTTGATGGTGGGCCTGCCCGGCTCGGGAAAGACCACCCGGGCCAAGGAGCTGGAGCGGGAGACGGGGGCCATCCGGTTTACGCCGGACGAGTGGCACCTGTTCCTCTTTGGGGATGACTTCCACGACCCCCAGGAGCACGAGCTCCACAACCAGCGCCACGACAAGGTGGAGGCGTTGATGTGGCAGGTGGGCAAGCGACTGCTGGCCCAGGGGGTCAGCGTCATTTTGGACTTTGGCTTCTGGGCCAAGGAACAGCGGGAGGAGAAGTTCCGGGAGGCCCAGGCCCTGGGCGCGGGCTTTGCAATCTGCTATGTCCACGCGCCCCTGGAGGAGCTGTGCCGCCGCCTGGAGCACCGCGTGCAGGCGGGGCGCAAGGACGTGTTCCAGGCCATCAGCCGGGAGGACATGGAGCGCTGGGCCGCCCTGTTCCAGCCGCCGGACGCGGGAGAGCTGCGCGGGGAATACGGCCCGGGCTGAAGCACCGGCGGAAAGGTTTTTAAACATTTGTTCGAAAAATTTTGGGAAATCCATTGCTTTTCCCCGGGGATTCTTTTATAATAGAAGACAGAAACAAACGCTTCACAGGAGGTTATGGATATGGCGGAAAGCAAGCGGGCGGCGGCAAGCGCCAGGGCAGGCGGCGCCGAGGAAAAGGCCAAGGCCCTGGAAACAGCCCTGGCCCAGATTAAGAAACAGTTTGGCGAGGGGGCCGTCATGCGCCTGGGGCAGGATTCCGCCCTGAACGTGGAGGCCATCCCCACCGGCAGCTTGTCCCTGGATTTGGCCTTGGGCATCGGCGGCGTGCCCCGGGGGCGCATCATCGAGATTTACGGGCCGGAATCCTCCGGCAAGACCACCTTGGCGCTGCACTGCATTGCCGAGGGCCAAAAGCGGGGCGGCAACGCCGCCTTCATCGACGTGGAGCACGCCCTGGACCCTGTCTACGCCGGGAACCTGGGCGTGGACGTGGACAGCCTGTTGGTCAGCCAGCCGGACACCGGCGAGCAGGCCTTGGAAATCACCGAGGCTTTGGTGCGCTCCAACGCCATCGACGTGATTGTGGTGGACTCCGTGGCGGCCTTGGTGCCCCGGGCGGAGATCGAGGGCGAGATGGGCGACTCCCACGTGGGCCTGCAGGCCCGGCTGATGAGCCAGGCCCTGCGCAAGCTGGCCGGCGCCATCTCCAAATCCAACTGCGTGGCCATCTTCATCAACCAGCTGCGGGAGAAGGTGGGCGTCATCTACGGCAACCCCGAGGTGACCCCCGGCGGCCGGGCGTTGAAGTTCTACTCCTCGGTGCGCATTGAGGTGCGCAAGGCCGAGGTCATCAAAAGCGGCACGGACATCATCGGCTCCCGCACCCGGGCCAAGGTGGTGAAGAACAAGCTGGCCCCGCCCTTCCGCACGGCGGAGTTCGACGTGATGTACGGCACGGGCATCTCCCGCACCGGCGAGCTGCTGGACATCGCCGTAAAGCTGGAGATTGTCCAAAAGGCCGGCGCCTGGTTCTCCTACAACGGGGAGCGCATTGGCCAGGGCCGGGACAACTCCAAGGAATTTTTGGCCACCCATCCCGAGATTGCCGACGAAATCGAGGCCAAGGTGCGGGAGAACGTGGACAAGCTCTACGATAAGATTCCCGGCCGGCCGGCCCCCAGGGAGGTGGCCAAACCTGTGGAGCTGCCCCCGGCGGAAGCCCCGGCCCAGCAGACCCTGACCCCGCCGCCGGCCAATAAAGCCGCCGCCAAGAAGAGCATCGACATCACGGTGGACGACGACTGATGGAGCTGACAAGCCTGGAGCCCCGGCGCAAGGGCCTGACCCAGCTGTACCTGGACGGGGAGCCCGGCCCCAAGCTGGACACCGAGGTGGTGCTGCTTGCCCGGCTGCAGCCTGGGGATGTCCTCTCGGAGGAGGAGCTTCAAGAGCTGGTGGAGCGCTCCGACGCCCGCCGGGCCCAGGAAAAGGCGCTGTACCTGCTGGAGCACCGCAGCCACAGCAAGCGGGAGCTGACGGAGAAAATCGCCCGCACGGCTACCTCCCGGGAGGCGGCCCAGGCCGCGGCGGACCACCTGGAGGAAATCGGCCTGGTGGACGACCGGGCCTTTGCCGAGACCTACGCCCGGGAGCTGTTCCAGCGGAAGCGCTACGGCGCCCGGCGGGTGCGCCAGGAGCTCTCCCGCAAGGGCGTTGGCCGGGACATCATCGACCAGGTGCTGGAGCAGTACCAGGACATGGACCAGGCCGCCGGGGAGAACATCGCCCTGGTGCTGGAGCGGCGCTATCCCACCTGGCGGGAGGACGAGAAGGCCCGCCGCCGGGCGGTGGCGGCCTTGCAGCGGCTGGGGTACTCCTTCGAGCAGGTGCGCGCCGTCATGGGCGGGCTGGATACGGAATAAGCGGGAAGCCGGGCGGCAGTCCGGCTTCTTTTTTGTGAGAATGGGCAAAAGTCTGGACTAACCCACCCCAGTGCCTTGACAAGGGGCCACACAGCCAGTATAATCAGCACAGGAAACTATACTGAATCGGTATACATTCCAGTTGGGAAATCCCATGGAAAGGAGCGTTCCCATTTTGAGCGAGAGCATTTTAAGCCTGCAAGGCATCACCAAAAGCTTTGGGGGCACGCCGGTGCTAAACGGCATCGATTTGGAGGCGGCCCAGGGGGAGTTCATCACGCTGCTGGGCTCCTCGGGCTGCGGCAAAACCACCACCCTGCGCATCATTGCCGGGCTGGAGGACCCCGACCAGGGCCGGGTGCTGCTGGAGGGCCAGGACATGACCCACACCGAGCCCAACAAGCGGGACGTGAACACGGTGTTTCAAAACTACGCCCTGTTCCCCCACATGAGCGTGGAGCAGAACATTGGCTATGCCTTGAAAATCCGCAAGCGGCCCAAGGCGGAGATACGGGAAGAAGTGAAGAAGATGCTGGAGCTGGTGCAGCTGGAGGGCTACCAGCGCCGCAAGCCCGCGGAGCTTTCCGGCGGGCAGAAGCAGCGGGTGGCCATTGCCCGGTCCCTTATCAACCGGCCGAAAATCCTCCTGCTGGACGAGCCCCTGGGCGCCCTGGATTTGCAGCTGCGCCGCCAGATGCAGCAGGAACTCAAGCGCCTGCAGAAGAAGCTGGGCATCACCTTTATCTACATCACCCACGACCAGGAGGAGGCCCTGAACATGTCCGACCGCATCGCGGTGATGCGGGAGGGCCGCTTTGAGCAGATTGGCACCCCCGCCCAGGTGTACGATTCCCCCAAGACCGCCTATGTGGCCCGGTTTGTGGGGGAGGCCAACATTGTAAAGGGCCAGGCGGGGGCCCTCCGCGGGGAGCAGGTGGAGTTTGCGGCCCCAGGCGGCAGCGCCGGGTTCCTCCGCCGGGGATACAGCTTTGCCCCGGGCCAGGAGGTCACCTTGGCCATCCGGGGGGAGCAGGCCCAGGCTGTCAAGGGGGCAGAGGGCCCCGGCCTTGCCGGCGTGGTGAAGGAGAAGAGCTTCGCCGGGGGTATGCTGCGCATCGCCGTGGAGCTGGCCGGCGGCGGGGAGTTTATCTGCAGCCGCCACGGTATTGACTCCGAGCTGGCCCCCGGGGACGCCGTGCGGGTCCTGTGGGAGCCGGACAAGGCATGTCCCGTGGACGTGCCCGCTGGGAAGGGGGAATGACCGTGGCCAAGGAAATATCCCAACTGCGGAAAAAGCAGAAGCGCCGGGAGTTCCTCATGGCAGTGCCCCTCATCCTGTTTACGGTGCTGTTCATTGTGGGACCCATGGTGTACATGGTGGCCCTCAGCTTTATGACGCGGGCGGACACCTGGGGCGTGGTCCCGGAGTTCACCCTGAAGAACTATGGGGACATCGGCCAGCCGGTGTACCTGCGCACCTTTGGGGAGTCCTTAAAGCTGGCGGTCATCAGCACCGTGCTGATTATCGCCCTGGGCTATCCCTTTGGCTACTTCATGGCCAAGCTGGGGCCCAAGTGGAAAAAGCGCACCATGCTGCTGTTGATGATTCCCTTCTGGACCAGCTCCCTGATACGGCTGTACGGGTGGATCATCATCTTCCGGGCCGGGGGCGTGCTGGACTCCGTGCTGATGGCCCTGCACATCACCAGCGAGCCCCTGAAGGTGCTGTACACCTACCCGGCGGTGGTGGTGGGCATGGTGTACGCGCTGCTGCCCTTTATGATTTTCGCGGTGTACTCCAGCGCGGAGAAGCTGGACTTCTCCTTGGTGGAGGCCGCCCGGGACCTGGGGGCCTCGCCCATGAAGGCCTTCCTCACCGTGTCCCTCAAGCTGACGCTGCCGGGGCTGCTCTCCGGGGTGGTGCTCACCTTCGTGCCCAGCATGGGGCTGTTCTTCATCGCGGATTTGCTGGGCGGCAACAAGGTGGTGCTGGTGGGCAACCTCATCCAGACCCAGCTGATGAACGCCCACAACTGGCCCTTCGCGGCGGCGCTTTCGGTGGTGCTGCTGGTGCTCACCACGGTGATTATCTGGCTGTACAGAAAGCTCTCCGGCGTGAAGGACTTAGAGGGCATTGTATAGTCCCCCGCAAGGCTGCGTGTCCGCCGCAGGCTTTGCGGTACGCAAAAACCTTGTCCATCGGCTTGTCTCGCGCACGCGAGCTTACGCTCGGATCAACCCGAGCGGCAGCGAGCGGTCCAAGGCGCGAAGGAAGGTTCTTTGCCCAGCTTTCTGCGAAAGAAAGCTGGCCGGGTGTGGGGCTGCGCCCCACGGTCTTAGCGGGGGTGCGGGGCTTAGCCCCGCCGTAACAGGCGTAAGCTTTTTGGGGGACGTATGTCCCCAAGATTTGCTGACGCTTTTTATGGCGGGCCCTTCGGCCTCGTAAGGGCAAGACCGTGGGGACTCTGCCCCCCTGCCACTTTTGAAAAGGTGGACGAAACTTTTTTGCGTCTGCGGCGGGCGGCTTGCCCCGCTCATTTTGTGATTTGGAGGTGCCCATGAAAAACCGCACAAAACTGCCCAATGTCTATCTGGGCTTCCTTTTGGCCCTGATGTATGTGCCCATCCTGCTGGTTATCATCTACTCCTTTAACGAGAGCAAGCTCAGCTCGGTGTGGGGCGGGTTTTCCCTAAAGTGGTACGCGGAGCTGTTCCGGGACAGGGACTTGTTCCAGGCCCTGTGGAACTCCATTGTGCTGGGGGTCATCTCCAGCTGCAGCGCCGCCGTCATAGGCACCTTGGGCGCCTATGGCATGAGCAAGGTGAACTTCCCCTTAAAGGGCGTGGTGGAGTATGTCTCCACCTTGCCTATGATGATACCCGAGATTATTATGGGCATGGTGTCCATGGTGTTCTTCTCCCTCATTGGCATCCCCTTTGGCATGGGGACGTTGGTCATAGCCCACACGGCCTTCTGCATCCCCTATGTGTTCATGCTGGTGAAGGCCCGGCTGGTGGGCATGGACAAGAGCCTGCCGGAGGCCGCCCAGGACTTGGGCGCCTCGCCGGTGCGGGTGTTCTTCGACGTCACCTTGCCCCTGGTGGCGCCGGCCATTGCCTCGGGCATGCTGCTGGCCTTTGCCATGAGCATGGACGACGTGATTATCAGCGTGTTCGTCACCGGCGTGGACACCAACACCTTGCCGGTGAAAATCTACAGCCAACTGAAAACCGGGGTCACCCCGGAGATAAACGCCCTGTGCACCTTGCTTTTCCTGGCCACTTTGCTGCTGTGCGGGCTGGCCGCCCTGGTGGGCAGGACGCCGAAAAAACAAGATTCTGGAAAGGACGTGACCGAGCGATGAAAAAGATTCTATCCATGGCCCTGGCCGCTTTGCTGCTGGTGGGCACCTTGGGAGGGTGCTCCACTTCTGGCGGGGAGAACGGCAAGCTGGTGCTGTACACCTGGGAGAACATGTTCCCCCAAGAGGTGCTGGACGGCTTTACCGAGGAGACAGGCATCAGCGTGACCTACTCCAACTTTGACACCGACGAGACCATGCTGGCCCGGCTGGAGGCAGCCGAAGGCGGCGACTACGACCTGGTCATCGCCGACGACTACATCATCGAGACTGCCATCCAGGAGGGGCTGGTCCAAGAGCTGGACACCTCCAAGCTGGAGAACTACGGCAGCATCAACCCCGTGTACCAGGGGCAGTTCTACGACCCCGAGAACAAGTACACCGTGCCCTATGGCGCCGGCGTGCAGACCATCGTCTACGACCCCAGCGCCGTGGATGTGGAAATCAAAGGCTACGCCGACCTGTGGGACGCCTCCCTGGAGGACAACCTGGGCATCATCGATAACTTCCGGGTGGTCAACGGCATGGCGCTGAAGGTGCTGGGCGAGAGCTACAACACCGAGGACACTGCCGCCATCGAGGCCGCCGGAGACAAACTGCTGGAGCTGGCCCCCAACATCCGCCTGATTAAGGACCAGAACACCCAGGACGACCTGCTCTCCGGCGAGGTGGGCGCGGCGGTGCTGTACACCTCCCAGGCCACCATGGCCAAGATGGCCAACCCCGACCTGGAGGTGGTCTTCCCCGAGGAGGGCATCGGCTTTGGCATTATGGCCCAGTTCATCCCCGCCAACGCCCCCAACGCGGAGAACGCCTACAAGTTCATCGATTACATCCTCCAGCCGGAGGTGGCCGCCCAGTGCTTTGAGTACATCGGCTACTACTGCACCAACCTGGACGCCGAGGAGTACATCTCCGAGGAATACCGGGACTTCCTCACCTTGCCCGCGGACATCGACGCCAGCTCCATGGAGATGATTGAGAACGTCAGCGCCGAGGCCCTGGAAACCCACAGCCGGGTGTACACCGAGTTCAAAACCGCCTGCGGTGCGTGACCGCACGGGACAAGCCGCCCTCTTGCCTGCGGCAAGGGCGGAAAGGTCAGGGTGAGAGGGCAGCGGACGGGGTGCTGCGGTTGGCTTCCAAAATCTCCCAGCGGGTTTCTTGGGAAACTGCCGCACCCGTGTGCGGTCTCCTGAGGGGGGCGCTGCCGCGCCGGCCGGGAATGGGCGCAGCGCTCACGCCTGTGCAAAAGCGGAACCGCAATTCTCCGCTCGGCCCTACCCATACGCTAAAAAAGGACAGCCAAGCAAATCGTCTGGCTGTCCTTTCGCGTTTTCAGGGCTGGTCGGGCGGCGGGAAGCTGCTAATTTCCGGCAGGCCGTCCTCTCCCACCCATTCCGCCTCCCCTTCCAGGGAGTTCCACAGGGCGTCCGGGTCAAGGGGAAACTTCTTCCGCAGCTTGTAAAAGCCATCCCCGGTGGTGAGCACATCCCCGCCGCTGCCAAGGAGCACCACCTCTTGGGAGCCATCCGCCCGGCGGAAGACAAAATAGGTGCCGATGCCCCCGCAAGGCACGTCCTCGTTGACGGCGTCGCGCGCTGCCTCCAGGGAAAACAGCGCCTGGGCCACCCGGCGGATGTCCTCTGTATCCCGGGTGATTTTCCGCTGTGCGGCAGCGGGCACGCCGCCGGTGAACACCTGCAGCTCCACCATCTTCTCCGCTTCCCAGTCCAGGCCGGGGACCCGAGAGGCTTGACAGCCGGACAGGGACAGGCACAGGATGAAACACAGACAAAGTATTTTTTTCATAGAGCTGCCTCCTTTCTTAAAAGCCGAAAAATTCCGCAGTTTCCTCATCGGGCTGGGTGTGGTTGTGCTCCGGGGGGAACTCCACCGGGACGTCCACCAAGGCCCACAGCTCGTCCTGAGTGGGGGAGGCATCCTTCGGCAGCAGGAACTCTCCTTCCGAGGTGGAGAGGCTGGAGCGGCACCCGTTGTAGCACACCACCTCCTGGGAACCGTCCTCTCGCACAAAGGTAAAGGTGATACTGCCGCTCCCCTCGGAGCAGGGGTCGTCCGGCCGCCATTCCCGGAGTACTGCCACCGAGCGCAGGCCCTCCGCTACGGCCTGGATTTCCTGGGGATCGGTGGTGGTTTTCTCCCCCACCAGGTACATGACCCGTTCCAGGCGCAGCTCCACCATCTCCTCCGCGTCCCAGTCCAGGCCGGGTACCCGGGCGGCTTGACAGCCGGACAGGGACAGGCACAACGCCAAAAGAACCAAAAACCATTTTTTCATTAAGAAAGGACCTCCTTTCCTTCTCTGTCTAAGAGAGGGAGCGGGAGGCCTGTTTTGTTGGCGCGGTTTCACTTTTTTTGCCGGGGACGCTTCCAGCGCTGCCAGCCGAAATAAACCGCCCCTGCCAAGAGGACGGCTGCCGCCGCCAAAAGCAGCGCCCCGGGCAGCCACGGCGGAGGGGCTGGCGGGGTGAAGCCGCCGGGGCCGCCCTCGCTGGGAGCGCCCGCGGTGGGGGCTTGGGGCAGCAGCGCCCGCAGTCCCAAAAAGCCCAGCAGCAAAGCCCCCAGCAAGTCGGCCCAGAACAGCCGCAGCCCGTGGATGGCCTTGGCGTACTTCCAGCGGACGGTGGCGGGGTTCTGGTGGAGCAGGGCGGCAATCTCCCGGTGGGTGTAGCCCGCCGCCAGCTTCAAGGTGACGATTTGCCGGGACAGCTCGTCCAGGGGCGCCAGCAGCTCTTGGAAGGACTGCCAGTCCAAGGCTTTTTCCAAGGGGGAGGAAAGCTCCGGCAGGGGAGGGGCCTCCTCCAAGGACTGGGGCCGCTGGCGCTGGAGGTGCTCCAAGGCCTGGCGGCGGGTGACGGTGTACAGCCAGGCGCCGGGGTTTTCCCGGGGGAAGCGCGCGGGGGGCAGCGTCCACAGCCGCAGGAACACCTCCTGGGTGGCGTCGGCGGCGGTGTGGGGCTCCTTCACCACCGACAGGGCAATGCCGTAGACAGTGGGGGAGAACTCCTGGTAAAGCTGGGAGAAGGCGCTGGCATCCCGCTGGGCCGTGCCGGCCAGCAAAGTGGAAAGGCGCTGGTTGTCCATGGGGCACCTCCTGCTTTTTGGGTGAGAGGGATTTTCAGGCTGGGGAAAAAGTCCCGGCTGTCCGCGAAACAGTACGGGACGTTAGGGATGTTTGCCGCGGACGACCCGGTCCAGCCCGGCCCAGTCCTGCAGGATTTCCACATCCACCAGGCCGCGCTGTTGAAAAAGTTCCGCCACGGCCGGGCCTTGGGTTTCGCCAATCTCCACGGCCACCAGGCCCCCGGACTTTACCAGGGGCGCCCACAGCTGGGCGATGGCCCGGTAGAACACCAGGCCGTCCCCGCCGCCGTCCAAAGCCAGGGCGGGCTCCCGCCGCACCTCCGGCTGGAGGGTGGCCAGCTCCCCGGTTTCGATGTAGGGCGGGTTGGAGGCCACAAAGTCCAGGCTGCCGGGGGCGAACTGTCCTGCCAGCGCCGGGGAGAGGACGTCCCCTTTCCGGGCGGTGACCTGTCCTCTCCCGTGGCGGCGGAGGTTTTCCTCCAGGTAGGGGAAGGCCTTGTCCGAGAGCTCCACGCACTGGACAGCGGCCCCCGGCAGGAAGGTGAGCAGCCCCAAGGCCACCGCCCCTGTGCCGGCGCACAAGTCCAGGCCCCGGGGGGCGGGGCGGCCCTGTAAGCCCTGGGCCAAAGTTTCCACCAGCACGGCGGTGTCCTCCCGGGGGCAGAGGACGCCCTCCCCCACCGCGAGGGGCAGGCCCAAAAACTCCCACTCCCCTAAAATGTATTGCAGCGGCCGCCGGGCAGCCCGCTCCTCCACCGCCTGGAGGAACGCGGCCGCCTGTTCCGGGGCGGGCTCCTCCTCCCCGTGGAGGGCCAAGCCCGGGCGGTCCAGGCCCAAAAACCGCTGGGAAAGCAAGGCGGCGTCCACCCCGGGGGAGTCGATCCCCGCCTGGGACAGGCGCCGCCGGGCTTCCAGGTACAGCTGCCGGCAGGTCACCGCAGCAGGTCCTCGCCGTTTTCGGGGATGACAGCCTCCATGGCGGTGATGGCGGCCGCAATCATCTTGTCGTCGGGCTCCTTCACGGTCAGGCGCTGCATCCACAGGCCGGGGGCCACCACAGCCCGGGTGAACCAGTTGTCGTGGCGGGCGCAGGCCTTTTGCACCTCGTAGCCGATGTTCATAATCACCGGGATGCACAGCAGCTTGGTAAAGGTGCGTAAAAAGGGGTTGGAGAAGGGGATGAAGAACCCCACAATGATGCCGATGACCAGCATCAAAATCATAAAGCTGGTGCCGCACCGGGGGTGGAACCGCCGCTGCTTGCGCACGTTTTCCACCGTCAGGGGCAGGTCGGCCTCGTAGCAGAAGATGGTCTTATGTTCGGCGCCGTGGTACTGGAAGGTGCGCTTGATGTCCGGCACCAGGGCGATAAGGGCCACATAGCCCACAAACAGCCCAATGCGGAGGACGCCCTCGAAGATGGAGCGCCACCCGGCGATGTCGGCGGGCACGGCGTTCTCCAGCAGGTTGAACAGCACCGTGGGCAGCATGAAGAACAGCACCACCGCCAAGGCGATGCCCAGCACAGAGGCGACAGCCATAATCACCCCGGTGATTTTCTCGCCCAGGTGGTCGTTCAGCCACTTGTCCAGGCCGGAGAGCTCCTCCTCGTCCCCCTCGGTGAGCTTGTCCGCGGAGAGGGACAACGCCTTGTAGCCCATGCGGAAGGAGTCCGCCAGGGCAAAGATGCCCCGGATAAAGGGCTTGCCCAAAAGGGGGTATTGCTTGGTCAGCCGGGGCACGCTGATTTCCTCGGTGGAGATGTTGCCCTCCTCGTCGCAAAAGGCGGCCACGGTGCGCTTGGGCCCCACCATCATGATGCCCTCCATCAGGGCCTGGCCGCCAATGGTGGTAATTTTCTTGGGATTCTCCATTACAGGTTCCTTTCTTGGATGAATTTTAGCAGCTCGGGTGTTTCGGTCAGCTGGGGGTCGGCCTCCAGGTGGGAGCAGGTGGGCAAAGAGATGGTCACGGTGGTGCCCACGTCCTCCTGGCTTTGGATGTCCAGCGCGCCCCCGTGGAGGCGGACGATCTCATCGGCCACCGCCAGCCCAATGCCCGAGCCCCGCACCAGCTGGTTGGCCTTGTAGAATTTCTTCTTCACGTTGGGCAGGTGCTCGGCGGGAATGCCGCAGCCGGTGTCGCTGATGACCACCCGCACCCAGCCGCTGTCCTCCCGGGAGGAGACGGTGATGGTCCCCCCGGGGCTTGTGTATTTCAACGCGTTGTCGATGATGTTGACAAACACCTGCCGCAGCCTGTCCACGTCGCCGTACACAGGGGGCAGGGCGGTGGTTTCCTCGTAATTCAGCTGCTTCTCCTCGGTGCGGGCCCGGTCGGTGAACATATACACCGCCTCGTCCAGCTCGGCCAAAATGTCCAGCCGGGAGACCATCAGCCGCATGCGGTTGTTTTGCAGGCGGGAGAAGTCCAGCAGCTCCTCCACCAGGCCGGAAAGCCGCTCCGATTCCCGGATGATGACGTTCATGCCCTTTTCGGTGGTGTCCGGGTCGGCACCCTCGTGGAGGGTTTCGGCCCAGCCCTTGATGGCGGTCAGGGGGGTTCGCAGCTCGTGGGAGACAGAGGAGATAAAGTCGTTTTTCATCTGCTCGGCGGCGCCCAGCTCCCCGGCCATGTCGTTGATGGCGTCCACCAGCTGGCCGATTTCGTCGTCCTTGGCCTTGTCGATGCGCACGGCGAAGTCGCCCTGGGCAATCTGCCGGGCGCTTTGGCTCAGCTGGCGCACCGGAACCAAGATGGAGCGGATGAAGTAGGCCCCCGACAGCGTAAGCAGCAGCATGATGAACAGCCCCGCGGCAATCAAGATGAAAATCACCAAGGAGATTTGCCGGTCGGCCCGCTCCATAGACACCAGGTACCGCACCGAGCCGATAAGCCCGCCGTTGTCGTCCCGCACCACCCGGGTGATGGCCATGGCCTTCTCCCCGGTGTTCAGGTGGCCCACCCACTTGCCGGAGCCGTACTCGCTGCGCAGGGCCTGCTCGTAGTCGGGCATTTCCTGGTCCTGCTCCGGCTCAAAGCCGGTGGAGGTGATAAATACCTTGCCGCTCTGGTCCAGGGCCATAATTTCCATGTTGTTCTTGTCAGGGAACTTCTCGATATAGTCCCGCACCACGGCGGTAAAGCCAGAGGAGGTGCTGGTCAAGGTGGCGCTGGAGGAGAGCCAGTTGAGCAGTTCGTCCGAGCGGCCGGTCAAGGCCAGCTCGATGCCGTTGTAGGTGGAGCTTTGCACCATCACGGAGATGGTGGTGATGGAGATGACCAGAATCAAAAACACCACGCCGATGGTGTTCACCAGCCATCGCCGGGAAACGCCTTTCGCGAACATCGGGGCTTTCCTCCTTTCTGCAAGTTTCCTACCTTTCTTTCGCAGAAAGGTAGGCCAAAGAACTTTTATGACGCGCCCATGGCAGCTCGCTTCGCTCGTGCTCATCAATAGGTTAGCGCACGTGCGCGGCCCAGTGCCTGGGCTCTCAATTCGCGCCCATGGCAGCTCGCTTCGCTCGTGCTCATCAAGAGACTAGCGCACGTCCGCGGGGGTTGAACTCCCGGCAAGCCTCCCTTTAGGGGCGAGCGGCCACAAAGCTCACTCGTCCCACCGGTAGCCCAGGCCCCACACGGTGACGATGTGCCGGGGGTTGGAGGGCTCCTCCTCCACCTTCATGCGCAGGCGGCGGATGTTCACGTCCACGATTTTCTCCTCGCCGGTGTACCCGGCGCCCCAGACGTGCTTTAAAATATCCCCCCGGGCCAGGGCCACCCCGGGGTGGGAGAAGAAGTATTCCATGATCTGAAACTCCACCTGGGTCAGCTCGATGGGCCGTTTGCCCTTTAAGAAGGAGCGGTTGCGCAGGTTCAGGGTGAACTCCCCCGAGGTGAGCTCGTCCCGGGCGCCGCCCTCCCGCCGGCCCGCGGCCAGGGCCACCCGGCGGTAGACGGCGTCCACCCGGGCCACCAGCTCCGAGGGGGAGAAGGGCTTTGTCACATAGTCGTCGGCGCCCATCATCAGGCCGGACACCTTGTCCATCTCCTGGGTGCGGGCGGAGAGGAGGATGATCCCAATGGAGGGGTTGCGGCGGCGCAGCTCCTTGCAGACGGCCAGGCCGTCGTGCTCGCCGGGCATCATGATGTCCAGCACCGCCACGTCAAAGTCGCCGTCCTCCTGGGCGTAAAGGGCCAGGGCCTGGTCGCCGGTTTCGGCCTCGTAGGTCTTGTAGCCGGCCCGCTCCAGGTTGATGACCACAAACTCCCGGATGTTCTGCTCGTCTTCCGCAACAAGGATTTTTCGCATAACTTTCGCTTCCCCTTTCTGGCTGAATGGCCCCTTTGCCGGGCCTTCTATTCCAACGTGACGTGGAACTGGCTGCGTATTTGGGCAATGGCCCGCAGGTGCTCGGCATCCTGGGTGAGGGTTTGGATGCCAAAGACCAAGTCCCCCTGGGCGGCCAGCTGCTCATAGCCGCTGGTCTCCCCCCGGCTGTCCCAGGCGGAGCGGGTGAACACCCGGATGGTGAACAGCGGCGAGCCCAGCAGCTGGGAGCCGTCCTCCCCGGTGACCACCTCGGTGTACGTCACCGAGCGGGCGGCGGTGTTGTTGGAGGCGGAAATCTTCCCCACCAGCGAGGCGGGCAGCCGGAACCAGTAATTCTCCCCCAGGTTCATCAAGGCGGTGAGGGCTGTCTCGTAATTCCCGGAGGTATCGGCGTTGACCCACTCCACCAAAAAGCTGGTGGAATCCAAGGAGACGTCCTCGGGAATGCCGGGCAGCTGGCTGGCCACGGGGATTTCCAGCAGCCCGTCGCCGTTTACGTCCTGGGAGGTGAACACCGCCGCCGAGGGCCGGGAGAAGGGGTTCTGGTAGCTCTCCGAGTTCACCCCCGCAGGGGAGTTGAGCAGCAGGCCGTCCTCCAGGGTGAACACCTGGGTGGTCATGCTGCCGTCGGCCTTGGCGCCGTCCACCACCACGGCGGAGAGGTCCCGGCCCAGCTTGCCGAAGTGGATGGCCGTGTAGCTGGTGATGGAGTTGTCCGCGCTGGCGGTGTGCAGCTCCTGCAGGGCGCCGTCCTGCCAGGCGTAGATGTGGGCCTGGGCGGGCAGGGCCTCGGCGCCCTCCTCCTCGGCGGCCACGTACTTGTCCACGGTGAACACCTCGCTGACGCCGTCGCCGTCAAAATCCGTGACGGCCATTTCGCCGTAGGTGCCCAGCAGCGTCTCGGTGACGTCCCCGTCCCGGTAGAGGTAGGCGGACACGGCGGCGGTGCGGCCGGTGGTGCCCGCGGCGCTGCCCCAGCCGATGAGCACGTCCTGGGCGCCGTCGCCGTTTACGTCCCCAAAGGTGACCAGGTCCACCTGGGTGGCGGCGTTGACAAAGGAGGCCGCCGTGCGCCAGCGCTCCTGGTATTTTTCCAAAAAGGAGACCCGCACGCCGCCCCCCTCGGTGGAGACAAAGCCCACCGCGTCGGAGACGCCGTCGCCGGTCCAGTCCTTCATGATGATGGCCGAGCGGTTCTCCCCCCGCTTGGGGTAGACGAAGGTCAGCTCTTGGCTGTCCCCCTCCTGGAGGAGCTCGTAAATGCCCTGCTGCTCCAGGTTGGCCCGGGGCGGGGACATGAGGTTCTGGGCGTCCAGCCCGGTAAAGGAGCATCCGGCCTGGCACAGGCACAGCAGCGCCCCCAGGGCCAAAGCGGCCAGGCGCTTTCCGTCAAAGGGTTTCATGGGCTCCTCCTTTCCAGGCGTCGATATACTTGTACCCAGTATAGCACATTCCCAGAAAAAAATCATCATAAAACTGTGAACCCTCTGGGGCGTTGACAAACAGGGGGGCGAAAGGATAGAATCAGGGGAGAAAGGGGGCGCTGCTATGCCCAGATTTTTTGTGGACCAGCCGCTGGAGGGCCAGGTGTTCCTGGGCGGGGAGGACGGCCGGCACCTGGCCAAGTCCCTGCGGGTGCGGCCTGGAGAGGAAGTGACACTGTGCGACGGCCGGGGCGCCGACGCGCTGTGCAAGGTGCTGTCCATCCAGGGGGAGGGGGCGCTGCTGCAGGTGGAAAAAACCAGCCCCAGCCAGGGGGAGCCCCAGACGAAAGTCACCGTGTGCCAGTGCCTGTGCAAGGGGGACAAGCTGGAGACTGTCACCCAAAAGGCCGTGGAGCTGGGCGCCGTGGAGATTTGGCCCCTGGAGAGCGCCCGCTGCGTGGTGAAGGTGGATGGGAAATCCGCCCCGAAAAAGGTGGCCCGGCTGCAAAAAATCGCCCGGGAAGCCGCCATGCAAAGCGGCCGGGGCGTCATCCCCCAGGTGCTGGCGCCCGCCTCCCTCAAGCAGGCGCTGGAGGAGGCCGCCCGGCAGGGGGAAATCCTCTTTTTCTACGAGCGGGGGGAGGAGAGCCTGCGCCAGGCCTTGCGGGCCGCCGGGGAGAGGCTCTTTGTGTTTGTGGGGCCGGAGGGCGGTTTCGCCCCCGAGGAGGCGGCGCTGGCCCAGTCTTTGGGGGCCAAGCTGCTGACCTTGGGGCCCCGCATCCTGCGCACGGAGACAGCGCCCCTGGCGGCTTTGTCCGCCATCTTCTATGAAAAGGGCGACATGGAGCGAAGGGGGGAGGCCACATGAAAACCGTGCTGGTGACGGGGGCCTCGGGTGGCATAGGCTCCGCCGCCGCCCTGGAGCTGGCCCGCCGCGGCTGGAACGTGGCCCTGCACTACCGCAGCAACCAGGCCGCCGCCCGCCAGGTGGAGCGGGACATCCTGGCCCTGGGGGGCACGGCCAAAACCTACCAGGCGGACCTGACCCAAGAGGCCCAGGTGGAAGCCCTCTTTGCCGCGGCCGAGGGGGACTTCGGCTTTGTAGAGGGGTTGGTCAACAACGCCGGCACAGCCTGGAAGGGCCTGTTCACCGACATGACCTTGGGGGACTGGCGCCAGGTATTGGACGCCGATTTGACCAGCGTGTTCCTCTGCTGCCGCCGGGCACTGCCCCCCATGATTCGCCGCAAGCGGGGCAGCATCGTCAACGTCAGCTCCATGTGGGGCCAGGTGGGCGCCTCCTGCGAGGCGGCCTATTCCGCGGCCAAGGCGGGGGTCATCGGCCTGACGAAGGCCCTGGCCCAGGAGGAGGGCCCCTCGGGCATCCGGGTGAACTGCCTGGCGCCGGGGGTCATCGACACCCCCATGAACGGCGACCTCTCCCCAGAGGATGTGGCAGCCCTGCGGGAGGAGACGCCCCTGGGCCGCACCGGCACCCCCCGGGAGGCGGGGGAGGCCATCGCCTACCTGCTGGAGGCGGAGTTCCTCACCGGCCAGGTGCTGGGCCTCAACGGGGGCATGGTGGTGTGAGAGGGCGTTTCTGCAGGTTCGTGCAGGGAGACTTGCTTGGCGCCGGATCGCCTTTTCCGGCGGCGGCGCCTGTCCCTTAGGAATATTTGACAAATCAGTCCATTTCTTATAAAATAAAGAGGTTACTTCCCCTGGTGGCAAGGGCCCGGATTTCCTGGGGAAAATCCAGGGGGACCACATGGAAAAAAACAAGAATTTTGACAGGAGAACAATCATGAGCTTTCAGATTCTGGGCACGGGCAGCTTTGCGCCGGAAAAGATTGTCACCAACGAGGACCTTTCCCACATGGTAGAAACCTCGGACGAGTGGATTACGAAGCGGGTGGGCGTAAAACAACGCCATGTATGCACCACGGAAACCGCCACCGACATGGGCGTGGCGGCGGCCCGGCGCGCCCTGGAGAACAGCGGCGTAAAGCCCGAGGAGCTGGATATGATTATTGCCGCCACCATCAGCGCGGACACCATCTCCCCCGGCTTGGCGGGCATGGTGCAAAACCGCATTGGGGCCCACTGCCCTTGTTTCGACATCAACGTGGCCTGCCCCGGCTTTCTCTATGCCCTGGACGTGGCCGACGGCTTCTTTGTGCGGGGGCGGGTGAAGAAGGTGCTGGTGGTCAGTGCCGAGCGCATGAGCGGCCTGATTGACTGGACCGACCGGAGCACCTGCGTCATCTTTGGCGACGGCGCCGGGGCTGCCGTGCTGGGCGAGGGGGAAGGGTACCTTTCCTCAGTGCTCACCACAAAGGGCGGCGAGGATGTGATCTCCATCCCCACCAAGTGGGATAACTCCCCCTTCTACGAGCACCAGCTGAAGAAAAACGTGGTGAATATGCAGGGGCAGGAAACCTATAAATTTGCTGTCACCTCTATGGTGCGGGATGTGCGCCAGGTGATGGAGGAGGCCGGCATTACAGGCGACCAGGTGAAGGCGGTCATCCCCCACCAGGCCAACTACCGCATTATCAACGAGGCCCGGCGGCGCCTGCCGGAGATTGCCCCGGAGAAGTTCCTCATCAACATCGACCGCTATGGCAACACCTCTTCCGCCAGTGAGCCCATCCTGCTGGATGAGGCCAACCGCCAGGGCCTGCTGCAGCGGGGCGACTATGTGGTGCTTACCGCCTTTGGCGGCGGCCTTTCCACCGCGGCATGTATCATCCGGTGGTAAGATAAGTACAGGACATCGCCCGCGGCTTTTGGGCTGGCGGGCGGCTGGATATAGAATCTTCACAGGCGGGCCCAGC
>OLOQ01000902.1_pt1 | contig 30428 bp, 29 predicted proteins | sample 1673101 | NCBI WGS metagenome assembly OLOQ01 (sample SAMEA3136754, study PRJEB25190) | human gut metagenome | biome: human gut; feature: human-associated habitat; material: faeces | place: Austria | collected 2013 | reverse complement strand
GGGCAACGCTGTTTCCTGGGCCAGCTCTGGCGAGCTGGGCTTCCGTGGCTCCCGGAAATCCACTCCCTTCGCCGCGCAGACAGCCGCCGAGACGGCTGCCCGCATTGCCATGGAGCATGGCATGAAGTCCGTGGAAGTGTACGTGAAGGGCCCCGGCGCCGGCCGTGAGGCCGCCATCCGCGCCCTGCAGGCCGCCGGCCTGGACGTGAGCATGATCAAGGACGTCACTCCCATCCCCCACAACGGATGCCGCCCGCCCAAGCGCCGCCGCGTCTAACCTTGAAAGGAGAACAAAGCTATGGCTAAGAATATGCAGCCCATCGCAAAGCGTTGCCACGCGCTGGGGATTTCTCCTGCCGTTATGGGCTACGCCAAGAAGACCACCCACCGCAACCCCGGCAGCCAGATGAGAAGGAAGAAGGGCGAGTACGCCCTGCAGCTGCAGGAGAAGCAGAAGGTCAAGTTCGTTTACGGCATCCTGGAGAAGCAGTTCCGCTCTTACTATGAGAAGGCCACCCGCATGGAAGGCCGTCCCGGCGAGAACCTGCTCATCCTGGTGGAGCGCCGCCTGGACAACGTGGTGTACCGCCTTGGTTTCGCCACCACCCGCCGCGACGCCCGCCAGCTGGTCACCCACGGCCACTTCACCGTCAACGGCAAGAAGGTCAACATCCCCTCTTACCTGGTGAAGGTGGGCGACGTCATCGAGGTGAAGGCCTCCAGCCGCTCCTCTGTGAAGTTCTCTAAGCTCACCGGCGAGGACGCCCCCCTGGTTACTGTTCCCCAGTGGCTGGAGCGCGAGAAGAACGCGCTGAAGGGCACTGTGGTTCAAATGCCCGTCCGCGAGGATATTGACCTGCCCGTGGAAGAGCACCTCATCGTGGAGTTGTACTCCAAGTAATGCGGGCTCCCGATTTAGCAGGCACCATAGAGTTTATTGCACTGTGTAAAAGGAGGATCGCGGATGATTGAGATAGAAAGACCCAAAATTGAAATTGCGGAAATTTCCGAAAACGGCACCTATGGCAAGTTCGTGGTAGAGCCCCTGGAGCGGGGCTTTGGCACCACCCTGGGCAACGGCCTGCGGCGCGTGCTGCTCTCCAGCCTGCCGGGTGTGGCCGTAAAGTCCATCAAAATCGACGGCGTGGTCCACGAGTTTTCCACCATTCCCGGTGTAAAGGAAGACGTCACCGAGATTGTGCTGAACATTAAAGGCCTGGTGGCAAAGCTCCACTGCGACGGCCCCAAAACAGTGGAAATCTCCGCGGAGGGGCCCTGCGAAGTCAAGGCCGAATCCATTAAAAGCGACAGCGAAGTGGAGATTTTAAATCCCGAGCTGCACATCGCCACCCTGGGCGAGGGGGCAAGGCTCTATATGGAGCTTACCCTGGATAAGGGAAGGGGTTATGTCTCGAACGAGCGCAACAAGCAGAACATGCCCGAAGGCGTAATCGGAGAGATTGCGGTCGATTCTATTTACACACCTGTGCTCAAGGTCAATTTCAATGTGGAAAGCACCCGCGTGGGCCAGAGCATCGACTATGACAAGCTGACGCTGGAGGTTTGGACCAACGGCGTTATCAACGCCCAGGAGGCTGTCTCTTTGGCGGCCAAGGTCCTCACCGACCACCTGAACCTCTTTGTGGACTTGTCCGACAAGGGCAAGAGCACCGAGATTATGGTGGAAAAGGACGAGGGCGGCAAGGAAAAGGTGCTGGAGATGACCATTGAGGAGCTGGACCTCTCTGTCCGCTCTTTCAACTGCCTCAAGCGCGCGGGTATCAACACCGTGGAGGACCTTATCAACCGCTCGGAAGAGGACATGATGAAGGTCCGCAACCTGGGCCGCAAGTCGCTGGAAGAGGTTATCTGGAAGCTGGCTTCCCTGGGCCTCAGCCTGCGCAAGGACGAAGAATAAAGCGTAACCTACTTTTTGATACGATAGGAGTGAATATCCATGCCGGGAACGAGAAAGCTGGGGAGGGACACCGCTCACCGCACCGCCATGCTGCGGGGCTTGGTGACGTTCTTCCTGGAGAACGGCAAAATCGAAACCACCGTCACCCGCGCCAAGGAAGTGCGCGCCCTGGCGGAGAAGATGATTACCATTGCCAAGCAGGATAACCTGCACAACAAGCGCCTGGTGATGAGCTTCATCACCAAGGAGAGCGTGACCAACAAGCTGTTCACGGAAATCGCCCCCAAGTATGCTGACCGCAACGGCGGCTACACCCGCATCACCAAGCTGGGGCCCCGCCGCGGCGACGCTGCAGAAATGGCTATCCTGGAGCTGGTCTAATAGAATCGTAAATAAACCGCTGAGAAATTCCTTGGCGGCGGGGGCAACCCCGGAGAAAAGCCCACACCGCGAAAGCGGGAAGGGCTTTTTTTGTATTTAAAAGGAGAGGGATGCGCATGCTTGTACCTTGTGAAAAAAGGGAATGGAAGCTTTTAGAACCGTACGCCTGGGACATGTTAGGGAACTTGGAGGCTGTCAGCTTCCCTTTGTATCACGATGGGGTAAAAACGGAGACGAGCTTTCTGCACCGGGTGGAAGAAGCCTTTACCAGGCCCGATGAGGAACTGCTTCTTTATTATCATTCAGGAAGGGCAGAGGGCTGGGCCCATACCTATTGGATTCCAGAGGAATCTGCCTTGGGCTTGGTAAGTATGGCCGTCCAGGGAGATTTTGGCCAGGCGTTGGAAGAACTTCTGGTTTACTGGAAAAAACGGTTCCCAGGATATCAATGGTTTTCTTATTTCCCTGCGGACAACCGGGGAGCGCACAGCTTTTTGCAGAGGTCCGGATATACTCCCCAGCCACCGGAAAATGTGGCTGTGCTGCTGTTTGATAACTATTCCGCAAGAACGGAAGCGTCCCGAGTTGTGAAGATAGGACAGGAAACGTTCCCTCTGTTTTGCCAGATTCACAGCCGGTTTGAAGGTTCCATGTACTGGACGAGCGAGCGCATGAAAAGCCAGCTGGATAAATGGTCTATTTTTGCTTATATGGAAAAAGGCAAGTGCTTGGGTGCCCTTTACTACAACCACCAGACGCAAAAGGACTTGGAAATCTTCGGCCTGGATTTGCTGGAGAAAGAGAGGGAAATCGCTGGGGAACTGCTGTTTTCTGCATTGAACCAAGCCAAAGCGGGAGGGGCGCGAAGCATGTACTTTTTCCACGAGCCTGTCTGGACACCCATGTTGGAATCCCTCGGTTTTAAAAACCTCACCACAGCCCTAGGGTATAGTGGGGCCGTATAAAAAAGGAGGGCGTGTTTTCCACGCCCTCCTTGCTGTTTGTTGAAAGATTACTGCTCCCAGTACATCTTGGTTTTGGTGCTGACCTCGCCCTCCCGCAGTGTGAAGGTGACGGGCTCCAGGCACTTCCCGGCCAGGCCGCCGTTGTCCGGCAAAGTGATGTCCCCGGACACGGTGAGCTTGTCCCCCGCAAACTGGAAAAGCATTCGCTGGCCGGAGACCATGCGGGTGTTGCGCACTTCCACCTCCAAGGTGTTGCGGTTGCGCCAGCGGCCGTTGGCCCCCAGCACGGTGCCCTCCAGGGGCGCGGAGAGGAAATGGCCCTCCAGGCCCACAGGCAGCTCCAGGGCGCCGTTGTCCTGGTGGAACACCAAGGCAGCCTTGCCCCCCTGGAAGGAGAAGCCCAAGGATTCCAAGGTGTGCCCAGCGGGGACGTAGTGGCCGCCGCCGTCCACCAGGTCCAGCAGACCGGGGGTGGGGGCGTCAGGCAGGTACACCGCCCCGTCCAGGGAGGCCTCCGCCCCGGGGTTGCGGGTGCCCAGCATGGGGTTGAGCTCCAAGCGTTCCAGGCGCTTTTGCAGCCGGTGGAAGCCGTGGCTGTCCTGGGGGAGGGGCTCCTGGCCCAAAGCGGGTAGCAGCTTGTCCCACACGGCGTTGAGCACCTTTTGCAGCTGCACCGTGCAGCCCTGGATGACCACCACCGCGTCCTGGGGCTCCAGCACAATGCCGTATTGGCCGTAGGCGCCGTCCCCCCGGAAGATGCCTGGCTTGTCGCAGCGCCAGAACTGGTAGCAGTAGCCCGCGTGCCAGTCGGGGTCGCCGTCCCAGCCGGGGCCCAGGTTCTCAATGTGCTTGGCGGTGGCCTCCTCAAACCAGGCGGCGTTCAGCAGCTGCTTGCCCTCCCAGCGGCCCTTGTTGGCCACAAACTGGGTGAAGCGGGCCATGGCCTCCAAGGTGAGGTACATCCCGGCGCCGCCCATCTCGGTGCCGTCGGCCAGAGGCTGGCAAAAGACCTGGCCCATCTCCAGGGGGTCAAAGAGCCGGGGCTGTAAGAACTGAGTGAGGGTCAGCCCGGTTTTCCGGGTGATGATGGCGGAAAGCATATTGGTGCCCGCGGTGTTGTACAAGAAGTGGGTGCCCGGCTGGTAGACAAAGGGGTCCTCCAGGAACTGGGAAACCCAATCGGAGCTGCTTGCCACCCAGTCAATTTCCTTGGCGTGGCCGCAGGCCATCATCAGCAAATCCCGCACGCAGCAGGCTTGCAGGTTTTCGCTGGGGTTCTCCGGCACCTTGTCGGGGAACAGGTCCACCAGCTTGTCCTCCAAGGAGAGGATGCCCTCCTGCACCGCAAAGCCAATGGCGGTGGAGGTCAGGCTCTTGCTGAAAGAAAAGAGGATGTGGGGCGTTTGGGCGTTGTAGGGGGCCCAGTGGCCCTCGGCGTAGACTTGGCCGTGGCGCAGGAGTATCAGCCCGTGCATCTCCACGCCCTGGCGGTAGAATTCGTCCAGCAGGTCCAACACAGCCTGGGAGGGCACTCCCACGCTTTCTGGGGTGACGTGTTGCAGTTTCATGGCAAAAACTTCCTTCCAAAAGAGAATGCTAAGGTGTAAAACCAGTGTAGCACAGTTTAAAACGCTGCGCAATGCCGATACTATCCCCTAGATAGGAAAAACTTTCACCAGGAAGCGAGGAAACTGCAATGGTACGCATTCAAAAAGTGTTCGGCTGCGAGATTTTGGACTCCCGGGGCAACCCCACTGTCAGCGCCACGGTGCAGCTCACCGACGGCACCATGGGCACCGCCGCCGCGCCCTCGGGGGCCTCCACCGGCAAGTTCGAGGCCATCGAGCTGCGGGACGGCGACCAGCGCCGCTACGGCGGCAAGGGCGTGCTGAAAGCCGTGCGCAGCGTGTCGGAAATCATCTCCCCGGCGCTGGAGAAGGTGCCCAGCCTGACGGTGCGGGAAATCGACCACGTGCTGTGCAAGCTGGACGGCACCCCCAACAAGGCCCACCTGGGGGCCAACGCCACGCTGGCTGTGTCCATGGCGGCGGCCCGGGCCATCGCCGCCCACTACCGCATGCCCCTGTACCGGTTTTTGGGCGGGGCCGTGGCCTACCAGCTGCCCCGGCCCATGATGAACATTTTAAACGGCGGCGCCCACGCCGGGAACAACATCGACATCCAGGAGTTTATGATAGTTCCCACGGGGGCGCCCAACTTCCGGGAGGGGCTGCGGTGGTGCGCGGAAATCACCCACGCCTTGGGCCAGCAGCTGAAAGCCCGGGGGCTCTCCACCGGCGTGGGGGACGAGGGCGGCTTTGCCCCCGATTTGGAAAGCGACGAGGCCGCCATTGAGGCCGTGCTGGAGGCCGTGGAAAAGGCGGGCTACGGGGGCAAGGTGCAGCTGGCCCTGGACGCCGCCGGCAGCGAGTGGGCCCAGGAAAACGGCCGCTACCGCTTGCCCAAGCGGGGCAAGGAGCTGGATACCGAGGACATGATAGAGTACTGGGAAAACCTGGTGCAGAAGTACCCCATCCTCTCCATCGAGGACCCCCTGGGGGAGGAGGACTGGCAGGGCTGGGCGGAGATGACCCGGCGGCTGGGGGACAAGGTGCAGCTGGTGGGGGACGACCTGTTCGTCACCAACAGCGAGCGCCTGCGCCAGGGCATGGACGAGGGGGCGGGCAACGCCATTCTCATCAAGCCAAACCAGATTGGCACCCTCACCGAAACCCTGGACTGCATCGAGCTGGCCAAGCGGGGCGGCTACAAGACCATCATCTCCCACCGCTCGGGGGAGACGGAGGACACCTTCATCGCGGACTTGGCGGTGGCGGTCAACGCCGGGCAGATAAAGACAGGGGCGCCCTGCCGCACCGAGCGGGTGGCCAAGTACAACCGCCTGCTGCGCATCGAGGAGTGCTGTTGACAGAACCGGGGAAAGCTGGTAGGATGGGGGCAGGCAAGTTTCTATCATTCCCCGGAAAGGACGATTCCCATGCTCCCCTATGAACGATTGCAGGCCTGTGTGGCCGCCATCCGCCAAAAAACCGATTTTGCGCCCCGCACAGCCTTGGTCCTGGGCTCCGGCCTGGGCGGCTTTGGGGAGAGGCTGGCCCTGGAGGCCGCCGTGGACTACAAGGACATCCCCGGCTTCCCCGTCTCCACGGTGCCCGGCCACCAGGGCAGGTTCCTCTTTGGCTTTGTGGGGGAGGAGCCTGTGGTGGCCATGCAGGGCCGCGTCCACTATTACGAGGGCTACGCCATGGAGGACGTGGTGCTGCCCATCCGGGTGATGGGCCTGCTGGGCGCCAAGCGCTTGGTGCTCACCAACGCCGCCGGGGGCATTGGCCCTGGGCTGGAGGCCGGGGACTTGATGCTCCTCACCGGCCACATCGCCGCCTTTGTGCCCTCGCCCCTCATCGGGTCCAACGTGGAGGAGCTGGGGCCCCGCTTCCCCGACATGACAGAGGCCTACTCCCCCCGGCTGCGGGAAAAGGCCCTGGCGGCGGCCCGGCGCCTGGGCATCCCCCTGAAGGAAGGGGTGTACTTGCAGACCACCGGCCCCCAGTACGAGACACCGGCGGAAATCCGCATGTTCGCGGCCCTGGGCGCCAACGCCGTGGGCATGAGCACCGCCTGCGAGGCCATCGCCGCCCGGCACATGGGCCTGGAGGTCTGCGGCATCAGCTGCATCACCAACTTGGCCGCGGGGCTCTCCGGCAAGGAGCTCTCCCACCAGGAGGTGCAGGAGACCGCCGACCGCGTGGCCCAGCAGTTCCAAAGCCTGGTGTGGGAGCTGCTCTCCACCGTGGAAGCATAAAATGAACTCCCCCGGAGCTTCCAGGGGAGTTTTTTACTGGGGCGGGCGGGTGTGCCGCTGAAAGTACCGGATGCCCCACACCAGGAAATAAACCACCAGCAGGAGCAGGTACAGCAGCAGGCACAGCCACAGCCCTTGCACCAAAAGAAGCAGCGCCAGGGAGGGCGCCTTGCCCAGCCGCCACACAGCCAGCGCGACGAAAAGCACCAGCTCCACAGGCAGGAGCAGCAGCCAAAACCGCCGCTTGAGCAGCGCCCCCAGGGGAGGCCTGGCGGGGGGAGAAGCCGCGGCAGGGGCGGGCCCTGCCTGGGGGGCGGGCTCCTCCAAGCCCCGGGCGGAGTCCAGCAGCGTGTCGATGGATACGCCCAGGGCCTCCTTGAGGGGCAGCAGGTTTTGGGTATCGGGCAATGTTTCGTCCAGCTCCCAGCGGGACACAGCCTGGCGGGATACCCCCAGCCGTGCGGCCAGCTGTTCCTGGGTCAGCCCCCGGCCTTTGCGCAGGGCTTGGATTTTTTGTCCGGTGGTCATGGGAACGCCTCCTTCCTCTGGCTATAGCATACAAGAACTCCCGGTTGCGCGCAACCATTCCAAGGTGGAACGGGCGCAACCGGGAGTTGCGTTTTCAAGTTTCCTTCTGGCCCCTGCGCCGGGGTTGTGGTCCTTTTCCGCGCAGACGTCTACCCCCGCAGCAGCTTGGGCAGGTGGTAGCTGAACAAGATTCCCCCCAGGAAAAATCCCAGGGCGGCAAAGAGTATGTATTCCCAAAGCCTCACAAAATCTTCCCCTTATTTCGGCAAAGGGCGGCGTTAGGGCTGAAAGTAGAAGGAGCATACCTGCTCGCCGCCGTTGAGGAACACCTCGCAGGTGTGGGTATCGGACAGGACGCGGACGTCCCAAATGGCAGAGGCGGGGCGCTCCAGCAGGATTTTCTCTCCGTCGGTCACCTGGAACAGCCACGCCCCCCGCCGGATGTGGGCGTCCTCCTGGGTGAGGTAGGGCTGGGCCTCCTCCACGGGGAACAGGCACAGCTGCCCGGCGTCGTCGAAGAAGGGCTCCAGGGGCACGGTCAGGCAGCCGCGGCGCACCTCATCCTGGTCCATGGGGCGCTCCCAAGGGGCCATCCAGCCCAGGAGAATCCGCCGGCCCTGGTGGTCCACAAAGCTTTGGGGCGCGTAGAAGTTGGGCCCCAGCGCCGGCCGCTGGAGGTTTTCGGGGACAAAACGCTCCCCGTCAAAGCCGCCAAGGACAAACTGCACACAGCGGGGCTCATCCATGCGGGAGAAGCAAAGCACCCACTTGTCCTCCAGGGGGAACAGGTCGGGGCACTCCAGCACAGGGCCCATCTCCCGGGTTTCAAACAGGGGGCCCACATAGTCCCAGTGGAGCAAATCCTGAGAGCGGTACAGCATCACCGCGGCGTACCCCTCCTTGCCCACGCCGCAGACCATGCGGTAAGAGCCGTCCTTCCAGGGGAACACCTTGGGGTCCCGGAAGTCCCTGCTGGCCGGGTCTATGGGGCTTTGGGGCAAAATGGGGTTGCCCGGGTACTTTGTAAAGTGCTGGCCGTCGTCGGTCCAGGCCAGGCACTGGGTTTGGGCCAGGCGGCTGTCCACGGCGGTGTAGAAAAGGTACAGCCTGCGGTCCTTCTCCACCGCGGAGCCGGAGAAGCAGCCCTGGCCGCTTTCATAGGGCTGGTCGGGGTACAGGGCGATGGGCAGCTCCTCCCAGTGGAGCAGGTCCTCGCTGACGGCGTGGCCCCAGTGCATGGTGTCCCACACAGGGGCCTTGGGGTTGTGCTGGAAAAAGGCGTGGTACTTCCCCTGGAAGTAGCACAGGCCGTTGGGGTCGTTTATCCAGCCGCGCTCCGGCTGGAGGTGCAGCGCGAGTTTTGGCAGCATGGGTGGCTCTCCTTTCGATACAGACGCGAAAAGGGCCGGGCGCCCGCAGGCCCCGGCCCTCGCCCGCGTACCAGTGATACTATCATGATACAACAGGACTAACTTTTTTACAAGAGCAATGTGTGCCCGCCCAGGGATTTTGCCTCCTCTGGGTCGTGGGTGACCACCAGCACGGTTTTGCCTTGGGTCCGTGCCAGGAAGTAGTCCAGCACCTGGGCCTTGGTGGCCTGGTCCAGGCCCTTAAAGGGCTCGTCGCAGAAGAGGACGTCGTACTCCGCCGCCAGGGCCCGCAGGATGGCCACCCGGCGCTTCATCCCCCCGGAGAGGGTGCGCACCGGCTGGCCCAGGCTGTCCCCCAGCCCCAGCTCCCGGAGCATGGCCTCCGCCTCCCCCTTGGAGAGGGCGGGGTTCACCAGGCGGATGTTGGACACGGCGCTGGCGTTTTCGCACAGCCTGTCCTCTTGGAACACGGCGGATTTCCTTCTCCCCTCCATGCCCAGGATTTTCCCGGCGTCCGGCTGCTCCAGCCCCAGCAGCAAGGAGAGCAGGGTGGTCTTGCCGCAGCCCGAGGGGCCCATAACGCAGGTCAGCTCCCCCTCGGGGAAGGTGTGGGAAAAGTCCTGAAGCACCTGCTTTTCCCCAAAGGCTTTGCACACGTTTTGCAGTTCGATGGCCATCGGCTGCCCCTCCTTTCAGCCCCGCTCCAGCCGGGCCACCAGGCGGTCCAGCAGGAACAGGAACAGCTTTTCAAACACCAGGCTTACCAGCACGATGACCACCGTCCAGGCGAACAAGTCGGGGGTGTTGAGATAGACCTTGGCCTCGTACAGGCGCTCGCCAATGGAGCCGTCTGGCAGGCCGATGACCTCCGCGGCCACGCCGGCCTTCCAGCACAGCCCCAGCCCCACCGCGCAGGCCGAGCGGAAAAAGGGCGCCACCTGGGGCAGGTACAAATACCGTAGCCGCCGGGGGAAGGGAACCGCGAAGACGTCGGCCATTTCCGTCAGCTTTTTGTCCATGCTGGAGATGCCCCCCAGCACGTTGGAGTAGACAATGGGCGTCACCATCAAAAAGGAGATGACCACCGACAAGTTCCGGGAGGGCACCCAGATGAGCACCAAAATCACAAAGGAGGCCACGGGGATGGACTTGATAACGCCCATCAGCGGGGCGGCCAGGTCCCGCACCGGCCCAAACCGGGAGGAGAGCACCCCCAAAGCCGTGCCCGCCAGGCAGGCCAGCAAAAAGCCCAAGGTGATGCGCCAGAAGGAGAACAGGATGGCGCCCCAGAAATCCCAGTGGGGGATGAGCCCCAAAAGCCGCAGCAGAACAGAAACAGGAGATACCAAAAGGATCTCCTGTCCCAATGCCATGGCGCCCAGCTGCCAAACGATGAGCCACACGGCCACCGCCCACAGCCGCACGCCGCGGCGCCTGTTCTGTTTTTGCCCCTTAGCCAAGGTAGTAGAAATCATCGCCGGGCAGCTGGCCGCCGATGGACTTGGGGTTCTGGTCCAGCAAAGTCTGGAGGTAGGCCGAAAGCTTTGCCTGCATCTCCTCACCTTTGATAAAGGTGATGTTGCACTCTGGCAACGCCTTCTGGGCCACGGCCTCGGGGACGATGTCGTACTGGCCCACCAAAGCGGCGGCGCCCGCAGTGTCCTCCTGGGTGTAGGCCACAGACTGCTCATACTGGCTCAAAAACTCCTGCACCAGCTGGGGGTTCTGCTCCACAAAGTCCTTGCGGCCCACCACCACGCCGGTGATGAGGGTGGCGTCGCTGCCATTTGCGGAGGCCAGCTTCTCCCACTCCTCGGTGATGTCCAGGGCCACCCGCAGGTTCTCGTTCTGGGTTTGGGCGGTGGTGACAAAGGGCTGGGGCAGCATGGCGATGGCGTTCTCCGTGGCGGCCAGGGAGGCCACGCACTCGGAGTGCTCGCTCTTCCATTCAATGGTCACGTCGGTTTCCGGGTCGATGCCGTTTTGGGTGAGCATGTAGTTTAAGGCGTACTCCGGGGTGGAGCCCTTGCCGGAGGCGAAGATGGTCTTGCCCTTCAAGTCCTCCACAGACTGCACGGTGTCGCCGTCCTCCACAATGTACAGCACGCCCAAAGTGTTGATGGCCAGCACCTGCACCTGGCCCTCGGTGTTGTTGTACAGCACGCTTGCCAGGTTGGCGGGCACGGCGGCGATGTCCAGCTCGCCCTGCACCAGCTTGGGGGTGATTTCATCGGCGGAGGCGTAGATGCTGAAGTCGTACAGGGGAGAGTCGGAAGCGGCATCGTCGCTCATCATCTTCACCATGCCCATGGCCGTGGGGCCTTTCAAGGCGGCCACGGTGGCGGTGCCCAAATCGGCGGTATCCACGGCGGAGGACTGGCTCTCCTGGACGGCGCTGCTTTCCGGCTGGCTCAGGGAGGATTCGCTCTCCACAGCGGAGGCGCTGCTCTCCGAGGCCAGGCTGGAGGAGCTTTCGCTGGTGCCGGCGGTGCAGCCGAACAAACTCAGGCACAGGGCCAGCGCCAGGGTGAGGGATAAAACGCGTTTCATAACAAGGATGGTCCTTTCTGCCCGGGAAAATAGGAGGGGCGCCGCCCCGGGCAAAGCGGCGGCCCGTGCAAAGGGAGAACCGGCGAAAAGCCGGGTGTCTGCGCAGTTAGGATTATACAACCCCAGGGTGCGGATGTCAAGGCGTGGCGCGGCCTCCGCGCCCTGGGAAAAGGGCCCCGAACAGCCCTTGACTTTTGCCCGCCCCTTTTGTATGATAACGAAAAAAGGCGCCGCCGCGGCGCCGGGAGAGGAGTGTATCAAAATGGAATACGGTTTGCAGCTGTTCAGCGTGCGCGACGTGACAGAGCGGGACATGGAAGGCGCCCTGCGCCAGGTGGCGGAGATGGGCTACCGCTCGGTGGAGTTCGCCGGCTTTTTCGGCCACAGCGCCCAGGAGATCAAAGGCTGGCTGGATAAGTACGGCCTGACGGCCTCCGGCACCCACACCGGCATGAGCGAGCTGACCGGCGATAAGCTCCAGGAGACCATCGCCTATCACCAGGCCATTGGCTGCCGGAACTTGATTGTCCCCTACGAGAGCTTTGCCACCAAGGGGGACATAGACGCCTTTATCCAGCGGGTGCAGCAGGTGGAGCCCCAGCTCAACGCCGCGGGCATCACCTTGCACTACCACAACCACGACCACGAGTTCAAGCCCAACCAGGACGGCCTCATCCCCGAGGAGGAGCTGCTGGCCCGCACCAACCTTTTGCTGGAGGTGGACACCTACTGGGTGTACGCCGCCGGCAAGGACCCGGTGGCCTTCCTCCAGGAGCACAAGGACCGCATCCGGGTCATCCACCTCAAGGACGGCAAGGGCGGGGACGCCTGCGCCTCGTTGGGCCAGGGCATCGCCCCGGTGGCCCAGGTGCGCCAGGCCGCCATCCAGCTGGGCCTGGAGATGGTGGTGGAAAGCGAGGGCCTGGAGCCCACCGGCCTGGAGGAGGTCCGGCGCTGCATGGACTTCCTGCGCAGCGAGGACCAGAAGGACGGCAACTAAAATCCCGCCCCGCGGGAGGCAAAAAAGAAAACCGGGAGCGGCCAGCGCTTCCGGTTTTTGCTTACCAGGCAAATTCAGGTTTCCTTGGGGGTCAGGCGGATGAGGTCCTCCCCAGCTTCCACGCGGCCGGTGCGGAGGATTTCCATATCCCAGCCCTCCTTGCTGTTGCAGAACACAAAGGGCGTGGCCAGGGAGCAGCGGTTTTCCGCCATCACCTGGGGGTCGAAGGAGAGCAGCTTGTCCCCCCGCTTGACTTCGTCGCCCATTTTGGCGAAGCTTTGGAAGCCGTCGCCCTCCAGTTTGTTGGTGTCCATGCCCACGTGGATGAGGAACTTTACGCCCTCTGCCGTGCCCAGGCCCAGGGCGTGCTTGGTGGAAAGGGCAAACTCCACCCGGGCGTCAGCCGGGGCGAAGAGCTCGCACCCCTCAGGGAAGATGACCACCCCCGGGCCCAGAATCTCCTGGGCAAAGGTGGGGTCGGGACATTGGGAAACAGGGGCCACTTCGCCCGATATGGGGCAACCGAACAGGGTGCTTTTCCCCAGCGGCGCAGCAGGCATAGCGTTTCTCCTTTCTGCAAAAGATGAGAGTGATTTTTCAAATTGTAACTCTATCTCAAAAATTACTATTAAAATTGTGCAATAATTTGGCGTTTTTTCTATGGAATACTACCATTACATTGTACAGGAGAAGAGGCAGGGAAGTCAAGGGATTTTACAAGATTTTACATTTTTCTTCCCGCGGCAGGTGTAAGAAACCAGGGCCTTGGCCCGTCTAAAGGACAGCGAAGGGGAAAAGGAGTTGAGAGGATGGAGAAGGGAGAGAAAACCCTGGTAAAGCGGGCCATGCGGGGCAACCCCAAGGCCTTTGGGACGCTGGTGGAGCGGGAGCAGGAGTACCTTTACCGCATGGCGTTTTTGTATGTGCGCCAGGAGCAGGACGCCCTGGACGTGGTGCAGGAGAGCATCCTAAAGGCCTATAAAAGCCTGAAGACGCTGCGGGAGCCGGAGTACTTCCGCACCTGGCTGACGAAAATCGTCATCAACACCGCCCAGGACACCCTGCGGGCCCGGCAGCGCACGGCTCCCCTGGAGGAGGAGCTGGACCTGCCCGCCCCAGAGGGCCTGCCCCCCGAGGAGCGCATGGACCTGCACGGGGCTATTGCCCGGCTGCCGGAGAAGTACCAAGATGTGATAAAGCTGAAGTACTTCGACGGGTACACCATTCGGGAAATCAGCGAGGCCACCGGTATGCCCCAGGGCACGGTGTCCGTGTACCTGCGGCGGGCCGTAAAGGAGCTGCAAACACTGTTAAAGGAGGAGCCGGTATGCAAAAAGAAGTAGACAATATCCTTGTGGAAATCCCCGAGGCGCTGCCGGCCCGGGTGGGGGAGGCCCTCTCCCAGGTGCGGGCCATCCACCGCCGGCGGGTGCTCCGCCGCCTGGGCGGCGCGGTGGGCAGCGTGGTGGCCGTGCTGGCTGCCACCGTGACCTTGGCCGCGGTAAACCCCGCCCTGGCCTCCCAAATCCCCCTGGTGGGGGAGTGGCTGGGGGGCTTGTTCTACGAGGCTGGCCATGACAGCAAACCCGGCACAGGCGGGGCTTTTATAGGGACGTACAGCAGCGTCCTGGAGGACGTGGAGGTGCCCGCCGCCACAGAGAACGGGGAGTGGGGCATCACGTTCCGGCAGGGCTATACCGATGGCCACAAGGTGATGCTCTCCCTGCGTCTTACAGGACCCCAGGGGGATTTGGAGCGGTATTCCTCGGTCCTCTTTGCGGGCTACGGGCAGACTTCCACCGCCACCATCAATGGGGAGACGGCCCAAATCCAGGGGGTGAACTCCTTCGAGGAGCGAGAGGGCAGCTGGGATACCACCATGGCCGTGGTGGTCCCCGAGAGCCAGCAGGAGGCGGAAACCTTAGAGGTGGCTGTCACCTTGCAGGGATTAGAGGGGCAGATGGCAGAGCTTGGCGCCCATGGCGAAGTGAAGACCATCTCCACCGAGCCTATCCAGGGCAGTTTCTCCGCCAGCTTTACCCTGACAGTGGACCACAGCAACGATTACGCCTTCGTGTCCCAGGCGGAGGACAACCGGGCGAAGGTGTTCGCTGTGTCGGGCACCCCCACCCAAACGGTGGTCTCTGTGGAAATCCCCTTCTGGGGCTATCGGAACTTTGGCGCCCTGGAGGAGGACGGCGTGAAAGGCTCGGCCCGGCTGGTGCTGCCCGACGGCACCCAGCTGCGCCCGGATGACCGCCGCAGCGCCGACCTGGGAGGCTACGACTACCGGGCGGCCAAGACACAGTCCTGCGACCTGTACTTTGACGGCCTGCCCGCCGGAACCTCCCAGGTGGAGCTGGAGTTCTTCTGGCAGGAGGTGGGCACACAGCAGGAGGAGGTACTGGCCTCCTTTACCCTGGACTTGGCAAATCAGGAAATCACCGCCGCCGGCACCCAAGGGGTGGAGCTGGGCTCCACCCAGTACAGCCTGCTGGAAACCGGGGACACCGGCTGGGAGGAAAACGGCTTCACCGTAAAGGACGTCTGGTTCAGCCAGGCAGAGAGCTACACAGGCCATGTGTACTTCTACCTGCCCGACGACTGCCTGGAAACGAACCTGCAGGTGGAGGTGCAAAACGCGCAAGGGGAGACGCTGTTCCGCTCCCAAGCCTACGGGGAGGACGGCGCGCCCAACCCGGATTGGACCCTGCAGCCCGCCTTTGCCATCGCCAACCTTCCCCAGCCGCTGAACATCTGCCAGGTGACCCAGCGCCTTACGGGTGCGGTGGTCCCTGTGGGTGAGATGGTGACCGTCATCCTCTCTGACGCATCCACCGGGGAAACCCTCTTCACCGACACCCGGGCGCTGGTGGCCGCCGCGCCGTAAAAAGGGGAAATGGGCTCTCTTTCAAGGGGAAAGGGGGCCCGTTTTTGCTGCCGTCTGGTCCCGCAGCAGGGCGAGGAAGGCCTCCAGCGCCGGGGAGGGCGCCTTCTGCCGGTGGAGCGCACAGGCGAACTGCCGGAAAAACCGCACCTCCGGCACGGTCCCCACCTGGAGGCCGCTCTCCCTTTGGGCCAGGGCCTCCGGCAGGATGGCCACCCCCAGGCCGGCTTTGGCTGCCTGGGCCAAAGCGGCGGTGCTGGTGCTCTCCAACAGGGGCTGGGGCGCCAGGCCCTGCTGGGAAAACACCCTGTCTACCGAGCTGCGCAGGCCGCTGCCCGGTTCCCGCAGGAGCAGGGGCAGGGCCGCCAGCTCTTCTACGGTGGCAGGGGCGGGAAAGCGCCCCGGGGCCGCCGCCAGGACCAGGTCCTCTTGATAGAGGGGCTGGGCCCGCAGCCTTTCCGAAACCCCCAGGCTGTCTACAATGCCCACATCCAGCTGGTTCTCCGCCAGCAGGCTTTGGATCTTGTCGGAGTTGGCCACCAGGACCCGCAGCCTCACTTGTGGGTGTTCTTGACGGAAGCGCCCCAGAACCTGGGCCAGGCCCGCCTCGCCAAAGCTGACGTTTGCCCCCACCCGCAGGGCCAGGGGCCGCCCCTGGCCCAGGGTTTCCTCCGCCTCTTGGAACCCCCGCAGCACGTCCTGAGCCGTGGCAAGCAGGGCCTCCCCGGCCGGGGTCAGGTAGACGCGGCGGTTCATGCGCTCGAAAAGGGCCACGCCATAATGGCTTTCCAGCTCTTTAACGGCCAGGCTCACAGCGGGCTGGGTGGTATTTAGGGCCTCTGCTGCCTGGCTGAAATTGAGGAAGCGGCACACCTCCACAAAAATGGTGAAATGTTTCCTGGTCATAGGTACCTCCCGCGTCTTCTATATGGAATTTAATATCCAATCCATTTTATCATAAGGATAGAAAATGGTAAAGCATGGGTGTACAATACAGGCAGAACTTGTGGAGGAGGAAGGACAGTGGAGCGTTCCAAAGGGGCCCTGTGCCTCAAGCTGTTTTTGAAGTTCTTAAAAATCGGCGCCTTTACCTTTGGGGGCGGCTATGCCATGATTCCCCTGATACGCCGGGAGATTGCCCTGCGGGAGGGCTGGATTGAGGACAAGGACATTTTAGACATTTTGGCCGTCAGCGAGAGCACCCCTGGGCCCATCGCCGTGAACACCGCCACCTTTGTGGGCTACCGGGTGGCCGGGCCCCTGGGGGCGGCCTGCGCCACGGTGGGGGTGGTGCTGCCCAGCTTTGTCATCATCTTCGCCCTGAGCTTTGTCCTGCGCCAGTTTGAGGATTTCCCCGCGGTGCGCTACGCCTTTTGGGGCATCCGGGTGGCGGTGGTGGCCTTGGTGCTCAGCGCTTTGGTGTCCATGGCAAAGGAGTGCCCCTGGAACATCGTCTCCTACCTTTTGGCGGCGGGGGCCTTTGTGCTGGTGGGGCTGCTGGGGGCCAACTCCATTGTGGTGCTCATCGCCTGCGCCCTGGTTGGCCTGGCCGCCTCCAAGCTGAAGATTGGGGGGATGAAGCTGTGATTTATCTGGAGCTGTTCCTCATCTTCTTTAAGATTGGCGCCTTCACCTTTGGGGGCGGCTACGCCATGCTGCCCCTGATCCAGCAGGAGGTGCTCTCCCAGGGCTGGATGGACTTAGAGCAGCTGGTGAACTTCATCGCCGTGTCCGAGAGCACCCCCGGCCCCCTGGCGGTGAACCTTTCCACCTACATCGGCGCGGAGACCGGCGGGCTGCTGGGGGCGCTGTCTGCCACCATTGGGGTGGTGCTGCCCAGCTTTGTGATTATTCTGCTGGTTGCCAAGTTTTACCAGGCCTTCCAGACCAACACCCTTGTAAAGGGCTGCATGAACGGCCTGCGCCCCACGGTGGTGGGGATGATCGGCGCCTCTCTGCTCAGCGTGGGGGCCTCCGCCTTCCCCGCGGCGGGCGGGGTCATGCAGTGGGTGCTGGCGGCGGTGCTGCTGGCGGCCATCCTGGTGGCCCATTGGAAGAAGGTCCACCCCATATTGCTGATTGTGGGCTCCGCCGTGGTGGGCATTGCCGCGGGGTACGCGGGCCTGCTGCCCGGGGTGTAAAAAACAAAAAAAGCCAGGGGCCTGGCCGCCCCGGAAGAACGCCCGCGCCTGCAGGGGATTCCCCAGGCGGCGGGCGTTTTTTGTGGGATGTTCCATTCCGGGAGAAAGGCTTTGATAATTTTTTATTTATCTTGCAAGTTGGGTTGTTTTCCGCTACAATGAAGCGTGGGGAGCTGTGCCGCGTGGCGTGCTCCCCCGCAAACTACAGTGAACGAAAGGCTGGAATATCGCTATGGAGTTCCCAAAACATCCTTTCCGCACCCATGGCGGCGCGGCGGTGCCCCACCACAAAAACACGTGGGACATCCCCTCCTCTACCATGCCTCCCCCGGAAAAAGTGATTTTGCCCATGCAGCAGCACATTGGCGCGCCCTGTATCCCCACGGTGAAGAAAGGGGACCACGTGTATGTGGGCACCGTGGTGGGCGACAGCGATGCCTACGTCAGCGCCCCGGTGCACGCCTCCGTGTCCGGCACGGTGACGGAAATCACCCAGGTGATGCTCACCGGCGGCCAGATGACCCAGGCCGTGGTGGTGGGATCCGACGGCAAAATGGAGAAAGACCCGGCCATCGCCCCGCCGCCCCCCATCACCACCAAGGAGGAGCTGGCCAAGGCCGCCCGGGCCGCCGGGCTGGTGGGCCTGGGCGGCGCGGGCTTCCCCGCCCATGTAAAGCTCAACGTGCCTGAGGGCAAGACCATTGACACCTTGCTGGTCAACGTGGCGGAGTGCGAGCCCTACGTCACCTCCGACCACCGGGAGGCCCTGGAAAACGGCCGCAACGTGCTGGAGGGTGTGTACCACGTCAAGGAGATTCTGGGCGTGCAGCGGGTGATAATCGCCGTGGAGGACAACAAGCCCGACGTCATCCAGAAGTTGTCGGAAATTGCCGACGACCCCAAGCGGGACCCCCTGGACCAGGTGCGGGTGCTGCCCCTGAAAAGCCGCTACCCCCAGGGCGCGGAGAAGGTGCTGGTGCAGGCCTGCACCGGCCGGAAAGTCCCCGCGGGGAAGCTTCCCGCCGACGTGGGCTGCCTGGTGATGAACATAGGCTCCCTCTCCTTTTTGGCAAGCTACATGCGCACGGGCATGCCCCTCACCTTAAAGCGCGTCACGCTGGATGGCTCGGCCATCGCCCACCCCCAGAACGTCATTGTGCCGGTGGGCACCCCCATCAAGGACGTGGTGGCCTTTTGCGGCGGCTATAAGGCAGAGCCCAAAAAGCTGATTATGGGCGGCCCCATGATGGGCGTGGCCATCACCAGCGACGAGCTGCCCATCTTAAAGCAGAACAACGCCATTTTGGCCTTTGACCAGCGGGAGGCCCAGCTGCGCCAGCCCACCGCCTGCATCCGCTGCGGCCGGTGCGTGGCGGCATGTCCCATGCACCTGATGCCCACCAAGCTGGAGCAGGCCGTGGAGCGCCAGGACGTGGAGGCACTCCAGTCCCTGGACATTATGACCTGCATGGAGTGCGGCTGCTGTTCCTTCTCCTGCCCCGCGGGGCGGCGGCTGGTGCAGGCCATCCGCCTGGGCAAAAACTACGTGCGGAAAGCGGGAGGGAAAAAGTGATATGGAAAAGCTGATAGTCTCCTCCTCCCCCCATTTTAACGGCGGGAGGACTACCCAGAACATTATGCTGGACGTCATCATCGCCCTGGTGCCTGCCATGGTGGCCTCGGTGATTCTGTTCGGCTTCCGGGCGGCGGTGGTCATCCTCACCTGTGTGGCCACCTGCGTCCTCAGCGAGTACCTGTGCCGCCGGGTGATGAAGCGCCCCCAGACCGTGGGCGACCTCAGCTGCGTGGTCACCGGCATTTTGCTGGCGCTGAACCTGCCCGTCACCATCAACCCCCTCATCGCCGTGTTTGGCGGTGTGGTGGCCATTGTGGTGGTCAAGCAGATGTTCGGCGGCATTGGCCAGAACTTTGTCAACCCGGCTTTGACCGCCCGCATCATCCTGCTGAACTCCTTCCCCTCCCGGATGACCCACTGGGTGCAGCCCTTTGACTACACCGCCACCGCCGACGCCATCACCACCGCCACGCCCCTGGGCATCCTCAAGGAGGGCGCCGGGGAGGCGCTGCCCTCTTACCTGGATTTGTTCTTGGGCAACAACGCCGGCTGCCTGGGGGAGACCTGCGCCCTGGCCATCCTCATCGGCGGGGCGTACCTCATTGCCCGGCGGGTGATCTCCCCGGTTATCCCCGTGACGTACCTGGCCACGGCGGCGCTGTTCTCCGCCCTCTTTGGCCGGGACCCCCTGTTCGATTTGCTCTCTGGCGGCCTGCTGCTGGGGGCCTTCTTCATGGCCACCGACTACACCACCAGCCCCCTGTACTTCTGGGGCCGGGTGGTCTTCGCCTTTGGCTGCGGGCTGATTACCATGGTCATCCGGGAGTTTGGCTCCTTGCCCGAGGGCGTTTCCTACTCCATCATCTTGATGAACATCCTCACCCCGTTGCTTGAGCGGGCCATCAAGCCCCGGGCCTTTGGCTCTCAGCGGGCCCCCAAGGGGAAGAAGGGAGGCGCCCGGGATGAAGCTTAGTTGGAAGGAAATCCTGCGGCCCACGGCGGTGCTGTTTGTCATCTGCGTGGCGGTTGCCGCCGCCCTGGCGGGCACCAACCTGCTCACCGAGGAGCGCATCGCCCAGCAGGCCGTGGCCACCGCCGAGGAATCCCGGAAGGTGGTTCTCCCCGGCGCGGAGGAGTTCCAGGCCCAGGAGGACGGCGCCTACTACACCGGCAGCGCCGGCGGCCAGCTGGTGGGCTATGTCTTTGAGACAGAGGCCAGCGGCTATGGCGGCAAGGTGAAGGTGATGACCGGCATCGATGCCGAAGGCGCTATCACCGGCGTGGTCATCCTCTCCCACGACGAGACCCCGGGCTTGGGCGCCAACGCCGAAAAGCCAGACTTTTTAAACCAATTCCTGCAACAGGCCCCGGAGGGCGGCTTGGAGGTCATCAAATACCAGACGCCGGGCGAGGGCCAAATCCAGGCCATGACAGGCGCCACCGTCACCTCCACCGCGGTGACCAACGCCGTCAACCAGGCCGTTGCGCAGTACAACACCGTGAAAGGGGGCGCGTGAGATGGCAGAAAAGAAAAAGGGCCTGCTCCAGGAGTTTACCAAAGGCATCATCAAGGAGAACCCGGTGCTGCGGCTGGTGCTGGGCTGCTGCGCCACGTTGGCCGTGACCACCGCCGCCTCCAACGCCATTGGCATGGGGGCCGCCACCACCTTTGTGCTGGTGTCCTCCAACGCTGTGATTTCCCTGCTGCGCAAGGTCATCCCGGACAAGGTGCGCATCCCGGCCTTTATCACCATTGTGGCGGGGTTTGTCACCATTGTGCAGCTGTTTATCCAGGCCTTCTCCCCCGCGTTGGACGACGCCTTGGGCGTGTTCCTGCCCTTGATTGTGGTCAACTGCATCATCCTGGGCCGGGCGGAGATGTTCGCCAGCAAGAACAAGGTGCTCCCCTCCATTCTGGACGGCCTGGGCATGGGCGTGGGCTTTACCGCTACGCTGCTTGCCATGGGCATCATCCGGGAGCTGCTGGGCGCCGGCACGGTGTTTGGCATCCCGGTGCTCTCCGGGTTTATGGAGCCCATCATCATCTTTTTGCTGCCTCCCGGCGGGTTCTTTGTGTTCGGCATGCTGGTGGCCCTGGCGGGCAAGCTCTCCAAGGAGGGCAAGGCTCCCGAAACCACCGGCTGCGGGAACTGCCCCCTGGCGGCTTCCTGCTCCAAAGTGTGTGAGAAGGACAACGGAAAGGAGGCGGCGCGCTGATGGACGCCCAAACCATAAAATCCCTGGTGGCCATCTTCCTGGCGGCCATCCTCACGGAAAACTACATCCTCAACAAGTTTTTGGGCATCTGCCCCTTTTTGGGCGTCTCCAAAAAGCTGGACACCGCCGTGGGCATGAGCTGCGCCGTCACCGTGGTGATGGTCATCTCCACCGCCGTGACCTGGCCCCTGTACACCTATTTGCTGGTGCCCAACGGCCTGGGCTATTTGCAGACCATTGTGTTTATTCTGGTCATCGCGGCCCTGGTGCAGCTGCTGGAAACGGCCCTGCGGAAATATATGCCGCCCCTGTACAACGCCCTGGGCATTTACCTGCCCCTTATCACCACCAACTGCGCCGTGCTGGGCGTGACCATGCTGGTGCTGGAAAAGGGCGCGGAGGACCCCACCTTTGGGTACCTTCAGTCTTTGGTGAACGCCTTTGGCTCTGGCGTGGGCTTTTTGGTGGCCATGGTGCTCTTTGCCGGTGTGCGGGAGCGCCTGGAGAACTGCGACATCCCCGAGACGTTTAAAGGCCTGCCCATCACCTTGGTGGCGGCCAGCCTGGTGGCGGTCAGCTTCCTGGGCTTCAACGGCGTTGTGGACAACCTGCTGTAAAGGGAGGGTGCGGATATGGAAATTCTCACTCCCATTTTGATTGTGGGCATCATCGGCCTGCTGGCCGGCGTCATTCTGGCGGTGGCCTCCATCGTCATGGCGGTGCCCAAGGACGAGAAAGCCGAAGCCCTGGAGGAGGTCCTGCCCGGGGCCAACTGCGGCGCCTGCGGGTTTTCCGGCTGCCCGGGCTACGCGGCGGCCATGGCCAAGGGCGAGGCCCAGCCGGGCCTGTGCTCCCCCGGCGGCGGGGAGGTGGCCCAGAAGTGCGCGGAAATCCTGGGCGGCGGCGACGTGCAGGTGGAGTACAAAACCGCCTTGGTCCACTGCTTGGGCAGCTACGACAACACCACCGACAAGATGCTGTACGACGGCATCCAGAGCTGCTCGGCGGCGGCCTTCCTCATGGGGGGCGTCACCAGCTGCCGCTTTGGCTGCATGGGCCTGGGGGACTGCCAGCGGGCCTGCCAGTACGGCGCCATCACCGTGTGCAACGGCCTGGCCCGCATTGACCCGGCCAAGTGCAAGGGCTGCTCCCAGTGCGTGGCGGCCTGCCCCAAGGGGATTATCTCTTTGGTGCCCCTAAAGAAGCAGGCGGTGGTGCGGTGCTCCAGCTGCGACAAGGCCAAGGGCACCATGGCCGTGTGCAACATTGGGTGCATCGGCTGCGGAAAGTGCGTGCGCACCTGTCCGTCCGGCGCCATCACCGTGGAGAACGGCCTGGCCAAGGTGGACCCCCAAAAGTGCACCGCCTGCGGCCAGTGCGTGGAAGCCTGCCCCCGCCATGTGATTGCGATGCTGTAAAAGAAAAAAAAGAGCAGAAAGAAAGGGCCGTCCAGCAGGACGGTCCTTCCCTTTTGCCCTTCTTTCTTGAAAGAAAGAAGCAAAGACCAGCGTGACGCTGGACCCATGTCGCGGGGCGGGGCGCAGGTCGCCCCTTTGCCTTGCGCGGATTTACAGTTTTATGTCCGCGATTTTTTGCGGTGTCAGAAACGCCAGCTCGGCTTTTCCTTGTAAAGAAAGAAGCAAAGACCAGCGTGACGCTGGACCCATGCCGCGGGACGGGGCGCGAGCCGCCCCTTTGCCTTGCGCAGTTTTACGGTTTTGTGTCCGCGTTTTTTTGCGGTGTCGGAAACGCAAGCGCGGCTTCTCCTTGAAAGAATTGAAAGAAAGAGGCAAAAAGCTTTTATGTCGTGGGGCGCGAATTGTCCGGGCCGGTCACGGCCCGTTCCCGCAAAATCTTCCCCATGGCCAGGAAGTAGACCACGATGGTCACGGCCGGGCCTAGGATGTCGGACAGGGGCTCGGCGTAGAAGGCGGCCCGGGCTCCAAAGGCCACGGGCAAAGCGAAGATGGCCACAAAGTACACCAGCTTCCGCCAGAAGGACAGGGGCAGGCTCAGCCGCACCTGGCCGATGCCCGTGAAGCCGTCCACCAGCTCGTACTGCACCCCCAGGGGGATGATGGCCAAGGTGCAGATTTTAATGGCCTCGAAGGCCTCTTGGGCCAGCACGGGGTCCTGGGTGAACAGCCGCACAAACAGCGGCCCCGCCACCCGGGCCAGCACAAAAAGCAGCATGGTGTAGCCCACGCACAGGCCCACAATGTACTTTTGGGCTTGGCGCACCCGGTCCACCTGGCGGGCGCCGTAGTTGAAGCCCAGAATCCCCTGGGTGCCGCCGCTGATGCCCCCCAGCGGCATGGTGACCACCAGCATAAAGCTCTGCACAATGGTGTTGCAGGTGACCAGCATGTCCCCGTCGGCGCCGCCGGTGCGCTGCAAAATGGCGTTCATGGCGATGATCATCACGTTGTCCACCGCCACAATGAGGAAGGGCGTGAAGCCCATCACCAGCACCCTGCCCATCACCCGCACATCGTAGCCCCCGAAGGTGATGGGCACCTGCACCCGCTTGCCAAAGAGGAAGCGGATGACAAAGGCCGCGCTGGCCGCCTGGGAAATCACCGTGGCGATGGCCGCACCCCGCACGCCCATGTCCAGGGCGAAGATGAACACCGGGTCCAGCACAATGTTCAGCGCCGCGCCCAGCATCACCGAGGCCATGCCGATTTTGGCAAAGCCCTGGCAGATGATAAACTGGTTTAGCCCGCTGGCCGCCAGGGCGAAAAAGGTGCCGCACAGGTAGGCGGTGAAGTACTCCTCGGCGAAGGGATAGGTGGCGTCGCTGGCGCCAAACAGCCGCAGCATGGGCTCCCGGAAGGGGAGGATCCCCCCGATGAGCAGCACCGAAAAGACGATGAGCATCAAAAAGCAGTTGGCCAGCACCTTTTTGGCGGCGGAGAGGTCCTCCTCGCCCATGCGGATGCTCACCAGGGGCGCGCCGCCCACGCCCACCAGCACCGCCACCGAGCCCACCATGGTCACCACCGGGCCGCACACCCCCACGCCGGCCAGGGCCACGTCCCCAATCTCGGGGATGTTGCCGATGTACATCCTATCCACAATGCTGTACAGCACGCTGACAAACTGCCCCAGCATGCTGGGGATGGCAATGCGCCACACCAGGCGGCTGACTTTGTCCTTGCCCAAATTGTTCTCTGCTGCCATAATCCTACACCCCTTCTTGCATATCCCGCTGCGCGCTGCGCAAACCGCATCTTATCTTACTCTATTTTACCGGGAAAGGGAAGATGTTTTACAAGAATCTTCCCCGGGCAACCACCTGTTTTTCATTTTTTTCCGCTAGGATGGGGAAAAAGGGAAGGAGGGGCTGCCATGCCGTGGAGCAAAATGCTTTTTCCCCTGCTATTTTTGGCGCTGGGGGCCGCCTGCCTATGGGCGGCCTGGGTGTTCCGCCGCTTCGCCAAAAAGCGGGAGACGGCCTACACCGTAAAGGCCTGGGCCCAGGTGGTGCAGGTGCTGGCCTCTGCCGATTCCGACGGGGACCCCCTGTACACCCCGGTCCTCCACCTGCTGGCGGAGGGGGAGGGCTACACCAAGCGGGGCTCCCCCACCCGGGAGGAAGGCCGGTTCCAAACGGGCGCTTGGGTGGAGGTGCGCTATCCTCCCGGCAGGCCCTCCCGCTTTATGCAGGCGGGAGAGGTGGGGACCTCCGCCGCAAGTGCGGTGCTGTGCCTGGGGGCCTTTCTCTGCTTTGTGGGGGCGCTGGTGCAGCTGGTCCAAAACTGGAATCTCTTTTTTTAGGCCGCAATCCATAAAATTTATAAAAACTCTGGATTTTTCTTTTGGATTTGGTATAATATCCTTATATACTTTTCCGGGCTTTCCCCGGACACGAGGTGACGTAAGGATGCTGAAAAATTGGGCCCGCCCGGAAAAGCCAGAGGGCGAGGAGTTAAAACAGCGGCTGAAGGCCGCCGAGGAAAAGCTTTCCCAGCAGCAGATGAAGCTGAAAGAAAAGCGCCTGCCGGTACTGGTGCTCATCGAGGGCTGGGGCGCCGCGGGCAAGGGCAGCGCCATCGGCCAGATTATCAAGAACATCGACCCCCGGTTTTTCAAGGTGTTCTCCATGCCCTCCACCCCCACGGAGGAGGAGCGCCGCCGGCCCTTCCTGTACCGGTTCTTCGAGAAGATCCCCGAGGCGGGGAAGTTCACCTTTTTGGATTCCGGCTGGATGGACCAGATTATGAAGGAGCGCCTGGACGGCAAGCTGGACGACAAGGCCTATGCCCAGCGGGTGGACAGCGTCAAGCGCTTTGAGCGGGGCCTGACGGACAACGGCTACCTGGTGCTGAAGTTCTTCTTCCACATCAGCAAAAAGGAGCAGGAAAACCGCATTGAGGCCTTGCTCTCCGAGAAGGACACCGCCTGGCGTGTCAGCGAGGGCGACCTGTGGCAGAACCGCCACTACGACAAGTGCCTGGAGGCCTTCGACCGCTACCTGGACGACACCAACACCCCCAGCGCCCCCTGGTACATTGTCAATTCCAAGTCCAAGAAGTTTGCGGAGCTGCAGGTGATGGAAACCCTGTGCATGGGCATTGAGACAGCCCTGCACAACGAGAGTCTGGCAGTGCCCCTGCTGCAAAACGCCTTCCCCCTTATCAAGATGCCCAAGCTGCGGGACGTCCCCCTGGAGGGCAAGACCCTGGACGAGGAGGAGTATAAAAAGGAGCTGAAGGAGCTGCAAGCCAAGCTGGGCCAGCTGCACAACCGGCTGTACCGCAAGCGGGTGCCGGTCATCATCGCCTACGAGGGCTGGGACGCCGCCGGCAAGGGGGGCAACATCAAGCGGCTTACAGGCGCCTTGGACCCCCGGGGCTTTGAGGTGCACCCCATCGCCAGCCCAGAGCCCCACGAAAAGGCCCGCCACTACCTGTGGCGCTTTTGGACCCGCCTGCCCAAGGACGGGCACATCGCCATTTTCGACCGCACCTGGTACGGCCGGGTGATGGTGGAGCGCCTGGAGGGCTTCTGCAGCGAAAACGACTGGCAGCGGGCCTATTACGAGATGAACGAGTTCGAGCAGGAGCTGCACAACTGGGGGGCGGTCATCCTCAAGTTCTGGGTGCAGATTGACAAGGACACCCAGCTGGCCCGGTTTACCGAGCGGCAGAACACCCCCTCGAAGCAGTGGAAAATCACCGATGAGGACTGGCGCAACCGGGAGAAGTGGGACTTGTACGAGCAGGCCGTGGACGAGATGCTGCAAAAGACCAGCACCACCTACGCCCCCTGGCACATTTTGGAATCGGTGGATAAGAAATACGCCCGCATCAAGGCGCTGCACATCGTCATAGACGCCTTGGAAAAAGCGCTGTAAAACCAAAAAGGACATCCCGTTTTGTGGGATGTCCTTTTCTGTTGCGTGGGTTTATTGGGGGGCTTCCCCCGAAAGCTTCGCCTTTTCCCTGCGGTTCATCTCCCGCCAGATGGTCAGCAGCATGGTGATGTAGCAGGCCCCGCCGCCGATGAAGTTGGAGATGGGCTCGGCCAGGAACACGCCGTTTACCCCCAGGCCAAACAGGTGGGGGAGGAGCAGCGTCAGGGGCGTGACGATAATCACCTTGCGGAACAGGGAGAAGAACACCGCCTGCTTGGAGCGCCCCAGCGCCACCGCGGCGCTTTGGCCGGCCATTTGCAGGCTCATCATGAAGAAACCGAAGAAGTAGATGTGCATGCTGGGCACGGCGGCCTCCCGCAGGGCCTCCTCCCCGGTGAACAGCCCGATGAAGAACCGGGGGAACAGAAACAGCAGCAGCCACACCGCCGTGGTGTAGACGACGCACACAATGGTGGTGAACACAATCCCCGAGCGCACCCGCCGGTACTCCTGGGCGCCGTAGTTAAAGCCCATCACAGGCTGGGCGGCGCTGGTGACGCCGTTGATGGGGGTGGAGACCACCTCCCGCACGGAGTTGATGATGGTCATCACACCCACGTACAGGTCGCCCCCAAAGCTCTGCAGGGTGGAATTGCAGGCCACCTGCACAATGGAGTTGGTGATGGCCATGACAAAGCTGGAAAAGCCCAGGGAGACAATCTGCCACACCAGCTTGGGCTGCAGGCGCATGGAGCCCCACTCCAGGCGGATGAGGGCTTTCTTCCCCCGCAGGAAGGACACCGCCCACACCGCCGAGAGGAACTGGGAGAGGATGGTGGCCAAGGCCGCCCCCTGCACGCCCATGCCCAACACGAAGATAAACACCGGGTCCAAGAGGATGTTTGTCACCGCGCCGATGAGCACCGTCAGCATGCCCGTGCGGCCAAAGCCCTGGGCGTTGATAAACTGGTTCATGCCCAGGCTTATCATCACGAAGATGCTGCCCAGCAGGTAGATGGTGAGGTAGCCGTCGGCGTAGGGGTAGGTGGCGTCGCTGGCGCCAAAAGCGTACAGCAGCGGCCGCTTGAGCACCAGCAGCACCACCGTCAGCGCCACCCCGGTGCCCACCAGCAAAGCGAAGGTGTTGCCCAAAATCACCTGGGCCCTGTCCCGGTCGCCCTTGCCCCGCTGGATGGAGAACAGCGGCGAGCCGCCCATGCCGAACAGGTTGGCAAAGGCCGTGACAATGGAGAGGATGGGGAAGGTGAGCCCCAGGCCCGTCAAGGCGTTGCCGGCGGCGTCTGGCAGGCGGCCGATGTACATGCGGTCCACCACGCTGTACAGCACGTTGATAAGCTGGGCCACGGTCATGGGCAGGGCCAGGCGCAGGATGTTCCCCGCCACGCTGCCTTTGGAGAAGTCATTTGTCTGGGTGTTTGCCATGTGGGGCATCCCCTTCCTTTCTGGGGGAGTTTGTTGCTTTATCAACTATTGTACAGGAATTGCCCCCAAGATGCAAGCGGCGGCCCCAAAGTGCCCCGCATCCAAAAAGTGCGGGGGCAGCCAGCTCCCTTTTGTCTACAATCCACCAAGGGAGAGAAGAACGGCAAAAACCCAGGTTTTTAGCCAAATTCGGGCTTTTCAAGCGGGCGGTTTGGTGGTATAATAAATCGGTTCATGGAAAGAATGGAGCGTTTGAAAACAAGAGCCTTTGGCACTGGGCCAAGGGCGGCTTTCTCTAGGAGAAGGCGCTTTTCTGACTTGTGTGTAGAAAGGAATGGCATCTATATGGCAAAGAGAGAAAACCTGCGCAACGTGGCCATCATTGCCCACGTAGACCACGGCAAGACCACCCTGGTGGACCAGCTGCTGCGGCAAAGCGGCGTGTTCCGCGCCAACGAGGCCGTGGCCGAGCGGGTGATGGACTCCGGCGACTTGGAGCGGGAGCGGGGCATCACCATCCTGTCTAAAAACACCGCCGTAAAGTATGGCGATATTAAAATCAACATTGTGGATACCCCCGGCCACGCCGATTTCGGCGGCGAGGTGGAGCGCGTGCTGCAAATGGTGGACGGCGTGCTGCTGCTGGTGGACGCCTTTGAGGGCTGTATGCCCCAGACCCGCTTTGTGCTGAAAAAGGCCCTGGCCCTGGGCAAGAAGCCCCTGGTGGTGCTCAACAAAATCGACCGGCCCGGTGCCCGCCCCGCCGAGGTGGTGGACGAGGTGCTGGATTTGTTCATCGAGCTGGGCGCCAACGACGACCAGCTGGAGTTCCCCGTGTGCTACGCCTCCGCCCGGGACGGCTACGCCACCTTGGACCCCAACGCCCCCGGCACGGACATGACGCCTTTGTTTGAGATGATTGTCAACGAGGTCCCCTGCCCCCAGGGGGACTTGGAGGGCCCCACCCAGGTGCTGTTCTCCAACATCGACTATGACGACTACGTGGGCCGCATCGGCATTGGCCGGGTGGAGCGGGGCTCCATCCAGGTGGGGCAGACCGTCACCATCTGCGGCGGCGCCGAGGACACCCGCCAGAACGCCCGCATCACCAAGCTGTACCAGTTTGAGGGCCTCAAGCGGGTGGAGCACGACTCCGCCCAGCTGGGGGACATCATCGCCGTGTCGGGCATCGCGGAATTGAACATCGGCCAGACCGCCTGCGCCACCGACTGCGTGGAGCCTTTGCCCTTTGTGAAGATCGACGAGCCCACCGTGTCCATGAATTTCATGGTGAACAACTCCCCCTTTGCCGGGCGGGAGGGCAAGTACGTCACCTCCCGGAACCTGCGGGACCGCCTGTTTAAAGAGGTGGAGACCAACGTGGCCATGCGGGTGGAGGAGACGGATTCCTCCGATACCTACAAGGTCTCGGGCCGGGGCGAGCTGCACCTTTCCATCCTCATTGAGCAGATGCGCCGCCAGGGCTACGAGTTCCAGGTGAGCCGCCCCACGGTCATCTACAAAAAGGACAAGGACGGCAAGGTGCTGGAGCCCATGGAGCTGCTGATGATTGAGGTGCCCGACAACTACGTGGGCGCCGTCATGGAGAAGATCGGCTCCCGCAAAGCCGAGCTTTTAAACATGGGCTCCCGGGAGAGCGGCACCACCCACATGGAGTTTAAAATCCCCGCCCGGGGCCTGATGGGCTACCGCTCGGAGTTCCTCACGGACACCAACGGCAACGGCATTATGAACCACGTGTTCGACAGCTACGAGCCCTATAAGGGCGACATCCAGCAGCGCACCCAGGGCTCTATCATCGCCCACGAGACAGGGGAGTCCACCGCCTACGGCCTGTTCTACGCCCAGGAGCGGGGGCGGCTGTTCATCGGCCCCGGCGTGGAGGTGTATGAGGGCATGATCGTGGGCGCCAACCCCAAGAATGAGGACATCACCGTAAACGTGTGCAAGAAGAAGCACGCCACCAACACCCGCGCCTCCGGCAGCGACGACGCCTTGAAGCTGGTGCCCCACTCCCAGCTGAGCCTGGAGCAGTGCCTGGAGTTCATCGCCGAGGACGAGCTGGTGGAAGTGACGCCCAAGAGCATCCGCATGCGCAAGGGCATCCTCTCCAAGGAGCTGCGCATGAAGCAGGCCAGCAAGAAGAAGTAAGCGGGGGGTTGCACCAGGGCCGGCGGGGCCGAGCGAAGCGAGCGTAAAGTTTTTTGGTGAAGCTTTTTTTCAAAAAAGCTTCGACCTTGCCCTTGACC
>OLOQ01000901.1_pt1 | contig 30461 bp, 4 predicted proteins | sample 1673101 | NCBI WGS metagenome assembly OLOQ01 (sample SAMEA3136754, study PRJEB25190) | human gut metagenome | biome: human gut; feature: human-associated habitat; material: faeces | place: Austria | collected 2013 | reverse complement strand
AATAGTTCTATCCGTGTGCAAAGATTAAACTATTAGGAAGATTGTATGCACACTAATAACATATATCTTTTAAAACTTTATTTAATAATTATAATTACTTTAGACATCAATTTTATTTAATAATTATAATTATTTTATGACCTCAATTCTATTTATTACTGAATTATCTAAATTAATCTCGAAAGGCTTATCTGCGTAGTGAATTTTGTATTTAAATACTCTATTTTTGTAATTTATTTCAATAATCTTGCCATCCAATTTTTTACTTATTGAATCATTAAATACTACCTTTACCTTATTATCATAAGTATCCTTATCTAGGTATTGATCAATATCTAATTTTAGATTATTCTTACTTACCTTATCTAATCCTCCAAGTACAAATTCGCCATCTTCTTCTATCAATATTCTAACATTTCGTTTGAATACAATTATTAAAATTAGTATTCCAAGGGCAATTGCTGCTATAATAGCTGCTATTGACTTTTTATTTATACCTTTATTTCTTTCAATATCTTTATCTTCTTGTTTTTTATCATCTTTCGTATTATTCTTTGGTACTTCTTTATTATCTTCTTCTTTTGTATTTTCTTTAGGCTTTGTATTTTGATTTTCTTGTACATTATCATTTGTTATTTGATTATCTTTTGTTTCTTCTTGATTTGGTATATTAGCTTCCTCATTATTGTTATTATTTGTTTTATTATGATGTCTATTTATATTTGTATTATCTTTTGTATTACTATCCTTTGTACTATTTTTCTTTGGTAATACATTAACTATAAAGTTTGTTGTAAATCCACCATAACTTACTTTAATAACTTGTGTTCCAGCATTTTTAGGATTATATTCTGAAATCATATTGCTTGTTACAGGTATTACTGTAATTCCACTTGATTTAACAACTGTAATTGTTGCTCCAGATACATCTAAATTTGCTCCAAAATCGTAATTTGTTTTGTTAGGTTGGGTATTCATTGAAATACCTTTTATTAAGTCTTTAACACTAATTGTGAAACTATTTGACTTACCATCATATGTAACTGTAATCTTTTGTGAACCTACTTTAGTATTATCAAATCCTGATATCATAGAAGCTGTCATATTAGTACTTTCTTTAATTGCTCCACTTGCCATTTTAGTAGTAACTTTACCACCAGTTAAGTCTAGGCTCTCTCCATATTCGTAATTTCTCTTAGTAGGAGGTGTTATAAATAAACTATTTAATTCATAATCCTCTACTGTAACGGGGAATGTTTGAGATAATCCGTCATATGTTACTGTTAAAGTTTGAGTTCCTAGCTTATTAGAATTGTATCCTGTTACCATGCTTGATGTCATACTAATAATTTCAGTTTCTCCACTTTCTTTAGTAATTTCTATTGTTCCACCTGTTAGATCTAATTTTTGTCCATATAAGTATTTTACTTTATTTGGTAATGTTTTTATAACCATACTATTTGTTAAATCTTGAACTGTTATCCCAAATGTTTTTGTGTATCCTTGATATGAAACTGTTAGGGTTTTAGCCCCTATACTTGTACTATCAAATCCTGTAATCATAGCACTTGTCATTGCAACTGGGGATGTTGCAGTTCCACTTGCCATTACAGCCCTTACTGTACCTCCATTTAAATCAATTGTTTCATTTAACTTGTACACAAGCTTTGTTGGTTCAACAATTTCAATATCTTTTACATAGTCTTTTACATTGACCTTATATTGTACTGTTTTACCCTTATATGTAATTATTAATATCTGCTCTCCTAATTGGTTTGAATTAAATCCAGTTACCATACTAGGAGTTACAGTTACATACTGTTTATTTCCACTAGAACTTGTTACTTCAAGTTGTAATCCTGCTACATCTAGTGATTCTCCATATTTATATTCAGTCTTTGGAGTACCAATTAATGTTACTGATTGAACATTATCTTCAACTGTTACTCCAAATTGTTTAGTAATTCCTTCATAAGTTACATTTATAGTCTGACTTCCAGCTTTTGTTTTATCATATCCACTTATGCTTACACTACTATCTGAAAGCGCTACATCTATTTTTGTTCCACTAGCCATTACTTTTTCAATCTTACCACCTGTTAAATCAAGCTCTTCACCGCATTCGTATACTAATTTTGTAGGCGGTGTTAATATAATACCTGTTACATAGTCTTCGACTGTAATTTCATATTCTAGTGTTTTTCCACCATATGATATTTGTAATTTTCTTGTTCCTAATTTAGTAGAATCAAATTCACTTCCATCTAGCTCTTTTATCATATCGTTTGTAATATTTATATTTTGTACTCCGCTATCTTTTACTACTTCAATTTGTCCACCTGTTACATTTAATGGTTCACCATATTTGTAATTTGTTGGTGGCGTAGTTTTAAGTGATATTGATTGTACATTGTCAGTTACATTTACTAAATAATCTGTTGTTTTTGTTATTCCGTTTTCTGTATAATCTACAGTTAATTTTAAATCTTTCGATTCTTGTGTATTATCAAATCCTGAAACTGTTACTTTAGGTGAACTCATTGTAACTATTTCTGTTCCTACAGCTCTTGTTACAAGTAGCTCTCCTGTTGTAATATCTAATGTTTCATTAACCTTATACTCTGTTTGTGGTAGAGTTTTTATAGTTATTGATTTGACATCATTTATTATTGTTATTGGATAATTTACTGTTCCAGTTTGTCCATCTTTTGAATATTCTATTTTCAATGTTTTATCCACTTTTTGTGTTCCATCATAACTTGCTGGACTCATATTTAATGGACTTCCATCACTTTCTGTTATTGTTGCTTTACTTATATCTAATGTTCCTGATGTTCCATCTTCATATGTTAAATTTATTTCTCCACCTGCTAAATCTAAGCTATCTCCGTGATTATATGTTGTTTTTGTTGGTGGTGTTATTGTTATTCCTGATACTGTATTCATCAATGTTACTTGTAAGCTTGCTGTGAAGTTATCTCCATTTGTATAACTATTTGAATCATTATCTGTATATGTTACTGTTAAATTTTGTGCTGTTGTTGTTGCCTTATTATATCCATTTACCATACTTTCTGCTAGAGCTATTGGGGATTGTGCTCCTGCTTTTGCGTATGTTACTGTATATTTTATACTGTTGTCTGTTATTAATTTTGATAATTCATCATTATATGTTCCTGTTACACTACTTGGATTTACTTCAATTTTTGTAACATAATCTTTTACTGTTACATCAAATGTTGTTGTTTGTCCTCCATATGTTATTGTTACAGTTTGTTTTCCAAGTTTGGTTTTGTCATATCCACTTATCATTGAATCAGTTACTGTTTCTTGTATTGTTCCACTTCCCTTTGTTACATCTAATTTAATTTTACTTAAATCCAACTCTTCTCCGTATTTTACTTCACTTTGTGGTGTTCCATTTATTGTTATTGATTTTACTGAATCAACTACACTTACTTCATATGTTGTTGTTTTTGTAATTCCATTTTCTGTATAACTAATTGTTAATGATAAATTTGTATTTTCTTTTGAACTGTCAAATCCTGTTACCATATCTGGTGTTACAGTTACAACTCCTGTTGTTCCCATTGCTCTTGTTACTAATATACTTAAACCTGTAACATCCAATGTATCTCCAATATTGTATGTTGTCTTTGTTGCTGGATCTTGTACTGCTATTGATTTGACATCATTTATTATTGTTATTGGATAGTCTATACTTTTTGTAACTCCGCCTTCTGAATATTCAATTGTCAATTTTTTATTTACTTTTTGTGTATCATCATCATAGCTTGTTGGGCTCATATCTACTGCACCAGAGCCTTCTTTGATCATACTTGATGTCATTGTTACATTATTAGTAGTTCCACTTGCATAATGAACTGTAATTGTTCCATCTAAAGCAAGAGCTTCACCATGATTATATACATTTTTACTTGGTGCAACTATGTCAATACTTGTCACATTATCAATAACATCATATGTGTATGTAGTTGTCTTTAAATTACCAAATTCATCTGTATATGTTATAGTAGCAGTTTTTCCTGTTCCAGCTACTGTTGTATCTAAACCTGAAACCATTGAATCGTCAATATTTATTGATTCTGTATTTCCTGCTTTTCTTGTTACTTTAATTGTTCCACCAACACCTGTTGTTGCTTCATTTAACTTATAGCTTTGTTTTGGTGTGTTTTCAATTGTTATTGAATCTATTGGGTTTTGTAATGTTATGTCATAATTCGTTGTTTTACCTCTATATGTAACCAATAAATTTTTTACTAAATTATTATTTGTGTATTTAGAATATTTTGGTTCCATATCTACTTCAGAGCCATCGCTTTCAGTAACAACTGCTTGATTTAAATTAATAACCTCACTGTTACCAGATTTATAAACTATTTTAAGCTCTCCAGCACTTTCATCAAATGTATCTCCATGATTAAATATTGTTTTTGGATTTTTAGAAATTGATATACTTGCAGCTTCATCTTTTATATAAACATCAAATGAAGTATCAAAAATTTTACCATTACTTGTATATGAAACTTTTATTGTTTTAGTTGCAGTTTTACTTACAAAACTACTTGCTGATGGCGACATATTTATAGTACTTCCATCTTGCTCTGTTAAAGTAACTCCTGAGGCTTCCATTGAAATGTTTGACTGTGCACCACTAATATAATTTATGTTAATTTGTCCCCCAGTCGCTGAAAAAGCTTCTCCATATTTATATGTAACTTTTGATGGTTTATATAAAACCGATATATCTTTTATTACATCATTTATAGTAATTACTTGAGTGGCTGTTGCTGGTAATATATCAAATACATTTGAACTACTATCTAATTTAATTGTCAATGTTTCATTATATTTATGATTTACATTAAATAACGATCCTGCTGGTTTTTGTACATATCCTGTTACCATTCCAGCAGTAATTGTTTTAGGTGAACTTGAACTGCCATCTGCATATACTTCAACATATTTTCCATTTGATATAACATCATCAAGTGATGTGTCATAATCAAATTCTGTTTTAGTAAATGCTGTTGTAATTCCTGTTATATAATTTACTAATTGTATATCAACAGTATTTGTTGAATTTATAGTTCCATATTTTACTGGCAATGATTGTTTTGCAAGTTTTGTTGGATTATATCCACTTGTATCTATTGCAAGAGAACTTGCGCCTACAGTAAACGAGCCACCTCCGCTTGTTGTAATTGTTGCAACAAGACCACTGTAATTTAATGCACCTGCAGAAGTTCCATATTTATTTTGTGCTGTTGGTTGAGTCGTTATTGAAACTCCTGATACTGTATCATTTACAACTATATTTAAATCTGCAGTTTTTCCTTCATATGTCAATGTAATTTTTTGATTTCCGGCAGTTAAGCCATTACCTCCAGCTATCACCCATCTATCTGATACTGGTATTGAACTTATACTTGCTGTTGTCGAACTTGCAGTAACTTTTGAATCATCAGCTGAAATTGGTGTAAGAGTTTTTCCACTTTTAGTTACTGGTGTAATTTCTCCTCCAGCTAAACTAATTGTATCACCATCATCATATGTAACATTTGTTGGTTGTTTTGTTATCGAAATGCTAGATACTGGATCAGTTACAGTTAATGTCATATCTGTTGTTAAAGACTTATATGTAAATGTTACTTTCTTATTATCTACATCCGCTTTTGTCTTATCAACTGTAATTTCTCCTGTTGCAATTTCACTTGCTATATTTAATGTATCTTCTAATGTATTTCCTGATGAATCCTTATATGTTGCTGTAAGTTGTCCTCCAGAAAAATCTATTGTATCACCATGTTCATAGTTCATTTTTGTTAAATTAGTTTTCTTCGAAATACTATCTAATACATAATAATCAAAATCTATTGTTTCACCATCATATGTTAATGTTGTCTTCTTTGTTGTATTATTTGCTGTTGTTGAATCAAGAGTCATTTTTCCAGATGTTATTGCATCTGATACTGTTACATCTTCTGAACTTCCATCATCATATGATACTGTTAATATTGCCCCTGTAAAATCTAATGTTTCTGTATTGTAATATTTATTTTTTGTTGGCTGAGATTTAAATGAAATATTATTTATTTTCTTTGCACCAGCTGAAAAGCCTTTAAATAATAAATAATCTTTACCATTCACATAATATGCTCCACCATCATATGCAAGCATAATATCATCTGGATCTCCAATTGAAAAAACATCTGTTGTAATATCTTCCATTGTTTTTCCATCTGCCAATTTAAATGTTAATGTTGCAATTACAGTTTCATCTGCCATTGTTTTTGTAGTAGCTCCATCTATTCTGAATGTACAACTGCTTGTATCTATTCCTGTAGCTGGAGATGTATCAAAATATATTCCATCTGAAGCCCAATCTTCCATGTCTGTTGGCTCTTGTAACTCCCAAATAGGTCTTTTATTTGTTCCTATATTAACTTCTACTATTGGAGATAAAATACTTTTATCATATTTTAATTTTATATTTCCCGCATTTAATCCAGTTACAGTTGTCCCATTTTTTATGATAATATCCATTGTAACTATTCTTGTTCCAGAATATGTTTCTATGGTATCAGTATCTGGATCAAAATCATAATAATAATATGTTGTATCATTATCCCAATGGTCATAATCTTTAGATGTATCTATTGGATGAATGTCAATTTCAAAATAGGGTTTATTTTCTTTTATTGGAGAAGCTGCATGAACTTCACTTAACAAAATCCCATATGGTGAAAATGATTCTATTAAAATTATTAAAGATATTATTAATGCTATTATTTGCTTCCTCGTAAAGAACCTTTTTAAATTTGTATATTTCATTCTATTTTTCTCCTTCCATACTATTCTATAATCCTATTAACTTCATAATTTGCTTTGAGTGCTGAAAGATCTAATAATTGAATCCTACCGTCATTATTAAAATCCATCTTTTTATCATAATTCGCTGAAGTTGTATCTGTTTGGTATGCACTATATAACATAGATAAATCTAAAAGTTGTATAACACCATCTTTATTAACATCACCTGCATATAGCTCTTTTTCTCCTATATCCAATACATCTCCAGTATTTATTGTTCTTGAAATAAAAATATGATCTAAGTAACCTTCTCGATCTAACAAAATATCATAAGTCCCCGGAGTAACATATATTTCAAATGTTCCATCATCATTTGTATCACTATCTAAAGATGTTATTGTTTCTAATTGTTGATGTATTGAATCCCTTTTTCCAAATTTAACAGTAGACCAATCTATTACATTTTTTACCTCATCTGATTTGTATAACCTTACTGTTGCTTTATATATTTTTTTACTTTCCATCGGTTTTAAAAATATACTCCCCCTAATAACTCCATATGGCCTTTTTACCACCAGAGTATATTTTTTTTCTGTTTTACCATCTTCTGCTGTAACAGTTATTGTTAAATTTGTATCACCTTTTCCAAGTTCATTTAATTTAACAGTAGTTGATACATTATTTTGAATATCAAGCTCTTCATATTCAACTGTTACTCCATCAGATTCATAAACCAAATTTCCATCTTCATCTCTTTTAGGTTTCTTAAGTTTCATTGAAGATTTTGTATCACTAAGTATTGATTTTAAGTTTAATTCATCAATATTTTCCAATAACTCCAATTCATAATTTAAAGTATCTTTATCAAATTTAGGGTTTAACTCATACTCCTTATATGTAGAATTATCTGGATTTTCTTCATCTGTTGTTCCTGAACTTACAATCAAGTTATCTAAGTTTGCGTTTTTTGATGCTGTTGCATCCACAAATCTAAATGCCGATTTATTTTCAATTGAATCTTTAACATTCAAATTTATTTTTATACCAGTTGTTGGTACAAATTCATCTTCTTTAAGTGAAAATCCTGAAATATCGAAATCATCTGATATCATACTAAAGCTTACCTTTGCTAAAAGAACACCCCCAGTTGTTGTTATTATTTTCTTGCCTGCTCCATCATCCTTAATATGCTCTGAATCGGTTACCGGAGGATTAAATGTAATTGCCCAATCAACTATACCTTGGTTTTCATCTTCTAATGAAGCACACTCAAGTACTGATGAAAATTCATTTTCAAACTTAAAGTATTGAGTTACATCATCAGTAATTTCATTTGTTTGTATGTTTGAAAATTTTAATTTTGTATTATCAAAACTAAATCGTACCTCAAATCCGTTTAAAATCTATTTCATGTCCCCATAATTCCATAATAACTTGTTTATTTTTACCTTCAACCTCAGTTATATTTGTTGCTTTAAGCTCCAAATATTGATCATCTGTTGGTTCAATTGTTGAGGCTTCAACCACAATTGCCATATTTATAAACATCATCACAAGAATAAGTATTACAGCTGTTATTTTTTTTAATAAATTTTCCATATGTAGTTGAAACCTCCTTTCTTATATTTTTAATTTATATAGATTATAGAGTATTTAATATAAGAGTCAATTTTACATTTTTCACCATATTTTTTATTTTTTCTTAGGGAAATCTGTCTTAAAAGGTATAAATAAAATATATTTCATTTGTGTTAAATTGTTATTATAATTTGGTTACAAAATCCATAATTTTACAAACAAAAAATTTTATCAATTTTCCCTAAGAGTTTCGCCAATTTAAGAGCAAAAAAAATAGAAGAAGACTTTTTAGCTCTTCTTCTATTTTTATTAACTTATAATCTTAAAATTATTTTATCTTTTGTATTTCTCATATTCATCATTTGTTTATCTCAAGATATTTTCTTTTGAAAACTTGATTTTTATTTTAGCAATTATTTTATCAAAACCTTTATTTCCTTAGGATATCTCCTACATTATATTGGCGTTTAATATTTTTTCGTAATGCTATTATACATCCACTTAATAATGCTAATACTATAGTAATTAATGCAATGTATTTCAAATCTTCTGATCCTGTTTTTACTGTTAACATTACTGGTGCATCATCTATATCATCTTCACCTGGAACATTATTGTCTGGTGTTGAATCTATATCTGGTGTTCCATAATCATTATAATCTTTACTAATTTCTGCTGTATTTATTTTTACACCCATATTAGTTTTTGAGTTAATCCATTTAAGAATTACTATTACTTCTGCTGATTCTCCTGGTTGTAATAATTTATCCTTTAATTCATCTGTTACTATAGTTCTATCATCAAGCATTGTCCAATTTGTATTATCTGATAATTCAAATTCTAAGCCTTCTGGTATTCTATCCTTAATTTCTTTTGCATATCCAGCTACTTCTCCTTCATTAGTAATTCTAATATGATATCTGAATTTAACTACTACTGAATCTATTTTGCTCTTTCTTAAATCAACTTTTACTACTTCTTCAGGATCATCCTCTGCGTGATGTCCTGTTTCAATTTCTTTTGTTTGTCCGTTTTCTGTTACAATAGCTTCTGTTACCCACTTACGTAGGGCTAAATCAAAGTACAATACTCTAACTTTTTCAATATCTTCATCATCTTCACCCTTCCATTCATTTGGTGTTGAATCACGATCTTCTCTATGAATTCCTTTTTTATCAGTTTGTTCACTTATCTGAGCATAATTTATTAAAATTCTGTCTGATGTTGTAGGCTCTGTTACTTTAAATGCTATTTTTACATCTTTGTATTCTGGTGTAGTCATTGTTTCTTTATCAAAAGCCTTCATTAAGTTTTGTCTATCTTTTGTTTCATTTTCCTTTGATAAATAATTTGTAACTACATATTTTGCTTTTGATACATCTGTAACTTCATTATCATTTTCATCTACTAATTTCCACTCATACTCTTGATTAATTTCATTGTCTGGTAAATATTCCAAACCTTCAGGTATATCATCTTTTATTCCTGTTGCATATCCATCCTTACTACCTTCGTTGTAAACTCTTATTGTGTATGTAACTATATCATTTGTATGTACTAATACTGGATCTTTTGGATGAGTATATGTTGCTGTTGTTCCTGTTTCATTAATTAATGCTGTAGCATCAACTTGTGGAATTCTACTTGTTACTTCTTCTTTATTTACTCCTGTAATAAACTTACGTAATGCTAAATCCATGTATGTTACTTTAATGTATTCTACATCTTCATCATCTTCACCTTTCCATTCATTTGGTGTTGAATCTCTATCTGTTACTGGTTTGCCACTTTCATCTGTATCATCAGATATTTGCGCTTGATTTTCGATTATTTTTGGATAATCTTGTTTACATATTACTCTGAATTCTACTTGTACATATTTTGTATCTAATTTTGTTCCGTTAAAGGCATTTAATAAGTTATCATCACCATTTTCTTTTGACAAATAATCACTTACAATATATTTTGCCTTTGTTACATCATCTGTTTCTTCATCATTTTCATCTACTAATTTCCATCTGAATTCTTTATTTACTTCACTATCTTTTACAAATTCCAATCCTTCAGGTATATCATCTTTAATCAATGATGCATATCCTGATACAGTTCCTTCATTATAAACAGATATTGTATATCTAACTATATCATCTACAGAAACTTCCACTGGCTCTTTTGTATGTACATATGTTGCTGTTGTGCTAGAACCATCCTTCAACGCACTAACATTTACTATTGGTTCTCTTGCATATTTTACATCATCAATATTTGAATTTTCATCATCAGAATCAGCTGTTTCTTTATCGTTTTTATCTTCTGTATTTTGATTTTCTCTTAACATTTCCTCACCATTTACAGCTGTGATATATTTTCTTAAAGCTAAGTCAAATTCTTCAACTATTACTTTCTCAAAATCATCATCATCTTCTTGTCCTGGTACATAAGATTTTGATAACTCATCATCTTTATACTTAGACATTCCCTCAGCTGTATCTGGAACTTTAACATTATTTGTTACAGAGTCTCTATCTACAGTTTCACTAGTTCTGTTTTCTGCTTTGCTTAAGCTTATTTCTGCTATATTAGTTAATACTGTTTTTACTTTAGCATCGTCAGAAACTCTACATTTAATTTGAATTTCTTTATAATCTAATACTCCAGTTACTTTATCTCTTGCTTTTATTAAATTGTCAACTCCATTACTTATACCATACTCTTTTGATAAATTTGTAGTTCTAACAGTTCTGTTTGTTAAATCATTTTCATCTAAATACCATCCGTTATTACGATTAAATTCATCATCTACAAATTCCAACCATTCTGGTAAGTGATCTGTTACTTCTTGAGCATATCCATCAATTTCCCCTTCATTATACACTCTTAAAGTATATATAACATCTTGTCCCTTATATACTCTTACAGGATTTTTATCATGATTATATATTGCTGTCGTTGATCTATCTGCTAATAAATCATCTGTTACTACATTTGGTACTCTATTTTTTGTTTCATCTTCTGTTATTTTTGAATCTTCTTTATCTGGGTACTCTACGGATGTAATTGATTTTCTTAATGATAAATCAAAGTATTCATTCTTAGCTGTTATTTCAATTTTATTTTCATCATAATTCATTGTAACTAATCCGTGATTTCCATCTTCAATCAATTCAACAGACTCTACAATATATTTTTCATCATCATTTTCTCCTGTTGTATTTGTTGTTATCTTTAGTTTTATTGGTTTGTCTAATAACATGTATCCCTTTGGTGCTGTTTTTTCAGTTAATATAATTGTATAAACTTCTTGTCTATCTCTTTTAGCTTCTTCAATTCTAATATCTTTAATCTCTAATTTTCCATCTTTTACAACAACATTATTTGCTGGTAAAATTTGTTCCATAGAATTTACATCATTTGTAGATTTATATAATTTATGCTCTTTGCCATCTTTTTCAACAGTTATATCAAATACTGCACCATCTAAGTTCTTTCCTGTATAGCTATCAATTTTGTTTAATATTAAGCTGTATTTACCTTTAATTCTTTCGTTTGTAATTCCTGTTTCAATTCCTGTTTCGAAACTTAATCCAGATACATATGTTTTTCCAACTGTCGTCTCAGCACTCTTAATAATATATTTTCCATCTTCTATAGCAAATGTTACTTTAATTACAATATCTGATCTATGAGATTTATATAACCAATCAAATATTCCATCAGTTGATTCCTCATGTAGAATAAAGTTATATGTACCTGCTTTTTCAATTAATAAATTGTCTAAAGAAATTACACCATCAACTCCGTCTACATTTTTTGTTTCAAGGGCATCTGTATTTATCTCTTTAAATGTGTTAGCATCTTTTAATGTTACCCTAGTAGATGAACTTGTATCTACAACCTTCAATTTAAATTTAACACCATTCATAGCTTCATTAGTATCTTTGTCTTTTTTAACTAAAGAAAATTTATATTTCTGTGGGTTTTTAACTTTTATATCCAATTGTGATATTCCATTATTTTTAGATGTACCAACACTTACACATTTTTGAATTTCATCAGTTAATGAAATTTCTTTTTGGCTTTGAATATCATATACATAATATGCATTCGAATTTACTTGACCATCTTTTGTTACTATATTTATGGTTCCATCTCCGTTTACTTTTACATATACGTGAATTTCTTTACCTTCTAATATATTTACAAATTCGTCTCCAGGTGTTGAGTTTTCTCTAATTATGTATTTATATATACCTGCTCTAACAGCCTCTTCTGTAAATCCTATATTTCCGTTATCATCAGTATTATCAGTATATTCAGTTCCATATCTAGTACTTATTATTGTAAAGTTTGCTCCAGATAAATAATCATTATCACCTGTACCATATACCTTTTTATTTAATAAGACTTTATAATCAACCGGATTTACAACAGTAACCTGAATTGTGTATATACTATTGCTTTTTACAACATTTACACTAAACAATCCATAATATTTACCGCCTCCAGTTCCGTAAATTGTATCTGAATCTTTTGGATCATCAATACTACCTTCACGTAATTCAAAATATGAATCTCGTTTTTCAAAATTACTATCTGTTATAGTAATTGTTCCATCACCATTTAATTTAAAGTAAATTTTAATATACATTCCTTCTAATACATTATTATATTGAACACCTGGTGTACTATTTTCAGTAAAGTAGTAAATATAATTTCCAGCAGTCATAGATCTTTCATTAATTTCTGTTCCATTGCCAACAGTTCCATTAAATACTTTTTCAATTTTATTTTCTGTAACTTTTTGTCTCTTAGCTGTAAAGTTTGCATTATCTAATGAATTTCCATCTGAATCCTTTTTAATTATATCCACATTGTATTGTACTGGGTTTTCTACAGTTATTCTCAATGTATATCTTATATTACCCATAGGATCTGGAATATCAACTTTTACAAATCCACTATTTTCTATTTTTTGACCATCTCTAGTATTGATGTTTCCTTTGTAAGTTTCAAAATATCCTTCTGTATCTTGGAATTTACTATTTGTAAGATGTAACTTTCCATCTCCATCAAGTTTTACATATACTTTAATATACTCTCCAGATAATATATTTTCATATTGTGTACCTGGTGATTTTGTTTCAGCAATATAATACATGTATTTTCCAGCTTTCATAGGAGATTCTGTAATAGAATGAGGCTCTTCATTATTTAATACCATTGTTATATTACCATCTTCATCTTCTCTATAAGCTGTAAATTTACTACCCTTTATTGAGTTTTTAGCAGCATCATGTTTTGTTATATCAAAGTTATATACTGTTGGATTTTCAATTGTTACTTTAACAATATTAACATCATCCGCATCTTTTTCTACATTTACATCTTTAACATAACTATATATATCATCATTTCTATCTATAAGTTTAGCAGATGATACATCCTCAACAGAACCTTCATATATTTCAAAATATCCCGGTCTAATATTAGATTCTCCGTCTATTATTTGAACAGTTCCATTAGCTTTCACTCTAACAGAAACTTTTATAAATTTGTCTCCTATGTTATTTACATATTTGTAATAATTTCCAGAAAAAGCTTCTGTAATATAATAATCATAATCACCTTCTGATAAATTTAACTCATTAAGTTCAATATCATCATTAGATACAGTTTCTGGACCAAATACACATTCATCTCCTCTAAATACAACGAACGCTGAACCAGTTATATCACCTTGCTCTGTATCTTTTTTAATAAGATCCAATTTAATATTTGTTGGGTTTTCAACAGAAATATATATTTCCTGTTGATCTGAATTTGAGCCTACTCTGATGTCCTCCATAATTAATTTTCCCTGAGTTGTATCAGAAATATCATTATCTTGTAAGTCATAAATATAATATTTTTTTACACCTGCTTTAAATGATTTTCCATTTTTATCAACTAATTCTATATCACCATTTGGATTTACTTTTACCCATAAAACGATTTTACAGTTTTCCATTATATTAGTGTACTTTTTAGATGCTGATTTAATTTCTCTAACCTCATATTTGTAGATACCTGGATCAACAATATCGTTTTCAACTCTTATAAATCCATTGTCTTTAGTTACATCTGTAAATTCCTTATTAGATATTCCATCATAAATAGTAAATTCAGCTCCATCAATTCCACTACCATCAGTTTGATCTTTTTCAATTTCTAATGCTAATTTTACTGGGTTTTTAATTTCAACCTTTAAAACATTTAGTTTCGATGTTTTATCTATTTTAACATCAATATATTTAGTAAATAAATCTAGCTTTTCTTTATCAGTAACTGCAGTTCCATCTGAATTATACATTGTAAATTTCTTATTTTCATCTTTAAATGTCAAATTTCCATCTGCTGACAAGTGAACTGTTACTTGAATATAACTATTTTCTAATATATTTACATATTTATCATTAGCAGTTTTTGTTTCTTTAATCTTAAATGTATAATCTCCAGATTTTAAGTTAGATTCTTTAAAACTATATATACCTTTTTCATTTGTTGTTCCTTCTCTATTTCCTTGTGAATCTTCTACTCTAAACTCTACGCCTTCAATTGCTTTTCCATTTGTTCCTGCTTGTTTTTTAGTTAATTCAAATTTCATACTTGTAGGGTTTTCAAGTTGGATACCCACTGTTTTTATTCCCTCTTCATCAGTTGTCGTAGTTAATTGTTTAACACCGAATAATGAAAGTGGTACATTAGATACTGAATTATCAGGGTTTGTTACTTGTCCTACTGCATTCTGTATTTCAACATTTCCATCACTATCTACTTTTACTAATACGAAAATTCTATTATTTCCTAATCTATTTACATATGGTGTTTCAGCTGATGTACCTTCTCCAACGGTATTAATTTCAGTAATATAGTATGATACTAATTGACCTTCACTAACTCCTTCTTCTTCAATAAATTCTATACTAGATTTTCCATCTATATAATGATTACCTGATAAACTACTATTTATCTTAATTTGTGCACCTTCAAGTGGATTTCCATCTGCATCAACCTTATTAACTTTGAATTTATATTTCATAGGATTTTTAATTGTTATATCAATCAACATACTTCCATCTGAATCTTTGCTTACATCATACCAATAATATTCACTACTTAATTTACCTTGCGTTCCATTTTCTTGATTAATAACAAAACTTGCACCTAAACTTATTTGTGACTTCTCATTTATTACAAATCTTAAATATAATATTTTATTCTTTAATACATTTATATGTCCAGATGTTGTATTAGATTCTGTCACTTCAAATCCAAAATCGTTTGGTTTATTACCTGAAAGTAAAGATATTTCTTCTTCCAAATAATCAGATACCGAATTTCCATCTTTTATTTCTGTAGTTTTTGAAGTTTGTGAACTTTTTAATGTCAAAGTTGCACCAGATAAATCTTCGTTATTTGCTCCAACTTTACGCAATCTTACTTTAACTTTTATAGGATCTTTAATTGTTACATTTATTGTCCAAACTTCATCTATTTTTTCAGTAACTACATCAACATATTTTTTATATTCAGAATTTGAATCTCCATCAATATCCCACTTGGTTACTGTTAAAGCTTCATCTTCCCATTTTGTTGTTACATTTATAACTTTATCTTTCAATATATTTACATATGGAGAACTTACACTTAATTCTTTTATTTGCCAATTATGTTCTTCACCATTTTTTAAATATATCATAGCGGCAGATCTTGCAGTAGATTCATTTCTAGCATACACAGCTCTTACTGATTCATCACTAATATTCTTAGCTTCCAATACTGCTTTTACAGGATTTCCATTCAAATCTGTTTTATTTAATTGTATTCTATATCCAACTGGGTTCACAATTGATATTGAAACACTTTGTACTTTTTCAGTTATATCTTCTAATTTAAAAGATATCATACTTAATACTTCATCTAAAGAATATTTTGGAGTTCCCAATTTTACTATCTCATAATATGAATTTCCATCAGATTGATCCAAATGAGTTGGATTTATTTCTTTAATTCTTGCATTTGCATCTGTTTTTAAATGTAATTTAATATTATATCCGCTTAAAACATTTATATATCCTCTTTTAGTAGCAAGTTCGCGAACTGTATAAATATATTCAGTGTTTGCTTTTATTGATGTATAGCCTTCATTCCAAGCACCTTCTGGAATAAGTCCAGAATATAGTGTAGATGAATTACTATTTGCTTCTTGTTTATCTATTCTAAGTTTTACACCACTAATAACATTTCCATCGTCATCTGTAATGCATCCTCTTATTCTATTACCATTGTTGTCATTTTTTACGACATTAAAGGACATTTCTCTTGTAGGATTTGGTACAGTTACAACTATATTTCCGCAGATGAAATCTACATCTAATCCTTCTAGTTTATTTGTTCCACCTGCTCCAGTCATCTCAATAGCTATAGATAAATTATCTTTTGTAATTTGTGATGGTGCTGTAATTCCTTCTGCATTTACTGTAAGCACAATTCTAGAATTTTCTAATTTTGTTACACCTTCTGGTGCACTGTCTTCAACAAAATAGAAATTATTTTTATGACCTAATATATTTATATTATCAATTGTAAATGTTCCAGATTTATCTGTAGTATATGTTCCCATTCCTATATATTGACTATCGTTTCCAGTTCCACTTACTGAAAATGTAACACCTTCAATTCCATCTCCAGAATTTCCACTTGTTTTTAATAATTTCAATCCTAATTTATCTTTTGGATTTAATATATAAATTTTCAAGTTATTGTCTTCAACTTCTAATTTAATATATTTCATTAACCATTTTTCGTGAGCAGAAGAACTACAATTAGATATCTTTATTTTTGTATTTCCTTCATTAATAGTTCCATCACTATTCAAATTAACTGTTAATGTAATTATTTTATCTTTAAACAAGTTTTGAAATCCATCACTTGCCTCTGTTTCTTCAATTGTATATTTATATTCAGTTAATTTAGCATCACTATTTACTATTGCATAATCATCTAATTCTTCATTATCTTTTAATGTGACTTCTGTAGGTGATACTTGTTTTATTGTAAATTTTGCACTTATACCTCTTAAAGTCTCCCAATTATCAGGAATATCATCTGTTTCTAATCGTTTTTTCAATAGTTGTATAACATATGCTTTATCATTTGCCCAATTAATTTTATAGTTATTTCCACTTAATGAATCCAAAGATACTCTGTCTGCGTAATCAATATTTTCTGAATATGCAGAATATCCACTACTATCTCTCAATTTAACCGCTGCAATTGATGCCTCTGTTGTCTTATCTTCTTTTACATATATTCTAACAATTGCTTTTTCTATTTTTTTGTTATGGAATTTTAACTCTCCTGTTTCAGTAATTTCATATATATAAGTTGTATCAACAACTGCATCATCTAAATTATCAATAGCAGAATCCTCAGAATCTGATGAAGTAAATCCATTTAAGTCCTTACCATGATTATTTAAAAGTTTTATTAATGTTGATACTTCAGTTACATTTCCAGTAGACTCTGCTTTTCTTACAGTAAATGTTGCGCCTGCTAGTTTATCACTTTTATTTCCATATGAATGTTTATTAAGTGACAATCCTATTGATGTTGTACTTGAAATATTTGGTAAGTTTATTATTACATCTTTATTATTAATTTCTACAACATCACTTTTACCTGTTTCTGCAAAATATTTTGCTAATATTTCATCTTTTTCAGGAACAGCATTAACCCACCTTAAGCTACCATATTTTGAAACACTACCATTAGAGCCTACTCTTATTTTAACTTCTAAATATCCTTGCGTATTTTCATCATGTATAAATAAATTCTCATATCCACTTACTGATTCATCTTCATAAATCTTAAATGTAAATATTTCATTTTGATTTATCTTATCTGTTGTAATTTGACTTGTATTTGGTTCAACATTTGTAATTTTTTCTTCTTTATGATATGTTGTTGCCTCCCTTACAATTGTAAATTTACTACCATTTAACTCACTACCATCTAATTTAACTTTCTTAACTTTAAAATTAAATTCTTCGTCTTTTTGGTTATCAATTGTAATTGTAACTGTATTATCAGTTGCACTTACAGTAGCAGTATTAGCAATTTTTAATTGAGTAGCATCATCTTCTTTTCCCTCAATCTTAGAAACTTTTAATGTAGGTGTCGCAAGTTTATATGTAGAAAGATTGCTTCCTGTTTTATTAATACTTAATATCCATTCATAATTTTCAATTTTTATCCAGTCATTGTTGTTATCATCATAAACTTCTTGTATTGCATATCTATCTGCTATACTACTATCTAATAAAAATTCTTTGTTAATTTTAGCAATTGCATCATTTCCTTCAGCTACAGTTTCAATATGGTCAGCAATTTGTGTTCTTGTATTATCATTGTTTATTTTATAAACATTAAATTTTCTACCTGTAATTGGTTTATTATTTAAATCTACTTTTTTAATTATAAAAGTATAATTTTTAGGTTGTACCTTTTTATTATTAACAGTTATTTTTATTGTCTGTTTTCCATCATTGTCTAAGTCAACTCTTATTTCAATACTTGATTTTTCACTATATGTACTATTTGCAATAACAACATTATCTAATGTAATAACTGTAGATTCTGTTTTGCTAATATCCTTCTCTGCTTTGTTTTGTGTATCAAGCTCTTCAACTAATATATGTGATATTCTATACTTATTACTATTTGGATCAATATCTTTTTTAATTGTTAATTTAATTTTATTTTTTAGTCCAAGAATATCACTATCATTTGTATTTTCCTCAATTGTTAATTCATCATTTGTATTTATGTTATCTTTTGTAATTGCTATTGATCTAGTTTCTGTATCACCATTATCTTTTGCAGTTAAAGTTCCATTATATGTTCCTGTAACTTTAAACTCAATACCATTTGGTGATCCTCCATCAACATTTTTATGAATAAAATAGTTATAATCACCGCTTACAGATTTATTTTCTACTTTTATAGTAATACTTCCTGTGCTTGTAACTTCTAAAGTTATGTCGACAGTTGTAACATTATCCTCTAATAATACACCCTTTAATGTTAATAATTTATTTTTTTCTACATCTATTGTACCAGTTTTATCATTACTATCTAAACTTGTTAATGTAATTTTATCAATAACATATTCGGTTTTATTATTTGGAACTGTTTTCTTTTTGCTAATTTCAATTGTAAGAGATTTTTTTAATTTTAAATATCCATCTGGAGCTTTTGTTTCTGTAAGTATATATTTGTCTACTTTATTTAAATTGTCTATTGATATTCCTCTAGTATATGTACTTGTATTTCCAAGTTTATCTACAGCTGCTCCTCCGTTATCAAATAGGTTCTCTTGTTTATTTTGCTCTGTTAAAGAAAATGTTGCTCCAGTTAAATTTCCATTTGAACTAACTTTTTTAGCTTTGATCTTATACTCTCCAGTTGGATAATCTTTCCATGCAACATCTATCAAATTTTCAGATGCAGATATTGTTATAATAGCATCTTCTGCAGAATTTGTTGCATTTCCATCTTTTCTAATCATCAACTTGGTAATACCTTCCATTTTGCTTATAATATTTGTGGCATCACCTTTTCTTGTAATTACATCAATATTTTCAATTACATATTGTTTCTTACCTTGAATTTCAGCCTCTTTTTTGTGTACTTGTATTAATACCTTTAAATCAGATTTTTCATATCCTTCTGGTGGATTTATTTCTTCTATTAGATATGCATCAATCTTTCCAGTATCGCTTATAGCAATAGTAGATGAATCACCATAGTAAATATCTTGTTTTTGACTTTTTTCTAGCTCTACTATTTTTTTACTTGAATTGCCACTTGTATATCCATAGTTATCTTCTGAATCATATATTTTATTTTCATTATTTTCTCTATTTAAATATTGTTTTATAGTAAATTGAGCCTTAGATAAACTGCTCTCTTCATCTGTATTTTGGCTTATATCTTTTTTTACCATTTTCATTTTGTATGATCCATCTACTGGTGGATCTGTATATACTACATATATATATGTATCATTATATATTACTTTGTACTTGAAGTTTGTATCTATCCAATATTTATTAGAACCTTTTGAATTAGATATTATTCCATTATCACTTTCCTTAACTTCTTGTCCAGTTGCAGAAATTAATTTTACATCTTTAATTACATATGTATCATTATTCGAAATTTCTTTTGTTACTTTCAAATACATTGCATTATTATTTTTATTATATCCAGCTGGAGGATTAGTTTCAGTTATTGCATACATATCAACCAATTCCACTGTATTTTTGTTAATTTCTACATTATTATAAACATCTTCCCACGCATTTATCTTTGTAGTTACTGATTTCGTATTATAATTTGTTTTGCTTTCATTATCTTTAAATAATTTACTTGTATTCTTACTTTCATTAAGAGTTTTACTTAATTCATCACTATTTAAAGATAAAATTTGTTCAACTTTAAATTGAGCATTTGCTATTCCATTTTTTTCGTCAATCGTAAGATCTTTCCAGTCTGACTCTTCATCTTTCTTAATAATTTTCATATTATATGAACCATTATTTATCTCATTGCTTACTCGAATTGTAACTGTTCCAATACTGTTAATATCTATAACAAATTGAACTTTTTGATTGTTCTCAAGTATAACATCATCAATAGTTTTCCTTTCACTTCTATTTATTTCTGTAACATTATCTGTGTTATTAACCCTTATTTTCACTTTGCTTAATACATATAAGTTTTTATCTTTTTCAACATCTATCTTTATTGGGTATTTTAATTTTGAATAATTTTTTGGTGCCTCAGTTTCAGTTAATACATATGAATCAATATTATTTATATTATCTTTATTTATGTTTTCAGTATATACTTTTGTAAAACCAATATTACCATTTTCAGAATTTACTGCACCATCATTTGCAAATAAGTTTTTATCTAAGTTTGAACTTTTTGCTAACTTAAATTTTACACCAGTCATTGGAAGTCCACTCTGATTTACTTTTCTTGCAACCAAATGATATTCACCAGTTCTATAATCTTTCCATTTAATTTGGATAGCATTATCTTCAACAGTAAGTGCTACAACATATTCATTCGAATTATCTGCTACTTTTTTATTATCTTTGTCAATTTTTATTGTACCACGTTTTATTTCAACATCGCCATTTGCAGTTTTTACAACTACTTTATCAATGATATAGTCATAATCTTTTTTCGTCTTATATACATTAAATTTAAAATTTAAGTCAGAACATTCAAAACCTTCTATTTCTTCTATTTCTTGTATCTCATAACTATCATATTTTTCGGTATTATCAATTTTAACAGCAGTTGTATTTCCAAAATATATATCTGTTGCTTTATTTGCTTCTGTAGTAACAAACACCTTATCCTTTTTTGAATGTCCATTTACTGCTGTACTTGATTGATTCTTATATTGTTTTACTTGGAATTGTACACCTTCTTGCACTTTTGATAAATCATTTGAATTATCATCCATGGCTCTTTTTACAATATTAATTGAATAATCACCTTTAGGAATTGGTGGATCCGCAATTGTTACAAGTATTTCAGTAGTATTATATGCGACTTTAAATTTAAAATTAGAATACGTACTTATTGTATAACTACCAATTACTTCTTCATTATCAGGATTTAATTCATCTCCATTTAAAGCATTCAATAATTCAACTTTATCAATAACATATTTTTCATCTTTAATTACCTTTGTAACTTTTAAACACATTGTATCCGTATTTTTTTCATATCCACTTGGTGGTGTATCTTCGTTTATTCTGTATATATCATATAATCCCTTATTTGTTATTTCAACATTTTCAAATATAACCTTCCAGTTGTTATTTGATGTTTCAACAGTTTCACCTTGTATTTTATCAAATTCATTTAATATATTTGACCATTCCAAAGCACCATTATAATTTACATTTTTTAATTGTTTTGCAGAAAAAACTGCACTACCTATTCCACCACTACAGTTTGTTCCAGTTTGCCAATCTTTGGTTTCATCTTTTTTTACAATTTTCATATCATATTGTCCACTAATTGGTGGATCAATTCCAATAAAGTTAAATGCTCGACCACCCTGACCTAATTCGATATATGCAATCGCATTCTCCTTTTGCTCTTTTGTTACACTACTATCTATTACAGCATCTTTCGTATTTAAAATCCAATATTTTTCTCCTTGCTTAATTTCTTTTTCTTTCAAAGTACTACCTGAACCAGAATAATATTTTATTCCAGTTATTGCATATTCACCAGCATCTGTAACTCCTTTATGTACAGATATTCCATATGTTCCCTTTACAGTCGCATATCCAATACCACTTGCATCATTTTCTGTAAATTTATAATCATCATCACCCTCTTTTGTTATTGGCACTTCTCCAGAAAAGCTATCACCTTCATTAGCAGATGTTGTTATATTTTTTGTTGTTTTTTCCTTTTCATTGTTTATTTCAACCTTATAGCTTGCCCCAGCAATCAAATTACCTGTTGGATCTTTACTACTTTTCTTTCCTAACTTAACATGATATGAACTTTGTTTTGGATCCTTCATTATAACTGAAATGTTTTCTCCACAGTTTTGCAATTCATCGTAATGATGTCCAGTGTACTTATCTCCACTTTTCAATCCTCCAAAATAAGTTGATATTATATCGCCTTGTCCTCCATCATGGATTTTCTGAGCAGAAATACTCCCATTTGAATCCACTTTAATTCTTATTGCTATTGGTTGTTCCAAACCTATACTGTACCCTGATGGTGCACTTGTTTCCCTAATCCAAACGCATTTTGATCCATTGTACTTAACATTTAAAGTAATTTTACTTCCTTTATTTCCAGTACCGTTTTTAGGCATAGGATCAACAGCATCCTGAACCCAATATTCAAATTCTGCACCACTTTTCTCTGTGCCTGCCATATCTTGTTTTACAATATTTAAATTCACGCTCTTTGTTCCAATAAATCTATATAATCTCATATTATTTAAATTACTACTAGAACCTTGTGCATAACCCCAATCATAATCAGAAATTCTTGGAAATCCGTCATTACCATTTACATCAATTGTCCAATATGTACTTCCATACGCTTTACCATTTGCACTATGGAGATAATCTCTATAATATGTTCCATAATCAGAAGACCACTTTATTGTTGCCTCACTAAAAGTCTTTCCATACTTAGAGTTCAATTTATTTTTTAAATCTGTATAACTATCAGCTTGTCCCAAATATATCATTGCATGACCATCACCAATGATTATGTCTCCAGGTTGCAATCTACTAGTACCTCCAAATTGATCAAACCATTTGCTTCCATTATTCATTATTGCATTTGTTGTGTATTTTTTTACGCTTGACGATACTGATAAACCATTAATTGTTGATGCATCCCATCCACCACACCCATCTATTAAATGAGTACTTTTATTATTAGCAATTCCGCCATTAGCTTTTCTTATTACAGTATTTATAAATCCAATACATCCACTACCATGTCTTTTAGATTCATTAGCTAATGATATTGCTTCTTTAATTATATCATCTGGCGTTAATCCTATAGTAGCAGGATTCCAGTTCGTATTTTCTGTTATCTTTGTTGTTGCTTCACCCAAATTAGTTTGGACATTTTTACCATTATACTCAACAATACTAATTCCAGAACCCACAGCCATTATTAGTATACTTAAAATAACTATAATATTTCTCAAATTAAATATTTTTCCTGTTAACTTTCCTTTCATTATTTTCTCTCCTTTGTTTTCGTATTTTAATACATTTTGCACTTTCACTTAAATATAGTCAAATTTATATTTTTTATAATTTTCTACATTTTTCTTAGGGATTTATATATTTGTGTCATTTTCTTTGTAATTATTACATTTTTATGACTTTTTGTATTTTATTGTTAAATTTTTTTTTAATTGCCTTTCTTAGGGATTTTTACATTTTAAAACTATATTTTTATTTACACGCCCATAAGATAAAAAGAAAAGAAGAAATCTTTTTATAGATTTCTTCTTCTAAATCAGCTCACACTGTTTTATATTCTTTTCATTACTTTTTTCTTAATAAGTACACCACCTGCTGTGATAATTGCAATAGCTCCTAGTAATATAGATGAGTATATTATATAATCTGTTCCTGTTTTTACTGTTATCATTACTGGTGCATCATCTATATCATCTTCACCTGGTACTCTATTTCCTGGTGTTGAGTCTATGTCTGGTACTCCGTAATCGTTATGGTCTTTTTGAATTTCTGCTCTATTTATCATTGTACCCATGTTATCTTCACTATTATCCCAGGTTAATAATATTTCAACTTCTGCACTTTCTCCTGGTTGTAATGTAGTTCCTGCAAGTTTATCAGTTATTATATCACCATTTTCATATCTCCAATCTGGGTTATCATCTTGTACAAAAATTAGTCCATCTGGTTTATCATCTCTTATTTCAGTTGCTTCTCCAGCAATTTTTCCCTCATTTGTTACACGAATACTATATTTAAACTTAACAACTACATCTTCTAATTTACTTTTTCTTAAATCAACTTTTACTACTTCTTCTGGTTCGTCTTCTGCTTTATGTCCTGTTTCTGTGTATACAGTTTTTCCATTTTCTATTACAATTGCTTGTGTTACCCATTTGCGTAGCTTTAAATCAAATTTGTTTGATTGGTTTCCTACTTGAATTAATGATGTTATATCTTCTATATTGTAATTATCTTTTTTTACAATTGCCTCTATCGGCTCTTCTAATAGCATATATCCTTCTGGTGATTCTGTTTCAACTATATAATATGTTGTTTGAACTTTCTCCCAATCATATTTATATACTTCAGCTCCAGTTATTTCATCATTTACTTTATATTCAACTTTATTTAATGCATCTTCACCGAATTCCAATCCTGTGAATTCTGCAACACCATCTTCGCCAGATATTGCCTCAACATCATTTCCTTCAGTATCTTTTAAGAACACCTTATTTTCAGCATTTTCTTTACTTGTTGCTATTTTAAAGTGTGCACCTGATAAAGCTTTTCCTGTTTTTTCATCATATTTAAACAATCCAACTCCACCTGTATGAACCTCTGGTGTTTCAGATTTAACTGTGCTTCCATTTCCATATGTTAATGTTGCTTGGTTTGGTACAGATTGATTTAATGCTATTATATTTCCATTATCATCTAACGCAAATTTAGTATTAAATCTAACTTCTATAGTCTTACCAATATTATTTTTTACTGTTTCAGATATAGCTTGATCTTGTCCTATAAATGTTATTTTTAACATTCTAGATGCTTCATCATATGCTACTTTATAATCTGTTCCTTCAACTAAATCAGCAACTGTATTTTTTCCCTCTATAATTTTTACAGAAGCAATTCCTTCATATGTCAATCTATCATCTATTTTATCTGATATTTCATAAATAGAATACTCCTCTACACCATTTGGTAATGATGTATTTATTACCCAATCATGTAATACCTTTTTAGCATCTTCTTCACTTTCATATGTATCGCCAGTTATTTCATTATAATATCCAGAGCTTTGATTTTCTACATCTTTTACACCTTTATGAATTGTAGGCTCTACTCTATTTTCTGCTTCAACTAATATTTCATCTTCCTTAACCTCAACCAATTTTGCATTTGCTATTGTTGTAGGTTCACTTGGTTTTAAACTATATGTTTCTCCATCAGCATTTGTTTCTGAAACTGCAGTAAATGTTATTGGACCATCTAATCCTATATATCCATCAGGAACTGTTGTTTCTTCTATTGTTACTTCATATGTTATTCCTGCTTTAGCAATATTAATATTTTCAATTAATATTTTGCCATTTTCTACAAAAATTTCTTTTGTTCCATCAATAGCATTTCCTTCGCCATCTCTAACAAACTCATTAGTTTCTTTATTTACAATTTTAATTTTAAATCCTGCTCCATCTAGAGGAGTTGTTGTTCCTTTTATGTATTTTACTAAGTTAAAATCAAATGAACCATACTTTTCAGGATTTTCAACTTCAAGTATTAATGTATTTGTAGACTTATCAAATGATAACATTGCTTTTACTTTTTGATTATGTATTGATTTGTTAAATACAAGTTTTCCATTTTGTTCAGTTGCTTCTTTATCACCAACTGCTAAACCTATGCTTTCAACATTAAAATTATTATTTTTATTAATAATAATTTTAATTGGCTCTGTAAATCCTACAAACATATCTGTATTATTTTCACCAACATCAGCTTCTTTTAAAGTAAATGTATCTGGTGTAGCAATATCTCTTATATTTATAACATCATTCCAAATTGCCACAGGTTCTGTTGATGTAACAATTTCACTATAATTTTCTTCTGATAATGGCTTACCACCTTTTTCTAATTGAAGACTTCCAATATTTCCACCAATTAGATTAAATTTTGCTCCTGCCACAGCTGTTGTTGTTCCTTTTTTGTATTTTATTATTTTTAAAGAATACGTACCTTTCTTCTTTTCATTTGGAATTGTTATTCTTACAGTATTATTAACTATTTCTGCAGTTACTTCTGCTGTTTTATCGTTTTCTAATTTTACAGTCTTTTTAGCTACTCCATTATCATCGATTGTTCCATCCTCAAAATAAACAGTATTTAATTTATATGTAATATTATTACCTTCTATAATTTTTTTCTTTGTAACATTTACTGTTAATGAACCATTTATTTTATAATATTCATCATTTGTATTTATTTCTTTTATTTCATATGTATCAACTTCATCAACATTATTTTTGTCAATATTAACTTCAAGTGGATTTCCATCTTCACCATTTACATATGTTATACCATTGTTTTCAGTCGGATTTGTAACTATGTCATTTACATTAAATGTTACTCCAGCTATTGCTTGTTTACTATCTTTATCAATTTTTGAAAGCATTACTTTATATTTTCCAGGTGTATTTAATATATTTAAAAACACATCCTCTTCTTCAATAGCTACATAATCTTTACCTTCTTCAAGCTCAATCCATTTTTCTGAATTTTCATCTGTTCTATAGTATGCTTTTGTTTCTTTTACAACATATTCTATTAGATTTCCATTTTTATCGTATTTTTCACAATTTCTCCATGATGCCATATCATTACCAATTACAGATTTTGTATCTCCAATTTTTATTGTTTCACCCTTTTTGTATAATTCCATATCAACTCTGTATAAATTAGCATTTGCTACATTTTCCCATTGTTTTGATTTAGCAACTACTTCTGTTACAGTATGGTTATTTGTTAATACTATTACGTCACCTTCAGTTGTTGTATTTACTGTATAACCTGATGGAACTAAAGTTTCTTCTACAGTATATTCGGCCACTTTCCCATTTATATTTTTAGGTAATTTTTCCCATGTATATTTCCAATTGTTATTTGAATTTAATGTTACCGGATTTTCTACACCATCTTTTTCATATTTTACAAAATTACCATCTTTTTTGTATTTTAATTCTACATTTATTGAATCTGGTCTTAAATTGTTTTCATCATTGCCATCTACCCAACGTTTTTCAACAGGAACTGATGTAAGCTCTGAATTTTCAATTATCAATGTAATTGTTATTTCATCATTTTCTTTACTTGCATTCATTGTTACATCAAGATTTTCCCCATTATCATCTGTTACTGTAATTTTTTGCTCTGTAATATTTGATATATTAATTTCCCTTGTCTCATTATTAATTGTCAATATAGCTTTATCTACACCTGCAGTATAGTCTTCATACTTCTTTTCTATAACTAGATTTATATCATATGGATATTTACTATATACACCTTCATATGAACCTAAGTCGTCTTCCTTAATCGTATATGTATCTTTTTTCTCATAATTTTCTTTTGATACTGTTATTAACTCACTACCTGTTGTTTCTACATCTTTAGTTACACTAGCATATCCTCCATTTGCTGTTTTATCCATATTAGTATTAACTGTTTTTTCAGCTGTTCCAGTTTGGTTATCAACATTTAAATTTGCTGTTCTAGCAAATGTTATGTCATTAAGTGCTGTTCCATCTGTTCCTACTTTTTTAATATTTACTTTGTATTTGCTTGGTGTAGGTTGTCTTGGATTAACAACTACTATTGAATATGTAATTTCACTACAATCTGTACTTCCAGTACCACTAACCAATATTTTATAATTTAAACCATTTACATCTTGAACATCTATTGATATTTCTGTTCCTTGGTTGTAATCTTGCTCTGCAACACTTTCAAAATCACCATATGCTCCTGTCCATTTTCTATATTTATTAGTTAATAAATTAATTTCAACATAATCTTTGTTAGTATCATCTTTATCTATACTTAGTGTAATTCTATTAGCATATGCTCTATTTTCATTAGATATATGACCTTTACTTATGCTTACACTTATTGGTTTGCTTAATTTTACATAACTATTTTCGTGTTTGCCCATGTCAATTTCACTTATTTCATATACATCTTGTGAAGAATTGTAATCTTTAATTGGTACTTTTACAAAGCCATTTTCACCTTTATAGTCTTTCGTCTCTTCTCCTAATTCATCTGTTATACAAATTACACCATCACTATTAGTTTTAAAATCTTTTTCGTCAATTTTTTTGTTACTTGTTGGATTTGAAGTTGAAGTATTATTATTTATCATTCCAGTTCTTTTAAATGTAACTTCATCAAGTACCCTTTCATCTTCTCCTTTTTTTGTAAGGTTAATTTTATATTTTCCAGAATGTTCTTCTTGTTCATCATTTACATATACAAGTATACGTTTATTAAATAATGTTCGTACACTAGAAATTGAATCATCATATGGATGATCTATGTTTATGGACAAATCATTTGCAACTGTTGCAGTGTAAGTTATACCCTCTTTTAATTTATCAGGTATTATATATCCATCTGGAGGAGATACCTCTTTAATATTAATCTTCAATATATCATTCACTTTTATTGGTAGATTATTTATAATAATTTTACCCTTTTCACTATTTTGCCCAGTTATATCTGTAGGATTACTACGATATAAATTTTTAATTACAGTACCTTCTTCGTCAACATTATCAATAGATACTTCAAACTCAGCACCATCTAAGTATTTTACAACAGTTTCACCTTTAATATTACTTCCTTCTTTTATTAATTGTAATGATATCTCACCTGACTTTTGATTTGGAACAACAACTGTTATAACATCTTCTATATCTAATACTGTTATTTTTTCACTATCATCTTCTCCATCACCATTTATTTTGTCATCTATTTTTTGTTTTTCAGTAATATTGTTAATTATATATGCTTCACCTTTGCTTTGTGTAAGCTTTCCATTTGATTCACGAGTAAATGTAATAGGTATTATTAGTGTTCCTTCAAACATCTTATATGATGGATCTGTAATTGCAGTTTCTGTAATAGCTAGATAATTTGTTATTGAACCACTTTTAACATCTGGCATTACTATATCTTTCAATTTTATTTCACCATCTGTTGTTGTATATTTTTCCTTTTCATTCAAATTAACTCCATCTTTATCCTTAAATTCAGCCAATTCCGTAAAGGTATCATCAGAATATAATTTTATATTAAAGTCTGCACTTGCAACTCCAGAAAGTATAATATTTTCTCCTGTTGTTGCATTTGTCTTTGCTAAATTAATATCATATGTTGGTTTATCATCCCTCCATGTCACCTCTATTGTATAATCGCCTGCAGAATTTTCTTTTAAAGAAACTGCTACTATGTAATATTCAAAATATTCATTTGAGGTCATTTTATCACTTATATACAAAGTCTCTCCTTGATATATTTCTCCCTTTATTACATCTTCATCTTTAATAACAACACGATTTATTGTATACTTGTTATCTTTTTTATATTTATATATATCTAATTTTAAATTTAATTTATTTATATTAT
>OLOQ01000889.1_pt1 | contig 30712 bp, 23 predicted proteins | sample 1673101 | NCBI WGS metagenome assembly OLOQ01 (sample SAMEA3136754, study PRJEB25190) | human gut metagenome | biome: human gut; feature: human-associated habitat; material: faeces | place: Austria | collected 2013 | reverse complement strand
AGGGCAGTCCGGTCAGAAGCCTACTCTTACGCCGGCTTTGATTATGCCCTGCACGCCGTAGCCTGCTTCGGCAAAGATTCCGGCATAGCGTGAGAAGTCCCATTGCGCACCTATGGGGTTGAGCTGGAAAGCGCACCCTGTGCGGTTCCATGAGTCGCGGTTGTCAGGCGAGTAATAGGCTATGAGCACACCCACGCCGGCGTGGGAATAGAGCGTGAGGGCGCCGCGGCGCAGCCATTCATATCGGGCGTTGACCATCAGGCCATGCCAGGTTATGTCGCCGCTATGTCCTGCGGCATCTATGCGGTTGCTCGAATCGCTCGAATAAGTATAGCTCATCCCGATCCAGAGGGCATCGGCAAACCGGTGGTCGATAGTGAAATTGATTGTGCCCCAGGCCTGCCCGAGTCCTTCCCAATGATTATGGTAGTAGGGAATCTGGCTCATGCAGGGAAGAGCGCCGTAACTGACGCTGATTTCCGTGTCGCGGCTCTGCGGCCTGTCCTGGGCCATTGACGAAAGGGCTGTGACCGCGATGACAAGCGGCAATATGATGCGTTTGATTATCATGTGTGAATCTTTTTTAATTTTATAACAAATAAAGTTGGCAAAATTCACTTTTCCACCCGAAAAAAACGTAACTTCGCAAGGACATACAAAGTCAATTCTACCGAATTCAACCATATAAATCATGAAAAAACATCCTAAGATCGGCATTCGTCCGACAATTGACGGCCGCCAAGGTGGTGTCCGAGAGAGCCTTGAGGGCAAGACTATGGCCCTTGCACAGGCAGTTGCTAACCTCATATCCGAAAACCTCCGTCACGGCGACGGCACTCCCGTGGAGTGCGTGATTGCCGACTCTACCATCGGCCGTGTGGCTGAGAGCGCAGCGTGCGCCGAAAAATTTGAGCGCGAGGGTGTAGGCGCCACCATCACCGTAACCTCCTGCTGGTGCTATGGCAGCGAAACCATGGATATGAATCCCTACTGGCCCAAGGCTGTATGGGGTTTCAACGGCACAGAGCGCCCCGGAGCCGTTTATCTGGCTGCCGTGCTCGCAGCCCACGCTCAGAAGGGCCTGCCCGCATTCGGAATCTACGGACATGATGTCCAGGACCTCGACGACAATACAATTCCCGCCGATGTTGCCGAGAAGCTTCTCCGCTTCGCCCGCGCCGCAATTGCCACCGCCGAAATGCGCGGCAAGAGCTACCTGCAGATGGGCAGCGTGTGCATGGGAATCGCAGGATCCATTGTCGATCCGAATTTCTTCCAGGAATATCTGGGAATGCGCAACGAGTCAGTTGACCTCACGGAAATCATCCGCCGCATGACCGAAGGTATCTACGACCACGAGGAGTATGAGCGCGCAATGGCATGGACCGAGGCTCACACCAAGAGCAACGAGGGCGATGACTTCAAAAACCGTCCCGAAAAGCGCAAGACCCGCGAGCAGAAAGATGCCGACTGGGAATTCGTGGTGAAGATGACCATCATCATGCGCGACCTCATGATAGGCAACCCCAAGCTCAAGGAAATGGGCTTCAAAGAGGAAGCACTCGGCCACAATGCAATCGCCGGAGGATTCCAGGGTCAGCGCCAGTGGACCGACTTCTATCCCAATGGCGACTATACAGAGACACTTCTCAACACCAACTTCGACTGGAACGGTATCCGCGAGGCGTTCGTGCTCGCCACTGAAAACGATGCCTGCAACGGCATAGCCATGCTCTTCGGCCACCTGCTCACCAACCGTCCTCAGATGTTCAGCGACGTGCGCACCTACTGGAGCCCCGAGGCTGTGGAGCGCGTGACCGGCAAAAAGCTCACCGGTCTGGCAAAAGACGGTATGATCCACCTCATCAACTCTGGTGCTACCACCATGGATGCCACCGGTGCCGCTACCGATGCCGAGGGCAATCCCATGATCAAGACTCCCTGGGAGCTTACCGATGCCGATGTCGACGCTATATGCAAGGCTACCACCTGGTATCCCGCCGACCGCGACTATTTCCGTGGCGGTGGCTTCTCCACCCACTTCCTTACCAAAGGCGGCATGCCCATGACAATGATGCGCCTCAATCTCGTGAAAGGTCTCGGTCCGGTTCTTCAGATTGCAGAAGGATGGACACTTGAACTTCCGGAAGAAGTATCTGATAAGCTTTGGAAACGTACAGACTACACATGGCCATGTACATGGTTTGCTCCAAGATGTGATGGTAAAGAGGGAGCATTCAAGACAGCTTATGATGTAATGAACAACTGGGGAGCTAACCACGGTGCTATCTCCTATGGACATATCGGAGCTGACCTGATCACAATGTGCTCTATGCTTCGTATCCCGGTATCCATGCACAACGTTCCGGAAAAAGATATTTATCGTCCGGCAGCATGGAATGCATTCGGAATGGACAAAGAAGGTGCAGATTTCCGCGCTTGCAAGAACTACGGACCTCTGTACAAATAATCAGACAAAATGCCATGATATAAGCAAAGACCTCGGAGATAACTCCGGGGTCTTTGTACTTTCCGTAAATTATGTCGAAAAACTTCCGCTTTTTGTTGATTTTTACATTTTTTTATGACAAAAAAAGATTATCATTATAACGGTACTGTGGTATGATGGTTTACGAAATACAGGAAAACACGCGAGTGAAGGGGATAAAAAGAAAATGAAAAAACTGACGAAAAGTTTTCTGGTTATGATACTGGGACTTCTGATGAGCGTCAATGTCATGGCAGATGTACAGACCGGCAAGACAGGACCGGATTATCCTACAGACTATTATATGATCGTAGAATCAAAGGCAGGAGGAATCGATATTTATTCACAGCCGGATCTGGAATCTACGAGGCTGAATGATGAGCAGATTCCGAATGGAACGGCGCTTCATATAGAAGGAGAAGTAGAGGATACCGAGAATAACCGTACGTGGGGATACACAGAATATCATGGCATGTATGGATACGCCCCGCTTGACGAGTGCAGGCCGGCGGATTCCAGAAAAGAAGCAATTGATTCTGAACTTTATATCGCAGGTAAGGATCATGTGAATTACAATGCTGATTATGATGTAAAGGCAGATGCAGAAGGAGGTTCTCAGAAGCTTTATCAGGGACCTGGAACAAAATATGGAGAAGTTCCGGGAGTGCGCGATATTGAAAATGGCGAGACTCTTCATATTACACAGGATGCCGAAATGGTGGATGGAAGCCATTGGGGCGTGACCAGAGTTGATGGAACAGAAGGCTGGGTAGATCTGGAGAAAACAGAAGAATGGAAAGCAGAACATCTGGATACTGTAGAGGAGAGTGTGGATGAGGTGGCAGAAGTGAGTGTAACACCAACCGAAGCTGCAAAGGCGACTGAGACACCAGTCCCGACAGAGACTGCAGACGCAACTGAAACACCGGCCCCGACAGAGACTGCAAAGGCAACTGAGACACCAGCACCAACTGAGACCGCAGAAGCAACCGAGACACTGGCACCAACTGAGGCCGCAGAAGCGACCGAGACACCAACACCGGCAATTACAGAAGAAACAGATGAAGCTGAAAATACAGAAAAAGACTCCAAAGAGCCTGAAGCAGAAAACTCTGACACAAAGGACAGCCGTGAGGCATCCGGGCAGAATGTAAAAGCTGCAAAAACAAAATGGTATCAGAATCCGTTCACATGGATTATCGGAATTGCAGTACTTGCAGTGATTGGATTGCTGGTCTATCATAATAAGAAGAAATAAAATAATAAGAAGATTAAAATGAACGCAAGGCGAAGGACAGGGAATATTCTGGAAAGATATCCCCTGTCTTTTTCTGTGCAAAAGAGTTCTTGACAAAGCACAGAAGAAATACATGAAGAGCCTGAAAAGATGAAAATATACATGAAATTGAGAAAAATCAATGAGAATGACGCATTGATGAATAGAAGTGAATATGAGATGAAGCAGCGCTTAGCTCGTTAAAATTAAATTTGGATCAGGATTTGGAGAAAGTTCCGGCCGTTTTTTCTGATTATGTAGATAAACTTTCAGCATATTCTGTGACTCTGGTGTATTCGGACGGATCAGAAAAGTTGTTGGATGGAGAAGATTCGAATTACAGTCTGACGGTTAGCTATGAAGATTCGAAGGATGAGGAGCAAAACATTCACAAAATCTGTCATGCTGTTGTGAAGGAAGTCTCAACAGGAAAAGAATTTGAAGATACGCAGGAGATCATTCTGGGAAGGGCTGCACCAGATGAGATCAGTACAGAGGCGATGACAACCCTGATTCTGCAGGGTAAAAAGAAATGGCTCATCGTTCAGTCAACTCCGAGTGTCAGCGGCAGTTATGCACTGAACAGTGACAGGACAATAAATAATATATGGTATAAATCGGAGAACGGAGAGATCATTTGCACGGAGGATATTCTGAAACTTCAGAAGGATACGACCTATCAGTTTCTGATTACACTGAAATAAGAAAACAGCAAAAAAGAACAGGGAAGATGAAATTTCATCTTCCCTGTTCCTTTTTGCTATTTAAAACTTTTTAATTTTTACCGTCCGGGATTTCTTCCAGAGTATTTTTTTGTATGCCTTGTATTTCTTTCGTGGAACGCATACGGTCATCTTGCTGGTGGACTGGTCGATCTTGGAGGAAACCTTCTTAAGCTTTAAGCTTTTGATCGTGATCGTGCATCCCTTTTTGACTCCGCGGAAAGCTCCGGAGTTTATCTGTGTCAGGCCGGTTCCGATGGTAACCTTTTTGAGCTTCTTGCACTTGTAGAAAGCATTCTTGCCGATCACGGAGACGTTGTTTCCGATGGAAACAGTGGTGAGCCGCGATTTGTTTTTGAAGGCATTAGCCCAGACTGAGGTGACGCGATAGGTGATTCCTTTGTAACGGATTATTGAAGGAATGCTGGCCCTGGTGATCCTTTTGTTTGTTGTTCCATAGCAGGTAACTGCCTGTTTTCCGACAACCCGGTAAATCAGCCTTGCAGATGAAACATAGGTGAAATTCCACTGGGCATAAAGTGTGAGATTCTGGTTTAATTGTATTTTCTGCCCCGGACTGTAGCTCTTTCCCCGTCCATCGGAGCGGGTATTCCATCCGGCAAAAAATCTGGTTTTACAATATGGTGCATTTCCAACTGTAATAGTCTGTTTTTCCTGTGCGGAAGATGCAGAAGGCATATTTCCGACCCCAAGACTGCTGTTTTTATTGTAATTAATCCGATGACTTACAGGAGTCGGTGTTGGTGTCATGGTAGGAGTCGGTTCCGGTGTATCCGGTGTGTCATCTGGAATTTCAATTTCCGGAGTTATTTCTGGACTAACTGCCGGTGTCACTGCCGGAGAAACAATCGGTGTTTCATCCGGGTCAGGATCAGGAGTTACGACTGTCGAAGTACTCAGGGTTCTGGTATGTGCCTTAATGGAGAAACAATACTCGGATTTGGCTGCATCTGTCCATCTTTTTCCATCTGCGGAATAAAAACTTTGATTTGCATCAATACCGGCAACTGTTGTAAACCAGGAACTGCTGCTGCTTGTTTTTTCCAGATAATATCTCTGAGAACCGTTCGGAATTTGAAGAACAACAGAGTAGAGAGTTCCCGGTGGAATCTTCACCGGCTTCTCAAGCCGAATGGTCTGGATTCCGGCAAAGGCCTGCGTATATTCCATTGGTGTGGCATAAGCAGGAGTGCCGCTTGTCGGATCAGAAGGATTCGTCAGATCGGTATAAATCTGAATCTGAAAATCAGTATTATCCTGTGGAACTGCAGTAACGATCTCACCGAGCTCTTCATCTTTTCCTTTTCCGGCGGTTGCCTTAAAAATATTGGAAGCATAGTATCCATTGGAAATACCTGGAAAGACAACGGTTCCTGCGGAAGCACCATCATAAAAATAATTATTATTATATTCTTCTGAAGTTGATGCAGTATTGCAGACCAGGTTGGAAAAGGTTGCATTGTCATAGGCCATATAGAAATAGCCTTTGTCACCGAAGCCTGTGCCATAGCTGTTTTTGACAATCCATGCACCGTTTCTGCTCGGCTTGGGACCATCTATAAAGTTTTCTTTCTTATAGTTGTCATCCCATCCCACAATTGTCACAGCATGATTGACCATCTGTTTACCATTAGAGGAAAGTTTAGGAACAGCCTGGTAATAGGCTGCGGTATTGACAGTATAATTCTGAAGATTCCAGTACATCATCGCCGATACAGATTTATATTCGCTTAAAAGCAGTTTTACACGGTCTTCATCGTATTCCGAAAAGACAGCATCCTCCATATATGCAGCACTGTCGTATGCAAGATCTTCCGGCCAGGTTTTGGTTGTGGAAGAGAAAGGTACCTTTTCTTCGGTGGTCATACCGGACCAGGTGCTTAAGAAGAAGGAAGCCACCTGACCATTTCCGGTTCCGTGATAATCAGCATTGGTTCTTGTGATCTTGTCGTTGGGAGTATTAACAAGAGGATCATTTACGCGATTGGCCCAGAAATAAGCAAGATGCTCTTCTGAGAGATCATAATATCCGAGTCCTCTTGAAAGAAGAGAGGTCTCAATATTTGAGGTAAGACTGAAATCCCAGCAGAGGCTGGTCGAACTCTGATTTTTTACGGGTGTGACAAGCCCTTCTTTTGCCGAGTTGTATTCTTCTGGATAAAGTGCATAGGGTACAATATCCAGATCACTGGTGACTTCATCCGTTACAGGCATATCGGTAAGTTCCGGGATCATGGCGAGCTGGGCTTCACGTTCTTCATCTGTCATTGGACGCCCGAGAACATAATCCAGTTCGCTGTCAATGTCAGTAGCTGTCCCGTCTGAGAAAACTTCCTGGCTGTCATCACTGCTAAAATCGTCAGATTCATTTTCTTTATCAGAATTGACTGCCGCAATAGAGGAACCTTCCTCGTCTGTAGATACATCGGAATCTGTTGCATCAATGGACAGATTCGTATCCTCTGAAGCCACTGTGTCATCTGAAGCAGCCATATCAGCTGCTGAATCAGAATCAACTGTCAGATCAGAACCATCGTCTTCGGCTGATAATTCAACATTGCTGTACTCGCCGGCATAAACGGGAATTCCTCCGAAAAGGAGCGAGCCAGTAAGAAGCAGTGCAAGGACTCGTCTGTTTTTAGGTGATTTATGGTAATGCATAATAACCTCCGATTTTAAAAACGTTTATAGCAGCACTTGAAAACAGATTTTTTTTATCATAACACATATGAGAATAAAAGCAACCGGATGAAAACAGAAAGTTGACATAAAAATACCCTGAAGATTCGAAAATCTCCAGGGTAACTTAGGAAAAAAGATGGCCGATGATTATTTGTTGATAACAACACCTTTCTGCAGCATAACATTTGCATACAGAGCTTTTTCACTTGTAGAAATGATGCAGTAAGCTGTTTTGGCTTCATCATAGAATGCAAAACGTTCGATGTTTCCTACTACAGCATCTCCTCTGTCATCATATTTACGGATAATTTCTTTGTATGTATCCCAGATCGGGGTTTCTACATCGTCACCAGGCATTACTTCCATCAGGTTAACCGGATGTTCTACATAAGTATCCAGTGGGAAAACTTTCAGGATCGCTTCCAGAATTTCCGGAACACCATGTCCGTCGCAGCGGATGGTGATCGCATTTTTACCCATGGATTCTACCGGGAAGTTACCGTCTGCGATTACAAGACGATCACTGTGTCCCATTTCACATAATACTTTTAATAATTCTGGTGATAAGATTTCAGGAATTCCTTTTAACATATCTTTATGCCTCCGTTCAAATTTTTACTGAATTATGGCATATCTCGCACAGAGACAGCCTCTATATAAAGAATGTACCTGCATTTATGATACTTTGCAAGAGAATATTTTCCGATAAAAGATGAATATTTTACACTGCTTTGAAGAAAGTGAAAAGTGAATATTTTATGGTTGACAGAAGCAGAGAACAGAGGTATGATTGGCTCAAACGGAAACGTTTCGGTTTTGCAAATGTTATCCGGCATTACAGAAACAGTAAGAACAAAAATCATACATATATTATGAGGAGGAAAATCATTATGCCACTTGTTACATCAAAAGAAATGCTGTCCAAAGCTCAGAAAGACGGTTATGCAGTAGGTGCATTTAATGCAGAGAATATGGAAATGGTCAAAGCAATCATTCAGGCAGCAGAAGAACTGAAAGCACCGGTTATGATTCAGACAACACCATCTACTGTTAAGTATGGAACTGTAGAGACCTATGCAGCAATCGTTGCAGCAGAAGCTGCAAAAGCATCTGTTCCGGTCTGCCTTCATCTGGATCATGGCAGCAGCTTTGAGCTTGCTATGCAGGCAATGCATGCAGGATATACTTCTGTTATGATCGATGGATCCAAACTGGATTTTGAGGCAAACATCGCAGAGACCAAACGTGTGGCAGATGTAGCAAAAGCACTTGATATTCCATGCGAAGCAGAACTTGGTAAGGTCGGCGGCAAAGAAGATGATCTGGAAGCAGAGGCAGACACCAACACAGATCCACAGGAAGCAAAAGAATTCGTAGAGCGTACAGGAGTTACATCTCTTGCAGTTGCAATCGGAACTGCACATGGTTTCTATGTGGGAACACCGGTTCTCGACAAAGAACGTCTCAGTGAGATTCGTGAAGTCGTAGACATTCCGCTGGTTCTCCATGGCGCATCCGGACTCAGCGATGAAGATGTTATGGATTGTGTAAAACGTGGTATCTGCAAAGTAAACTTTGCTACAGAACTTCGTGCAGCATATTCTAAGGCAGTGAAAGAACTTCTTGCAGAAAAACCGGATACCATTGATCCGAAGGCATATGGCAAGACAGCTATTGCAGCAGTGAAGGAACTGGTTATGGCAAGAATGAAAGTCTGCGGATGTGACGGAAAAGCAGAATAAAAACAAAAGTACGAGAACCATGATTCAGCACACAGAAATATCATTGGAAAAAGAAGGCAGTGAGACATAATGGCGGCAACAATGAAAGACATCGCCAGACGGACTGGCCTTGGTCTGGCTACGATTTCTTCTTATTTTAATGGCGGTAATGTCCGAGAGAAAAACAGAATAAAGATTGAAGAAGCTATTGAGGAACTCCATTATGAAGTCAATGAAGTTGCCAGAGGGCTGAAGACGAATGCGACCAAAACAATAGGTGTAGTGATTCCGGAGTTGAATAATACATTCTGCGCTGAAATCATAACGGGTATGGAAGATGTTCTTCGAAGTCATGGCTATGCCACGATCGTCTGTGACTGTCGAACCGATAAGAAACTGGAACGGGAGGCAATAGAGTTCCTGATCCGCAGGCGGGTTGACGGGGTTATTAATATGCCGGTCGATGAAGAAGGAAATCATCTGAAGAAATTTCAGAGGACAGGAAAACCAATCGTTCTGATTGACCGTAAGATACAGGGAATTTCCTGTGACAGTGTGTTGGTGGACAATAAAAAAGCTGCGGAGGATGCAGTACGACAGTTTATAGAAAGAGGCCATCGCTATATCGGGATCATCGGTGGACCGAAGGGGATTTTTACTGCACAGGAACGTATGGCCGGATATTACAGAGCATTGGAAAAGGCCGGAATTCCGGTCAGAGAATCCCTGATCTGTCATGGAGATTATACGATTCAGGGCGGTGTACGGAGTCTGGAGGAACTGGTGCAGAAAAATCCGGATATGACAGCGGTGTTTGTGACCAACTACGAAATGACAATGGGGGCCATGATCGGAGTAAATGAACTTGGAATACAGATACCGGAACAGCTTTCTGTGATTGGTTTTGACAATCTGCAGTTTGCGAGAGCATGTAACCCGAAGCTGACGATCGTATCACAGCCAACGGATGGAATTGCCAGAGAAGTGGCAAGAATCATGCTGGAACATCTGGAAAATGGCAAAAAAGAATCAGAAGAGTTTTTTACAGAAAAACTGCAGACAGAAATCATAGAAGGCAAGTCTGTAAATACTTTAAAATGATACAGAGAGAACAGATCGGAGTGTCAGCTGAAGAGAAGAAAATCCGGATATTTCGGAAAATGGGAGCAGCAAAATGAAAAAATCATATTTACTTGGAATTGACATCGGAACAAGTGCCTGTAAGGTTGCTGTATTTGACAGAGAAGGCAGAGTCCTTGCAGCTGCAAATGGTGCTTATCCGGTATATTATCCGCATGAGGGATGGGCGGAGCAGAATCCTGAAGAATGGTGGAGCGCAGTCTGCCAGGCAACAGAGGAAACGATACAGAAAGCCGGAATCGCACCAGAAGAAATCGCCGGAGTGGGAATTGACGGACAGAGCTGGTCGGCAATCGCAATAGATCAGGAAGGAAAAGTCCTTACCAATACTCCGATCTGGATGGACACCAGAGCACAGTCTATTTGTGACAGACTGAATCAGGAGATTGGAGCTGATGAGATTTTTAAGATATCAGGAAATTCCCTTCAGCCATCTTATTCTACAGCAAAGATCATCTGGTACAGGGAAAATCAGCCGGAAGTTTACGAGAAAATTTATAAGATCCTTCAGTCGAACAGCTATATCGCATTTAAACTGACAGATGCGATCACGCAGGATGTTTCTCAGGGATATGGACTGCATTGCTTTGATATGAAAAAAGGATGCTGGGATGAAGAGATGTGTGAACAGCTTGGAATTCCGATGGGATTCCTTCCGGAAATATGTGATTGTGATCATGTGGTAGGCACTGTCACCGCGAAGGCAGCAGCAGAGTGTGGACTTGCCGAGGGAACACCGGTTGTTGCCGGTGGACTTGATGCTGCATGCGGAACGCTTGGAGCTGGTGTGATCCATACAGGAGAAACACAGGAACAGGGAGGACAGGCCGGGGGAATGAGCATTTGTACAGATGAGTACAAAGCTGATCCAAGGTTGATCCTCAGTTATCATGTTGTTCCGGGCAAGTGGCTCCTTCAGGGAGGAACTACCGGAGGCGGTGGAGTCATGCGCTGGTTTGAACATGAATTTGCAGACTATGAGCGTATGATGAAAGAAGAGACAGGAGCTTCATCACTGGATCAGCTTAATGAAATCGCAGAAAAAGTAGCCCCGGGATGTGATGGAATGGTATTTCTTCCATATATGTCCGGAGAGCGCTCACCAATCTGGAATCCGTATGCAAAAGGTGTTTTCTACGGCCTGGATTTTGCCAAGACCAAGGGACATATGGTGCGTGCCTGCATGGAAGGAGTGGCTCTTTCCCTGAGACATAACCTGGAAGTTGCAGAGGAAGCCGGAGCGGAGGCAGAAGTTCTGAGAGCTATGGGTGGATCTGCGAATTCTTTACTCTGGACACAGATTAAATCCGATATCACAGGTAAACCGATTGTTGTTCCGGCATCTGATACGGCTACGACACTTGGAGCAGCAATCCTTGCAGGCGTAGGAGTTGGATTCTATAAGGATTATGATGAGGCAGTTTCACTTACTGTCAAAGAAACCCGCCGTCATGAACCGAGTCCGGAGAACAAAGCAGTTTATGATAAGACTTATCAGACTTATCTTGAACTCTATAAGTCCCTGGCCCATATGATGACCGCGAAATAAAAGCTGGGAGGGCGTTTCCCTCCTTTATGAAAGGAGAAAATATATATTATGAAAGCAGCAGTAGTAGTTGCAAATGAAGATGTACAGTATCAGGAAGTCGAAGAACCAAAAGTAACCAAAGGAACTGTAAAAATCAAAGTCAGATACTCTGGTATCTGTGGTTCTGACATTCCTCGTGTTCTCAATCACGGAGTTCATTTTTATCCAATTGTTCTGGGACATGAATTTTCCGGTGATGTGGTAGAAGTTGGCGAAGGCGTAACCAAAGTTAAAGTTGGGGATCGTGTATCCGGTGCTCCACTTCTTCCGTGCATGAAATGTGACGATTGTCAGAAGGGTAACTTCTCTCTTTGCAAACATTACAGCTTTATTGGTTCCAGACAGCAGGGAAGCAACGCTGACTATGTAGTAGTTCCGGAGCAGAATGCAGTACCCTTTGACAAGACAGTTCCATATGAACAAGGCGCTATGTTTGAACCTGCAACAGTAGCAATCCACGGTGTATTCCAGAATGATTATCATGGTGGCGAATATGTTGCAATCCTTGGTGGTGGTACAGTCGGAATGTTCACTATGCAGTGGACAAAGATCTTCGGTTCCAAAAAAGTTGTTGTATTCGATATCAGTGATGAACGTCTTGCACTTGCAAAACGTCTTGGTGCAGATGAAGTCATCAATACAAAAGAAGAAGGATATATGGAAAAAGCCATGGATATCACAGGCGGAAAAGGATATGGTTTCGTATTTGAGACAGCCGGACAGGTTCCGACCATGCATATGGCATTTGAACTGGCTGCAAACAAAGCTCATGTATGCTTTATCGGAACACCGCATGAGAATCTGACCTTTACACCAAAACAGTGGGAAAATATGAACCGTAAAGAGTTCAAACTGACAGGTTCATGGATGTCTTACAGTGCACCATTCCCGGGACGTGAATGGGATCTGACCGCACATTACTTTGCAACCGGTCAGCTGAAATTTGATCCGGGCTTCATTTATAAGAAAATCCCGATGAGCCAGGCACAGGAAGCATTCCAGTTATTTAAGACACCAGGACTTGTAAAAGGTAAGATCCTGTTATCAAACGAGGAAGAATAAAATGATACTGACTGTAACATTAAATGCTGCAATCGATAAACGATATGTAGTCGATGATTTTAAAGTAGGCGAAGTAAACCGTGTCCGGGAATGTTCTTACGTTCCCGGAGGCAAAGGTCTCAATGTATCCAAGCCGGCATCTATTTATGGTGCAGAAGTCGTAGCAACCGGATTTGTGGGTGGCCACGCAGGAAACTATATTGAAGATGCTCTGAAACCGTTTGGAATCAAAGGTGAGTTTTATCATGTAGATGCGGAAAGCAGATCCTGCATCAATATCTGGGATGAAGTGAATCATGTACAGACAGAATTTCTGGAACCGGGATTTACGTTGACTGAAGAAGATTTCCGGGGATTTGAAAAAAAATTTACAGAGCTGGTTAAGGATGCAGATGTTGTTTCCATGTCCGGAAGTGTACCGAAGGGGCTTGATGGAACTGCATATCAGAGACTGGTCAAAATCGTAAAAGAAGCTGGCAAACCGGTGATCCTTGATACCAGTGGCAAACTTCTTGAAATGGGAATCGAAGCATGTCCGACACTGATTAAACCAAATATTGATGAGATCCGTATGCTGACAGGCAAACACTGTGATGACATTCAGGATATCATTGATGCAGCTAAGACAATCCATGCAAACGGAGTGGAGATCGTAGCAGTTTCCCTTGGTGCAGATGGTTCTCTGGCTGTTGGTGAAGAAGGCATCTTCCGTGCAATCGTTCCGAAAATTGATGCCGTAAATACAGTGGGATGCGGTGATTCCATGATCGCAGGTTTTGCACTTGGATTAAGCGAGGGCCTTTCTCTGGAAGAAACTTTAAGAAGAGCAAGTGCAATCTCAGCCGCTGCGGCAATGCGTGAAGAAACGGGATTTTTTGTAATGGAAGATATGGAAAAACTGCTTCCACAGATTGTTATACAAAAACTATATAATACAATTTAGGAGGAAACAAAAATGGCAGAATTTATTGATCCGGCAATCGTGCCGAAGGTAACACTTCCGTCAGGAGAAAAAGTTCCATGTATGGGTATGGGAACCTTTGGTTCTGACAGAGTAAGCGCTGAAGATGTTTCTGCAGCAGTTGCAGGTGCAATCCGCAGCGGATATCGTATGTTTGACTGTGCAGCATGCTACGGAAATGAACATCAGATAGGTGAGGTTTTCAAAACAGCTTTTGATGAAGGTGTTGTAGAAAGAAAAGATCTTTTTATCATGACAAAAGTATGGAATGACATGCACAGAAAGGTCGAAGAAGCCTGCACAAAGAGTATTCAGGATCTTCAGTGCGATTATGTAGATCTGTATTTCATTCACTGGCCATTCCCGAACTATCATGCACCATTCTGTGATGTAGATTCCAGAAATCCAGATTCCAGACCATTCAGCGTAGAAGAATTCATGGATACATATCGTCAGTGTGAAGAACTGGTAGAAAAAGGAAAAATCCGTTATATTGGTATTTCCAATATGACCATCCCGAAACTGGAAGCGGTTCTTCCTTTAATGAAAATCAAACCGGCAGCCTGTGAACTGGAACTTCATCCATGCTTCCAGCAGCAGGAACAGTATGATTATCTTGTTGCTCATAATATCCAGCCGGTAGGCTATATGCCACTTGGTTCACCGAGAAGACCGGAAAGAGATATCTGTCCGGAAGATGTTGCGGATATGCAGACACCGGAAATGCAGGAAATTGCTAAAGCACACGGTGTTCATCCTGCACTGATCGCTTTGAAATGGGCTCATCAGAGAGGTGAGATTTCTATTCCATTCTCTGTACATAATTATGTAAGTAATCTGAAGTGTGTGACAGAAGATCCGCTGACAGAAGAAGAAATGGCCAAGATTGGAACACTGGAAAGAGGAAACCGTCTGGTTAAAGGCCAGGTATTCCTGTGGGAAGGTGCAAAGGATTGGCATGATCTGTGGGATGAAGAGGGATTTATTGTTAAGTAAGGGAACTGCCCTTAGACCCGTCAATCATTTTGACAATTGAAAAACTTTGCGAGGGGAGGGCGCTCGCAGTTGCGAAGGCCGCTCTCCCCTTACTCTGCCTTCACGATCTGTTGCCGGTACGCGATCGGTGGAACTCCGACCAGCTTCTTAAATACCGTGATAAAATAATTATAATCACTGAAACCACACTTATAGGCAATCTCAGCAAGTGACAGATCCGTCTGCTCCGCCAGAAGCTGTCTTGCCAGGTCAATCCGCAGTTTCCGGATATATTCCGCGATGCCCATTCCATAATTCTGCCGGGCGATTTCATAAATCTTCGTTTTTCCAATGTGAAAATGCTGTGCAATCGACACCGCGTCGATTCTTTCAGTGTAGTGTGACTGAATATATTCATCAATCTGTACTGGAAGTTCCTGCTGATGCATCGAAACCATACGGTCCATACAAAGATAAGATGCGACCGCTTTCATAATATGCGAAGCGGAATCAATATATTCTTCCGAAAGATTTGGAAGCTTTCGGCAGCATTTCTCAAGCTCATCAAAAGAAATTCCATAATCTGCACATCTCTCACGGATCACTTTCCAACCCTCGTCATAACTTGTATACGAAAAAACATGTCCGAACAGAAGATAACCGATCACAATGTTTCCCATACGGATCGGGATGATACTCTCTGTAAGCCCGGCATGACAGTGATAAGTATAAGAAGAAGTACGACGCGAAGCAATATCACAGGCATGGCGGTCACACAGATGACATTTCATGGCACAGCCGGGTGTCTGGCGGATCAGCTTACAGAAATCTGCGATCTCATCCGGATAAGAAGTCAGTTCACGAAAAGAGTCATCAAAAACAGTGATGCGGATTTTTGTGAGCTGATAAAAGTCTTTTAACAAAGAATGCAATTTGGCAATATCAAAGCTGGATATCATTTTCAGAAAATCCTTTCTATGTTCATATCTAATTCGAAATCATATGGAAATCATATCACAAATGCGAACAAAATCAAAGTAAGTAGAACAAAAGTCTATATAAAAGAAAAAGAAAATCCACTAAAATAAACACAGAAAATGAAAAAAACACTCAAGAAGAAACAAGGAGGATATAGATATGAGCAAAAAAATGACATTTGCATTGGCATTTTGTAACCGAGGATTTATGCCAGGCGAGCTGATCTACGGAGCAAGAGAGGATATGATCAAAGCTGTAACGGACGCAGGATATGATTATATCGCAATGGATGCAGACCTGACAAGATACGGCGGAATCGAGACAAGAGACGAAGGCCTTCTCTATGCAAAATGGCTCAAAGAGCACGAAGGACAGTATGACGGCGTTATCTTCTCTATGCCAATCTTTGCAGATGAGAATGGTGCGATCACAGCACTTCAGGATGCAGGCGTTCCGATCCTGATGCAGGCATATCCGGATGAAATCGGCAAGATGGATTTTGCACACAGACGTGATGCATTCTGCGGTAAATTTTCTGTAACAGATGTATTTACTCAGTATCAGGTTCCATTTACAGTATTAAAACCACATGTAGTTCATCCGCTTTCTGAGAAATTCCAGGAGAACTTAAGAGATTTTGCTGCTATCTGCCGAGTTGTTAACGGTATGAAACGCTTTACGATCGGATGCATCGGAGCAAGAACTACAGCATTCAAGACTACACGTTTTGATGAGATTGGTTTACAGAAAAATGGTATTACGGTAGAAGCATTTGACCTTTCTGAAGTATTCTTCAAAGTAAATGCAAAAGAGGATAACGATCCGGTCGTACTGGCAAAGAAGGAAAGCCTGGAAAATTACACAGATTTCTCAAATGTTCCGGAAGACAAGAAGATTATGCTTTCCAAGATCTCCGTTGTTATTGATGAATATGTTGAAGAGTACCATCTGGATGCACTTGCAATCCGTTGCTGGAATGAAATGGAAACAATCCTTCGCGTATGTCCATGCGTACTCCTTTCTGAACTGAATGACCGTGGAATCGCAACATCCTGCGAGATCGATCTGACATCTGCAATCTCCATGCGTGCAATGCAGCTGGCAAGCGAACAGCCGACAGCAGTACTTGACTGGAACAACAACTACGGCGATGCAGAAGATAAACTGATTCTTTTCCACTGTGGATCCTGTGCACAGAGTCTGATGACAAAGAAAGGAACCGTTACATCCCACAAGATGTTTGACAAAGGTGATCCGGGAAGTGGCTGGGGAACCAACGAAGGAAGAATTCGTCCATTCAAGACAACAATTTCTAACTGCCTGACAGTAGACGGTAAGATCAAAATCTATGCATCTGAAGCAGAATTTACCGATGATCCGATCGAGGATGCATACTTTGGATGCGCCGGTGTATGCCAGATCCCGAATATGGAAGACAAGATGATCCGTCTGGCAAGAGGTGGATTTAAACATCATACATGTGTAGGTGTCGGACATATGAAAGACATCTTAAAAGAAGCATTTACTACATATCTGGGATATGAATGGGTAGATATTGACTAGGAGCGAATGATATGAAAATTGCAGGATTGGATATAGGAACGACCGGTTGTAAATGTACGGTGTTTGATGAACAGGGCAGGTATCTGAATAAAGCATACAAAGATTATCCGGTCCGCAGAAGTGTCAGCGGACATGAAGTAGATGTATCTACGATCATGGATGGGGTTTATGCAGTAGTCGCAGAAATGGCAAAAGAATATCCGGACATTGCCGGAATCGGTGTGACCAGTTTCGGAGAAACTTTTGTTATGACAGATGAAAATGGTAAACCACTTCATACAGCCATGCTTTATACAGACCCACGTGGAGAAGAAGAATGCAAAGCTTTGACAGAAAAGTTCGGTGCACGTGAACTTGCCGGAATCACCGGTCTGCGAGCACATCAGATGTACAGTATCCCTAAAATGATGTGGATTAAGAAAAACAGACCTGAGATTTACGATGCAGCTGCATATATATTCCTGATGGAAGATTATGTAGTATATCATCTTACTGGAAAACGCCAGATTGATTATTCTCTGGCTACCAGGACTATGGCATTTGATATTAAGAAACTTGACTGGAGTAAGGAAATTTTTGAAGTAGCCGGCATTGATGTGAATAAAATGTCAAAGACGGTACCGACAGGTACAGATGCCGGAGCAATTACGGCAGAGGCTGCAGAGAAAACCGGTCTTGCACCGTCTACACATATCGTATCGATCAGTCATGATCAGGTATCTGCGGCAATCGGAGCCGGTGCATTTGATTCTTCTGTTGCAGTGGATGGCGCAGGGACTGTTGAATGTGTAACTCCAATTTATGATTCCATTCCGGATATAGATGCAATGTACGATGGATATTTTTCCATTGTACCATATGTGATCCCCGGAAAATATGTTGCTTATGCTTTTTCCTATACCGGCGGGGCACTGATCCAGTGGTGTGTGGATAATCTTGCAAAAGATGAAAAAAGAGCAGCAGCAGACAGAGACCTTTCAGTGAATGAATATCTCGAAAAGAAATATGCAACAGAGCGCGGTGAAGAAAATCCAAGCAATCTGTTGATTCTTCCTCATTTTGCCGGAGCGGCAACACCTTATATGGACACAGGATCCAAAGGAGCAATTCTTGGACTTACCACAGACACGACTGTAGCAGATATTTATCGAGGCTGCATGGAAGGGGTTGTTTATGAAATGCTGGTGAACACCAGCGCATTGAAGAAATCTGGATGTAAATTCAAAAAGCTTAATGCAACCGGTGGCGGTGCAAGGTCAGGAGAATGGATGCAGATGAAAGCAGATATGCTGAATGTACCGATTACAGCACTCAAAACAGTTGATGCAGGTACAGTTGGCAGTGCTATGCTGACAGGTATTGCCACAGGAGTATTCAAAGACTTGAATGATGCGGCTGAACATATGGTAGAAGAAACCGTGGAATACCTTCCAAGAAAGGAAATGCATGAAAAATACATGCATATCTTTGAAAGATATGCGAAAGTATATCAGGCAGTGAGACCGCTCGTGTAAACGGGCGGCTTCTGCCATAAGAGCATAACTATCTGAAAGGAGATTACAATGAATCCGTATATTGGACATGAAACACAGTTAAGCGGTGTTGAAGAACATCGTCTGGTCGGAGGCAAAGGCGACGGCATGCGCCTTTATGAGGCAACGAACGGAAAAGGCCTTGAGCTGACACTTTCCCCGGACAGAAATGGTGATATTACAAGACTTCGTTATAAAGGCATTAACATGAGTTATTTTTCCCCATGTGGTTATGTAGCTCCTGCATATTATGATAAAACAGGTTCAAACTGGCTGCAGTCATTTACAGCAGGTTTTTTAACTACCTGTGGTCTTCAGGCTGTTGGAACACCATGTACAGATGATGGAGAAGAACTTCCACTTCATGGTTCCATTGCAAATCAGCCATGTGCACACAGTTACTGGGACGAGAATGAAAAAGAAATCCGCATTCATTCAGTGACAAAAGACGAAGTGATCTTTGGAAGAAAGCTTGTTCTCAAAAGAACAGTAACGATTTCCAAAGAAGAAAATACATTTTCTATTGATGATCATATTGAAAATACAGGAAGCAAGACAGAGCCAATGGAGATCCTGTATCATATGAACATGGGCTATCCGATTCTGGATGAAGACAGCGAAGTAACGATTCCATCGGTGGAAGTCAGGGCACGTGATGATCATGCTCAGGAGGACATTGCCAACTGGATGCATATGGAAAAACCTCAGGGTGATTATCAGGAAAGATGCTATTATCACAAATTCGAAGGTGCTGATGGCAAAGCAGGCATCTATCAGCCAAAATTAAATGTTGGACTGGAAATCAGTTTTGACGCTTCTAAACTGGATGGATTTGTGGAATGGAAGATGATGGGGGTTCGTGATTATGTGCTTGGTCTGGAATGTGGCAACTGTTATCCGGACGGAAGAGATGTCATGAGAAAAACCGGAATGCTGAAATTCCTGAAGCCAGGAGAAGCAGTTGACTATCATGTGGATATTAAACTGTATCAGAAATAAAAACAAAAGGCAGGAAATCTGAAGTGAAATATCAGAAAATAAAAAATGTTGAAAAACCATTATCGAAGATCATTTTTGGCTGCGCAATACCGGTGATGATTCAGGGAGAAGATGCAGATGAACTGCTGGATGAGGTTTATGCGCAGGGAATTACGACTTTTGATACAGCTGAAAATTATGGATTGAGTGAGGCCTCTCTGGGACATTGGCTCAAAAACCGTGGAAACCGGGAAAAAGTCGTGATTATTTCCAAAGGATGCCATCCATATGATGGAAGAGACCGTGTGACTCCGGAAAATCTGAAACATGATATTGAACAGTCTTTTGAACGATTGGGCACAGATTATATAGATATTTATCTGATGCACAGAGATGACCCGAAGGTTGAGCCAGGGCCGATGGTTGAAATCCTGAATGAATATCATAAAGCAGGCAGAATCGGTGCGTTTGGCGGTTCCAACTGGACGCATCAGAGAATTGCAGAAGCAAATCAATATGCCGGGGAGCACGGACTAATTCCTTTTACAGTTTCAAGCCCGAACTTCGGACTCTGTGATCAGATCGGAGATCCTTGGGGCGGCGGCCCGGGATGTGTGACGATTTCCGGTCCGTCGAATGCGGAAGCGCGGGCATGGTATCGTGATAATCAGATTCCGGTTCTTGCATATTCCAGTCTGGGAAGAGGGATGTTTGCCGGAATCGTCAAAAGCGATGACATAGAAGGGGCGAAGAAAATCCTGGATCCGAATGCAGTGAAAGGATACTGTTATCCTGAGAATTTTGAACGCCTTGCAAGAGCAGAACAGTTGGCAAAAGAAAAGGACTGCACAGTACCGCAGATTGCACTTGCATGGATCCTGAATCAGGATTTTGAGGTCTTTCCGCTTGTCAGTGCCAAAAAGGCGAGCAGGATCGCAAGCAATGCGAAGGCTTTGGATATTGTACTTGCAAAAGAAGAAGTAGAATGGCTTGATTTGAGAAGAGATAGGAGATAATTATGGCAAAAATCGCAAGACCGGAAATTGAAATCGAAGAACTGACCGGCGAAGGCTCCGGTATATTAAAGAAAAATGCCTTGCTGTACGGCAAAGAGCTGGGAGAACACTGCAGAATGTATACAGAAGTTGTTATGCCAGAAGGCAGTGATCTTGCTTTTCATGTACATGAAGGAGAATCAGAAACCTATTATATTTTGACCGGAACCGGAATTTATAATGACAATGGTACGAAGTATCCGGTAAAAGCAGGAGATGTCGTCTTTTGTGATGATGGAGAAGGACATGGACTTCTGAATAATGGAAAAGAAGATCTCAAATTTATCGCACTTATTTTGAAAAAATAAGATGATAGGAACTCTTCACAATATTTTTATATTGTGTTATAATCTTAACATATTGTTGTAGTCCGAAGTGGACAGAAAGGAAGTTACAAAATGCTCGTAACGTTATCTGAGATCCTGCAACTTGCAGAGGCTAAGAAATGTGCTGTAGGATCTTTTAACACACCAAACCTTGAGAGTATTATGGCTGTTATTGGTGCAGCTGAAGAATTAAATGTACCGGTAATCATAATGCATGCGGAAGTACATGAGCCAATGATGCCAATCAGTGTGATTGGACCAATCATGATCGAAAGAGCCAAAGCTGCCAAAGTTCCGGTATGTGTTCACTTGGATCATGGCGAAACACTTGCATATCTTGACCAGGCATTAAATATTGGATTTACATCTGTTATGTTTGATGGCTCGGCTCTTCCATATGAAGAGAATGTAGCTAACACTAAGATCGCAGTCAAACTTGCGCATGCAAAAGGTGCATCCGTAGAAGCAGAGATTGGTACGCTTGGCAAACGAGAACTTGGATTGGGACATGACGACGGAATACCGACAGGCGATGAGCCGAAGAAAATCTATACAGATCCGAAACTGGCAGAAGCATTTGTTAATGAAACAGGTATTGATGCACTGGCTTGTTCATTTGGAACAGCACATGGTCTGTATCTGACCAAGCCGAAGCTTGATATGTCTGTACTTGAGAATGTTAAAGCGAGAGTAAATATTCCACTTGTTATGCATGGTGGATCTGGTGTCAGTGAAGAAGACTACAGGAAAGTTATCGCCCGTGGCGTAAGAAAGATCAACTACTATACATATATGGCAAAAGCCGGTGGAACTGGTGTAGAAAGCAAACTTCCATTCCAGGAGATGCCGATCGTTCACCAGGGCAAGAAATATAAGATGCATTATTTACTTCAGGAAGAAGGCAAAGAGATTCCGGTTTACTATCATGACATTGTAGACTGGGGAATGAAAGCCATGAAGAAAAATGCTTATGAGGCAATGAAGGTATTTGCCGGCAAATAAAAAGAAATAAAAGAAATGACAGGATCCTGCCAGGAAGCATCAGGCTGACCGGCAGGGTCTTTTTAAATTCTGTACTTCAAAAAGAACAAAAATCATGTTAAAATAAATTATTAAAGGCAAAGTTAAAGAGCCATATATCACAGTACCCAGAGATTACTGTGAAGATAAGATGGGGGAAAGAATACATGTATCGTATTTTGCTGGTAGATGATGAAATTCTTGTTCGTGATGCGATCAAAGAGAATATTGACTGGAAAAGCATGGACTGTGAACTGGTCGGAGATTGTGAAAACGGCAAAGAGGCAGCAGAATTTGTAAAAGAACATCCGGTGGATATTGTGTTGACAGATATATTGATGCCATACATGGACGGAATGGAACTGAGCAATTTTCTGCATGATAATTATCCGGAAATTGTAATTGTGATTTTTAGCGGATTCGGAGAATTTGAATATGCAAAAAAGGCAATTCAGTATGGAGTAAGTGAATATCTGTTGAAACCGGTGACAGCGATGGAACTTACCGGGGTAATTGAAAAAATGAAGAAAAAAGTGGAACAGCAACGTCTTGAAAAAAGTAAAATGGATGCACTGACCCAAAACTCGGAAGAGTATCGTAAAAATAAGCAGATAATCCGGTCAAAAAATATAGAAGCACTTGTAAACTGTACGACAGATGTGAATGCAAGTATTGAACGTCTTGCGGAAATGGGAATTGACATCTCCGCAGCAAGTTACCGCGTGGCAATCTTTGATATCGACCTCTATTCTGGTATGTACCAGCTGGATACAGAAAAACGTCAGGAAAGCGCACTGATGGCATTTGTCCTTTTCAATATCAGCGATGAGATCGTCACCAGAGAAGAGGCCGGTATTGCCTACCAGGAAGGTAATAACCGCGTCGGAATCCTTTTTCAGGAAAAATGGAGCCGTAATTTTACATCCAGAACAAAAGAAATCTGTCATGAAATTCAGGAAAAAACAAAAGAAGTCATGGGATTTGACGTATCCATGGGTATCGGTAAATGGGTAAAAAAACCAGAAGAACTGATCCAGTCACACGATATGGCTGCACAGACCCTTCAGTATCGCTATCTTCTTGGTGGAAACATTCTTATTGATATGGAAGAACAGCACCCCGTTCAGGAAATCGCGATCGAAGATGATCTGGCAGAACTCAAAGAAGCAATGAAGACCGGACAGAAAGAGCTGGTTTACCAGACCCTCATAAAGATTGAAAATTCCATTCGTCAGGCACTTATGGAAAAAAGCCGTGCCTGCATGTATCTGCAGCAGGTCATCCGTACAATGGACAATGCATGCGAAGATGTATCTGCTGATATGGACAGGATCAGAGAAGACAGAGATGAACTGCTCCGCCAGGTAACAGATCAGAAATTTTTTGAAGATGCCTGTAAAGTTGTACAGAAACATACGGACAGGATTTTTGAGATCCTTTCTGAACTGAATACATCCAGTAGCGAGCGGCAGGCCCGACTTGCGATTGACTACATACAGAAAAATTATATGGATCCGGATCTGAGTCTGAACAGTATCTGTTCTTATCTGAATATCAGCACCAGCTATTTCAGTACGATTTTTAAAGACGAGACAGGTGAGACATTTACCGAAGTCCTGATTCGGACCAGAATGGAAAAAGCAAAAGAACTGCTGGAAAATACAACCTTAAAGAATTATGAGATTGCAGAAAAAGTCGGATTTTCTGATCCACATTATTTCGGAATCTCATTTAAAAAAATGACCGGGTGTACACCTACGGAATATGCTAGGGAGAAGCGCAGATGAAAAAGAAAAATCTGTCGGCGAGATTTATTGGAAAATTCAGCAGTATACAGAGCGTTATTTTTGCAACCGTTGCAGTCCTGATTCTGAGTGCGGTTGTGATCGTTACCGGTGTTTCCATGAAATTTACCAATACATCTATTTTTGAAAATTCATCGGAATATACGCATACGATCATCCAGCAGATGAATCAGAATATCGATTCTTATATCGATTATATGGAAAATATTGCTTATCTGATATCCAGCAATGAAGATGTGCAGGATTACCTTTTTGATGAGAAAATCGATAACGAGGGAAGATACCGTATTTTAAATCAGCTCCAGACAATCCTGGACAGCCGGAGTGATATTCGAAATGTTGGTATCATCAGTAAGAACGGACGGATGCTGATCAATGACGGAAGTAAATCGGTGAATCAGGATCTGGATCTCAATACGCAGGAATGGTATGCTACTGCACTCGAAAAGCCTAATGGTCCGATCCTGACTTCTTCCCATGTACAGCACATCATTAGTGGAGAACGCCCATGGGTGATCACTCTGAGTCGTGGCATTCGTGATCGAAGCGGAAGTGGTGAAAAAGAAGGCGTCTTTTTTATTGACCTGAATTACAGCGCGATCAGTGAACTCTGCGATCAGAGTACGGTTGGAACAAAAGGCTATGCATTTATTCTGGATGCAAAGGGCAATATTGTTTATCATCCACAGCAGCAACAGCTCTACAATGAACTGCAGACCGAAAATATCAGTCTGATCATGGATACGGATGAAGATACCGTACTGACCGGTACCGGAAACGATGGAAAACTGTATTCCATCTCACGTTCAGGAAAGACGGGATGGACTGTCGTAGACTGCACCAGTGTAAGAGAACTTTTGAGAAAAAGTCGTCAGGCACAGAGTGTCTATGTACTGACGGCAATCATACTGGTCATTGTGGCACTTCTTTTTTCAAGATTCATGGCAAGGAGTATTACTCTTCCGATACAGAAACTCCGTGATTCCATGAAAAAAGTACAGGAAGGTGATTTCAGTGTTTCTGATGTTGTGGTAGATTCAAAAAATGAAATCGGCAGTCTGACAAAGTCCTTTGACGTGATGACACACCGGATCCATGAACTGATGGAGCAGAATGTCCACGAACAGGAAGAAAAACGTAAGAGCGAGCTGAAGGCATTGCAATCCCAGATCAATCCGCATTTCCTTTATAATACGCTGGATTCGATCATCTGGATGGCAGAAGGAAAGAAAAATGAAGAAGTTGTTCTTATGACGGCATCTCTTGCAAGACTTCTCCGCCAGAGTATCAGCAATGAGGATGAAGTTGTTCCGATCGCGAACGAAGTAGAGTATGCGCGCGGCTATCTGACGATACAGAAAATGCGTTACAAAGATAAACTGGAATTTCAGATTGAGGTAGATTCTTCTATATTATATATCCCTCTGATCAAGCTTGTACTTCAGCCAATCATAGAGAATGCAATCTACCATGGACTTAAATATAAAGAAAGTAAGGGCCTTCTTATTGTAAAAGGATTTATGAAGGATGGAAATGCAGTCCTTCAGGTGATTGACGATGGAGTTGGAATGGATGAAGAAACTCTTGCTCATATTTATGATAAACATAAAGTGAATTATCATTCCAACGGAGTAGGTGTCTATAATGTGCAGAAACGTTTAAAACTCTATTATGGAGAAGATTACGGAATTACGTATACCAGTGAATTGGGTAAAGGAACAACTGCAACGATCACAATTCCAGGCAGACAGGAGGGACAGATATGAAAAAGAAAAAATGGCTGAGTATCTTTCTGGTAGTCTGTCTGATCGGCGGAATCGGAGGTGGCATCTGGTATCGCCAGAAAAGAATTGATGAGCGCAGGCTTTCGCTTGTGTATATTCCAAAGGTCGTAGACAAGACAAATGATTTCTGGAAAGCACTGATCCTGGGAACCAGAATGGCAGCACAGGAGTACAATGCAGCAATCGAGATCAAGGCACCGACAGAAGAAAATGATGTGGAACGACAGAATGAACTACTGAAAGAGGCGATTGAAGAGGGACCGGATGCGATTCTGATCTCTCCATCCAGTTTTACAGAATCCAACAAAATATTGGATGAAGCAAAGGAAAAAGGAATTAGGATCAGTTTTATTGATTCCTATACGGAAGAAGCGGTGCAGGATCTGACGGTTGCAACGGACAATCTGGAAGCAGGAGAGAAACTCGGTAAATTTGCGGCATCACTTCTCGGACCGGATGATCAGATTGCGATCGTGGCCCATGTGAAGGGTGTATCCACCGCAGTGGAGAGAGAAGAGGGATTTCGCAAAGGACTCGGAGATCTGGCAGATAATATTGTTGAGGTCGTATATTGTGATTCGCAGTATGAGAAATCACGTAAACTGACAAATGAACTTATGCAAAAATATCCGAATCTTAAGATGATCGCAGGAATGAACGAATATTCATCAGTAGGTGCTGCAAGGGCAGTTAAGGCAGCTGGAGCGAAAGACCGGATTCAGGTAGTTGGTGTCGACAGTTCACAGGAAGCTGTTCAGCTGATGGAAAATGGTGTATTTAAAGCGCTTGTTGTTCAGAAAGCATTTAAGATGGGATATATGGGTGTGAAGGAAACCGTCCTTATGCTTCGCGGCAAGAGCTACGAAAAAAATGTAAATTCCGGCTGTGAACTGGTGACTCCCGAAAATATGTACAACAGTGAGATCGAGAAATTGCTGTTTCCGTTCAATACGCTCAAACTTTCCTGATGATTTTGTGAACAGAAAGGTCAAAAAAAGAATATAATAGTGAAAAAACTCTAAAAAAGGTTAAATATTTATGTACGAACCGTAAATATTTAACCTTTTTTTGGAAGATATTCCATTACATTTGTGCGGGTTTAACGGTATTATATAGAAAACGCAAGAGTTGTGTGTAAAACTTTTAAGGAGGGTGAAACATTGGAAAAGCTGAAACAAAATCCAATAGTCAAAAAGCTCGGACTGAACAGAATCTTACTTGTATGTATTCTGATAGTGATGTTCGCAGTTTTTAAGGTAGTGCTGGGAAATAAATTCCCTGTTGGAGACAGCATTAAGTCCACATTGAACTATGTATACTTCTTGGGCTTCCTGTCACTTGGTGTTACGTTCGTAATCGCAACCGGAGGAATCGATTTCTCCATCGGACCGGTTATGTTCTGTTGTGCACTGGTATCCGGTTACTGCATGACATCTTATGGTGTTCCATGTGCAGCAGCAATGGTTATCTGCATTCTGATCGGCCTTGCATTCGGTATCTTCAACGGATGGCTGGTATCTTATCTGTCAGTTCCGGCATTTATCGTATCCATGGCATCCATGAATATCGCAAAAGGTATCGCTTCTGTATTTACAAAAACACAGTCTGTAAGCTGGCCGCTGAGCAGTGATCCGAAAAACGGATGGTTCCGTAGCATCGTATCAGTTAACGGATTCCCGGTAGGTCTGGTAATCTTCCTCGGAATGGCAGTTGTATGTGGAATTGTTCTTTACAATACAAAACCAGGACGTTACATCCTTTGCCTTGGATCCAACAGCGAAGCAGTTAGACTTTCTGGTGTAGATACCAAGAAATGGAACATGCTTGCATATGTAATCTGTGGATTCCTTGTTGGAATCGCAGCACTGTTCTTTGTAGCAACATATACAACCGTTCAGCCAGGTTATGGCGATCAGTACAACAACGAAGCAATCGCTGGTTGTGTAATGGGTGGTACATCCATGGTTGGTGGACTTGCTTCCATCGGTGGTACTGTAATCGGTGTATTTATTATCTCTCTTCTGCAGCAGGGTATCATGGCATTTGGTCTTGGTAAAGGACAGCAGATGATCATCACAGGTATCATCGTAATCGTAGCTGTATATGCCGACGTTTCTGCAAGACGTAGAAAGAACTGATCGAAAGGGAGGATGAAACAATGGGTGACGTTATTTTAACAATGAAGGATATTGATAAGTCCTTTCCTGGAGTTCATGCCCTGGATCACGTTAACTTCGAAGTGAGACGCGGTGAAGTACATGCACTTATGGGAGAGAACGGTGCCGGTAAATCAACACTTATGAAAGTTCTTACCGGTATTTATCAGAAAGATTCCGGATCTATTACATACAAAGGCCAGGAAGTTGCTTTTCACAATACTCGTGAAGCACAGGACAATGGTATCGTAATCGTACATCAGGAATTAAACATGGTCGGTGACCTTACAGTTGCACAGAACATCTTTATCGGACGTGAGCCGAAAAAAGGTATCCGTGTAGATGATAAGAAGATGGTTGAAGATTCCAAGAAGTTATTCAAGGATCTGAACATTGAAATCGACCCAAGAGAAAAGATGAGCAACCTTACTGTTGGTAAACAGCAGATGTGTGAGATCGCAAAAGCTATTTCCCACAAAGCAGAAGTTATCATCTTCGATGAGCCGTCAGCAGCTCTTACAGAAAAAGAAATCGCTGACCTGTTTGTAATCATTCGTGATCTTCGTGAGAAGAATCTCGGTATCGTATATATCTCACATCGTATGGATGAGATCAAAGTTATCACAGACCGTGTAACAGTCATGCGAGATGGTGGATATGTAGGAACTCTGATCACAAAAGACAGTACAAAAGAAGACATCATTAACATGATGGTTGGTCGTGTTATTTATGAAGATCCGAAGGAACACAGCATGGTTGCACCAGATGCACCGGTTGTTCTTAAAGTAGAACATCTGAACGCTGGTAAGATGGTTCAGGACGTAAGCTTTGAACTTCGCAAAGGTGAAATTCTTGGTTTCTCGGGACTTATGGGTGCAGGACGTACAGAGACTGCAAGAGCACTTTTCGGAGCAGACCCGAAACAGAGTGGAAAGATTTCCATTATGGACAAGAGCGGACAGCTCAGAGAAGTTACAATCAACAGCCCGCAGGATGCTGTTAAATATGGTATCGGTTATCTGTCAGAGGACAGAAGAAGATATGGTGTTGTAGTTCAGAAATCTGTTAACGAAAACACAACACTGGCAACAATGGAAGAGTTCACAAATGGAATCTTCATCAATAAGGCAAAAGAAAAAGAAGTCAGCGAAAGATATGTTAAAGAACTGGCAACTAAGACACCAAGCGGTGATCAGCTGGTAGTTAACCTTTCCGGTGGTAACCAGCAGAAAGTTGTTATTGCTAAATGGCTTACCCGCGACAGTGACATTCTGATTTTCGACGAACCTACAAGAGGTATCGACGTTGGTGCCAAGAACGAAATTTACAAGTTAATGAGTAAACTGGCAGCAGAAGGAAAATCAATCATCATGATTTCTTCTGAAATGACAGAAATTCTCCGTTTGAGTGACCGTATCATCGTTATGTGCGAAGGTAAAGTAACTGGAAATATTGATATTTCCGAAGCTACACAGGAACGCATCATGGATAAGGCCACAAGAAATATCGATTAAGGAGGATAGTCATGACTAAGAAGAAAAAAAGTATTATAAGTGATCAGAGATTTATTGTATTACTGGTTATCATCGCTCTGACAGCGATCTTCTCCATTATGAGTAAGGAGTTCAGACAGTATACAACTCTCTTAAGTATGTTGGATTTCTCTTACTATGATCTTCTGATGGCAATCGGTGTTACATTCCCACTTATCACTGGTGGTGTAGACCTGTCAATCGGAACCGGTATGGTTTGTTATGCACTTATCGCCGGAACAATGGTAAGAAGCCATGGATGGCCGGTAGCAGCAGCTATGGTGCTCTGCCTGGTACTTGGACTCGTCATTGGAGCCCTGAATGGTGTGCTCATCGGTGTTATGAACCTGCCGCCGTTCCTTGCAACTCTTTGTACATGTATGATCACCCGTGGTGCTGGTTCTCTCTGCAGCGCAACACCATGGCCGGGACTTACACAGGATGGTGGATGGTTCCACTCAATCTTCAAGATCACAGTTGGTACAGGAAGAAGTGCTTCCCGTTATCCGATCGGGTTCCTGTGGATGGTTCTTCTGGTTCTGCTGATGGAATTCGTTCTGAATCACACAAAATTCGGACGTTACACTATCGCAATCGGATCTAACAAAGAAGCAGCAGCTCTTTCTGGAATCAATGTAAAATTCTACCACGTTATGGTATACGTAGTATGTGGTCTGTTCGTAGGACTTGCAGCAATCGCTTATGCAGCAGTAACACCTACCGTACAGCCTGGTACAGGTGCCGGACTTGAAATGGATGCTATCGGCGGTGTATTCGTTGGTGGTGTTGCGGCAACCGGTGGTTACGGTTCCGTAATCGGAACATTTGTTGGTATCTTCGTTATCATGCTCCTGAAGACAGGTCTTCCATATATCGGCCTGCAGGCTAACTGGCAGCAGATCATCACAGGTCTTGTACTTATCGTAGCAGTCCTGATTGATATCATCAAAGAAAAGAAAAAAGCTGCTATGTAAGCAGTATAAATGAATGATTTAAACAGCACAGTGGATTATAGATATCCGCTCTGCTGTAAAAGAAATTGAATATTTATTAAAACTTCATAAGGATGTGGGGCGTCAGACAATTTCCTACTGACGTATCATCATAAAAACTATATAATTTATATTTATAAGGAGGAAGTAAATTATGAATTTCAAAAAGGTAGTAGCATTAAGCATCTGTGCAGCAATGGTAGCAGGAATGTCCGCATCAACAGTTATGGCAGCTGATCTTCCGGATCAGTTCAAAGATCTCAAAGCAAATGAAGCTTATGAGTTCCCGATGATGGTTAAATCTTTCCAGTCCACATACTGGGATGCAGCTCAGGAAGGTATGAAGAAAGCTGCT
>OLOQ01000869.1_pt1 | contig 31266 bp, 25 predicted proteins | sample 1673101 | NCBI WGS metagenome assembly OLOQ01 (sample SAMEA3136754, study PRJEB25190) | human gut metagenome | biome: human gut; feature: human-associated habitat; material: faeces | place: Austria | collected 2013 | reverse complement strand
ATCGACCTCGACGAGGGGCTGGCCCGCGTCGACATGGGCACCCTGGGCAACAAGCGCATGGAAGCCCTTGCCCTCAAGTTTAACAGTGTCGATTCCGATATGCAGCATCACCTGAGCAGAGCTGTCGTCGGACATGATGCCCCTTGATTATCGACTTTATCCGAACACCTCCCACATTCATCCGCACATGTGCGGATGAATGTGGGAACCCGATACCCTGAGGGCCGGACCGGCCGGCCCCGGGAGATCGGAGGACGGCATGTCCGGAAAGAAGAAAAGTGGCTCCGCAAGGGCGGTCCCGAGGGCCTACGGAAGGCTCACGAGGCACGAGCGGGACACGGTCCAGAGGATGCTGGAGCGCAGGGCGTCGTGCAGGGAGATCGCGAGGGAGCTGGGCAGGTCGCCCTCGACGGTGAGCGCCGAGGTGGCGTCGCACAGGTTCGTGACGGCGCCGAAGGCCAGGCGCGGCGAGCGAGTGGACGCCTCCGCCGACCTGTCGGCGGCCTGCCCGCGCCTGGCGGCGTGGCCGCGCTGCTGCAACGGGTGCGGGCGGTACCGCGCGATCGGCTGCAAGCGCCGCCCCCACGTCTTCTACGAGGCCCGGGCCGCGCAGCTGTGCGCCGACTCGGTCCTCGTCTCGTCCAGGCGCGGGATAGACGCCGACGAGCCCGCCGCGGCGGCCAGGCTGGGGGCCATCAGGGACTGCCTGCGCCGGGGGCTGTCGCCCGAGCAGCTGTCGGCCCGGAACGGCGGGCCCGTGGACCTGTCGCCCTCGACGATCTACCGCTGGGTCGCGGCGGGCTACGACGGCATGACCAACATGGAGCTCAGGCGCAAGGTCGGCTACAGGCCGAGGAAGCGCGCCGCCGGCCGGGCGGCGACCCGCCACTCCGCCCGCAGGTCGTACGCCGCGTTCCTCGCCCTCGGGGAGGACGCGTGCGCCGCGGCCTGGGAGATGGACACCGTCGAGGGGGCCCGGGAGGACTCCGCCTGCCTGCTCACGCTGCTGCACCGGCCCAGCAGGCTCCAGCTCGCGCTGCCGCTGGAGGAGAAGACCGCGGGGTGCGTCGCGGACGCCCTGGAGGGCGTCCGGGCGGTCCTCGGCGCCGACGGGACGCGCCGCGTGTTCCGCGCCGTCCTCACCGACAACGGCGCCGAGTTCTCCGACGAGGCGGCGATCGCGGCGCTGCTCGGCGAGGGGCCGGGCGAGACGAGGCTGTTCTACTGCGACCCCGGGCGCAGCGACCAGAAGGGCGCCTGCGAGCGCAACCACGTCGAGATCAGGAAGCTGCTGCCCAAGGGCGCCGGAATCAGGTTCGACCGGCTCGCCCCGGCCGACCTGGCGCTGGCCATGTCGCACGTGAACTCCGAGCCCCGCGGCGCACTCGGCTTCGCGACGCCCGCGCGCGCCTTCAGGGCGATGCTCGGGGAGGACGCGGCGGCGCTGCTGGACGCCTACGGCGTGGGGGACGTGCCGCTCGGCGACCTCGACCTGACGCCGGGGCTCATCGAGAGGACGCGCGCAGAGAGGGGCGATGCCCCGCTGGCCTAGCCTGGAAGAAAACGGAATAGACGGACCGACCGTCCGGCTGAGTCTGGGAAGAGGTGCCGGGCGGAGGGCGGAGCATGGCCACCGGACCTATCGAAACACATCTCCACCGTTCCTTCAACTGGGAAAACGGCGCCCCCGGGGCCTGAATGGGGCCTCGGGGGCGTTCGGCTAGCTGCGGGAACGGTCTATCCGCTCAACGTGTTCGGCTGAGATCGGAAATCAACCATATTTTGCCCTAGAGTCAAAGCGACCTACGCGTTACCGATACTCCAGCGCTTCCCCCATTGCTCATTGCGAAGGTTCCTCTCGGATGGATCCATTTTAAGGACAGCATCGAGGACATCGCTTGGCTCAACCCGATTCCTTTTATGTTTCAAGATGTCCTTCACTGAATCGTAGGTAAGCTGAACTGACGTCGTCGCAGCAAAGGGTTTTGCCTTCCGCGCCAGATTGAGTGCTTCGGCGGCTCCGCTAATCGCGTTGTTGAACAACTCGAGGGGGTCCATCGGCTCGGACGTGTTTTCGACCAGATAATCAACGCTGTCGTTTCCGACACCGAACTCAACCTCTCCTTGCCTATCCTGCTTGCCGAAAGGCGTTTCTTTTCCAAGACCTAAATATGGTGTCTGGATTATGCCTTGTCGAGCGGCGCTCGTTTCGAACATGCCGTTGCAACATCTGATAATCGCGGCGTCTCTCACCTCATCGCCGTAAAGCGGGCAAAACGCAAGCACAATCCAATCGACATGCGCGGATGCTCTCTTGAGAATGTCGTAGACTTCGAGGCTAACCGGAAACTCCCCGGGAGCAATCTTTCTTTCATGAAAGCCGTTATTGAGGAACCATTGGCGCAAATCCGTATGGATTTCGATCAGGAATCCAAGGCGGATATCGGCATTGGCGTCGATCTGCGTTATGTTCTCGCGATACGCATCGAGCTTGAACGCATGCCCGCGACCGTCTTTGCCGAACAGTCCCGCGTCGAGCGAAGTCCTGATGTCGTCAACGCAGGCGTTCGATTGCTCCCGTATCGCCCGGCTGATCAAATCGCCGAACCCTCGGTAAGCCTCTTCTGCCAGAGCGTCCCTGCGAGCCGCATCCTCGTGTTGCTTTCGAAACCACTCCGCATCCGAAGAGAACCTCGCGGACTTAGATTCAACCTTCTTGCCTCTCCCGATATGGTGGTCAACACGGAAGTGCTCTAAACCGACTATTCTTCTCCCGTCTTCGGCGGTGATGAGAATATCGGGCCTATCAAATGGGCGGGCGTCGCCCGACAGTCGGGCGACGTTCCTTCTCGCTTCTCCGCCTTTTGCCCTCGCGACCTTCAGCGCCTGCTGATAAATCGAAAGCTCTGCCTTTTCCTGGTTTTTCTTATGGCTCATAAGCGTGGCCTAGCTCATCCTGCCCATCACCTCGAGCAGGTCCTCGTACGTTGCCACGTTGTGGTAGCGCACGTCGCTGGTGCTCATCTCGTTGAAGAGCTTCTTCGCGCAGGCGATCTTGGCGTTTTCCACGCCGGAGAGCTCCAGCGTGTCCATGGTGCCCTTGGTCTCGGCGACGAAGAACACATGGCGCACGCTGCCTTCCTTGAAGGCAATCGCCCAATCGGGGGCGTAGTTGCCCACCGGCGTGGGAATCTGGAACGCTCGAGGCAGCTTGGCGTAGACCGCTACCTCGGCGGCGGCGTCCATGTCCTCGGCGAACCTGCGCTCGCCGTCGGAGTCGGGGAACACGAAGCGCTGGATGTTCTTCTTCGCCTCGTACGCCTTGCTCGCGTTGTCGGGCATACGCTCGGTGAAGATCGCCTCGTCGTAGGCGTCGTCTATCTCGTGGTAGCTGATGTGCTCCACAATCATCGTCGCCTTCTCCGACACGATGAGCGCAGCGGCCTTCTTGATGAACTCCTCTGGGTTCACGCGGTAGAGCCCGAACACGTTGGCGTCGATGCCGGCGAGAATCGTCGCGGCGCTCCTGCGCGTGATGGCGGCGGCCTGCGCCACCTCGCCCACGAGGTCGTAGGTCACGCCCACGGACGCAGTGCCAGCGTCGACATCGCGAGTCTCAGTCTGTACGTTGCCGAACGACGAGCCGCCCTGCACCTCGTCGCGCGTGGCCTGTGACTTCTGCCCGCCGACCGTCAAGGTGTACTGCAGCCTGCTCACGCGCAAATCGCTGTTGATGCGCTCTATCGACTTGCGCCTCAGCTCGTCGTCCGAGAAGCTCACCGTGTAGGCGTGCTTGCGGTTGATGCGCGCCCACAGCTCCTTGAACTCGCGCTTTGCGAAGTTGTCGGTCAACGTGTTCTCGGAGATCTTCTCCTGAGCGCGCCCGATCATGCCGTCGAGCGCGTGCGCGTCGTAGACGCTCCTCACCAGCGCCTCGACCGCCTTGGCGTGTGCGGTGTCGGCGATGCTCTCGGGCAGCTTCACGACGAAGTACTCCACGAAGGTGCCGTCCTCGACGGCCTTGCGGAACTCGGCGGTCGGCCTATCGTCGTCATCGATGAGGTCGCACTTGTAAAGAGCCTTGTAGATGCGCTTCGACTCCTCCTCGGTGAAGGAGACCGTCTCGCCGTCGAGCACGACGTCGCGCCCGCTGAACAGGTTCATCTCCACCTTCCTCGGGCGCTCGCGCAGGCTCCTGCTTATGTCGGTCTGCAAATCCCTCACGAACGTCTCGTAGCTCTCCGACGCGATCACGGTGAGCAGGTTCACGCGGTGCACCTCGTCGGGCCCCAGCAGCGCGGCGTCCTGGCGGTTGCCGTCCTGGTCGACGGCCAGGCGCATGCCGCGGCCGACCTCCTGGCGCTTGCTCGTCTCGGAGCCCGACTCCTTGAGCGTGCAGATCTGGAAGATGTTCGGGTTGTCCCAGCCCTCGCGCAGCGCAGAGTGGCTGAAGATGAAGCGCACCGGCTCATCGAACGAGAGCAGGCGCTCCTTGTCGCGCAGGATCAGGTCGTAGGCGCGCTTCGCGTCGTCGTCGTTGATGCCGATGCCGTCCTCGCGCTCGGACTTCTTCTCGGCCTTCGACTCGACGGCGTTGCCCTTCTTGTCCACAGAGAAGTAGCCGGAGTGCACCGAGCGCGCCTCGAATCGCCCGAGGTACTGCGCGTAGGAGGGGTCGAGGATGTCGTCCTGCGTCGGGTGCTTCAGCCTGTCGGAGACGATAGCCTCGTACTCCTCCTCGAAGATCTTGCCGTAGCCCACTGTTTCGCCGTTGCCGGAGAGGTCTCGGTACTTCGAGACCTGGTCGATGAAGAAAAGGCTCAGGCACTTGATGCCGCGGCGGAACAGCGCCTCCTCCTTCTGCAGGTGGCTCAGGATCGTCTCGCGAATCTGTATGCGCTGCATGTCGTCGGCGGCGGAGTCGCCGTAGACCTCGCCGATGTAGATGCGCCCGTCGTCCCCGATGGAGCCGTCCAGGAAGCGCACGTAGCCCGCGCGTCCGTCCTGGGGCGGGACCACGCCGTCGTTGCCGCTCGCGATGGTGTAGCCGCGGTACGCCTCGAGCTTCGTCGAACCGCTGGCGTCGTAGATGCTGTCGCCCTCGCCGAAGCGCGCGGTCTTCTTGCGCACCTTGCCGCCGGATCCCATGCACTTGAACTCGATAACGGCCTCCGGTGCGCGGTTCTTGGACACCACGATGTCACGCAGGTACAGGTAGCCGTCGGTTCCGCGCATGTTCTTGAGGGCGAAGCCCTTCACCTCGATGCGCTTGACGAGTTTCTGGTTGTAGGCGTCCAGGGCGTCCAGGGCATACACCAGGTCGTGCTTCTCCTTGTGAGTTGCCGAATAGCTCAGCACGAACAGAGGGTTGAAGCGGGAGATGCCCTTCTGGGTCGCGCCTCCCTTCTTTCCCATCTTCTGGGGCTCGTCGCAGATGACGATGGGGCGGTTCGCAGCGATGACGTCGATGGGCCTGCGGCTGCCGAACTCGTCGCGCTCGTCGAAGATGATGCGCGCCGCCTTGTTCTTGGCGCCCTCCTTCATCGACGCGTTGAACGCCTGCATGTTGATGACCATGCAGTTGACGTCGCTCGATTGGGAGTATGAATCCAGCTCGGTCAGGTTGTCCGAGTCGTATATGAAGAACCTGATCCTCTTGTGGTATTGGGAGAAGAAGTGCTCCTGGGTGTTCTCCAGGCTCTTGGCCACGCCCTCGCGGATGGCGACCGATGGCACCACCACGATGAACTTGCACCAGCCGTACAGGCGGTTGAGCTCTAGCATCGTCTTGGTGTAGACGTAGGTCTTGCCAGTGCCCGTCTCCATCTCGACGTCCAGCTGGCAGGCTCCCATGCCGCAGAAAAGCTCCTCCGACTCGGGGATCTGGTTGCGTCGCTGCACCGCTCGCACATTTGCCAGTATGTCGGCGTCCGAAAGCGCGACGGGCGCGTTGGCGTACCCCTCGGCGCTCTCGTCGCCGAAGTCGATCTCGCCCTGCGCGCGCGTGGGCTTGCGGCCCAGGTCGCGCAGGTAGACGGAGGCGCCCTGGTTGGGCTGCCCCTCGAAGACCGAGGCCACCGCGTCTGCGGCGTCGGTTTGGTACTGTTGTACTTTGAACTTGAACTTCATGTCGAAGCCTTAAATCACTTGGGGAACGGTGTCGGGGCTGTAGGTGCGGAACAGCTCCTCGTAGTTGGCGTGCGTGGCGTCGTCGGCCATGGATGAGTCGCGGATGACGGCGTACCAGGGCTTGGCCTTCGCCATCTCCTCGATGGTGTCGGAGCCGACGTTCGCATCGAAGCAGGCCGCCAATTTGTCGTCGTCAACAAAAAAGACCTTCTTGCCGGCGAGCATGCGCTCCTCGATCTTCGCGGAGTACGGGATGCCGAGCTTGGGCAGCACCTCGAAGAGCAGATCAAGGTCGGAGCGCCCCTCCTTCACGTTGTCTACGAGGTCGAAGAGACCCGCTTGCTCGGTCTCGCCAGGAGTTAGGTAGGAGTCCTTGAAGTTCGAGGAGTCGATGCGCAGCACGCGGAAGCCCAAATCAGGATAGGGCTTGGGCTCGGCACCGAGCTCGAGCTGCTCGTTTTCCTTATCGATGTCTGCGGCGATTTTCGCGCTCGCACGGCGGATGCGCTCTTCGCCAATTTCGGTCAGCGTGGAGAACTGGCCTGTGGTCATCTCGGGAATCTGAACGAGCACAAAGCGACGACTTCCACCGTCCTCGGCGTTCTTCTCCATGACAGCTTGAGCCATGGAGGCCGAGCCCGAGAAGAAATCAAGCACAGTGCAATCATTGGAAGACGCGATATCGAGAATACGCCTCATGAGGCGAACTGGTTTAGGTGTATCAAATGGAGCAGAACCATCAAAAAGCTTCTGAAGCTCTTTCTTCGCTTCGTCGGTGTGACCGCACTCCGAAAATGGCCAGAAGTTCGTGGGGAGACGACCTCCAACATCGTCCAGGTATGTCTTACGGGCGATTCCGCCCATTCCGTTCCTCGTGAAGAAAAAGCGTGGCCATGGTCCCTTAGCAAGAACCTTCTCAGCAGCCGCTTGTGACTCTTCAACGCTTTGCGCAAGGACTATGGCTTTAACATCTCTTTTGACACCTGAGCTTGATGTACCGCAAATGGCTGCGCGCTTGTCGGCATCATCGATGTCACGCAGCTCATAAGAACACCAACCACTCATGTGTTCAAACATTATGTCCTGTTGGTATCTCCAACAGGAGCCGTTTGCGGGATAGAGAAGCTCGCCAGTAAAAGGGTGCTGGATGGCATATACCATTCCTTGGTGGGTTGCAGCACCAGGAGCGAAGGCGTTGTCAGTTCTCCAAGCGCATCTGTCGCCATCGGGATTCGCATACTTAGCGTTCATCTCGGGCGTCCTCGGTAACTTACCCGGTTGCCAGTTAGGGTGCTTTGAATAACACAGAAGATGCTCAGTCTCGGTAGGAAGTCCTTTCGAGTCATTTCTTATTGAATAGGTTCTCTGCCAGGCGATATCCCCAACAAAGGATATAGCGCCAAAAACCTCATCGCAGATGGCCCGGAGGTTTTTGGACTCATTGTCATCGATGCTGATGAAGATAGCGCCGTCAGCCGCGAGCAGGTCACGCGCTAACAGCAGTCTTGGGTACATCATCGAGCACCAATCCGAATGAAACCGGCCGTTGCCCTCGGTGTTGGCAACCAGGCGACCGCCCTCCTCGTTGTACTCGCCGCTCTCCGCGTCATATTCGCCGCGCGTTTTGGCGAAGTCGTCGTCGTAGACGAAGTCATGGCCCGTATTGTATGGGGGATCTATGTAGATGAGCTTCACCTTGCCGGCGTAGGTCTCCTTCAGGATCTTCAGCGCGTCCAGGTTGTCGCCCTCGATATAGAGGTTCTCCGTCGTGTCCCAATTCTTGGACTTGCCAGGCTCGGGGATCATGGTCTTGTAGATAGGGCGGCGCGCCTCGGCCTTGGCCTCACGCTTGCCGGGCCAAGTGAACTGATAACGCTCACGCTGGCCTTCGGCCACATCACCCAGAAGATCGCGCAGCACGTCGAAGTCAACGGCGCGTTCGACGTTACCATCGCTATTCTGTACCTCAGTCACAACCTGTGGGAACAATTCAGCTAATTTGCCTATATTCTCAGCGGTCCCATCCGTTGTGGCCATTTCGATCTTATTCATGACTATCAAAACTCCCATTCTGCTTGGGCGGATTGCTCCAATATTCCGTTATCGCCGAACAGTTGAATATCGTTGCTATTCGGTCTCGAAGGTTCGTCTAACTGGTCGATGTAAACGTATTGCGGCATATACAAAGAAGGACCGCTGATTATACATTCACCCTGGCCAAGCACGCTCAGCATAGACAGACTTGTTTCCCCCATAAAGCTGACTGTTTTCCTAATGCGTTCTATATCGTTTGGGTTCACGAGCTTATGAATAAAGTAATTGTGAATCTGAGAGGTTATCGTCGAGGAGATATCGCTCGGTCGCTGACTTGCCAAGCAAAGAAACACACCGAATTTCCTGCCCTCTTTGATTACCCTCTCGAAAACCCGTAGCGTGTTGTCATGAACGACGTCGGTCTGGGCTGCGTCATATCCAAGCAGATTGTGCGCCTCGTCGATTGCTAGCGTGACGACCTCTTCGGGGGTTCCATCGCCCTTATTCTCCGATGCCCTTCTCATAAGTAATTCCGCAATTAGCGATGGGAGCATCTCCCTACTTGCTTCGTTAACGTCTCCCAGCTGAATAACCGCAAGATGTTTGCCTCCAAATACCTCCTGCAGATCGGCGTTTTCGTCATCGGAAAAAACCTTCTCTAAATCCTTGATAACTGACCTCGCTCGCGGAAGAAGCGGCTGAACGAATTCAAAGTTGGTTCCGCTCTCTGATGCCCTGGAGACTTCGAGGGCAAGCCAAAGGTAAAACATCTGGAAACGATTGATATCTGGCCTTATGGATATATTTTTGACATCGGAAATTGAGTCGATATATTGTTTTCCCGAGCTGCGGTCATAATAAAAACTGCCGTTATTCTTGTTGAAAGCGAGATCATCGATTCCGTCAATCCACTCAGAGCAATAACTGCGCAGCGTAAAAAACAAGGTAATACGCTTATCGACAAGTGACCATTTCAAGTCCGAGATATAGTCCTCTGCCGATTTATTCTTCCACTTCGAATATGCTCTCCTAATTACGGGCATTTGCGTTCTCTGGGTCGCTCTCAGGATCGTACCCCAGTTATCTTCATCAAGGGATTCGAAAGACAGAGGAACGCGATCACGGTCTTCTCCGCCAGGCTTTCTGGTGTTCAATCGATAAATGGTTTTATCGCGTTCGGGAACGATGGCATCGGCACCATATTCATTGTTCAAGTCGAAGACAAGAATCTTTGCCGCGTCGGTTCTTTCTGGCAGACTCCCGATGTAGCTTTTCAAAATGCTCGTGAGCGTATTTGATTTTCCGCTACCGGTATTACCGAAGATTCCTATATGGCTCGCCATCAGCTTATCGGCGTCCAAATAGACTGGCTGCGATTCATCAAAAAGGCTATGACCGATGCGTAGCGGTTTTGAGCCATGCGAAGAGTACAGGAGCTCGAGTTCGCTGGGGCTCAAGGTCTCAACGACTGCCCCCACGATGGGAAGGCAGCGAAGTCCTCCCTTGAAGCCTCCGTCGGAAATATGACCACGCACCTCTAAATCAACGATGAAGGGTCCCATTGGAGCAGCTTGGCTCTCTCGAGTCACCTCGCTACGTCTATCGTACTCAGCCTCATGCTCTCCAACGATTTGGCAGAAGACCGTATCCAAGCCAATGCCCGTTTTAACAAATGAATTAATGCGCGGCGAGGAAATCGCGCAGCCGTTTTCGACTATGTAGGGATGCATACGCTCAAAAAACGTCGCTGCGGCTTTTACCCCATCAACTTTGGTAATTCTTCCTACGATCATATGCGTTCAACCCTTTCGACGAGTTCGGCAAGGGTTTTGGTTGTGTCTACTGGAATTTCACCTGCGGGCGGTATGGTGATTACATGCCCGGCTAACCGCTTTGGTAGCACGTCTTCGCGTCTGTATTGAAGCCAATAGACGGTGAGTCCGTTGGCTATCGCATCGTTTATGATGCCGTTGACGTGATCGTCCGACCATGAGTAGCCGATGACAAATAGCACCGCGTTGCGTTTCAGCAGCTCTCCCTTCATTGCGAAAAGTGTTTCGTAGAAGTGGGACAGAATACTTCCAAGCTTATCTTGACCCGGAAAAACTATATTCTCTGAGGAAAGATGTCGATTGGCATCGACTGAGCCGTGGAGCTTGTAGACGCAAAAAGTGGGGACAAAAGCATGAGTTGCGGTGTTGTACCCTACGATATCGAAGGGCAAACGACCCTTCGACTTGCCTTGTGTGAGTATGTAGCAAAACAGTCCGCTGTCTTCGAGTATTTCCTCGACTATGCGATCGTAATTGAGGGTAAAGACGTTCAAACGCTTGGTCTCGGGATGCCTATTCTCGGCCTTCTCAACAATTGAGGAAAAGACGGTTAGCATACGGCGCAAATTGAGAAGAGATTCGTCATCGAGACGGTAGTCGCGATAGCCGTTATATTCGTCAACGAAAGTATCGAGAATCGCTTGCCGTATTTGGTCATCTGCACAATTGGCTAGGGCGGTTTCGATATTACTCCCGTCAAGACCCCTTTCGTTCATAGTGCTGATTGTTTTCTCGAATTGGGCGAAATAAGGAAACGCTTTTCCATTTACTCCGGCACCAAAGAGGAAGTTCACGGAGCAGGAACCGAGCACTTTACGCAAGCCGAGCGGTAGTTCATCTGAAATGCGAGACATCGCATCATCTTCGCATTGTTCTTTCATCTATCGTCCTTCCTCGATGTCGGCAATTAGTCGCTTAAGCTCTTTTGCTCTGTCGAACAGTGCGTTCTTGCGCACAACCTGCCGTTCTTTGCGCCCGCGCGTCTCTACGCGCGCAAGTTCTTCGTACAGGCCCTTAAGCTTCGAGTCTGATTCGAAGCGCTCCTCTACGGTTTCGGAGCCGACACCTACATCGTTGTAGACCACTTGTGATGCAAGCGAATCCCACACCGCATCAACGTCGCTTACGCTCACGTCAAGCGTAAGGGCGTCGAGCGGGCGCCAAGGCCCAACAACGAGTCTCTCGAGCATCACCGCGAGACGAACCTCGTCGTTGAAGGTGCACGCGAACAGCAGCTTATGGGGGTTCGCCCGCGCCACAAGCGTTAGCACTTCTTCGGGGACGCGGCGGGCCTTGAGCGCCACTTCCACCACGAGCACCTCGTGCACGCGCTCGCCGTCGGGAATGCCGGTAGTGGAGGTCTTTATCGAGTTCGCGATCACGAAGCGCTCGACGTCGTCGATGAAGGACTGGCGTAGCGCGGCGCTCACCTTCAGGTGCCCGTAGAAGGCCTCCTTGGGTATGCGGCGGCCCACCTCGGTCGTGCTCGGAAGCCCTAGCATTTGGACCTCACCACCAAGAAGCACACCAGCTCGAAGTCGTCGAGGCCCTCGATGTCGTTCTCCAGGAAGCTCGTCGTGCCGCCGCCGAAGAAGCTGTCGACGTCGGACTCCTCCTTGGAGTCAACGATCGACGCCACCGCGTCGCGGAGAAGCCCCGCCTCGCGGCGCATGTCGCGGCCGTTCTTGGTCTCGCGGTTGTAGGCGCGGCACAAGGCCATGTCGGGTTCGGACTTGCCGCGGCACAGCATGCGCATGTCGTCGAGCACCGCCTTGGGCTCCAGGTGCCCGTGGACCACGGACCCGTCTGACCCGATACGAACCACGTAGAACGGATGCAGGTGGTTCGCGCCGTCGCGGTCGATCCTGCCGTTGACGTTGCGCAGCACGAAGATGACGCCGGGCTCGTCGCCCTCCACCACGGCGTTGATGCCGCTCGGAAGGCGGTCGATGTCGGGGTTGCCGCGGTAATAGCCCACCAAGTCCATGCGGAACTCGTTGAGGCCCAGGTCGGTGATGGACACGCCGCCTGAGACGTCCTCCAAATCCACGACCTCGTCGCGCATCTGCTCGAGCTGCTGGCGACGGTACTCCAGGTCTCCCGTCTCGTCGGCGTTGATGTAGTCGTCGTCGCCGGTGGACGTCATGACGGTGATGCGCATGCGCTCCTCGACGCGCGCCTTGAGTTTGATGTACTCGTCAAGCTCCACGTCGGGCCAGTAGTTCACCAGCTGGATGCGGGCGTTCTTGGAGCCGATGCGGTCCACGCGGCCGAAGCGCTGCACGATGCGCACGGGGTTCCAGTGGATGTCGTAGTTCACCAGGTAGTCGCAGTCCTGGAGGTTCTGGCCCTCCGAGATGCAGTCGGTGGCGACCACGATGTCCACGTCGCAGCCAGCGAGCTGCGGTGCCACCACGTCGCGCTCCTTCGATGCGGGCGAGAAGCAGGCAAGCACCTCCTGCATATGCGGTGGCACGGCCTTTATCGTGCAGGTGCAGCCGTCGCCCGTGACCTTGGCGCACTCGAGGCCGAGCTCGCGCTTCGCGAAGGCAGACACGTTCTCGTAGAGGTAGTCCGCCGTGTCGGAGAACGCGGTGAACACGAGCACCTTGCGGTTGCCCGGGTTGATGGGGTCTTGCGACTTCTCGCGGATCTGCTCGCACAGCTCTATGAGCTTGGCGTCGTGGGCGGGGTCGATGTCGCGCACCATCGAGATCAGGACCTCGATGACGGTGACGTCCGCCTCGATGTCGCGCTCCCAGCTCATCCAGTCCATGTCCTCGACGAGGATCTTCGTGGCGCCGCCCACCTCGAAGCCACTCTCGTCGTCGGGGTCGAAGTCGAACCCGCCCGGCAGGTCGCCGTCGGCCACGCTGGCGCCCGAGGCCAAGCCCCTGCGGTAGTCGTCTATGGTCTTAAGCGCAGCGTTCATGGCAGCCAGCACGCGCTCGAGCGTCAGGCGGAACGAGCACACCGAGCTCTCCAGGCGCTTGAGCAGGTTCGTCGTCATGAGTCGGCGCACGCCCGTCTCGCGGCCGCCCAGCGTGAGGTTTCCGCCGCCGCCCATCTTCGCGTACTTCTCCATCTTGCTGGGGTGCACGTACGAGCTCGGCATGTACACGGCGAGCACGAGGGAGTCAAGCTCCTCGTATATCTCGCGGTAGTTGATCGCGCTCTCCAGCGTCGAGAGCTTGGGGCGTTTCGATATCGGCGGCAGGCGCTTCGGGAAGGGCCCGATGGCGCTCATGTCGTAGTAGCGCTGGATGTGCTTGCGGCTGCGCGCCACGGTCACCTGGTCGAGCACCTCGAAGAAGTCGTAGTCGAGCATGTCGGTGAGGGCGTGGGTCGTCCGCTGATCGGCGGGCAGCTTCGACCAGCGGGCGTAGACGGTCTGCGCGTTGCGGAACACCGTCTCGATGTCGTTCTCCAGGCGCAGCTTCTCAGACCAGCCGGTGGGGTCGCCCCAGTACGCCAGGGCGAGTTGGTTGCGCAGGTCGCGGAAGCGGTTGTTCACGGGCGTGGCGGACAGCATCAGCACCTTGGTCTTCACGCCCTGCTTGATGACCTTCTCCATGAGCAGCTGGTAGCGGTTCATCCTGTCTTCCGACGCCGAGTCGCCGCCGTTTCGGAAGTTGTGGCTCTCGTCGATGACGACGAGCCCGTACGCGCCCCAGTTCAGGCGGTCGAGGGGCAGGCCCGTCTCCGACGTGCCGCGCGTGCGCGAGAGGTCGGTGTGGTAGAGCACGTCGTACTGCAGGCGGTCGCCCGCGATGGGGTTGTTCACGACGTTCGAGTTGTAGGTGATCCAGTTGTCGCGCAGCTTCTTGGGGCACAGCACGAGCACGTCCTTATTGCGGCTCTCGTAGTACTTGATCACGGCGAGCGCGGTGAACGTCTTGCCCAGGCCCACGGAGTCTGCCAGGATGCAGCCGTTGTAGGTCTCGAGCTTGTTGATGATGGCGAGCGCCGCGTCCTTCTGGAAGTCGTAGAGCTTGTTCCAGATGAGGCTGTCGCGGAAGCCCAGCCCCTCGTTGGGAAGCACGTCCTCGGAGACGTCGTCCAAGAACTCGCTGAATATGCGGTAGAGCGCCATGTAGTAGATGAGCTCGGGCGCGTTCTCCTGGTACATGGCCGTGATGCCGTCGATGACGGCGTCGGTGACGTCGTGGAGCTCGCCCGAATCCCAGGCGTCGTCGAACTGCTTGAGCAGGGCGCGCGATTGGGAGGCGTCCAGGCGCATGGTCACGTCGGGGACGCCCGCGGAGTTGTCGCAGCCGAGCTTGCGCGTGGTGAAGCCGTCGAAGGGCATGTAGGCCACGTTGTCTTCGGTCTTTTCCACGTCCAGAAAGCCGCTCATGCGCCCCTCGCCCTCGAAGGAGCGGAAGCGCGCCTTGCGGCGGATCCAGTCGGCGCACTCGGTCGCGACGGCCTTCTGCGTGAGCTCGTTGCGCAGCTTGATCTCGAAGTCGGTGCCGCAAAGGCCCTGCTCGCGGGAAAGGCGCGGGATGTAGAACTCGCGCTTCTCGCGCGCTGGGCGCTGCTTGGTGAACGCCTGCGACGTGAAGACGAAGCGCAACTCGTCGATGCCCTCGAGCTGCTCGGCGAGTTCCTGGTAGGCGTACATGGAGAAGACCGACGCGGCTATCGCCACGCGGTCGCCGGCGGCTATGTTGGCGACGAGGTCGTCTTTGACGATGCGCGCCCTGTTGTCGAAGAAGTCGGGTTGCATGGGTTCTACGCCCCCTTCTTCGCGAGCTCTTCGATCATGCACGTGCGCACGAAGGCGGAGAAGCTCATGCCCCGCAGGGCCGCCTCCTCCTTAGCCGCGTCGCGCAAGGTGTCGGGGATGCGCAGGGTCACGGAGACCTGGTCGCCATTCACCAGGAAGCTTCTGATCTCGGTCTCATCGGGATTGCTCTTGATGAGCTCCTTGTAGCTGTCGGGCATCTGCGCTCCCATCGCTCGAAATGCAATACAAATGCGTTTGCAGCATTATAACGCGGCGGCACGCGGCGGCACTGGGAATGCGAGGACAGCCGATGTCCAGGCTTTATATGAGCGCGGACGGCGAAAGACGCCCTGATCGGGCTTGGATGGCCGCTTTCGTTTGGGTCCTCATCTCTCGTTTTCGCGAGGTTTGGCGTTTGCCCGCTCCTCGGCGTAGAGAACCTCGTTCTGAGCCTCCAAGATTCGCGCGGCGTCGGCGATGCGCTCGGCGCATCTCTCGCTTATCGACCTCAGGGCCAGAATCCCCTCGACGTCGAGCGGGTCCAGCTGGTCGGCATGCGCCAGGGACTCGAGCAACTGGTCCAGGCCCCTCGCCAGCCTCCCGGCATCCGCCACCGCGTCGAGCAGTTCGAGGCGCTCTACCTTCTCTTCGTAGCCCAACATCTGCTTGCCTCCTTCTCTCAACGGACGTGTCGCGCAGCACCGTAGCCGTTCCGCGCAACGAAAAGCCTCACCGCCAGCGATCTCGTGCGCACATCGGCCGCAAGCGGCACGGGAAAGCCGTCGTCCCGACTCATGCCGCGGCACCACGACTCGGGAACCCGCCTCCGTCCCCGCCGCGACGTCGTCGCCAATCCCCGCGGGAGCCCAGCAACCGCCGACCGGTCGCATCCCATGCCCGGAGGGTCTCGGCGCCCACGCCGGATTCCATACCGCACGCCTCCGCCCCTCCGACCCGAAACCCGCCCCGGCGCTCCTTGGACGCGCAGGGTCGCACGCCGGCGGGCGGCCCGCAAGGGCCGCGACACTTTTTCGGGTTCTTCGCCCCATGCGCTGCGCGCGCGAACAACGCGAAAAACTGACGTCGGGAGATTTCTACAACCACGTCCGACTTCGCTTCCTCCCTTGCCGGCGCGCCCGCGCTGCATGCGACTCACGCGGCGCAAGGCACGCCACAGGGGCGGGCCTCAGAGTCTAAGGAGCAAGACATGAACGACATGAAGGAAGAGGCGATGGGCGCGGTCAGGACCTTCCTCGAGCGCAAGGGCTACGAGATCGTCGACGAGGCCTGGCAGGGCCCCGAGGGCATCGGCGGGATCGACCTCGTGGCGGTGGACGAGGACGGGACCCTGGTGTTCGTCGACGCCACGGTCCGCATCGGGACGGACGGCTTCCCCGAGGCCCACAGGGCGCGCGGGCTGCGCGAGGCGCTGGCGGCGGCGTGGCTCGCCGGCAACGGCGACGACTACGCCGACACCCCGGTCCGCTTCGACGAGGTGGCGATGATGGTCGTCAAGGAGAACCGAGCGCTCCTGCGCCACCACGTCAACTGCTTCGGCGAGATGGAGCCGCTCTCCTAGGCGGCGCGCCCGGCCCCGGCCTCCCGGGGCCGGGCTTCCCCGAAACCCGGCCCCTGTACCACGAAAACGTACATATACGTACGTTTTCGTGGTACACTCCGCTTGTCGGACAAATCCGTACGGTTTTGTCCCGACGCTCCGAGACTCGGGGCGCGCCGGACCGGATGCGGCGAGGCGCGCCCCACGCTAGAGAGGACGCGACCCATGCGCACGATAGCCATTTCCAACTACAAGGGCGGCGTCGGCAAGACGACGACCGCCGTGAACCTGGCGGCCATCTTCGCCGCCAGGGGCCTTCGGACCCTGCTCGTCGACCTCGACCCGCAGGCGTCGGCCACCGACTTCTTCGGCCTCTACGACCGGGCCGCCTCCGAGCGGCGCACATCGGTCGAGCTGCTCTACGGCGGCGCGCCCGTGGAGGAGGTCGCCTACGCCGCCGGGGAGGGCCTCGACGTGGTGGCCTCGACCATCGACCTCGTCGACCAGAACGAGATGCTCCTGCGCGAGCAGCGCCTCAAGTTCGCGCTCGACGACGCCTCGGGCTCCTACGACGTCTGCCTCATCGACTGCAGCCCCGTGATGCGCAGGCTCGCCTTCAACGCCTACCTCGCCGCAGCGGAGGGCGGCATGGTCGTCATCCCCGTGAAGCTCGACTCCACCGTGATGCGCGGCACGGCGCTCACCGTGGAGGCGACGCGCTCAATCGCGGACGCCCTGCGCATGCCCACGCCCCGCTGGAAGATACTGCGTACCTGCGTGCCCGGCCGCATGACCAACGCCGAGGCCACGGGCGCGGCCGTGCTCGACGGGTTCTTCCCAGACGAGCAGTTCGAGACGGTCATACACGCGAGCAGCAAGGTCTGCGAGGGCAGCTGGCAGTGGAAGCCGGTGGCGGCCTTCGAGCCGGGGAGCCGCCCCGCGCGCGACTACGAGGCCCTCGCCGACGAGGTGTACCGTGAGCTCGCCTAGCCAGGTGGCCGCGGGATTCACCATCACGGGGCTCCTCGACGGCGCTGCGCGCATCCGCGGGCGCTACCCGGTGTCCGAGATCGCGGTGGCCGACATCGCCGACCACCCGGCGAACGCCGCGTACTCCATGGACCCGGCGGGCATAGCCGAGCTCGCCGAGTCGATACGCCAGGACGGCCTCACCGACCTGCCGCTCGTGCGCAAGGTCGGCGACGGCTCGTGGCAGATGGTCTCCGGGCACCGCCGCAAGGCCGCCTACGCCCTGCTCGCGAAGGACGATCCCGCCTACGAGAGGATGCCCTGCCGCGTGATAGAGGGCATCGACGACGAGCGGGCGGTGACGCTGCTCCACGCCGCGAACTACTTCACCCGCGCGCTCACCGTGACCGAGCGCGCCGCCGCGACCGAGGCGCTTAGGGGCGACGCCGTGCGCCTGCGCTCCGAGGACCCGTCGCTTTCCGGCATGCGCGTCGACGACGTGAAGGCCGCCATCATCGAGCGGCAGACGGGCCGCAAGGTCTCCGGCAAGACCATCGCGCGCGAGGAGAGGCTTGCCCGAAGGATCGCCGAGGACCTCTCGCCCGAGTGGGCCGCCGAGGCCGACCGCGGCAACCTCAGCGCCGAGGCGGTGCGCTCGCTCGCGGGCATGCCGAAGGAGCGCCAGGCGGAGATGCACGCCGCCATGGAGCCCTGGCGGCGCACCAAGCGGGAGCTCTCCGACTACGTGAGGAGCGAGGGCAAGACGCAGGCCGGCCCCGACGGGCGCATCTCCAAGGCAGCGAGGCTCGTCGCCGACTTCCTGGAGAGCCCGCCCGAGAGCCCGAGCGCGGCCGACCTCTCGCTGCTGCGGGAGATGGCGCTCATGACCGCGCCCTACGCGGAGGCGGGCGCAGGAGCCCAGAAGGTTCGAAGAAGGGCCTCACACTCGAAATCCAGCAAGTAGCCTATGGCGTCCGACATCGCGTCGGGCGTCCATAGCACTTGGGGACCGGGCGGCCTCGGACCCGTCATGCCGCGGGCCGTTCGGGAGCCCGCTTTCGCGAGGCCCGGTCCCAGAGGCGGCGCCCGAGCCGGGCCGCCGCCTGCGGGGGATCCCCCGCGCCCCTAGAGAGACGCGCCCGCCGCGCGGCGGGCCCGAGGAAAGGAATCCGCCATGGAAGAGGAAGCCGGCGCCGCCAAAGGCAAGGAGCGCCGCGTCACGTTCCGCATGGAGGGAGGCGACTACGACGCGCTCTGCGAGCGGTGCGAGCGCGCCGGCCTCAGCAAGTCGGAGTACCTGCGCTACCTCGTTCGCATACCGCTGTCGACGGAGGCCAACGCGGGAGACGAGCACCGCATACTCGTGGACCGCAGGGCCCTTTGGTCGATGTCTCGGGAGCTCACGAAGTGGGGCTACCACTACAACCAGGCCGTGCACGCGATGAACCTCATCAACTTCCACGCCCGCCACGGGCACGTCGACCGCGACCTCGTCGCGGATAGCATCCCGACGATCGAGCGCGAGCTCGCCGACGTGAACGCCGCGGCCCGCGAGATGGCGGCGGAGCTCGGTCGCATCGGCGCCGACTCGCTCGTGGAGGGCTCGCCATGCCGATCCTGAAGCCGATAAGCGGCCACGGCTCGACCGGAGGCATCCGCCGCTACCTCGAGAAGGGAGGCCGCGCCCTGGCGCGCGACCTGTTCAACCTGAGCTACGACGAGCGCGACGCCGGCGCGCTGGGGGAAGGCGCCAAGGAGGCCTGCGCCTGGGACGCCGAGATGGACGCCACGCGCGCCGCGTTCGGCACGGACGCGCCCTGGAGGGGCAAGCCCGCGCGCACGTTCAAGCACTTCGTGCTCTCGCCGGACCCCGGCGACGACATCGACCTGGCTGCGCTGCGCGAGCTCGCGTGCTCGTGGGCGCTCAAGCACTTCGGCGACCACGAGATCGCCATCGTCTACCACGACGACAACGCCCGCGGCATACCGCACGCGCACATCGTCGTGAACAACGCGAACCTCCGCACCGGCTACCGCATGCAGACCCGGCACCCCGAGGACCTCAACCGCGACCTTCAGGACATGGCCCGCGAGCGCGGGCTGTCGGGACTCTCCAACGACCGGGCGCCCGAATCTCCCTCGAGGGCGCGCGGGCATGCCGGCGCGGGCGGGCCCAGGAGCCGCAGGAGCATCTACCTGGGCCGGGCCGAGAAGGAGATCATGCGCTCTGGCGGCTACTCGTGGGTCGGCGACATCCGCGCCCGTGTCGCGCTCGCCAAGACCACGGCGCGCGACGAGGCGGAGTTCCTCGGCGTCCTCGACGCCCTTGGCGTGCACGTCGCCGACAACTCGGCCAAGGCGCGGCGGGACGACTGGGTGTTCAGCCTGGCCGAGGAGCCGTCCAAGAAGGTCAGCGGCGAGCGCCTGGGGTTCGTCTACGGCAAGGAGATGCTCCGCCGGCGCTTCGAGCGCGGGGGCGCCTACCGCCCCACGGACGCGAGCGCCGCGCGCATCCGCGAGGCCGCCGAGGGCGCCCTCGAGCTCAACGACCTCTCGGAGCTGAGCAGGCTCTCCTCGGCGCTCGAGACCTGCGCGAAGTTCGACGTCGAGTCCATCGAGGAGTTCGGTCTCAGGATGGCGACGCTCGAGCGTCGCGGCCAGGCGGGCGGCGAGGGGTACCGTCGCCTCGAGGCCGCCCGCGCCTACATGGCCGAGAACGGGCTCATGCCGCTCAAGACCCGATACGGGGACGATCGCGGGAGCGGTGCTGCCGAAGGGAGCTCTCGCGACGGCCGCCGCGAGGACGAGCAGCAGCGCATACTCGCCGCCGAGCGGCAGCGGGCCCAGCAGGAGCAGCGCAGGGAGAGGGGCCGGAGATGATGGTGAGGATAGAGTACGAGGGCGGCAGGACGACGCTGTTCGACACGCTCTCGTTCACGGAGGGGTCGCCGTTCTCCGGCGCGAACATGCTCACGGAGTTCGAGCTCGAGATGCGGGATGAGCCCGAGAAGGGGCTCTGGCTCACGGCGAACTGGCACCAGGTGCGCGACGACTGGCGCGCCGACGCGACCGCGGACGGCATCCCGGCGGCGCGCAGGTCCCGCGGGTGGCGCTTCATGCTGGCCTCGGAGGCCGAGCTGGGGCGAGCCCGCCGCGTCCTGCTCGACGGCGACGAGGCGTTCGCCCGGGTGCGGGGGTACCTGTGCGACGCGGCGGCGATCGGCGCCTGCTACCGCGAGCACGTGGGCCCTCCCTCAAAACCGCTGAAATCGCAGATAAGGGACCTGCAGCGCGCGCTGGGGAGGGCGGAGGTCCCGGGCGTGCCCGACGGGCTGGCGAGGCTGCTCGCGGAAGAGAAGGAAGAGGGCGCCGACGAGGGCGCCCGCAAGGTCAAGGAAGATTGGGGTGACGTCGATGAAGAGGCTTGGTAGGTTCCTCATGGCGGCGCTTAAGGTCACGCTGGGCTTTTTCGTCTGGCTGTTCCGCGCCGTGTTCAAGTGGGTGATGTAGGCGATTGCAGTTTGCCTGCCTAGGCAAGTGAGCATGATGGTAATACAGGAGATTCATCCGTTCTAAACGGCAAACGGCCGAGCGATTGGGTTTCGCTCGGCCGTTGTTTCTTTAACCTGGCTGATTCTAATTCAGGAAGAAATCGTCGACTTCTTCGCGCGTGTGCAGGATTTCGCCGTCCGGGACGTTAAGGCTTGCCGCCAACTCAACGGAGCCGGAAAAAGCCATTGCGACATTCGGGGAGAAAGCCTTCTCGAGAAGGCTGATGTATGCGCTCATATTCTCACGAAGGCCGCTGATGCATGCGGCGTATTCGCCATCGAGCTCAGTATCGAGGGCCTTCAATTCCTGGGCATAGTGCGCGAGCAGCTCCGCCTCTCGTTTGTCATAGAAATCCTTTCCCAATTCGTACACGGTCGTGCCTACGGCGTTGCCGACGAGGGCGCCCAGAACCGGGACCGGAATGATGGCCTGGCCCACGAAGCTCGAGAACGCGCTCACAGACGCATCGAGACACGCGATTTCTGAGCTTTCTATAAACTCAATCTCCGTAAGCTCGCCGCTGCGGAACCTGTAAGCGCATTCTGCGACGCCGAATGATGCCGTGACCAGCGCGCTTGCAACAGATGAGGGCGTGGCCGTGTAGTTGTTCAGCCAATAAACAGCTCCGCCGCGAACCCCGCCCTTGACGAGTCCCATGCCGGAATCTTTTGCGATTTCCTCCCAGTCGTCCTGGGTCAAGTCGCCGATGCGCTTTCCGTTCCTGAGATGACGCTTCATTGAAATGGCGAATGCCGTTCCCGCTTCCAGAACGGCGCCAGCCGCTGCGGCCTTCGCGCCCTCTTGGGGCGTTGGCTTGTGCTCCTCGTAGATGTCTCTCTTTATTCGCTCGCTCTCGTCTGCGAGCCTGCTCTTCTCCTCGGCCATCTTGTCGGCGATAGCGTTCTTCTGGACCTCCGAGTACTCGAATTTGGAGGCCTCGAGGTCATCGATGCTGAACCCGCTTGAGTCGAAGAACTCATGGATGCTCTTCCAGGTTGAGTAGGACGGGCCGCCGGTCGAGGACGCCAGCTTGGCCGCTTCCTCCTTTGGCATCTCGTACAGGGAGCGCACCGCGTCGAGATGGTCCTTCGGGATCTGGTAGATGCCGTCTTTGTCGAGGAAATCGGGGTACTTCTGCAAATGGGCGGCCACGGCGTCCAGGGAGAACTTGCCGCCGGCGTTCACGAACTTGACCTGTATCTCGACGCCGTCGCGCAAAAGGTCGGCGGGTCCGTTGTCATTAACCCATTCCATTGCCGGTTTATCGCCATGGACGAGGCTCTGCGCGTTCTCCAACCCGCATTCGGCCACCTCGGCGATGAACCCATGGACGCCCTTGTTGCCGCCTCTGTTCGCAACGACGAGGTCCTCGATCTTCCCGAGCGCCCAGTTCATGGACTCCATTGCGGAATCGAGGTTCTGGTCTTGGCGGTTGAGATTCTCGATGAGGTCGTCGATTCTCATCTGGTTGATCAAGCCGATCCAGGCGGCGACGGCCTGCTCCTGAGTGCTCTTGACTACTTTCTCTGTATTCACGGCTATTCACCGTCCCGGGTGGCCACCCTCTCGACGATGAGGCTGCCCAGGGACTTCGCGTTGTTTACCAAGGAGCCCAGGGCCAGTTTCTCGTCGTCGGAGATGGAAAGGTAGTCGGCGCCATGCAGGCGGCATGAGGACATAAAGGACCCGGACAGCTCTTCGCGAAGAGCATCGGTCTTTGTCCTGAGCGCCACGATCGCTGCAGACGTCTCCCTAAGAGCCTCGGTGTTTCTCTTTACCGACAAGAGCTCCTCGTGCTTTTCCTCAGCGATCTTGTGCTGTTTTTTCACGAAAAGCGCTATGGAGGTCAGCAACGTGGCGCCTGCGACGCCCCATCCGATGGGGCCGGCCATCGCCAGGAAAGCGCTGCCGGCGGCCATCCCGCCTCCTCCGGCAGCCAATGCGCCTCCGCCGAGCCAGGCCATCGCCGCGTTCGTCGCGGCAGCGCCCGACAGCGTGGAGATCGCGGCGCCCGTGGAGGCGGTCCCGAAAGTTGTGGCAACCCACATGGCGGCGGATGGGGCTATGCTGGCAACGGCCATGCCCGCCGCGACGCCGGCGCCGGCGCTGGCCGCCGATTTCCGTGCCGAGTCCAGCTCTTCGCGGGCGAAGGACTCCGACTCCTTGAAGCTTCGCTTCTTGTGGGACACCTCTTCGATATCCTCCACAAACGACTTCGGCGTGTTCGCGATCGAGTTCACCAGATCGGTAACGAGGTCCAGCAGGTCGATGCTCCTCAGCCTGGACTGGTAGAGTTCGATCCCTCCCGACTCCAGATCTGTATAGGCTTGGTTGTATTCGATGACGGCGAGCTCGTACTCATCCGGTTCTTTCGCCCTTGCATTCTCGACGCCTTGCTTGATCCCATCGGCGATTTCTCCCGCTTTGCCTGCGACGGCGGCGACAGCGCCTTGAGCACCGGCGGCCGCAGCGCTCGCGGCATTTGCGGCTCCTTCAGCTACACCGCCGAGCGTTTTCGCCATATGTTCGGGAGCCGGACTTTGAGATTTGGTCGATGCGTCAGCGTCTTGCTCATCGACAAACTCAGTGTTGTACTTGAAGCTCTTCGGCTCTGGACCGTCCTTGATCGCATCTCCAATGCTCTGAACGGCACCTTTTGCCTTGCCTGCAATGTCCCCGATGGCCTGTCCCGTCTGATCGGCGGCGCTTTGAGCGGCATTCGATGCCTGTTCGACAGCGCTTGCGATTCCTTTTCCTGCAGCGGCCGCAGCCTTCTGCGCCTCTTTTATTGGGTCGAAGCCTTTATCGAAGAAGCCCATCGTCCCTGCCTTTCTCCATTTGCAATCAAAGGCCATTATCCCACCGATGGATTTGGTCTCTATCAGTGTTTTAACCACCGGTCATTATCTGCGCGAAAAGCGTCGTCGGTGTACAGCATTATGGACACTAGATTCAGTTGTCAGCTGAGTATGTGACAAGGAGGACGGCGCGCGACTTCCTCGTCTGGGACAATTTGTCCCCGTGGTAGGGGTTGGGCTCCACCGCGTCGGCGAAGCCGTCCCGCTTGCCCCTGAGCCCGGATGGGGCCTAGTAGCCGCACCGGGCGACGGCGCAGCCGCATTTCGTGCAATTGCCCTCGATCACGATTCCGAACTTGTCGGCGCGCAGCGTGTAGCCGGGAGCGAACGATGCGTTGGCGTCGTGGCAGTCGCGGCACCAAGCGTTGTTGAGCAGGATTCGCTTTTCTTCGTTGCTTATGGCGTCCCAAGCCGCCAGGGCCTTCGGTGAGGAGCCGTTCCGGTCGCATTCCGGGATGGCGTCGACGGGTCCGGGTCCGTATTCGTCTCGGCGGCGTGCCGCTTCCCAGTCGATGATCGCCATACCCAACCTCCCTTTCTGTCCATGACCTTAGATTATCCCGCCATGCGCAAGCCCCTCGTCTGACCATCGGAGCGAGGAGGTTGATCGTTCTGCTTGGTTGCGATTCCGATTTTCGAAGGCTAGTCCTGGTCGTCGTCGCCGGCTGCGCAGCAAGCGTAGGCCGTGAGCGCGAGGAGCCCCATGAGGAGCCCTATTCCGAAGGGCGCGAATCCCATGCTTCCACCTCCTTCGCGTAGACCACGGTGCGGGAGTTGCTCGTCTGGTAGCTGCAGGTGACGAAGGCCCAGGCTTGGGCGACGTCTTTCGGCTCTTCCAGGACGACCTCGCATCGGGACAATTTGTCCCCGAGATAGGAGTCGAGCGCCGCCGCGTCTGCGAAGTCGGTCCGCTTTCCCTCCGAGCTCGCGTCGACCACGTCGGCCGCGAAGACCTCGAGCTTGATCGCCTTCTCGCGGGTGAAGACCTGGATGGTGCGGTGCCCCTCGGCGAAGTCGCGCGACGAGTACTGCGCGAGCGGCGCGAACATGGTGCCGTCGGACATGTGGTGCCCGTACACGATGACGAGCGGGCTCTCGGCTCCCTGCGCGCAGCCTGCGTCGATGTAGGGAGCGCCCCATGCGGAGCGCTCGCCGTTAGCATCGTGCGTGAGGTAGAAGTCGGGCGATTCCGACCGGCCCTGGACGATCGGGTAGTCGACGGTCGTGTCCGGCACGCGCACCCATGCGACGACGGAGGCGGGAAGGGCGTCCCAGTCGATTCCGCCTCCCGTCTCTTGAGCCCCCATCGCCGCGTCCTCTTCCGCAGCGGGCACCTCGTGCACCACGTACGGGTTCCTCTCGGGCTGCGGCAGGACGGCGAGCGCCGCCAGCGCCAGCAACGCCACGGCGACGGCGAGCGCCGTGGCGGCTTTCCCTTTGTTCATGTCCTCCCCCGTTCGCAGGGGAGGCCCCGGGCGGGCGCCCAGGGCCTCCGGTTCGGTATCGATGCGCTGCCGCTACTCTTCCGGCTTTTCGGCCGCCTCGTCCTTGCTCGCGGCCGCCTTGCGCTTGCGGTACGCGAGCGCTCCGCCCGCGCCCGCCGCAGCTGCCAGAGCGATGCCCGCGGCCACGGCGTAGCCGGTGCCGTCGGGGGCGTCGGCCCCGGTCTTGGCGTAGGGCTCCTCGGGCACCTCGGGCGTGTCGGGGTTGTCCACGACGACGCTCTGCTCGGCGGAGTCGATGTCCTCGTGGGCCGCAACGACGTTGCCGGCGGAGTCCAGGACCTTCTCGAAGACGACGAGCTCGTCTCCCTCGGCCAGGCCCTCGGTGCCGAACTCGAAGGTCACCTCGACGGTGCCGGAGGGCGCCTCGGGCTCGAAGGGCGTGCGCGCGGTCACCTCGTTGCCGTCCTTGTCGAGGAACGGCTCTCCGGTGCCCTTGTCCATGAGCGTGCCCACGGCGATGTAGGTCTCGCCGGGGACGAGGCCCTTGTAGGCCACCGTGTCGACGACCTTGGCCTTGCCGGCCTCGATGACCTGGTCGCCGTCGGCGGCGTCGGCCGCCTGCGTGCCCACCTCGACGGCGACGTGGACGGTCTGGCCCTCGTCGGAGAGGTCCGCGTGCGACGCCACCTCGGCTCCGTCCTTGCGCAGGCTCTCGAACACGACCAGGTCGCGGCCGCCGAGCAGGCTCGCGTCGAAGGAGATCTCGACGTCCTGGCTGCCCGTCGAGAGCGCGGGGGCGAACTCGGCCTTGGCCTCCACGGGCATGCCCGAGGCGTCGGCCACGGGCTCGCCGGTCGCCTTGTCGACGAGGGTGGCCGAGAGCTCGTACTCCTCGCCGGACTTCAGGCCCTCGTAGGCGACGGCGTCGACGACCTTGGCCTCGGCGTCGGCCGAGACGTCCTTGTCGCCGTCCGCCCCGTCCTTTGCCGTGGTGGAGATGCGCGGGCCCTCCTGGTCGTCAAGGCCCATCCACACGGCCTTCGCGACCGTCGAGTCGCGATCGATCCAGAAGCTCCTCGTGATGAGCTCGAGGCCCTCGTTGGCCTCGCAGCGCAGCTCGGTCATGGTGTAGAAGCCGTACGGCAGCGCCGCCAGCGAGTCGTCCACCGGCGCCGAGGAGCCGTCCTCGCCGAGAGAGAACCAGATGCCGGCCTTCGGGTCCATGTCGGCGGCCCCGATCGGGCCCTCATGGCCGAGCAGGGCGTCGTTGGCGTTGGTGTCGCTCGAGTGCCTGTTCCAGCTGCTCGCGGTCGACGCGTCGCCGTTGCGGTCCGTCACCAGCACGTGCGTCTCGCCGGTGGCCGCGTTCTCGATGGCGAACGGGACCATGAGGCCGGCGTTGTCGGACTCGCTCTTCTTGGAGAGCTCGAGGTCGTTGCGCACCACCTGGTCGCGGAACTCGAGCGCGGCGCCGTCCGCGGAGGCGCTCACGACCTCGCCGGCGGCGCGGACCTCGAAGGTGCGGGGCTCGCCGTCGGTCAGCAGGTAGCTCCCGTTCGTCGCCGTCTCTCGCACGTCGTAGGTTCCGTACGGCAGTGCGTCGGCCGCGGTCTGCGCGGTGTAGGCGCCGGCCTCGTCGTTCCATGCGGTGGTCAGCGTGGCCACGGCCTCGCCCGGCTCGCGCCACTCTCCGTCAACGAGGACCTTGTGCGCCGAGCGGTTCGTGACGGTGAACTCGATCCCGTCGAGGCCGGGGTGCTCGCCAGGCGCCTCCCTGTGGCCGCTGCCCGCGAGCGCCTCGGACGCCTGCAGCTCCTTGTCGGACTTGGTCACCTGCACGCCGCCGCGGAAGACCTCGTCGGGCACGGGGTCGCCCGTGAGGTCGCGCACCTCGCCGGCCTTCACGGTGAACGCGACGGAGGCGTCGCTGGCGTCGTAGCCCTCGGGCGCGCCGGACTCGACGATGCGGTAATTGCCTGCGGGAAGCGCGTCGGCGCCGGTTGCGGCGACGTGCGACCCGTCCTCGGGCGCGGTCTTGATCGTGGCGCATACCTCGCCGTCGGCGTAGTACCTGCCGCCGACCAGCACGTAGCGGCCGGTCTCGTTCACGACGGAGAAGCTCGCCGTCGAGCGAGGCGTCGCCCTGGGGCTCGGCGCCCGCCTCGGAGTCCTCTTTGGCGACCTTGACTCCGCCTGCGGACCAGCTGAAGCTCACGAGCGTCTGGGAGCCGCCGCCGGTCCTGACGCAGAACGCCTCGAACCCGGCGGATACCTTGCCGGCGCCCGCCTTCATCTTGGCGAAGGTCCCGCCGATCAGCTCGGATTTCGCCCAGGAGGCGAACTCGGCGCTCGTGCCGTGCGTGGCAGCCGACTCGGACCCAGAGTAGGCGTAGGCGATGAGCACATGGCTCGCCGCGGCGTACTTCGCGTCGTCCCAGCCGCCGCCGTCGTACCAGCTGCCCGGGAACATCGACGCGTCGAAGCCGGGAGAGCCGAACGAGTACCAGATCGCCGCTGTCACGTCGCCGCTCGGCACGGGGCTCGTCGAGTAGGAGCCCGGCGCGGGCGTCGGGGACGAGGGCTCGGCGCAGTAGGCGATGTTCCCGTCGGCGCTCATCCACGTGGTGGCGAAGCCGCCGTAGGGGATCTTGCCGCCGATGGACACGTCTACCGTGCTCGGCGCGGCGTAGGCGGGCGAGGCCGCCACGGAGGCGAGCAGCGCCCCCGCGGCAAGGATGAGCGCCATGGCGCATCGGAGGAGCTTTTCCTGCAGGGTGCAGTCTTTCGCTGCGTTCATCTTTCCGCCTCCCTATCTCTCGACGCTTCGCTGTGCGCGGGGCGCCTCGTGCTCGGCGGCGCGGCTCGCCTGGCGGGCGTGCTCGGCGCGCTCCGCGAGGTAGCGCGAGCGCCCTGCGTCAACGGCCTCCTTGAGCTGCGCCGGCATGACCTTCACGGTGTCCTTGACCGCGCGGCCGCCCTCGTCGAGCTCGGGCTGGCCGTCCGGGCCCATCACCGTCTTCCTCAGCCACACCTCGCGGTTCGCGAGCAGCGGTATGTCCCGGAAGTCGGCCCCCTTGAAGCGGCTCTCGTTCACGAACATGGGGCTGAACTCGTAGCCTCCCACGTCCACGCCGTCGACGACGGTGCCCTTGGGAAGGGTCGCCGAGTTGAAGGTCCTGGCCTCGCCGGTCGCGCGGTCGGTGTACTCGATGCCCTCGCGCACGAAGCTCTTGTGCAGCGAGAGGTACACGTTCTTCCTCTCTTCCATGTCTTTCCTCCTTTTCGTTTTCAATCGGTCCTTGTCTTCATCCGCCGGGACGCGTGCCCCGGCGCGGTGCCCCTATCTCATGGCGACCGCCCCCTTCCTCGCTTTTCCGCTAGAAGCCGCTCACGATGTCGCGCGCCCAGGAGCCGCTCTTCACGAGGGCCAGGATGAGCAGCACGCACATGGCCAGGTACTGCAGCGCGTAGGTGAGCCCGTTCGCGACCGCGTCGGCCGGGGTGCCCGTCCCGGGGTTCGCCCCGGTGAGCCCGCCGAGCACGAGCGGGAACGATATGAGCAGCACGAGGATGATGACGCCGGCGATGCAGACCGCCCCGAAGCTCTTCAGGTAGCCAAGGCCTATCTGGCGCGTGGCGTCCATGCCGAGGAACGCCAGCGGGATCGGGGCGAACGCGGCCATGATGTAGAGCTGGAGCGCGCGGGCCCAGCAGACCACGAGGGCGACGACGTAGGCCGCCAGCACCACGACCCAGCTGATGAGGCTCACGACGAGCATGGCGATGAGCGACGGGATGTCGTCGTCGGTGGTGACGACGGACACCTCGGGCAGGTCGAGCGCGCCTCCGGCGCCGAAGAGCGCCTCGACTCGGTCGATGGCGAGCCCGCAGACCTCGTAGATCGACGCCATCAGGTCGAAGCTGTTCTGTATGAGGAACAGGAACACGGCGAAGAACACGAGGAGGAAAACGACCTCCTTGACGCCGGGAAGGCTCTGGCTGCCGTCCATGCGCTGGGAGATCTCGATGAGCTTCAGGGTGAAGACCAGGCCGAGCACCCCGCACCCGATCGGCAGGATGGCAACCTGCCATACGCCCCGGGCGACGTCGTGCATGGTCAGGTCGCTCGAGCTCGTGAGCATGTGCGCGAAGTCGGCCGAGAGGATCCCGTTCGCGCCGATCGACCCGAGCACGCCCGTTTGCGCCTTGAACATCCAGTTGCAGCAGTCGCGCAGAAGGCCGCACAGCCAATCGTTGACGTCCCCGGCGATGTCGGCGTATGCCGGCTGCGCGGGGACGAGCAGGAGCGCGCAGAGGGCGAACGCCGTCGCGGCGGAGACGGCGAACGCCCTTCGGCGTCGCGATTCAAGCGCCCGCACGGCTACATCGCCTCCAGCGAGCCGCCGCGCGAGACCACGGTGACCACCGTCGAGGCGGGGTCGTCGAGCGTGAAGGTCGTCGACGCGACGTTTCCGGCGTAGTCGAGCCACACCTCCTTGTCCCAGGTGGCTCCCGCCGCCTGCGGGGACACCTCCGCCGCCTTCCCGGCGACGGCCTCCTCGATGGCGGCGACGTCTGCGCCAAGCGCCTCGGAGAGGCGGTCGTCGGTGCCGGTCACGGAGAACGCTCCGCCGCGCGCCTTCTGGGGCACGTAGGCCTGCGTCAGAAGGTCGCATGCCAGGGTGCGGTTGCCCCCGTCGCCCGAGACCTGGATGAGCGACAGGCCCCCCGCCTTGTCGCCGGTTCCCTTGACCTCGATGGGCACGCTGAGCACGCCGCCGGCCTCGGAGGGCTCCTCGGCCGAGAAGAACCAGGCGCGCTCGGTGCCGCCCGCGCTCTCCACCATGGCGCCCTCGACGATCCGCAGCGTGGCGGTCGGGTCGTCGGCGCCCGTCCACGCGGTGTTCCAGAGCGCCTCGGCGCCCGAGGCGGCCTTCCCGGTCGCCGCGTCGGCGCCTGCAGCCGCGGGCTGCTCTTGCTCCTGGGGACTATCCTGCGCGCCTTCCTGCGGGGCGATGGCGCAGCGCGCCGCGCCCGCGCCGAGCGCCACGGTGAGCGCGCCTGCCGCGACGGCGGCCATGACCCTTGACTTTCCCTGCATTGGCTTCTCCTATCTCGCGGTGAGCGCGCAGCTGAAGCTGCCGATGCCGCTCGCTATGCGGCACACGTCGCCCGCTCGCGGCTCGTGTATGTACCTGTCGTCGCCGATGTAGATGGCCACGTGGCCCGAGCGGTAGAGGATGTCGCCGGGCTTCGCCTCCGAGAGCGGTATGCGCCTGAGCTCCTCGTACTGGGAACCCGTGTAGTGGCTTATGCGGATGCCCGCCTGCGCGTAGCAGTACTGCGTGAGCCCGCTGCAGTCGAGCGCCTTGCCGGGGGTCGAGCCTCCCCACACGTAGGGCACGCCGAGCTGGCTGTACGCCGCCTCGACGATCGCGTTCCCGTTCGCGGTCGAGCCCTTCAGGTCCTCGACCGTCATGGAGTCGAGCCTGTAGAGGCCCCATTGCGCCATGATCGACTTCAGGGACTCGACGTAGGACGAGTCGGTCGCCCAGCCGGCGTCCTTGAGCCCCTCGGCCATCCTGTCCGAGTCGTGCCTCTCGATCGCCTCCCGGATGAGGGCGTTGCCCGAGTAGCGCTCCGCCTGCAGGAAGACCCTGCTGCGGAAGCGGATGCACTCGGCGTCGCCGGTGAAGCGGATGAAGCTCGCCGTGATCTGGGCGTGCTCGCCGGGCACGTACTCCTCGCTGGTGGCCCAGTTCGCCTTGCCGGCCACCTCGGGGCAGCCCGCGTAGCCCGACCACCACTTCATGCCGAAGAGGTTGTGGTCGCGCTCTGCGAGCTGGCTCATGCGGTCGCCCTGGCCGGACTCCTGGATGATCTGCGCGATGGTGCAGCCCGCCGGGTGCCCGTACTCCTCCTGGCACTCGAGCGCCGCCTCGACCATCTCGTAGGTGATGTAGGGCGGCAGCCCCTCGAGGCCCTGCTTGGAGGCCGCGTCGTCCCAGAAGCCGAACAGCGCGCTCAGCAGCTGCGCGACGGCGAGCGCGCAGGCGACGAAGGCCACGATGCCGGCCACCGCCCCGAGCAGGGCGGGCGCCGCGCCCGAGACCGCGCCCGCGATCGCGGAGGCGGCGCCCTTCGACCCCGCGGCGCGGGC
>OLOQ01000862.1_pt1 | contig 31467 bp, 27 predicted proteins | sample 1673101 | NCBI WGS metagenome assembly OLOQ01 (sample SAMEA3136754, study PRJEB25190) | human gut metagenome | biome: human gut; feature: human-associated habitat; material: faeces | place: Austria | collected 2013 | reverse complement strand
AGTTGGTAGAGCACTTGACTTTTAATCAAGTTGTCCGGGGTTCGAATCCCCGATGTCTCATGAATTTAAGGTACTATCGTTATGATAGTACCTTTTTTGTTGGTGTTTAAAGAATTTCGAGAGAATAAAATACTATTTCACTGTTACACATTTAGTTACAGTGTAAAACAGTTTTGGACATATGGGTTCTATAAATTACGTGTTTGGCATATATTATATTACATGTGTAGTAGTGGGAAGTGCGCAGTCCTGATGCTGGACATGCTGACTGGAACTTAAATGACTGGAAATAGAAGGAGGATCATTATGAAGAAAGTGCGAGAGTGTTTTCATATGCTGATAACCGCGGTCATTTGTCTTATGGTAAGTATGGTTCCTGGAAAGAATGTAACCGCTGCAATAGCAGAGAATAATGTCGCTTCAGAGATTTTATCCACCAGAGAGAAACATATGGCAGACAGATTTACACAGAGTGTTATGGATAAAATGCGTAGTTTGTGGATAAGCAGTTATCTGAAACGCAATCGAATGTGGAAAAAACTCTTTTTCTGGCTTCAGGGTCCGGGTGATAGAAAAACAAAAACTGTTTCCTTATTATATAGGAATAAGAAAACAGTTTTTGGAAGTGCTTAAGCTTTTTTCAGTTGAATATTAATAGAACAGATTTCACTGTCAGTGCCGATACGCATTGCCGGCCCCCAGACACCGGCTCCGGAAGTCGTAATATTAGTCATGTTGTCTTTGCTTAAAAGACCACATGGATTCTCCCACATCAGTTTGATGGTAAAGTTTCCAGGGAATGTCTGACCGTCATGTGTATGTCCACACAGATCGAGATCTACGCCTGCATCAGCAAGTTCCTGTAATTCTTTTGGCTGATGATCGATCATAATAATGGGTTTGTCCCTGTCCAGTTTTTCGGTAAGCTGGGCGGGGGCTTTTCTAGTTTCATGAATCTTTTCTGTGAGGGAGGCATCTTTGCGTCCGATTACGTAGAACTGATCATTGATCAGAACAGATTCATCTTCCAGTATATGAATATTGGAATCTTTAAGAAATTTTTTCATGCGGGGATCTTTTATGTCGGAAAGATCTCCATCTTTATGTTTAAAGGTAAAACCTGCAAGAATTTCTTCATTCAGATCATGATTTCCCCAGCAGGCATATACACCATAAGTGGACTTTATGCCACGAAGAGTTTTTTCAAGTTTTTCCGGGTTTCGAATCGCATCGTATTCATTATCAAAAATATCCCCTGCAATACATACCAGATCAGGTTTCTGTTTATTGATCTTACGTACCAGTTCTCTGGCATGGAGAACGCCAGCATTGTAGCCAAAATGTGTATCTGCCAGAAGAACAACTTTCATGGAGGTGCGCTCAGGAATTGTTTTATTTATTATTACGTCATAAGAAGTTGTTTTTATATATTTGGCATGAAAAATTCCACATGCACTTAAGAGAAGGATCAACAGTGCACAGATTGCACCGGTAACTGTAAAAGCTGTTCTGGAATGAATCCATGATGCATGAAATACATATTTCAGAAGGATTCGTCCAAAATCGGCAAGCAGAATGATTACAAGTGTATAGAGAAAGATTCCCAGGAAATAGTTTCCGGTTATTTTCAGCATTCGATGAAGAGATTTTGGATTTTTAATAAGAAATCCTGTAAGCAGACTTGTGGAGAGCAATACATAGATTACTGCGAATATAAGTCGAAATCCCAAAGTACGGAGAATACTGTGGCATGTGCCCATCCATAGATATGCCCATCGCAGGATATACAGATTCAACAGCAGGTAAATGGGGGAAAGATAAATTGCAATCATACAGGTCACTCCAATAATTTAGTATTCCTATTATAGCATGAACATATCATTTAAACAGATAAAAATTGTGAAATGATGGTTAAAAGAAACATAGAATACATATAGTATACAAACTACATAAAGGTTATCTGTATGAAAAAAAACAGTCGTATGTATTTTTCAAATATTGTTGTATTGCTGTTGCTTCCGTATTTGATAACGATTCTGATAAATGGATACGATATGGCGGTTCTGAATCAAAAAGCGGATTCTGAGACAGTCTTACCGGTTATTCTGGCACTTCAGATTTCTTCAGATTATGAGCCGGAAACTATAAAAGCACAGGCTGTTATTGCAAGAAGCAATCTGTACAGGAAAATTGGAGAAAAAGAGAGTATAAATAGAAATGGAGATCAAAATAAAAAAGAAAGAGATGCCAGAAGTGAGAAATTTTTTGAGACTTGCCGGGAACTCAGAGATGAACTTCCGTCCTGCTGGAGTGTGTGGGAAAAAGCAGACAAAGTTTATGAAGAGGCAGTAGAAGATACTTCCGGTCAGGTGCTGACATATAATGGGGAATTGAAGCTGGTTCCATATCACCAGATCAGTGCCGGGCAGACGAGAGATGGAGAAACCGCATTTCATAATGAAGAATATGCCTATCTTAAAGCAGTGGACAGTAATTCAGATAAAACAGCACCAGGGTATCTGAATAGTACTTACATAGCGAAGCAGCAGCTTCCGGTGGAATTAAGAATTGTGGAGAGGGAAGACAGCGGGTATGTGGTCAGTCTTATGGCAGATGAAAATATTGTGGAAGCAGAGTCTTTTGTTACGGGGATGGGAATTGCTTCGTCTGATTTTTCCATGCAGAAAACGGGAGAACAGGTACGTTTTTTGAGTAAAGGAAAAGGACATGGACTTGGTTTTTCTCAGTATGGAGGTAATAAACTGGCAAAAGAGGGAAAAAACTGGAAAGAAATCCTGAATACATATTTTCCTTTGATGGATATTACAAAAAATTAAATAGAACGGTATATTTTGCAGCATTCTGGACACCCTGTAAATATAGTAAAAATGTGACAGCAGACAAAAGGTGTGGTCACGAAACGATTATGAGCAGAGGTGAAAAGAATATGACAAAAGGCAGAATCGCAAAATATGTAGCAAATACGGCCCTTCTGGCAGTTCTGGCAGCGGCCGGCATAGGAGTTTATCAATTGGGAACTTCCGGGAAGGATGAGTCAGTTCCGGAAAAAGTTCCTTCATATTATGATGAAAGTCTGAGTACAGAAAACACGACGGATAATGCTGTAGATGCAGGAACAAGTCTTGTAGAGGCTGAACTGGACAGTAATATTTCGACAGATCATACGTCAGAGAAAGGAATGAGTCAGACAGAAGGTGAAGATGCAGGAAGTGAAACCACGGAAGCAGGATCTTTATCAACCGAAAGTACATTTACGTCAGAAAGTATACTTTCGGCAGAACAGAGTACAAATGAGAATGGGACAGTGAATACATCTGCAAGTGTACAGGAAGCGCCCAAATTAAGTTTTTCAGAAGATACATTGATGGAATGGCCGGTAGACGGTAATATTCTTATGGATTATAACATGGACCAGACTGTGTATTTTCCAACTTTGGATCAGTATAAACTGAGTCCGGCAATTGCTGTTCAGGCGGTGGAAGGAGCTCCTGTCCTGGCATCTGTTCCGGGAACCGTGTATTCTATTGAAGAAAATGCCCAGACTGGTACAACGGTGACGATGGAGATCGGAAGCGGGTATCAGGCGATTTATGGACAGCTGACAGATTTGACGGTGCAGGAAGGAGATACAGTTAAAGAAGGGGAAGTGATCGGATATATAGGACAGCCGACAAAGTATTACAGCAAGGAAGGCAGTAATCTTTATTTTGCGATGAAGAAAGACGGGGAGCCGGTAGATCCGATTGCCTATCTTCCGTAAGCTATTCACAAAAACAGAATTGGAACGTATAATAAAGCAGGTAGGAATAGTAAAAATTCGCAGCCGGTATTTGCCTGCCTGCCTGTTGTTTCTTAGAGAAAATACAAATCTTTGACCGGCTGCTTTTTATAGAAACGAGAACGGTGGATGGAATTTCAAAATTCCGGAAGCTGTTCTTTACATAGAATGAGGTATTTTATGAACTATACGTATATGGTGAAGTGTGCTGACGGAACACTTTATACAGGTTGGACAAACTGTGTGGAGAAAAGGCTGAAAGCGCATAATGAAGGAAAAGCCGGAGCGAAATATACAAGGGCGAAACGTCCGGTGGAACTTGTATATTATGAGGGATATGCGACAAAAGAAGAAGCAATGAGACGGGAATATGCAATCAAGCAGCTGACAAGAAAAGAAAAACTGAAACTGATGGAGTTCTGGACAGAGACTTCTGCGGACTAATAAAAAATACCCTGCCTCAGACTGGCAGGGTAGATATAAAGCAATACATTACAATAAAGTGGCAGGCACTTCCAAGCATAATAAATACATGAAAGATTTCATGAGAGCCGAAATTTTTGTGACGTGCATTAAATAAAGGAAGTTTCAAACTATAGATCACACCACCGATCGTATAGATGATACCACCGGCAAGAAGCCATCCAAATCCGGCTCGCGGAAGGGAATGAAAGATAGGAACGAAAGCAAGTACACAAAGCCATCCCATTCCAATATAGAGTACGGAAGAAAGCCATTTGGGACATGTGATCCATAATCCTTTGAGAAGAATACCGAGGATTGCGATACTCCATACAAGTGCACAGAGGATATAGCCGGTTCTGTTATGAAGTGCGATGAGACAGATTGGAGTATAACTTCCTGCAATCATAACAAAGATCATCATGTGATCCATTTTTCTGAGCCGACGGTTTACTTTCTCTGTAGAATCTACAGAATGGTAAACCGTACTTGCTGTATAGAGAAGGATCATAGTGAGAATAAAAATAGCAAGTGCTGTAATATGCAGAGGTGCATTTTCACCATGAGCAGCTTTTAAGAGTAAAGGTGCTGCACCGGCTGCTGCAAGAAGTAATGCAATGCCGTGTGTGATAGCACTCCAGGGATCTTTTAATTTAAGTTTCATAATAACGCCTCCTGATGATAGAAATATCGAAAAATATTTAAAAGCACATCATGTAGTAATCAATACTACGTATCGAATATATTGAAACTATAACGCACTTGTACATAAAAGTAAAGGGGTATCAGTAAAGTTTATAAAAATATAATATTTTAGACACCAGATGAGTAAAACAGTACTGTTTATTGAAGTACTGTTTTTTTAATGGTATAATTGCATGCAATGGCATAAAAATAATTATGCACAAGCGGTTATCGGAAGGAGATAAACATGAACAAAAAGAAGCTGTTGCAGACTTTATTTCAGATGAATATTTTGATAACTGGTATGAAGAGACGTTAACAAAACTGCAGGCTTATGAAGATGGACAGTAATCTATTTGAGACAATACAGTCTCTGATTACAGAAAGGGAGGATTTCTCTGAATGAGGCAGCACAGGAAACAGGGAAAATCCATTTTTCAATTTATATTTGCGGCAATGCTGATCGTTCTCGGGATAGAAGTGGCACTTTTGATCGGAACACTGTATTTTGGAAATGTAGGAATGCAGATGAATCGTAATGCCATAGAGATTTTGAAGAAACAGGTGGAAAACCGTCAGAATTATCTGCAGAATACGCTGGAAGAAACCCAGAATCTTTCATCCCTGGCAGGAACGATCAATATTGCTGTCGAGAATCAGACTGCAGTGGAGAATATCAGTGTAGAGGAATTGGTAAATAATGAAGATCGAAGTACAGAACTTCTGGAAACAGTCAGTGACAGCCTGATCAATGTGATGAGGCACAGATCTGTAAATGGAATTTTTGTGATTCTGAACACGGATGATATGGATGAATGTGAGATTGATTCGTTTATGCCCTGTGTTTACATCAGAGATCAGGATCCGACAACGACTGCATCGGAAAGAAATTATGATCTACTGCTGGAACGTTCTCCTGTAAAGCTGGTAAAATCGCTGAGAATTTCTACGGACAGAGGATGGATGCCGGCGATCAAATATAAGGGTTATGGCAAAAATGGAATTGTTTATCCTGTTTTCCAGACTGCATATAAAGACAGTGAAAAGCTGAATGTATCTGATTATGGACACTGGACACCGGTATCATATACACTTGAGGGAGATGATCGTCCTGTTATTGCATATTCGATACCGTTGATTCTGTCTGATGGAACGGTTTATGGTGTTGTCGGTGTAGAAATGATGACAAGCTATATTCAGGAACTGATTCCATATGAAGAACTGCAAAACAGTGGGACTGGAACTTATCTGCTGGCTGAAACCGCAGACACACTCAGTGATTCTGAGATTTCTGTAAATGTAATAAATCCTTCTTCCAGAAGCAATAGATGGTTAAGTATTCCGGATGAAGAGATTAAAATGACACGTACGGAAAAAAATATCTATGAGGCAGAGATATGGAAGGATAATTATATTGCTTCTGTCTATCCACTGACTCTTTATAATAAGAATGCCCCGTTTTCGGATGAGCAGTGGCTTCTTGTCGGAATTGTACAGGATAAAAATCTGTATGCATTTACAAATCATGTTATGCTTCTTGTGAAACTGACGATCTTTGCGACATTACTGTTTGGTCTGCTCAGCAGCTTTATAGTAAGTCGCCGCCTGGCAAAACCGGTAGCGAGCTTATCGGATGAAGTAGAAGCGGCACAATAAAATCAGGGAAGCATTCCAAATCTGTCAGAAACAGGGATTCGTGAACTGGATAAGTTTTCTACTGCGATCACTGGACTGAGCAGAGAAGTGCTGAACACATCTACCAAATTTCTGTGGATCATGGAAATGGCAAGTGTAGAGATTGGAGGATATGAACTCCGGTTTGATACAGGAAGTGTTTTTTATACGGAGAACTTTTTCTCTATACTGGGAATTCCGTTAAGCGCGGAGCTCCCCATGAATATAGAAAAATTCAGAGAGATTTTAAAAGAGTATACAGAAAAGAATCTTTATAAAACAAAATCAGGTAGCACAAAACTGTACTGTATCCGAATTCCGGAAAAAGGTGTTCGTTATGTGCGAATGGAAGTCAAAAATGAGAACTGGGTACAGATCGGTCTCGTGGAAGATGTAACTGTTTCTATGAGAGAACGCCTTCGTATTGAACATGAACGAGATTATGATACGTTGACAGGCCTCTATAACAGACGTGCATTCAAACGTGAAAGCGAATCCATCTTTGGCAGAAGAAAAAAAATCAGACATGCTGCATTTATTATGTTGGATCTGGATAACCTGAAATACATCAATGACACATTTGGACATGACTGGGGAGATGAGTATATCCGCCAGGCGGGCATGTGTCTGGAAGAAGGCACTCCGAAAGGAACCTTGTGTGCACATATTTCAGGAGATGAATTTAATATTTTGTTTTATGGTTATGAGAGTCAGAATGCGATTCGTGAGGAAATCAGTAAACTGCAAAGAGAAATTTCTTCCAGGATCATCCGTCTTCCGGACGGACAGGAATTCCACTTAAGTATCTCCGGAGGAATTGCATGGTATCCGGAGGACAGTAACAGCCTCGGTGTTATGAGAAAACATGCAGATTTTGCCATGTATCAGGTAAAACAGACAGATAAGGGAAGAATTGCAGAATTTGACCAGAAGGCATATGAAGAGAAATACCGTGACAGTCAGATTCGTAAAGAATTTCATCGTTTTGTTAAAGAAGAGCTGGTTACTTACTATTTCCAGCCGATCATATCGGCAAAAACAGGTAAGATTGAAGCATATGAGGCATTGATGCGTGCCAATCTTCCAATATTAAAACGACCGGATGTGGTTATGAAGATCGCACGTGAAGAGGGTGCATTGCGTGAAATTGAACGAATGACCATGTTCCGGGCGACAGAAGCCTTTGCTGATCTCAGGGAAAAGAAACGAATCAAAGGCGATGCGCTTCTGTTTATCAATTCTATTGCGAGTCAGCATATGGCAGCAAAAGATGAGATAGAATTTAATAATCGTTATGCAGAGTTGCAGAAACAGATTGTTATTGAGATCACAGAAGAAGAATCTATTGATTATCATGCACTGGAAACAAAGAAAAATGCACTAGGATTTGAGGGTGCTTTTGCACTGGATGACTACGGAAGTGGATACAGTAACGAGAAGAGTCTTCTTGATCTGGCACCGAAGTATATCAAAGTAGATCTTTCGATCATCCGTGATATTGATACGGATCCGGATAAACAGCAGATTGTGGAAAATATTGTCGCATATGCACATAAACGTGATATGAAGATCGTTGCAGAGGGACTTGAAACACCGGAGGAGATCCAGAAAGTACTGGAACTGGAAGTTGATCTTCTGCAGGGATTTTATCTGGCACGTCCGGAACCAGTTCCTGGAAATATCAATGAAGATGCACTGAAAATAATTGCGGCGTTTTATAAGTAAAGTACATAATTCTCCTTTTTTTCCATATAATATCCATACATCACCTGGGGCAGATTCAGGAGAAGATATAAAATACGGAAAAACAACAGGAGGAACATAAAGCACATGAAAGCTACAGGAATCGTCCGGCGCATTGATGATCTTGGAAGAGTTGTTATTCCAAAGGAGATTCGGCGTACACTACGGATTAAAGAAGGAACTCCGCTTGAAATTTTTACAGATAAAGAGGGGGAAGTGATCTTAAAGAAATACTCCCCGATTGGAGAGTTGAGTGTTTTTGCAAAAGAATATGCAGAATCGCTGGCACAGACAACAGGTATGATCGCATGTATTACGGATCATGATCAGGTGGTTGCCGCATCCGGACAGGGCAGCAGGGAACTGATGGGAAAGGCAATCAGTAAAGAACTGGATCGAGTGATCACGGAGAGAGAAATGAAATGTTATCATACAGGAGAAAGAAAAATACTGCCGCTTGTGGAAAATCAGAAAGAATCCTCATCAGAGCTGATCGTACAGCCAATCATTTGTTCCGGTGATGCGATTGGTTCTGTGGCGCTGGTTGGAAAAAGTGCAGGAGAAAGATTTGGAAATTCAGAGCAAATGCTGGTAAAAACAGCAGCAGGATTTCTTGGACGTCAAATGGAACAATAAAAGGGGGCTGTGAGCCCCCTTTAGCATTTTTCGGCAATATCGTAGAGCAGACGTTCTGTATCTTCCCATCCCAGACAAGGATCGGTGATAGAACAGCCAGGAGTCATATGGTCGCTGATATCCTGACGGCCTTCCAGCAGATAACTTTCAATCATGACACCCTTGACGAGTTTTCTTACATCAGGATTGTAGTTGCGGCTGTGAAGCACTTCACTTACAATACGAATCTGTTCTTTGTATTGTTTGCCGGAGTTAGAATGGTTGACATCCACGATAACGGCCGGATTTTGCAGATCTTTTTTGCTGTATAAGTCATAAAGACGCATGAGATCTTCGTAATGATAATTAGGGATTGTCTGGCCATATTTATCAACGCCGCCGCGGAGAATCGTGTGTGCCAGAGGATTACCACTTGTTTCCACATCACATCCACGGTAAATGAAATGATGTGGATGCTGGGCAGCGATTACGGAGTTCAGCATAACAGACAGGTCACCGCTGGTAGGATTCTTCATACCAACCGGGATATCCATACCGCTGGCAGTCAGACGATGCTGCTGGTTTTCTACGGAACGTGCACCGATTGCTTCATAAGAAAGAACATCATCCAGGTAGCTGCGGTTTTCCGGATAGAGCATTTCATCTGCAGAAGAAAGACCGGTTTCCTGAAGTACGCGGATATGCATTTTGCGGATTGCAATGATTCCGGCAAGGAGATCCGGTGCTTTATCCGGCTCCGGCTGATGGAGCATTCCTTTGTAGCCATCACCGGTAGTACGAGGTTTGTTTGTATATACTCGTGGGATGATCATTAATTTATCGGAAACTTTGTCAGAAACTTTTTTCAGGCGATTTACATATTCACATACGGTATCTTCGTTATCTGCAGAACATGGTCCGACCAGAACGACGAATTTATCGGATTCACCTGTGAAAATACGGCGGATTTCTTCATCACGCTGTTGTTTGATTGATTTCTGTTCGTTGCTGAGCGGGTACTCATTTTTCAGAACCTCCGGAATTGGAAGTTCATGATTAATCTTGATAGACATTGTATATTTCCTCCATGGTTCCTTTGTGCAGGAACATTTTTTTCAACTGAATAACAGTATAGCACGTCATCTGAAAAAAATAAAGGAAATTAACGCGTTAAACTGCCATAGTGCAACACTTGATCAGTCGAGAGCCTTTTCACTCATTTCTTCGAGCAGGTTTTTCTTGAGATCATATAATTTCTGAGAAAGGTCTACGTATACTTTCTGCGGATTTACAAGACGGCGGGATTCATCCCACAGGGTATTCTGCTCTTTCTGGCAGTATTCACGCAGATCCATAACTTCGGGAGAAGTATAGACACGTTTACCTTCGCGGATGACCGGAACCAGAAGTTCACGGAGTTCATAGGTGCCGCCCAGAACCTTGGTCTTTTTCCAGGTATCTGCAGGGTCAAAAATAATCATGGTTTCTTCCGGATCAAAGACTTCATCAGCCAGGCAGATCAGGTCAGCCTTAATCTTACCGGTAGACTTGCTGTAAATACGGTAAACTGTTTTATTGCCCGGATTTGTGACTTTTTCGGTGTTTTCGGACAGTTTGATCTTTGGTGTAAAGTTTGTACTGTCTGCATCTTTGACTGCAGCAAGTTTGTATACACCACCGAATGCCGGATTATCTTTACTCGTGATGAGGTTGGTTCCAACACCCCAGGAATTGATCTTGGCATCCTGCGTCTTAAGACTGTCGATCAGATATTCGTCCAGATCACTGGATGCGGAAATGGTAGCATCATCGAATCCGGCAGCAGCCAGCATCTTGTAGGCTTCTTTGGAAAGATATGCAAGGTCACCGCTGTCAATACGGATACCATAGTGTGTAAGTTTGATACCTTCTTCTCTCATTTCTTCGAAGACACGGATCGCATTCGGAACACCGGATTTCAGGACATCATAAGTATCTACCAGCAGTGTGCAGGAATTTGGATACATTTTGGCGTATGTTTTGAAAGCTGTGTATTCATCTGGGAAGCTCATGATCCAGCTGTGGGCATGTGTTCCCAGAACCGGTACGTTAAACATCTGTCCGGTCAGTACGTTGGAAGTTCCGGCGCATCCACCGATGACAGCTGCACGTGCACCATAGATACCGGCATCCGGACCCTGTGCACGACGCAGGCCGAATTCCATGATTCCGTCCCCACGGGCTGCATAGCAGACTCTGGCTGCTTTGGTAGCAATCAGACTCTGATGATTGATAATATTCAGGATTGCGGTTTCTACAAGCTGTGCTTCCATGATCGGAGCGATTACTTTGACGAGTGGTTCTCGGGGAAATACTACAGTTCCCTCCGGAATAGCATAAATATCTCCGGTAAATTTGAAAGATCTTAAATATTCCAGAAAATCGTCTTCAAAGATATGAAGGCTTCTGAGATATTCGATATCATCGTCTGTAAAATGAAGATTTTCAATATATTCGATCATCTGTTCCAGACCTGCTGTGATCGCAAAGCTGCCACCGCATGGATTGACACGATAAAACATATCAAAAATTACAGTCTGATTGGTTGGATTCTTGAAATAGCCCTGCATCATGGTCAATTCATATAAATCGGTGAGCAGGGTCAGATTAGTTGCTCTCATCTGATTTCTCCTTTTTTATTTGCTAAGGTGAACTTATTATGCTTATTACTGTAAATAGTAGTTTTCATTATACCATTATTCCCGTAGAACGGCATTAAAATTTTACATAATATAAGAAGAAAAAAAAATTGGAGAAATTTAAAAAAAATTAAAAAAAGGGGTTGCTTTTTTTGAATGCCTGTAATATAATAACATTCGTCGCGAGCGATGAGCGAGCGATGAGCGAGCGAAAACAAATAAAGGGCTATCGCCAAACGGTAAGGCAACGGACTCTGACTCCGTCAGTTCAAGGTTCGAATCCTTGTAGCCCTGCTAAGTTGAGCACCTCGGAAGAGGTGCTTTTTTACTATATCAAATTAAAAAGAATATTGGCAGGAGGAGGGGGAACTCGTGGCAATAAAAATCAGGGTTGATGCAAAAAAAATGGAAGACCTGTTGAGGAATTTTTATCTGATTACAGGAATCAGAATCGTAGTATTCGATGACAATTTTGAAAAAATTGCAGAATATCCGGGGAATCATTGCGGATATTGCAAAATCGTACGAAAAGATCCGAATGCGAGGGCACTGTGTAAGATTTCGGATATAAAGGGATGTGGAGAATGCAAAAAGCTTAAAAAGCTTCATATATATGAATGTCATGCCGGGTTAATGGAAGCAGTAGCACCTCTAAAAGTAGGTGATATAATCATCGGATATCTTATGCTTGGGCAGTTGCTTCTGGAGGATGGGCAGAACAGGCGACAGAAGTGGAACAGAATGTACGACAGAGTGAAAAATTATGAGATTGATTTTGAAGCTCTGGAAAACAGTTTCTGGAAGAAAAATAACCTGACACAGGAAAAATTACATGCAGTTGCCAAACTGATGGAAAGCTGTGCCAGTCATTTATATGTGACGGAAACGATATCAGTGGAAGAGGAAGATCTTTCTCGACGAATTGAAGCCTATATTATGAAGAAAATTCATAAAGGTGCAGAAATTACAATTGAAGATATATGCGATGAATTTGAAATACGCCGAACAAAACTGTATGAAATTTCAAATCACAGTTTTGGAATGGGAATTTCCGAACACATTCGTCGAATGAGAGTAAAGGTTGCCTGTGATCTTCTGCGAAATACTGAAGACAGGGTATCGGATATTGCAACGGAGGTAGGAATTCCTGACTATAACTATTTTACAAAGGTCTTCAAAAAAGCGATGGGTGTTACACCAAGAGAATATAGAAAGTCAATGAGAAAACAAACATAAAAAAGAACTAAAACGGTTCTTTTTTTTGTGCAAAATAGAAAAAAAGACAAGATATACGCGAACAAAATTACTATTATATGGTTAAAATGCACTATAAATAATAAAAAAACAGTAATATAATGTGATACATGAACAAAACACAGAGACGTGTGAAAATAATACAAGGAGGGAAGGTAAATGAAACGATCAGAATTAAATTCCATAATCGAGGATACTATCAAATTTATGGAAGATAGGGGATTGCCTCTTCCACCATTCGCATATTGGGGTGTTCCGGAATGGAAAGCGGCTGGCAAAGAGAACGAAGAGATTGTAGAAAATATGCTCGGATGGGATATCACAGATTTCGGAAGTGGCGATTTTGAGAAGATTGGTCTTACAATCTTTACATTCAGAAACGGAAACTTCTATAAGAAAGATAAATATCCGAAGCCATACGCAGAAAAACTTCTTCTTGTAGGTGATGGACAGATTCTTCCATATCATTATCACTGGAGTAAAATGGAAGACATCATCAACAGAGGCGGAGGTAATCTTGCAATTACCTTGTACAACTGTACCGAAGAAGATTTCAAAGATGTAGAAGGTGGAAGAGCTGGAAAACCAGGTACTTTTGCAGATACGCCGGTTACTGTAAGTGTAGACGGATGTAATGTAACGGTTCCGGCAGGCGGACAGATTATCCTGAAACCAGGACAGAGCGTAACACTGAAACCGGGTCAGTACCATACATGGCAGGGGGTTCCGGGAACAGGAAAGGTTATGCTGTTTGAAGTATCAACCTGTAACGATGACACGATTGACAATCGTTTCCATACCGCAGGTGGAAGAATTCCGGAAATTGAAGAAGATGAAGAAGCAAAATATCTGATTTTTGCTGATTACAAAGACTATGTAAATTTCTAAAAAGAAGGAATGTGTATTTTATCCGGCAGGGGGCCGGTGAAATAATAAAAAACGAAACGGAGGGTTTTTACAATGAAAAAGAGACTCGCGCTCATTATGGCAACAGCAATGATCGCTTCTGCACTGTCCGGAACAGTTGCATTTGCGAGCGAAGCAGACGACACAGCAGCTGCAGCAGAAGAGACAAAGGATGATGCAGCCGGCGGCGATACCATGACAATGGACGAAGTTAAGGCAGCTGTTCAGAAATCTGATGTTCCTTCAGATCTCAAACTTGGATATGTTTGTATGAACCTTGCAAACCCATGGTTTGTACAGGTGGTTGAAGGTTTCGAAGCTGCATGTAAAGAAATGGGACTGGAAAAACCATTGACCGTAGACTCTCAGTATGACGTAGATAAACAGGTATCTGACGTTGAGACAATGGTAAACGATGAATATGATGCGATCATGATCTCCCCGATCGACCAGAACGCACTGACAGATGTTGTTACAAAAGCAAACGATGCTGGTATCGTTACAAGCTGTGCAGCACAGAGCGTTGACATCGTTGATTTCCGTTATATCGTAGAAGAATACAGCTATGGCCAGGCAATTGGACAGAATGCTGCAAACTGGATTAACGAAAACCTTGCTGATGAAGATGAAGTACAGGTTTGTATCATTTCCCAGGATAACGTAGAAGACGTTATCGCACGTGGTGATGGTGTTCAGGATACTCTTGAAAAAGAATGCCCGAACGTTAACGTAGTAACCCGTCAGGCTGGTGATACTCCTGAAGGTGGACTTGAAATCGTAGAGAGTGCACTTGCAGCATATCCGGATCTTAAAGTGGTAGTTGCTACAAACGACAGCGGCGGAATCGGTGGATATCAGGCACTTGTAAATGCTGGTTACACAGGATCTGACCCTGTAGCAGTATTCTCCGGTGATGCAACAGACGAAGCTCTGAACGACATGCTTCAGGATGATACTATTTACAGAGGAACTGTAGACCTTGCTCCATATGCTTGTGGATATGAATCTGCATATCAGTTAGTATACTATTGCATAAACGGAAAACCGGCAGAAACCAAGACTCAGGGATTCACACCTGTAATGGTTCCGCTTGCAGATTTACTTGATGGCACATACGCTTACGATCCTAAATAGAAGACATAATAAAGCGGCATAGCATCTACAAACAGAACACCCCGTGGCTTGCTACGGGGTGTCTTTTAATAAAGGGAATGGGGGTTTAAGATGGACGACATTATCTTGAGAGTTAAGGATATATGCAAATATTATCCTGGCGTAAAAGCCCTGGACGGCGTGAACTTCGAGGTAAAGCGTGGAGAGGTACATGCCATTTGTGGGGAAAACGGGGCTGGAAAATCTACGTTTATTAAGATTTTGACAGGCGCCAATGAACCAACCAGTGGTACGATCGAATTTAATGGAAAAGAATATGCAAAACTGACACCGAAGCAGTCTATGGAGCTTGGTATCAGTGTTATTTATCAGGAATTCAGCCTGATTCCATATCTTTCCGTAGCAGAAAATATCTTCTATGGAAGAGAAATCAAGAAGGGTATTATCAGAGACATTGCAGCCATGGAAAAACAGGCCAAAGAGCTCTGCAAGGAAATGGGTGTAGACATTGATGTACATAAGAGAGTCTGTGATCTTGGTATTGCATATCAGCAGATCGTTGAGATTTTGAAGGCGGTATCCAAAAAATCTGAGTTTATTATCATGGATGAACCAACAGCTCCTCTTACTGTAAAAGAAACGGCAGTTTTCTTTAAAATTATCCAGAAATTAAAACAGGATCATGTAACCATTATTTTTATTTCACATCGTCTTGAAGAGGTATTTGAAATATGTGACCGTGTAAGTGTATTCTGTGATGGTAAATATATCGTTTCCAAGGATGTACAGGATATTACCAAAAAACAGCTGATCACATACATGGTAGGACGAGAACTTTCGGATGATTATCCGGAACCGAAGCGGAAAATTGGAGAAACACTTCTTAAAGTGGAACATCTTAAAAATAAAAGAGTACACGATGTAAGTTTTGAACTGAAAAAAGGAGAAATTCTTGGATTTGGAGGCCTTGTAGGTGCAGGAAGAACTGAACTTGTAAGAGCAATTTACGGAGCTGACCCAATTGAATCCGGAACAATTACTTTTAATGGTAAGAAATATTCGCCAAAGAGTCCGGCAGATGGCCTCGAGGCCGGAATCGGACTGATTCCGGAGGACAGAAAGGCACAGGGCTGCGTGCTTTCTCTTACAATCAGAGAAAATATCGTGTACAGTATTCTGAAAAAAATCTCTAAAGTATCAGTGGTTCAGAAGAAACAGGAAAAAGAGATTGTTGACCAGTATATTAAGGAGCTGAATGTTAAAACACCAAGTCCGGAACAGCTGGTAAAGAATCTTTCAGGTGGTAACCAGCAGAAAGTCGTGCTTGCAAAAGCACTTGCCACAAACTGTGAAATCCTTATTTTTGATGAACCGACCAGAGGTATTGATGTTGGTGCAAAACAGGAGATTTACAATCTTATGTGTAAGCTGGTAGAGGCAGGCAAGAGCATTATAATGATCAGTTCGGAAATGCCAGAGCTGATTGGAATGTCTGACCGTATCGTTGTAATGAGTAATGGTGAGAATGCCGGCGAACTTAGCAAAGGTGAATATGATCAGACCCACCTTCTGGAAATGGCATCAAGCAAATTATGATATTGAAAGGGGATTTTTAACATGAAGAAGAATAAAAATGCGGTTCTTATATTATTGAATTATGGAATTGTTGTTGCATTGCTGCTTATGATTGCAATCTTTTCATTTACATCCAAGAACTTTTTCAGAACTTCCACAATGTTTACGATTCTGAAACAGGTTTCTATTACAGGTATTGTATGTATTGGTCAGACAATGGTTATGCTCACTGGAGGTATTGACCTGTCGGTTGGTTCTGTTGCAGGTGTATCAGCTGTAACAGCAGCTATTTTCTTAAAGAGCTATAATCTTCCGATTCCTGTTACCTGCATCCTGGTACTCATTCTGTCACTGATTTATGGACTGATCAGTGGATTCTGTGTAACAAAATTAAATATGCCTCCTCTGATTGCAACATTAGGTGTACAGACATCTCTCAGAGGTCTTGCATATATTGTTACAGGAGGTCTTCCTGTATATGGATTTACAAAAGCATTTGGTTCTTTTGCACAGGGAAGTATTGTAGGTATTCCGAATCAGGTTATTCTGACAATTATTTTGTTTATTATCTTTATCTATGCATTAGCTAAGACGACATTAGGACGTTATCTGTATGGTGTTGGCGGTAACGAAGAAGCATCTCGTCTTTCAGGTATTGGTGTAACAAAGATTAAGCTGATGGCATACGGACTCAGTGGATTCCTCGCCGGAATCGCTGGTCTGGTACTGTTATCAAGAACAAGTTCCGGACAGCCATCTGCAGGTTCCGGATATGAAATGGATGCAATCACAGCTGTAGTACTTGGTGGTGTTTCTCTGAATGGTGGAGAAGGTAAATTACATATGGTTGTTATTGGTATGCTGATCATGGGTGTACTGACAACTGGTATGATCATGTGTGGTATTAACGATTATGTACAGCAGTTTGTAAAAGGTATCGTACTGATCCTTGCAGTTGCATATTCTGAAATCTCCAAAAAGATCAGAAGCAGAATGATCGTAACGGAATAAGAAGTTAATCTTGTATAGTTTTATATGACTGAATAAAAATATCTCTGGCTGTGTGGTCAGAGATATTTTTTGTTGATTGACCTTAGTATAAAATACATGATAAAATAAAAAGTAAAGCAAAATTTTGCAGAGAACGAGTCGATAGTTATAAATGAGGAAAGAGAGTGAATGCATGGCATATAGTTTCAGTGGACGTGTCCGCTACAGTGAAATTGGAGAAAATGGATTATTGACACTGCCGGGAATCCTGAATTATTTTCAGGACTGCAGTACCTTTCAGTCAGAGGAAGTCGGACTTGGAATCGATATTTTGAAGGAATGGAAACGTATCTGGGTATTGTCGGCATGGCAGGTGGTTGTAGATCGTTATCCATATATGGGAGAACGAATCAAAACATCTACCTGGGCATATGGATTCCGTGGATTTATGGGACTGCGTAACTTTACCATGGAGACAGAGGGCGGGGAACGTCTGGCGTATGCCAATACTTTCTGGACTTATATTGATGCGGAAAACGGACTGCCAGTCCGTCTGGAAGCGAAAGATACAGATGCTTACAGAGGAAAAGACGGGAAGATGGAATCGAAGCTGGATATGGAATATGCACCGCGTAAAATTGTACTTCCGGAAGATTATGAGCAGCAGGATTCTTTTGCTGTGCAGAAACATCATCTGGATACGAACCATCATGTAAATAACTGTCAGTATGTACAGATGGCAATGGATTATCTGCCGGAGAATTTCAAGATACATCAGATGCGTGCGGAATATAAGCAGCAGGCGAGACTGAATGATGTGATCTGTCCGGCAAGAGCAGTAGATGAAAATAAAACAACAGTTCTTCTGAATGATCAGAAGGGTGAACCGTATGCAGTTGTTGAGTTTAAATAAAATTGGAGGAAAAAAATGATCGAATTAGGAAAGAAACAGACATTACTGGTTGTGAAGTCCGTAGAGTTTGGCGTATATCTTGCAGAAGATATGAATGCAGATACAAAGCATCAGGTACTTTTGCCGACCAAACAGGTTCCGGCAGGGACAAAAGCAGGAGATAAACTGGAAGTTTTTATTTATAAAGATTCTCAGGATCGTCTGATCGCGACAACAAATGAACCACTTCTTATGGTGGGGCAGGCAGGACTTCTGAAAGTAAAACAGGTAACAAGAATCGGAGCATTTCTTGACTGGGGACTGGAAAAAGATCTTTTGCTTCCATATCATGAGCAGACAACTCGTATCTTTGAGGGGCAGGAATGTCTGGTAGCTGTTTATGTGGACAAAAGCAGCCGTCTCTGTGCAACTATGAAAGTTTATCCTTACCTGTCCAAAGAAACACCTTATAAAGAAGGTGACCAGGTAAAGGGCCGTGTATATCAGATCAGCGAGAATTTTGGAGTATTTGTTGCAGTCGATAATAAATATTCTGCACTGATCCCTGCAAGAGAAGCAAAAGGTAAATATCGTCCTGGTACTGTTCTTGACCTGCGTGTGACCAGAGTCAAAGAAGATGGAAAGATGGATGTCAGTGACCGTCAGGAAGCATATCTTCAGATCAACGAAGATGCGGAAAATGTTCTGGAGATCATTGAAGAATTTGCAGGAGTACTTCCTTTTGATGACAAGGCTTCACCGGAAGTGATCCGCAGAGAATTTGGCTTAAGCAAAAATGCATTTAAACGTGCAGTCGGACATCTTCTTAAAGAAGGAAAAATTCAGATCAAAGACCGCAGGATCTATCTGGTGAAATAACAGGTAAAGGATGAGAGTATGAACTTTACACATCTTCATGTCCATACAGAATACAGTCTTCTGGATGGTTCGAATAAAATAAAAGAATATGTGGACCGTGTCAAAGAACTTGGCATGGACAGTGCAGCTATTACGGACCATGGTGTGATGTACGGCGTGATCGATTTTTACCGTGCGGCAAGAGCTGCGGGAATCAATCCGATCCTGGGCTGTGAGGTGTATGTTGCGCCGGGCTCCCGCTTTGACCGTGAAGCAGGAAGTGGAGAAGACCGTTATTACCATCTGGTTCTTCTGGCAGAGAACAACCAGGGTTACAGTAATTTGATGAAGATCGTTTCCAAGGGATTTGTGGAAGGATTTTATTATAAACCGCGTGTGGATCTGCAGCTTCTGGAGAAATATCATGAGGGAATCATTGCGTTGAGTGCGTGTCTTGCAGGTGAAGTGGCAAGATTCCTTACAAGAGGTATGTATGAAGATGCAAAAGCGGCCGCACTTCGGTACCAGGATATCTTTGGAAAAGGAAATTTTTTCCTGGAATTACAGGATCATGGCATTCCGGAACAGCAGAATGTAAACCAGCAGCTTCTTAAGATGCACCGTGAGACCGGAATTGATCTGGTTGCAACAAATGACGTACATTATACTCTTGCAGAGGATGCCCAGCCACATGATGTCCTGCTCTGCCTGCAGACCGGTAAGAAACTGGCAGATCAGGATCGTATGCGTTATGAGGGCGGTCAGTATTATGTGAAATCTCCGGAAGAGATGGAACGTCTTTTTCCATATGCGACAGAAGCATTGGAAAATACACATAAGATTGCACAGCGCTGTCATGTAGAGATTGAATTCGGTGTAACCAAGCTGCCGAAATTTGGCGTTCCGGAAGGATATACTTCCTGGGAGTACTTAAATGAGCTTTGCTTCAAAGGACTGGAAGAACGTTATCAGCCAGTGACCGAGGAATTGAAAGAGAGGCTGAATTATGAACTGACGACGATCAGGAACATGGGATACGTTGACTATTTCCTGATCGTGTGGGATTTTATCAAATATGCCCGTGATCATGATATCATGGTCGGACCGGGACGTGGATCTGCAGCGGGAAGCCTGGTTGCATATACACTGGGCATCACGCAGCTTGATCCAATTCGTTATGATCTGCTGTTCGAGCGTTTTCTCAACCCGGAACGAGTATCCATGCCGGATATTGACGTTGACTTCTGCTTTGAACGAAGACAGGAAGTTATTGATTACGTCAGAAGAAAATATGGCGATGACTGTGTCGTTCAGATCGTTACGTTTGGTACACTGGCAGCGCGAGGCGTTATCCGGGATGTCGGACGTGTGATGGATCTGCCTTATGCGCAGGTGGATACGATCGCCAAAATGATTCCACAGGAGCTGAATATCACGATTGACAAAGCTCTGCAGATGAATCCGGAATTTAAGAAGGTATATGAAGAGGATAAAGAAATCCATGAACTGATCGATACAGCGAAACGTCTGGAAGGATTGCCACGCCATACTTCCATGCATGCAGCAGGTGTTGTGATCAGTCAGAAGGATGTTTCAGAATATGTACCGCTTTCCAGAGCATCGGATGGTTCGATCGTTACCCAGTTTACAATGACAACTCTGGAAGAACTGGGACTTCTGAAAATGGACTTTTTGGGACTTCGTACACTGACAGTTATCCAGAATGCGGTACATCTGGTAGAACAGGATACCGGTGTGAAGCTGGATATGCAGCATATCGATTATAATGATAAAAAAGTCCTGGATTCTCTTGGAACAGGCCATTCAGATGGTGTGTTCCAGCTGGAAAGTGCAGGAATGAAGAACTTCATGAAGGAACTGAAACCACAGAGTCTGGAGGATGTGATCGCGGGAATTTCCCTGTATCGTCCGGGGCCGATGGATTTTATTCCGCAGTATATCCGGGGAAAAAATCGCCCGGATACGATCAAATATGACTGCCCGCAGCTGGAGCCGATCCTGAAACCGACATATGGATGTATCGTATATCAGGAGCAGGTTATGCAGATTGTGCGTAATCTGGCAGGTTATACACTTGGACGGAGCGACCTGGTACGTCGTGCAATGTCCAAGAAAAAAGCAGCAGTCATGGAGAAAGAGCGTCAGAACTTTGTTTATGGAAATGAAGCGGAAGGCGTACCAGGCTGTATTGCCAATGGAATTCCGGAGCAGACGGCAAATAAGATTTATGACGATATGATTGACTTTGCAAAATACGCATTTAATAAGTCTCATGCGGCAGCGTATGCTGTAGTTTCTTATCAGACGGCATTTCTGAAATATTATTATCCGGTTGAATTCATGGCTGCTCTTATGACATCTGTGATTGAAATGCCGATCAAAGTAGCTGAGTATATTCAGGTATGCAGGAAGATGAATATTAAGATCCTGCCGCCGGATGTAAACCGTGGAGCATATGGATTCTCAGTTGATAATGGCGCAATCCGTTATGGCCTTTCTGCAATCAAGAGCGTTGGACGCCCGGTGATCAATGCCCTGGTGGAAGAGAGGGAGGCAAACGGAGAATATCGATCACTGAAGGATTTTATCGAGAGACTGACCGGTACGGTAAATAAACGTGCGATTGAGAACTTTATCAAAGCTGGAGCACTGGACTGTCTGGAGGGAAACCGCCGGCAGAAAATGGTTGTTTACAGTCAGATCGTGGACAGCATCGCGCAGGAGAAGAAGAATTCTTTTGCAGGACAGATGAGTCTGTTTGATCTGGTTGGTGAAGAAGATAAAAAAGATTATGAGATCCGGATGCCGGATGTGGAAGAATATGATAAGGATATGATCCTTGGTTTTGAAAAAGATGTTCTTGGAATCTATCTGAGTGGACATCCTCTGGAGAAATACCGGAATATTATGGAAAAGATGATCTCAGCGAGAACGATTGATTTCCAGCCGGACGATGAAACTGGTATTCCGAAGGTTTATGACGGTCAGAAAGTGATCATTGGTGGTATGATCACAGAGAAGACGATCAAGTATACAAGAAACAATAAGGTGATGGCGTTCCTGACGGTAGAAGACCTGATGGGAACTGTGGAGATCGTTGTATTCCCGAGAGATTATGAGAAATGGCAGACGTTGATCAATGAAGATGCGCGAGTCTTTATCCAGGGACGTGTCAATGCAGAAGATGATAAGCCGAGTAAGCTAATTCTGGAAAAAGTACGTGCTTTTGATGATATACCACGAGAAATCTGGATTCAGTTTAAAGACCGTGAGGATTATGCACAGAAAGAGCAGGAACTTCTGAACTATCTGAGAGGTTCAGTGGGAACTTCTGCGGTAGTAATCTACCTCAAAGATGTGAAGGCGATAAAACGTCTTCCGGCAGGATACCATGTGCAGATCAGCGATTTTCTGTTAGAAGAATTAAAGAAAAAATATGGTGATTCCAACGTTAAAGTTGTGGAAAGAGTATTGAAAAACTTCTAAAAATGCTTTACACTATACAACGAATATGTGTAGAACAGATAACAAGGTTTCCTATTATTATGCAAGCGATGAAAGGAAGCCTGGAGATGGAGGAATGAATCATGGCAGAGAAACAGATAAAAACCATCGGTGTACTTACAAGTGGCGGTGACGCGCCGGGAATGAACGCTGCGATCCGTGCTGTTGTAAGACGAGGACTGAGCAGCGGACTGAATGTAAAAGGTATTTATAAAGGATACAATGGTCTTCTTAATGAAGAAATCGTTGATATGACTGCCAGAGACGTATCAGATACGATCGAACGCGGTGGTACAATTCTTTATACAGCAAGATGTGCAGAATTCCGTACACCGGAAGGACAGCAGCGTGGTGCAGAAATCTGTAAGAAACATGGAATCGACGGACTGGTAGTTATCGGTGGAGACGGTTCTTTTGCAGGTGCACAGAAGCTGGCAAATCTTGGAATCAATACAATCGGTGTTCCGGGAACAATTGACCTGGACATTGCCTGCACAGAGTATACAATCGGATTTGACACAGCAGTAAATACAGCAATGGAGGCAATTGATAAAGTTCGTGATACTTCCACATCTCACGAAAGATGTAGTATTATCGAGGTTATGGGACGTAATGCAGGATACCTTGCTATGTGGTGTGGTATCGCTAACGGAGCAGAGGATGTCCTGATTCCTGAGAAATATGATTATGATGAGCAGAAGCTGATCAACAACATCATCGCAAGCCGTAAAGCAGGAAAGAAACACCATATCATCGTAAATGCAGAGGGTATTGGTCATTCTGAGGCTATGGCAAGACGTATTGAAGCAGCTACAGGTATTGAGACACGTGCAACGATCCTCGGACATATGCAGCGTGGTGGAAACCCGACATGTAAGGACCGTGTATATGCATCTATGATGGGTGCACTTGCCGTAGACCTTCTTGTACAGGGTAAATCCTGTCGAGTTGTTGGATACCGTCATGGAGAATTCATGGACTTCGATATTAACGAAGCACTTGCTATGCAGAAAGATGTATCCCCATATATGTGGGAAGTATGTAACTCTCTTTCTCATAACTACAAAAAATAAAAATACGACGTTTTTACAGCGGAGGCCACCGTCAGGCGGCCTCCGTTCTGGATTAAAGGAGTAACTGAATGATTTCCAGTGCACAGAATACACAGGTTAAGAATATAATAAAGCTGAATCAGAAGGCAAAGGCGAGAAGAGAACAGGGACTTTTCATTGCAGAAGGAAGAAAAATGTTCCTGGAGGCACCGGATGACTGGATTGAGAAAATCTATGTGGCAGAATCAATGCTAGAAGATGAAGAAGTAATGAAAAAGGTACGGAGATTTTCCTGGGATGCAGTTGAGAACGGTGTGTTCAGGCAGATGTGTGATACACAGACGCCACAGGGAATCCTTACCGTACTCCGACAGCCTTCTTACGAACTGGAAGATCTTCTGAAAGAGGAAAAACCACTTCTTATGGTTTTGGAGGATCTGCAAGATCCCGGAAATGCAGGGACGATCATCCGGACCGGAGAAGGTGCCGGAGTGAGTGGGGTTTTCCTGACAAAAACCTGTGTGGATATTACAAACCCAAAGGTAATTCGCGCAACGATGGGATCTGTTTACAGAATTCCTTTTTTCTATGTGGAAGATGTGGTATCATTAAAACAGAAACTTCAGGGAAGAGGAATCCGCTTTTTTGCCGCACATTTACAGGGTAAAAACTCATATGACAGGGAATCCTATGAGGACGGAACTGCGTTTTTGATCGGAAACGAAGGAAAGGGCCTTACAGACCAGGCAGCGGATGCAGCAGACTGTCTGATCCGGATCCCGATGTGCGGGCAGGTGGAATCCCTTAATGCAGCTATGGCGGCCGGAATACTCATGTATGAGGCGGCAAGGCAGAGGAGGGGATAAGATGGAACCTTTAATGTGGCTGATCGTGTTGGCGGTCTTTCTTGTGATCGAGGCAATCACGGTAGGACTGACTACGATCTGGTTTGCAGGAGGCGCACTGGTCGCAGCGATTGCGTCAGGCGCAGGTGCAGGTATACTGGTGCAGTGGATCCTGTTTTTAGTCATTTCACTGGTCCTGCTGATTTTTACAAGACCACTGGCAGTTCGATATATGAATAAGGGTGTGCCAAAGACCAATGTAAACAGCCTGATCGGAGAAAAAGCTGTTGTGATTCAGAAGATCAATAATCTGGAGCAGACAGGGCAGGTCCGTATCAATGATATTGAATGGATGGCGAGAACATCTTCTGATGAAGTAACGATTCCGGAACAGACAGTTGTAACAATTGAAGCTGTTCAGGGAGTAAAACTGATTGTGAAAGAAGAAAAGGAGGGTAAGTAACATGGCAGGAATTATTTTTTTTATAGTACTCATCGTACTTGTACTCTGGATCCTGGCATCCTGTATCCGTATTGTGCCACAGGCATATGCAATCGTTGTAGAACGTCTTGGGGCATACAAAGAAACATGGAACACAGGTATTCATTTCAAAACACCATTTATTGACCGTGTGGCAAGAAGAGTCAATCTGAAAGAGCAGGTTGTGGATTTTCCACCACAGCCGGTTATTACCAAAGATAACGTAACAATGCAGATCGATACTGTTGTGTTTTTCCAGATTACAGATCCAAAGCTTTTTGCATATGGTGTGGAAAATCCGATCATGGCAATTGAAAATCTGTCAGCGACAACCCTTAGAAACATCATCGGTGACATGGAACTGGATGAAACGCTGACTTCCCGTGAAGTTATCAATACTAAGATGCGTGCATCCCTGGATGTGGCAACAGATCCGTGGGGAATCAAAGTAAATCGTGTGGAACTGAAAAATATTATTCCGCCGGCAGCAATCCAGGAAGCTATGGAGAAACAGATGAAGGCTGAGCGTGAAAGACGTGAAGCAATCCTCCGCGCAGAAGGTGAGAAAAAATCTACGATCCTTGTTGCAGAAGGTAAAAAAGAATCTGCAATCCTCGATGCGGAAGCTGAGAAACAGGCTGCGATTCTGAAAGCAGAAGCGCAGAAAGAACGTATGATCAAAGAGGCTGAAGGACAGGCGGAGGCAGTTCTGAAAGTTCAGAAAGCTAATGCAGAAGGTATCCGTATGATCCGTGAAGCCGGGGCAGATCAGGCAGTACTTACACTGAAGAGCCTGGAAGCATTTGGAAAGGCAGCAGATGGTAAGGCTACCAAGATCATTATCCCGTCTGAGATCCAGGGACTGGCAGGACTTGCATCATCTCTGAAAGAAATCGTTGTTGAGGATAAGAAAACAGAAGAATAATTTTTTATAAAGAAACACGAAAAAAGAGGAGTAACTGTTATGAACTTAAAAGGACGCAATTTTCTTACACTGAAAGACTTTACACCAGAAGAGATTACCTACATGATCGATCTCGCTGCTGAATTAAAAGCAAAGAAAAAAGCAGGAGAGCTTCATGAATATTATAAAGGCAAAAACATTGCCCTGATCTTTGAGAAAACAAGCACCAGAACACGTTGTGCATTTGAAGTAGCTGCTCATGATCTTGGAATGGGCAGTACATATCTGGATCCGACCGGTTCTCAGATTGGCAAGAAAGAAAGTATTGCCGATACCGCAAGAGTTCTCGGAAGAATGTATGAAGGAATCGAATACAGAGGATTTGGACAGGATATTGTTGAAGAACTGGCCAAATATGCAGGCGTTCCGGTATGGAACGGACTGACAAACGAATATCATCCGACACAGATGCTGGCAGACATGCTGACCATCCGTGAGCATTTTGGAGATCTCAAGGGCCGCCGTCTGGTATACATGGGAGATGCCCGTTATAACATGGGTAACTCACTGATGATCGCATGCTCCAAGTTTGGAATGCATTTTGTAGCATGCACAACAAAGAAATACTTCCCGAATCAGGAACTTGTAGATCTGTGCAGGACTTATGCAGAGGCTTCCGGTGGAAGTGTGACTCTGACAGAAGATGTACAGACAGGAACAAAAGATGCAGATGTAATCTATACAGATGTATGGGTATCTATGGGTGAGCCGGATGAAGTATGGGAAGAGCGTATCAAAGACCTGACACCATACAAAGTAACTGCTGATGTTATGAAAAATGCAGGGGAAAAAGCAATCTTCCTTCACTGTTTGCCAGCATTCCATGATCTCAAGACAAAGATTGGCAAGGAAATGGGAGAACGTTTCAACCTGACAGATATGGAAGTGACAGATGAAGTATTTGAATCTGCACAGTCTCATGTATTTGATGAAGCAGAAAACCGTATGCATACGATCAAAGCAGTTATGGTGGCAACTCTTGGAGAGCCGGAGAACAAATGATAACTACAATCTATAATGAAGAAACAATTTCAAAAGAGATAAACACAAAATGGGCGGGCAAAACCGTCCATTTTGCAAAGGAAACAGATTCCACAAATGAGTGGTGCAAGCGCATGTCAAAAGAAAATGCGGAACACGGAACACTGGCAGTTGCAGAATTTCAGTCTGCCGGTAAGGGAAGGCTGGGACGTAAATGGACGGCACCGGAGGGAAGTTCAGTGATGATGTCCATTCTTCTGAGACCGGAATTTGAACCGCAATATGCGTCTATGCTGACACTTGTAATGGGATTGAGCGTAGCGCAGGCAGTGTGCGAGCTTGGTGTGGAAGTTTCTATCAAATGGCCGAATGATGTGGTCGTTTCCCACAAGAAAATCTGCGGAATACTGACAGAAATGGGAGTGCAGGATGGAAAGATCCGAGAAGTGGTGATCGGTGTCGGACTGAATGTAAATCTGAAAGAAATTCAGGATGAACTGAAAGACAAAGCGACCTCTCTGTACCTGGAAACGGGAAAAACATACGACAGAAACCGTCTGATTGGGCTTGTTATGGAGAAATTTGAAATCAATTATGAGAAATTTGTCCAAACCTGCGATCTTTCCATGATGCTGGATGATTATAACATGCTGCTGGCAAATAAGAGCCAGCCGGTCCGCGTTCTGGATAAGATCAGCCCGTATGAAGGCGTGGCTCTGGAAATCGATAAAGATGGAGCACTTCTGGTGCGTGTGCAGAGCGGAGAGATTCGTAAAGTGTGCTCCGGAGAAGTGTCTGTAAGAGGATTGTACAGCTATATTTAAGTTGCTGCGGACAGGAACATATTTAACAAAGGAGTTTTTATATGTATCAGGAAAATGTTGTGCTCTGCGGTGCAAGCGCTTATGAGCAGAAATATTATTTTAATCAGGATTTTGATTCTCTTCCGGAATCGATCAAACAGGAACTGCATATCATGTGTGTCCTTTATACCGAAGATATCGGCGGAATCCTGACACTGGAGTTTGATGATAATGGCAGTCTGCAGTTCAAAACAGAGGCACTGGATTCCGATGCCATGTATGATGATATTGGAAGTGTTCTTAAGATCAAACAGCTGCAGACCGAAAAAAGAGAACTTCTGCAGTCTCTGGAAATGTATTATAAGGTATTTTTCCTTGGTGAGACCATCGAAGATGATGGCGAAATGATAGGTAAGGAAAGCTGATCTATGGAAACACTTATGAAAATGAAGTGGAAAATTGGTTCTGTAGAGATCGAGAATCCTTTTATTCTGGCACCAATGGCTGGAGTTACGGATCTTCCATTCCGTATTCTCTGCAAGGAGCAGGGGGCAGGTCTGTTGTGCACAGAGATGGTCAGTGCAAAGGCGATTTCTTTTCATAATAAAAATACAATCTCTCTTATGCAGATCGATCCGGTGGAGCATCCGGTTTCCATGCAGATTTTTGGAAGTGAGCCGGATCTGATGGCAGAAGTTGCAAAAAGTATCGAAGAACAGCCATTTGATATCCTGGATATCAATATGGGCTGCCCGGTCCCGAAGGTAGTCAACAACGGAGAGGGGTCCGCATTGCTTAAAAATCCGGAACTGATCCGGGAAATTGTGACAAAAGTTTCTCATGCGGTGAAGAAACCGGTAACGGCGAAGATTCGTATTGGTTTTGAGGGATATCCGGTAGATCCAGTGGAGATTGCAAAGATCATTGAGGATTCCGGTGCAGCTGCAGTTGCGGTCCACGGAAGAACAAGACAGCAGTATTATGCAGGCGAAGCGGACTGGGATACGATCCGCAGGATCAAAGAAGCGGTATCTATTCCAGTCATTGGAAACGGGGATGTGGATTCTCCAAAGAAAGCAGAAGCACTGGTGCGTGAGACAGGCTGTGATGGGATCATGATTGGTCGCGCAGTGAGAGGAAATCCATGGATCTTCCGTGAGATGAACCATTATTTTACTACGGGAGAGCTGCTTCCGCGTCCATCTTGGGAAGAAATCAGAGAGATGATTCTTCGTCATGCAAGAATGCAGATCGAACTGAAAGGTGAATTTACCGGAATCCGTGAAATGCGTAAGCATATTGCATGGTATACTTCAGGAATGAGACATAGTGCAGGGCTGCGCAGAGATTCTAATCTGGTCAGCAGCTATGAAGAATTGGAAAAGCTGCTGGATGTTACTGTTCAGAGATAAAACAAGGAAAATTACAGAAGCTGGGAATTCGCGGTTAATCGCGGAATTCCGGCTTTTTTGGTTCTTGACAAGGTATACAGATTTGGGTATAATACAGAAATTGTGAATATCCTAGAATAAGTCTGCCTGTTTTGAGGTATGATGTTTTGAGAAGTTATGTAGACAGCAATTATTCCGGGAATGTATATCCAATAAATATCCGGCTATTTTGAAAGGGTGTAAGGATTATGGAAGAAAAGAAGAATTTATTAACATATGCAGGTCTTAAAAAACTGGAAGATGAGCTGCATGATTTAAAAGTAGTAAAAAGAAAAGAAGTTGCAGGTAAGATCAAAGAAGCAAGAGAACAGGGTGACCTTTCTGAGAATGCTGAATATGATGCAGCAAAAGATGAGCAGAGAGACATCGAAGCAAGAATCGAAGAAATCGAAAAAATCCTTAAAAATGCAGAAGTCGTTGTAGAAGATGAAGTAGATCTTGATAAGATCAACGTTGGATGCAAGGTTAAAGTACATGACTATGAATTCGATGAAGATATGGAATTAAAGATCGTTGGTTCTACAGAAGCGAACAGCCTGGAAGGTAAGATCTCCAATGAATCTCCAGTAGGAAAAGCTCTGATCGGTGCACATACAGGAGATGTTGTTGATGTAGAAATGCCAATGGGAATCATGAAATACAAGGTTCTGGAGATCCAGAGAAACGTTTAAATAAGTCAAAAAACAGAAGGAGGCCAACAAAGTGGCAGAGCAGAAGAAGCAGGATACAAACCAGCTGCTGAAGGTTCGTCGTGAGAAGCTTGCAGATTTGCAGGCAAATGGCAAGGACCCGTTTCAGATCACAAAATTTGACCAGACACATCACTCACTTGAGGTAAAGAATCTCTATGAAGCGCATGAGGCAGAGATCTTAAAAGACCACAAGACTCCAGATGTAGAAGGTCTTGATGAAGCACAGGCAAGAGAAGTCCTCAAACAGGACTATGAAGAAAGAAGAAAAATCATGGATGCGAACCCGATCCACGTAGCAATCGCCGGTCGTATGATGTTCAAACGTGTCATGGGCAAAGCTTCTTTCTGTAATATTCAGGACCTGCAGGGTAATATTCAGGTCTATGTAGCAAGAGATGCAATCGGAGAAGAATCCTATGCAGATTTCAAAAAATCTGATATCGGTGATATTTTCGGTCTGGAAGGCTTTGCTTTCAGAACAAGAACAGGCGAAATCTCTATCCATGCTGAAAAAATGACTATGCTGACAAAGAGTTTACAGATCCTTCCGGAGAAATTCCACGGACTGACTGACACAGATACCCGTTATCGTCAGAGATATGTAGACCTTATCATGAATCAGGACAGCAAGAATGTATTTATCAAACGTTCCCAGATCCTCAAAGAGATCCGTAACTTCCTTGCAGGACGTGACTTCATGGAAGTCGAAACTCCAATGCTGGTTTCCAACGCCGGCGGTGCAGCTGCAAGACCGTTTGAGACACATTACAATGCACTGAACGAAGACGTTAAACTTCGTATCTCTCTGGAGCTTTATCTGAAGAGACTGATCGTTGGTGGACTTGAAAGAGTTTACGAGATTGGCCGTGTATTCCGTAACGAGGGTGTTGATACACGTCACAACCCGGAATTCACTCTGATGGAGCTTTACCAGGCATATACAGATTATGAGGGAATGATGGAACTGACAGAGTCCATGTTCCGTTATCTGGCAGAAAAAGTGTGCGGATCCACTAAGATTTCTTATAATGGTGTGGAAATCGACCTTGGTAAGCCGTTCGCCAGAATGACAATGAACGAAGCAATTAAGAAATATGCAGGAATCGACTTTGATGAAGTAGCAGATGATGAGGCAGCTAAAAAGCTTGCTGACGAGCATCATATTGAATATGAGGCACACCACAAGAAGGGGGATATCATCAACCTGTTCTTCGAGGAGTACTGTGAGAAAGAACTGATCCAGCCTACATTTATCATGGATCATCCGATCGAAATTTCTCCGCTGACCAAGAAGAAACCTTCTGATCCGAGCAAGGTAGAGCGTTTCGAGCTCTTCTGTAATACATGGGAAATGTGTAACGCATATTCCGAGCTGAATGACCCGATTGACCAGAGAGAGCGTTTCAAAGCACAGGATGCTCTTGCTGACG
>OLOQ01000827.1_pt1 | contig 32402 bp, 28 predicted proteins | sample 1673101 | NCBI WGS metagenome assembly OLOQ01 (sample SAMEA3136754, study PRJEB25190) | human gut metagenome | biome: human gut; feature: human-associated habitat; material: faeces | place: Austria | collected 2013 | reverse complement strand
TTTTTCGGATTTTGGGTATTTTCTGCGATTTTTCCGACAGAATCTACCAAAACGACCCGCCGGGCGGGAAAAAGCTATATAATGCCCTGTGGGCTGGAGGTGCTGACAATGGCCGAAGAACTTAAAATCATGCAGAAAGTCTTTGACATGATGCAGTATGGGTACGGAGCCCTTGCGCAGTATCCGAAGTCTGAAAAGTTTGCTCTCTGCACCGACATCAAGCGCTGCATGGACACCATGCTGGAGCGCACGATTGAGGCGCAGAAGAAATACTACAAAAAGACTACCTTGCAGGATCTGGATGTGGAAGTGGCAAAGCTGCGGGCCTACCTGCGGTTGAGCCATGAACTCGGCTTTCTTCCGATGAAAAAGTACGAGGTCTGGAGCGGCATGGCAGTCGAAATCGGAAAGATGCTCGGCGGTTGGCTTAAAACCATCAAGAGCCAGCCGAAGACATAGGGTATCAGCCGTGACGCGCTTTCTATTCGGGCGGCAACTGGAACAACTCTTCCTATGGCTTGGCTTCGTTCAACGGCAACAACCCGCGCTCGAATTCGAGGGACAACTTGGGCTTCCGCGCCGCTTTGCCTCATCGTCAGATACTGTAAACTCATGGGTTTACTCTCAGCACAGAGGGATAAAGGGGTCGATTTCCTTGGTCGCGTTTTGCGGCCTAAAAATACTAGCGTTTTGGCCAGTGTTCCGGCGCGTTGGGCGTACGGCACTCGTCATGATGCGACCTCAGGAGGGATTTGTTGGAAAAATACAGACACGTTTTTGAACGGTTCGCAACGTTCGATAATATGTATGACGGTTACCTGAAAGCCCGCAAGCATAAGCGGCAGCAGGATTGCGTACTCCAGTACACGAATCTTCTTGAGGATAATTTGATAGATTCGGTGAACAGGCTCCAATGGCATGAATATCATACCGGGCTGCTCTGCCGTCGGGATGTTCCCGCTCCAACCACTGTCCGCTCTGCATCCAGCCTTTTAGCTGCTCCAGCCAGTCGGCGTCCAGTTTGGACATTCCTGCTTCGTTCATCTGGAAAACCAAATCGACCGTCCGCCCGTTTACCGGATAGGGGAAGCGGGTATAGGGTGCGTTAGGGGTGTACTGCTCCGGCTTTGGACCAAAGATGCTCCAGAAGCGTTGCAGTCCATCCGCATGGACCGTTATACAGGAGATGGCTCGCTGCTTATTGTCGGCGTCCGCATCCAATCCCTGCTGAAGCGTCTGGTCGGCATCGGGCTTGATCCAGTGGTATTCCATCTGCTCCAGCGGCGCGCCGTTTTCAATTTCTTTTTGCAAGGTCAGGAACTCATAATCGCCGGGTATCAGTGCAAGACCATGGGCAACGGCATCCAATGCACTGGATTTATCTCCGAAGTGACTGCGCAGCTTGCCGGCTTGCAGCCAAATCCACGGATAGTCCGGTTCCTCCCGGACGCCCTTTTCTGCATAGTCCAGCGCTTCTTCCAAACGACTACAGTACATGAGCGCTGCCGAGTAGCGGTAGTACCACATGGCGCAGCCCGCAGCATTTTGTTCCGAATCTTTCATCCAGTCTGCCGCTTTATAGTAGTAGCGGTACTCGTCGAGATTGTTGCAGGCAAAGGCATACCACAAGGCAATTTGCAGGTCCTGCTTTGCCTGACGTTGGGTGAATTTTCCTGCCTGCACGCCCTGCTCGATGAAGTTCTCCAGCCAGTGGAGCATCCTTCCATAGTAGCCCGCCACATCGTCGGTAAAAGATTCCAGCGTTTCAATATCCTGTGCGGAGAGCAGGGAACCGGTTTGCGGGTCCACCTCCGGCTCAGCTTCCCGCTCCCACAGGCGGACAGCGCCTACATCCCGACGGAAGACATGGAACACACCTTGATTTACCTCGGAGTCGGTCAAGAAATCTTTGGCTGCATCCAGTACGGAGGGCAAATCCCAGGCAATAAAATCCAGATACCCATAGTACAATCCGGTGGCGCCGCCCAGGAAGGTAACGGCATCTGCACCGGCGTGTTCCAGAATTGCCGCTTGCAGGCTGTCCCGGAATCGCAGAATCTGTTCTGCTTGATTTTCGCCTTCAAATCCCTCCACCGGATAGCAGAGGAAACCGGCGACAATGCCATCTTTGTGGTACGCATCCATCACATCGCTGTGGGCGCTCAGGTAGTCGTTGATGAGTACCGGCAGACGGGTGGAGCCGACATAGGTGTCCAGCCGCCAATCGGCATCCGGGTCCTCCACCGGTTCCAGCTCATAGGAAAGATAACTGTTTTCCAGATACTCGCTGCCGTCCCGATAGTCGGTCAGTCCCAAATCGGCGAGCATCTGTGGCAGCTTTGCCAGAGAAACGAAAGGTCCGGCTTGAGGAGCATCGATGAAATCAAAGGTTCCAACGTGGGCGATGGAGTTGATTTCCCCCAGCACCTGGTCGGTGAGGGTAGAAAGCATCCACCAGGTGCGTTCGTTTTCCTCCTGCTGCAAGGAAAGCAGCTTTTCACAGTAAAGGCTGAGGGACAGTCGCCCATCCTCCTGCTGCTCCACCCACACCTGCACATCCTCCGGTTTTACTTCCATCCCTCCGGTGCGCAGAGAAAAATCCCCCTGGCTTTGCCGTCCCACCAGAATGTTCCAGTGTGCCAGCACCTCTTTGGGCGCGTGCTTCTGGAAATAAACCAGCGGGAACAGAGCAGAGCGGTTGCCTTCGGCGCTGAGAATCAGCTCATATTTTTTGCCGTTATAGCCGATTTCAAAAGCAGGGGAAGAGAAGGCAGGCTCCAGCGCCTGACTGAGTTTTTCCATCAGCTCTTCACCGCGCTCCCGCAATTTGTCGGCATCCATGATAGCCCGCAGTTCTGCCTCGATTTCGTCAAAAGCAGTCCATGCCTGCCGGGCCCTTTCGCGGAAGTTTGTTTCAAAGCGGGGCAGGGTCAAACGGCGGCGGCAGTCGTCGATATATCCCTGGGTGTCCTCGTCGCCGGGACGGGCATTGAGTGCCTGTTCAAAGTAATGCAGGGCAGGTCCTTCTTCGTCCAAGTAATAGTAAGCAGAAGCGATTCGATAATTCCAGTAATGGTCTTCGCCCAGTTCCTCCTCATGGAGAGCCAGAAGCTGCAGCGCTTTTTCAAAAGGCTCCCGTTCTCCTACCTCTGCGATGGTGATGTAGGCTTTTGCCAGCTCGCAGTCCAGTTCCGGGGTGCGCTCCTCGGAGGGGATAGCCTCCAGCGCATCGATCACCTTTTGAATTTCATTCTGTTCAAACCATTTCTGGCACTGTTTTAATACTTCCATATCAGCGCCTCCTTTCATTTTCTGTCCATCACATTTTGCTTTTGTCATAGCGGACGGATGATGGTTGTTTGTTATCATCGGTTACTTTTCGGAAGTGCCACCGTTGGGGTGGTTTGTTTCGATGCAGCAGAGATTTGATTTTGGACAGAAGTCCTTCCACCAGATGAAACCACAGTTGCCCAAAGATAAAGAGGACAGACAGGACAAGAAACCAGATTCCAATTTCTTTTAACACGCTGCCTCACTTCTCTCTTCCTATTTGGTGGAAAAGCTATTTTGGAAAAAGGCGGTGAATGCCTCCAACTCCTCTTTCTGATAGAGATAGACGTACAGCTTTTCATCGTCCAGCCATTCATAGGCATTGATGCCGATATAGACGTTTCGGTCGGGGTAGATGATGAAGGCGTCGGTGGGGTATTTGTTTCGGTAGGCTTTGAGGATTTCCTCCCGACGGTAATAGGTTGGGTCACCACAGCCGGAGAGGTCGGGAACGGTCGGTACTGCCACGATGGTTTTGGTATCCTCGTTCCATCCCACAATCAAATTGCCGATTTGAGTTTTGCTTCCGTGGACAAAGCCGTAATTGAATCGTTTGACGTCCTCGGTATAGCCCACAATCAGGCGATATTTCTCACCATTCTCCACCACCTGGTCAAACAGGGCGCGCACCTTTTTCTCATTGGCTGCGCTCTTTTCCATATCCGGTTGTGGTCCCTTCAATAATTTGCTGAATAATCCCATGATTCCGTCCTCCTGAAAATTGAATTTAAAACAGTACTTGAATTTTTCGCCCAAATCATCGGGGAAAATTGATTGCTGTTGTGAAGTTGATTATGTTTTTGCGGCTGCGATTGCTTTACCAATCCCTTTCCCGAATCGCTTCCTCTGTGTCGATGGGAATATCGAACCAATCCAGAATATATGTTACCGTTTCGCCAATGCAGTCGCGGGCTACGGTTTCAATTTCGCTGTCATGCTCTTCAAATTCTTCTTGCAGAGCATTGATGACACAAACGCTTTCGTCCAGCTTTTCCTGTACAGATTTGGTGTCGGTTTCTCCTTCTTCCAACAGGGCGATGACCTTTTGCAGCTCGGTCTTTACCTTGTCCACCAGAAAATCGGGATAGTATTCATCTTGGTACATCTCCTCCAATAGCCTGTAATTGGCATCAAAGGTTTTCATGACAGTCACTTCCTTTTTGTTATGCATCATAGCTTTCTGCAATATCAATAAATTGGAGATACACCCCGCAGACCTCATCCTTTTCATCGTAGCCGAAGTAGACCGGATAGGAACCATCCCCCCAACCGGAGGCGAAAATCGGCAGGTTGCAGTCGGTGTCCGGCACGGTCCAGTTGAGCCAGTCGCCGCAGTCCCCTTGATATTGGGGATGGGCTTTGGCGTTTTCCTCCAGCAGGTCGCAAAACAGGTCGTTGTAGGGGTCGATGTCCTCGTCCTCCTCCAACCGCTTGCTCCAATATGTTTGGAAGGCTGCTTGGGTCTGGATGTCTGCAACACAGCCCATACCGGCATCGACATCAAAGCCGAAATAGTCACCATCTTCCCAATCCGCATCCAGGTTTTCGCTGCCGGTCATGCCCAGCTCATAGCGGACGGGATTTCCTGCTCGGACCTCCACCTTGACACAGGCGTAGCGGTCGCCGTAGGTTTTACTGGGGACTACGCAGATTTTCACCGGGTAACTTCCGGCAGGGATGGTCTGAATAAACGGTCGGGCATCCTCCAGCTCGACCAGAGGGTCACAGGCAAAGAGCGTTCCGGTAGGAAAGTGGACAGCGCCGATGTCCAGCACATCCACTGCCATCTTGCCGATGACCTTTTCGGTAAAATAGGATTCCAGGTCAATTTTGCAGTTCAGTTTGTCCTTGAGCGCTTTGTATTTTGTCATCCATTCGGTTGTAGGCATATTCTTTTCTCCTTTTTGAATGATTTTTGAGGTTGAATCCATTAAGTCTGCTGGTGCTGCATGGATACGAATTTCAGATAATAAAAAAACCCTGCGCCGCACTGTCATAAGGACAGGCTGACGCAGGGCAAAAAAGCCGCACAGAACCAGCAGCCGATTTTAAGCAATCGGCTTTTTTCTGGAACGGTACGATTGGGTCGGATTGTACCCCTATCAGGGTGTGTTGATTATTTCTGCACATCTTCTTTCACTCTGTTTCCGCTTTCTTTTGCCCGCTGCATTGCATCCAGCAGGGCGTTGATTTGAAATTCTACCATGTCCTCTGCCAGCTCTGGAAACAGGAAGGGCATGGTGTTTGGGATTGCTTTGTAGACCATCATCATCGACAGCGACAGGTTGCCAAATAGTCGTGGGTCGATGTGGTCGGCAGAAAGACCGAAAATCTCCAGCAAATCGCGGAATAGTTTGGTCTGGTCGTTACGGAAGGTTTGGAAATTTTCTTGAGAAAGGCAGCGGTAAATCTCCTGTTCCTCTTCGATGGAAAGTACGGCGATGCCTTTTTTCTCACCATATACGCAGGTCTCCAAAAAGGTGCGGACACTCTCCTGCCAGTTGAGTGTAGAATCCTCCATCAGCCGGCGGGCATATTGCAGCAGTTTGGGCTGCTGGTAGCGCAGAGCCTCCAATACAAGCTCTTCTTTAGAAGGAAAAAAGGTGTAGAAAAAGGTCTTGGAGATGCCTACCTGTTTGCACAGGACATCAATGCTGCTGTGGATCAGTCCACGGTCCACGATGCACTGGAGCATAGTGGTCAGCAGAGCGATCCGCACCTGCTCCCGCTCCTGTTCGGAATAGGCTTTTCGCGCCATAGCTTTCCATTCCCCTTCCTGAGTATATAAAGGATAAAAATCTAAATTAGTATTTATATCATAACCGAACGGAAGGAAATATACAACTGTTTTTTGAAAAAATTTTATGAATCGAGAAAGTTTTTGCCCGGCTTATTTGACAGATGGGAGTAAAGATGATATTTTTGGGATAAATAAAGCGAATTGATAAGAAAAAGGAACGGAAATAAAGATAAGGGGAGATAAAGATGCTATTTGGAAAACGAATCCAGCTTTTCCTTGTAGATGGAACACCAAATGGACGATGGATCTGTGAATTATCCAACTGGACAGGAATGGCTTATAAATTGCCTAGAAATATGATTAAAGAAAGTGAGAAGCGAAGTGAGCTTACCTCTCCTGGGGTGTATTTTCTGTTTGGTTATGATGATATAAAAGATCGACCGTTAATTTATATTGGTGAAGCTGAGGACATTATCAAACGTCTAAAGCAGCATCTTGAGAAGAAAGATAACTGGCACGAAGCGATTGCGTTTATTAGCAAAGACTCAAATCTTAACAAAGCACACATAAAATATTTAGAGAACCGATTCTATACTCTTGCAAAAGAATGTGATCGGTACTCTGTCGACAATAGCAATATACCTACAAAATCTGCTGTCTCTGAAGCGGAGCAAGCAGAACTCGAAGAATTTATTTATAATGCTAAAATATTGATTAATGCTCTAGGTCATAAAGCGTTTGAATCGTATTCGGAGGAACAACCCAATAATCAAGGGGAGAACCCTGTATTTTCAGTTTCTGCCGGCACCGGAAAAGCGTATGGAATGCGGAGCGCTGATGGTTTTGTATTGCTAAAAGGCTCTTGTATTCATGAGACATCGACTGGTTCTTTAAATCTTGGAATCAAAAAGAAGGTCGAACAGAGTCGTGCTTCTGGTGAAATAAAAAACGGAATACTTCAAAATGATAAATTATTTTCAAGCTCTTCTGCTGCCGCAGCTTTTGCTGCAGGCTATAGCATCAGCGGTCCACAGCAATGGAAAACCGAGCAAGGGAAGACCCTAAAATCATTTGAAATAGAATCCATATAACAAAAGAGAGCGAACTGATTAAATCAAAATCAGTTCGCTCTATTTTTATGAATCATGAAAAAATGTTGCCATTTCGTTGCCACAAAGGGCCTTAACCCCTCAAAAACCCAGTCATATCAGGCTTTTCCGGACCTCTGAAATTATTTCCACTCGAGCGCCAGACCTTAATTTCTCGTGATTTTATGCACTAAAAGTACGCTTTTAGTCCACACATTCCACATATTTCACGCTATCCGTAGCGTCTTTACGAATTCTGTAGCCATTTTGTAGCCATTGGCTACAACCTAACCTCCGCTGGCTGATTCACCTCAAAGCCACTCGGAACTATCTATTTCAAATAATACATGGAGGTTTGCAACATGGAAAAATACATCTACGATAACAGCAACGGTCTTTGGTATGAACTGCACGGAGATTATTATCTGCCGTGTTTGGTCATTCCGGAAGAAGAAGTCCACACCATCGGTATCTGGGGCAGAAAGCACCAGCAGTACCTCAGAGAACATCATCCTATTCTCTACAACGATCTGCTTTTCAGCGGCAAGCTGTACGGCTATCTCGCTGACATTGATACTCAGGCTCGAAATAAGCTCGACCTGCTTGTGACGCAGCTGGCAGAGAAAGAAGGTATCAATGACCAACTGAAAGAACAGGAACAGCTGGCATGGGTCAAAGCCATGAACAATATCCGCAACCGTGCGGAGGAAATCATCAACAAAGAGCTGATGTTGGCGGAATAAACAACTTCATAACGTGATAAAATTAGGCGACCAATCACACTATTGGTCGCCTAATCTAATATACTTTCCGTTCTTTCCTCAAGCAAATGATAACTTTTTTCACAAACAACTATAAATGGTATCTACCAATAAATCTACAATGACTTCATCACATTCAGCAGATTCTGGTAGCTGTCTACATCATGATATTTCACTTTGCTTGTAGACATTTCATTGAACAGCTTTTTAGCACATGAAATTTTTGCCTGCTCAATCGGTCTGAGATTTAAGCTATCCATAGTACCCTTTGTCTCAGCAACGAAGAAAATGTGTTTTACCATACCTTCATAGAAAGCAATCGCCCAGTCAGGAGAATAGTTACCTACCGGAGTAGGAATATGAAATCCTTTCGGAAGTTTTGCGTAGACACAAACCTCTTGTGCAGCATCCAAATCTTCTACAAAACGACGTTCTATGCTCTTTTCAGCAGAACCATCTGTAAACACATAGTCCTGAATTGCCTTGGTTGCTCGGAACGCCTTATCAAAGGTCTGAGCGCTCTTTTCAGCCGTGAAAATGGTGCTGTCATACTCGCCCTCGATCTGGTCATAAGAAATATGTTCCACGATCATTGTAGCTTTCTGTTCTTTGATTAGTTTAATTACCTTTGAAATAAACTCCTCAGGATTGTTCTTAAACATATAGAGTTTATCTGCTCGTAAGCCTTTCAAAATGGCAGCTACCGTTTTACGTGTTAATACTGTGCCTTCAGAAACTTTTCCTATGAGATCATATTTAATCTGACTCGTCTGTGTATGTTTTAACGTATAGGTTCCAGAGCTTTCTCTTACAAAAGAATCACCACGACCAACCTCATATTCATCCATTTTTGCTTTCTGTCTGCCAACAGTTGTGGTATATTGCAGTTCTGCAACAAATAATTTTTCATTGATATGGTCAATGGACTTACGGATTAGCTCATCGCTGTCAAACTCGACAGTATAAGCGTATTTGTGGTTGATTTGCTTCCACAATGCCTGAAATTCAGCTTTCGCAAAGTTATCATTCAGCGGATTGTCTTTCACCTTTGTTTCGTGACCATCGGTAAACATATCCTTAAGAACACTGTCATCGTAAACAGATTGAATCAAAGTATGAATACCTTCTGCCATTGGCTGAATTTCTTCCGGTAATGGAGCAACTGTGCCCATCTTCACATCGGTGCGGTACTTGTCTGTAACCTTACGCTTCATATCGACATAACCATTGCTGATCAGATAGAACTCAATGGTATCTGCTGCATTTTTATCTATAAGTGTCGGTGTTCCATCCACTTTGACGTATTTACCATTAAAATATTCGCTGGTAGCTGTAGTAGGTCTATCATAGAGAACAGTCTTAATATCGCTCTGAAGATCAGCAACAAATTCCTTGTAGCTTTCACTGGCAATAACTGTCAGCATATTGATATCGTGAACACTGTCACCACAGCTTTCGGCGTCCATACGGTTACCATGTTGGTTTACACAAAGACGCAGACCACGCCCAACTTCCTGACGCTTCGCTGTCTGGCTGTCAGAATGTTTCAGCGTACAAATCTGAAAAACATTCGGATTATCCCAGCCTTCACGCAGGGCGGAGTGAGAGAAAATAAAGCGAGTCGGTTCTTCAAAGGAGAGCAAACGCTCCTTATTTTTCAAAATCAAATCATAGGCAGAGATATCATCCGAAAATTCACTGCCACGCTTCAGTTGACTGTCAATGCTGTGACCGGTCTTTTTATCAATACTGAAATAACCTTTGTGTACGGCAGAAACATCACTGCAAGTTGATTTCAGATATTTCTGATAAGGCGTATCAAATACCGTAATGTACTCGTTCAGCACATTCAGATATTCCTGCTCAAACATCTGTCCATATTCTCCAAGGACCTCATTACCATCCGCATCATATTGACGATACTTGGCAACTTCATCAATAAAGAATAGGGAAAGAGACTTAATTCCCATATTGAACAGTTTTTCTTCCTTTTCAAAATGAGAAAGAATAGTCTCACGAATCTGAATTCTACGCATATCTGACTCGGACACATCACCGGAAACCTCACCGGTTTGGATTGTTTCTCCATTGGTAAAGGTAACAGTTCCACGGAACGGGTCTATATCTGAGATTGTATATCCCTTGTACTGCTCCATTTCCTGAGATACATAGTAAAGGTCATCGCCAACGCCAAGCACACGGGTCTCACGGTTAATAGACTTGTTATAACCAATTTCCAGTTCGATACGAGCCATAGGCGGTTTCTTAGAAGAAAGAACAATCTGCTCAAGGAACATATAGCTGTCTGTTCCTCGGAAGTTCTTCACCTCAAATCCCTTAACCTCAATCTTCTTGACCAAACGCTTATTAAACGCATCCAGTGCGTCCAGCACATAAACGGTATTATGCTGCACGGCGTGGGTTGCGGAATAGTTCAAGGTAAACAGTGGGTTAAAATTCTTAAGTGCTTTCTGGGTAACAGCTCCACCCATTTTCTGCGGTTCATCAAGAATAATGATCGGTCTGTTTGCCTTGATAACATCAATCGGACGGCGAGAGCCAAATTCATCACGCTTAGAGTAAATAATACGAGCTTCTTTGCTTCTGCCATCTTCTTTCAGGGAAGAAGCAAACGCCTGCGTATTGATAATCATTACATTGATGCCGGAGCTGGAAGAAAAATTATCCAACTGATTCAGGTTGGAACTGTTGTAGACGAAGAAGCGAGCCTTTTTGCCGTAATGCTCCATAAAGTGATCAGCGGTAATTTCAAAAGTCTTTTTGACACCCTCACGAATGGCAATAGAAGGCACAACGACGATGAATTTGCTCCAACCATATTTTTTGTTCAGTTCGAACATAGTCTTGATATACACATAGGTCTTACCGGTTCCGGTCTCCATTTCGATATCAAGGCTGCATCTGCCTAAATCCTTTACCAGTGCTTTGGACTGCTTAATATTGTTTTGGCTTTGAAGCTTTTGAATGTTGATTAAAAGTTGCTCATCAGACAGTTCAATTATTTCGTTCTTGTAGCCGGTGTCATCGTCCATATCGTAGAGGTTAAAATGCTGTGCATCTTCCGTATCCACATTCAATCGCATCTGCTGATTTTCCTGCTTTTTACCAACATCTCGGATATAGCTGATTTTGTCATGGTATCCCTGTCCTTGGAACACCTTTACAACCGCATCGACGGCATCGGTTTGGTATTGCTGTATCTTAAAGTTAAATTTCATCTTCCGGGCGCACCTCCTGTTCCAACATAAGAAAACGGTCAAAGTCGCTCTCATACAGGCGATCCTGAATAATACGGTACTTTTCGTATTCCGTTTCCGCATGGAGTTTGGCCTGCTCTGCACTGATTTTTCCTGGGCCTGTGAGCAGTTCATTTCCATTAAACTCCAGGAAACCGTCCAGGCGCTTTGCCCAATCCTCCATACTCATAGGGATTTTCCGCTCGGCTTGCAGCTCTGCATAATCCAGATACAACGATACGATCCGTTCCAAATAATTCATTTCTTCTTTGCTCAGATAGTTTTTTGCAATCGTCACATCGGCTTTCAGAATTTTTCCATCCGGAGCGTTCTCCCAGGTAGTCAATCCCATGTGTTCCTTATTTGCGGCTGCACGCTCCACAATCAGTTCTGCCGCCGTATGGCGATGAACGGCAAAGTGCATTTTGTTCTGAACCGTCTGGAAGAACAGACGGGTAGTTTTTGCATTTTTATCATAATCAAAGGCTGTTGCATATAGATCCGTTACCTTCTGATAGAACTTCCGTTCCGACAGACGGATTTCCCGAATCTGCTGCAACTGGCGGTCAAAATATTCGTCTGTGAACATATGGCCTTTTTTCAGCCGTTCCACATCCATTGTCCAGCCCTGAATGGTATGGTCTTTCACGATTTGTCCTGCCCACTTGCGGAACTGCACCGCCCGCTGATTGTTCACTTTAAAGCCTACGGCAATGATCATTTGAAGATTGTAGTGGTCCTGGCTTCGGCTGACCTGTCGATTTCCCTCGGTTTGAACTGTCAAGTATTTCTTGACAGTTGCCTCTGGTGTCAGCTCGCCGTCTGCATAGATTCGATTGATATGCTGGGAAATTGTCTGCTTGGTTACATCATACAGCGCTGCCATCATTTTCTGGGTCAGCCAGATATTTTCGTCCTCATACCGCATTTCAAAGCTGGCATCGCTCTCCCCGGTGGAAGCCACGAAAGTCAGATATTCTGCTGCCGAGCTGCGAATCGGTAGTTCTTTTTTCTCAGCCATATCAAAGCACCTTCCTTACTGTGTCAGGACTGTAAGTTGCAAAAATCTGCTCAAAGTTGGTAGCAACACTATCGTTTGCCAGCGAGCTGTCACGCATCACGAAGTAGTAAGGCTGCTTCTGTGCGATTGCCTTGATGGTTTCGTCATTGACATCCTTGTCAAAGCAGGCAATCAGGAAGCCATCGGCAACATTAAAAACCTTCTTTCCGGCAATGGTGGTTTCTTCAATCTTGCTCGAAAGTTCAACGCCCAAATCCAGCATCACCTGGAACAGCAAATCCTCCGGGGTTCTGTCCTCCTTGATGTTATCTGCCATCAGATCCAGCAGGTTCCTGTCAAAATCGGAAGGGCTGTAGTAGACATCCTTCATGTTGGAGGTGTCGCATTTGAGAACACGGAAGCCAACATCGAGGTTCTGTGCAGTAAGTCCGGCCTCTTCCTTGATTTTTGCACCTGCACGGCGAATACGCTCTTTACCCATATCACAAATAGTTGCAAAAGTTTTATTCCCCTCACATATTTCTGAAACTTGTACAAGAATGAATTTCCTATTTCCATTATCTTCTGCATTTAATTGCATTACTGCATCACCTGTTGTTCCTGACCCCGAAAAGAAATCCATTACCAGCGAATCAGTTTTGCTACCAATTTGCAACAAATATTTTATCAGCAAGGAAGGTTTAGGTGTACTAAAGAGGTCTGTTACAGGAGCATCAGGAAATAACTTTTTTAGTTCATATTTTGCACCTCGTGTATGTCCTGTAGTTTCCAGTTCATTAAACAATGTTGAAGGTGGAAGTCCTTCCATATCTGCAAGATATGTGCGTCGAATCAAGCGAGTTTCATCTTCAGAAAAACGTAATTCCCCAGTTTTTAGCTTTTCATTTATGGTCTCTCTGGACCATCTCCAGCCATTTGCAGGATGTTTGATGATTTTTCCGCTTGGTGTTGTGATATCAAACTGCAGATTAGGTCTTAGTCCAGGATTATTAACAGGATTTCCATCAAACCACGGACCACGAGGGTCATTATCTGGATTTTTAAAATGAGCTCTCTTTGAAGGATCATTTAAGAAATTAGGCTTCCAATCAGGTCTCTTTGCATATACCAAAATGGTATTGTAATCTTCCGAAAAGGTTAATGCATTATTATTGCTATTATCGCTTGAGCGCCATGCAATTTCTGCAATATAACATTGTACACCAAAAATCAAGTCACATAACTGTTTTAAATTTGCATGTTCATTATGATCAATAGCAATAAAAATTACACCTTTTTCACTCAATAAATCCTTCGACAATCTTAATCTTGGATAAATCATATTCAGCCAATCTGTATGGAGACGACCATTACTTTCCGTGTTCAGCACAAGTCGGTTTCCCTCATCATCAAACTGTCCACTATTTGTAAGATATTCCTCCATACTTTGAGCAAAGTTATCCTCATACACGAAATCATTTCCTGTATTGTAGGGTGGATCAATAAAAATCATATCGACTTTACCAAGATAGGTTTCCTGCAAGAGCTTCAGCACTTCGAGGTTGTCGCCCTCGATATAGAGGTTTTCTGTGGTATCAAAGTCCACACTTTCCTCCCGGCAAGGGCGGAGGGTTTTGTTGATTGGTGCATTGGCAAGAAGAACGGACTTCTTCTTGTCCGGCCAAGTGAACTGGTAGCGTTCCTCATTGCCATCCACCACCGTGCAGGAGATTTCCTGCATCAGCACATCCTTATCAATGGCACGAACCACTTCGCCGTTTTCGTCAATCGTTTCCGTTACGGCATTGGGGAATAGCTCCGCCAGTTTTTTGAAATTTTCATCCGCCTTGTTGGGCGTGTGCATTTTCAGTTTATCCATTTAGATTTCCTCCAGTTCCTTTTTTAGCCGGTTCATTTTCTGCACCAGTTCAAATTTTTTCTTAGGCTGCTTTTCGTTCTTAGCCTGTTTGGTCAAGCGGTCGAGTTCCTTCTGAATCCTCATTCGCTGTTCATCAACTGCAATCTGTTCATCCAGGGTGTTTCCCTGATCTACCGTGATACCGCCAATCTGAATGATGATGTTTTCCCAAACGGCATCCAGATTCAACCCCTTTAGTTCAACAGACAGTTCTTCTTTTCGTTTCCATTCTGTCTGCATCAGCTTAGTGTGGTAGGTGGCAAGCTTTGCTTCATCGCCACACTCCAGCACCAACAGCATATTCTGTGGTATCAGCTTTGATATGGTGATGATTGTCTTATCGTCGAAATCTTTCTTTTTCAAAGCGACCAGAAGAACGAAAAAAGATTTGACCTGATCACCAGCAGCAATATGAACTTTTTCAGCTGATACTTCATTGACAATGGTGATTCTTGAAATATCGGCATCAATTTTTGCTTTCTCTGCGGTGTTCATCTGGAACTTCGCATAGATTGCATTCTTCGGAAGCTGCTTGCTTAATTCGGTAGCTTTTGGCAAGCCAAGCATGATTCCACCTCACTTTCTATGTCATCGGACAACCAGGAAGCATATCAATTCAAAGTCGTCCAATCCCTTGATCTCATTCGTGAGAAAGCTCATTTGACCGCCGCCTAAGAAGCTATCAATATCGCTTTCTTCCTTGACCTCAATGATAGATGCAATGGCGTCACCCAGCAGCTTAGAGAACTCAGACATATTTCGTCCGTCACGAGTTTCCTTATTGAATTGGCGATACAGCTCTGGAATAGGCTCTGTTTTTCCTTTACAAAGGAAACGCATCTTATCCAACATCTGCTTTGGAGAAAGATGGTCACAAATCACTTCGCCATCGTTGCTGATGTAAACCATATAGAACGGGTGCAAGCGGTTTTGATTATCAATGTTTACACTGTTGGAACGATTCTTCAAAACATAGATAACGCCTGCCGGTGTTTCTTCCGAAGCAGCAGCTACCGAGTGAAGTCCAAAGGGAGCTTTATCAATATCCGGGTGATTCTTAATATATTCCAGCAAATCCATACGGAATTCATTCAGCCCCAGATCCATAATAGAAATACCGGTAGACATATCTTCAATATCTACCACTTCTTCCTGCAAGCGCTTCAGCTGAGCTTTGCGGTATTCCAAATCTGTTTTTTCTTCATCACTCAAAAGGTTATCGTCACCCGTTGCGGTCATATCAACAATCTTCATACGGGTTTCGACTTTTGCCTTCAGGTCAATGTACTCATCAAGAGTCACATCCGGCCAGAAGTTCACAAGCTGAATAAAGGCGTTCTTACTGCCAATACGGTCAATACGCCCAAAGCGCTGAATAATACGAACAGGGTTCCAGTGAATGTCGTAGTTAATCAGATAATCGCAGTCCTGCAAGTTCTGTCCTTCAGAAATACAGTCAGTCGCAATCAGAAAATCAATCTCTGTTTTATCATTCGGCATAAGCAGATGCTTGTCCTTAGATATTGGAGAGAAACAAGTCAATACCGTATTCAAATCGCTTTTCAGCTTCGGAACGGTAGTGCGTCCCTCTACAGAACCAGATACCATTGCTGTATTGAGTCCAAAATTCTCCTTTACATATTTGCTTACGTTATCGAACAGATATTCAGCCGTATCAGCAAAGGCAGTGAAAATAATGATTTTCTTATTATCCTGGTTGATGGGGTTCTCCAGCTTATTTTTGATTACTCGGAATAGCTCTTGAAGCTTGGAATCATACTCAGGCGTAATATCTCCAACCATCAGTGTCAGCAGTTCAAGGGTATCCCGATCTTTTGCAAGGCTGTCTCTCCAGGACTTATAATCCATGTCCCCAATTTCAATTTTTACTTTTTTGCCAAAGGTAAACAGCTCGTCGCCGTTTTGATCTTCACTGTCAAACTCGTCAATATCAGAAATATCCGTCAGTTCAAGTCTTACAGAAGAAGTTTTATCATATGTATCAATGCTGTGAATTGTAGAATCTATCAAACTGTAGATTCTTTTTAGTGTAAGGTTAAAGGAATGTACGGAGCTTTCCATTCGCTTCATCAAATTGATTGCCGTCAAGCGTCTGATACCTTGCTCACGGTTTGCCTGCGTAAAACCGACATTTACCTTGTTATCTTCGTACAGTTCTGCATACTTCTCCATTTTACTCGGCAGAATAAAATGAGTAGGCGTATAAATAGACAGCGACAGCTGTGTCAGCTGCTCGTAGATCTCGTTGTAGTTGATAGCCTTCTTCAAGCTGGTAAGGGGAGGTCTTAGGGATATCGGTTTCAGCCTGGTAGGGAAGGTGCCAATATCAGAAGTATCATAATATTTTTGGATATGCTTTCTGGAACGTGCAATCGTCACAGAATCCAGAACTTCAAAGAAGTCAAAATCCAGCATACGCAGAAGATTTTCTGTTGTTCTGTCTACCGGGTCCCATTTACTCCAGGGGTTAAAGGCTCTCTGGGCATTCTTAAAAATATCATCAATACTTTTTGTTGTATTCAGTTTATCATCAATCAGATCGGTATTGCCTTCGTAAGCAAGAGCAAGCTGATTTTTCAAGTCATTAAAACGGTTATTGACCGGAGTTGCAGACAGCATCAAAACCTTTGTTTTCACGCCTTTGCGGATAACTTTATTCAACAGCTTCAAATAGCGATTTTCTTTTTCGTTATCTTCACCTGACAGTTTGCCACCATTACGGAAGTTGTGAGATTCATCAATCACAACAAGATCGTAATTACTCCAGTTCAGCCTATCCAAATCCAGGCCATTGGACTTACCATGGGTACGGTTCAAATCTGTATGATAGAGGACATCATAGCGCAAGCGATCAGATGCGATCGGGTTATTCACATAGTTGTCTTTATAGGTATTCCAGTTGTTTGTTAGCTTCTTCGGACAGAGGACGAGCACAGATTTATTCCTGTTTTCGTAATATTTAATAACAGCCAAAGCGGTAAAGGTTTTACCAAGACCCACACTATCAGCAAGGATACAGCCATTGTATTTTTCCAATTTACTGATAATTGCAAGAACAGCATCCTTCTGGAAGTTGTAAAGCATAGACCATATCTTGCTTTCTTTAAATCCAGTGGCCTCATTGGGTAAATGATCTTCAGAGACATCTTCCAAAAACTCGCTGAAAATATTGTAAAGGGTTACAAAATAAATGAAGTCTGGAGAGTTTTCGTTATAAGCAGCTGTAATATTCTCAATGACTTCATCCGTAACCTCCTGCAATTTTGAGGTGTCATTCCAAAGGTTATCAAACAAGTCTATATATGCGGTTGAGAATGGAGCCTCCGTTTTCTGAACCATGTTGTAGGCATTATTGCCACGTTCACATCCCAGATCAACCGTGGTAAAGCCATTAATCGGCATATAGTTTTTATCATCCAGGTTGATGAAGCCCATCATATTTTCATTGGTTACATTCGATTTGAAAGTAACCTTTTTCCGAATCCATTCAGCACATTCTTTTGCAATCGCCTTTTGTGTAAGTTCATTTCTAAGCTTTACTTCAAATTCTGTTCCATACAAACTGCGTTCTCGGCTTAGTCTTGGAATATAAAATTCTCTCTTCTCTTTTTTTGCCTTCTCCGTTGTAAAAGTCGGTGATGTAAAAATGAATCTTAGTTCGTCTATTCCCTGAAGTTCCTTTTTCAATTCCTGGAAAGCATAGATAGAAAAGCAGGCTGCTGCAACAGAAAGTCTACTGCCTTGTTTTATCTCAACGGCTAAATCATCTCGCAATGTTTTAGTTGTATTATTAATTAGTTCCATACCTAATCTCCTGAATTTTTACAATACAAACAATACCATAGTTGCTGTCCTATAATAATCACAGCATCATTTTTCATCTGGAACAACTTCCATAATATCTTCAATCCTGCAATTCAATGCCCCACAGATTTTTACCAAGGTATCTGTATTTACATTTTCGCCTTTATTCATTTTGTTGATTGTATAATTACTGAGATTCGCTTTCTCAGCCAAATCTTTTTTCTTCATATCTCTATCAATCAACAGTTTCCAAAGCCTTTTATAACTAACATCCATAGAGTTACCAATCCTTTCGCAGAAAACTTTTATCTAAAAAGTCCCATTATGTTAATTATAGCATTATCGCAAATAAATTCAACGAAAAAGTGAGCGTTCGCTTAATTTTAGTTTCTATTGAATAAATAAAATATCGAAAACCTGTATAATAAGCTCAATTCTGGGAATAACAGCATATTCGCTTACGCTCACAAATTGGCAAGCAGTGTAAACCTGTACAGGTTCACTCGTTTTCTTAATTTCCCCTCTGGGTCAATCTTCGCAAACTTGCTTGTTGGGGAAGCATCCCCAAGTCCCTTTGAACGGTATCTGCGATACCGGCTGCACGATTTTCAAATCGTTTTGTAAGGAGAAAAATTTTTCATTTTTATCTTTACAGAAAAAAGTGATGACCGCAACAACACCAAGGTGGGGTGCACCCACTTTCAGTGAAATCACTGCAATCATCACTCTCTTATCTGCAACTAACAGGAGCGTGGCACGCTCCTGTCATCTCTCCCAAGGAGGAGTTGTCCACCGGAAACTCTGAGGAACTCCACGCTCATCCAGATAATGCTGGCGGGCTGCTTCTCGTTCTTCCAGGGTAGAGGCAGTCTTGTACTTTGCATACCATTCATGCCTTACCATAGCCTCCAATTTTTGTTCCAAGCCATATCGGATTCCATCCGCATAATCGTCATCCATCATCAGATGATATTGGAGCAAAGCAACAAATAAATCATAAGGGATTTGCACATCTTTCATTTTCGATTCGTTCCTTTCCTGTCCGTGTCGGTGGTGACGATGGTGACGGTGTTTTAGACACCTCCACCACTGTCAAAATCATCGTCACGACCGTCACGCATCGTCACGCTGCTCTGAAACTCGCTTTAAGATGATCCTTCTTCCTGCATGAGTGCGAATATTTTCATATTGGGTACGGCACTCGTGAAGCAATCTACTTACATTGACATTCAGGTGTTTTGTCAAAAGATTAGGCTTTAGCTCTAAATGCAAGGCTTCTGCCAGTTCCGTTGGAGTTCCGCTCCACTCTGAAATTTCTTCCGACAGCAAAGCGGCAACTTTCTCCAAAATCGGATCTGGCGGTATTTGCCACAGGTCTGTTTCGGATTTTTCCAGCTCCCAAACAAGACGTTCCATATTCTTTTTTAGAATCAGCCTTTGTTCCGGCTGATCTCTGCCGGACACTTCCAGTACCGCTGTATTTCCGGTGCGTTTTTCCTTTTGCAGAACAAAAGTTCCGTCGGCAGCGCCGAGCAATCCATTGGTGCCGGAAATCATATCAAACTTATCATCTGCCTGCTGTTTTCGGGTATGATGTACCAATAGCAGCGCAATGCCAGTCTGGTCGGCAAAGTGTTTTAGCTGACCAATCATTTCATAATCGCTTGCATAGCTGTATCTGTCTCCGCTGGCTTCTCTGATTTTCTGCAAAGTATCAATAATAATCAATCGGGTATCTCTGTGCTCTGATACAAAGCGAGCCAGCTGTTCATACAGCCCTGCACCAAGCTGTTTGGCACAAGTTGCGAAGTGGAGGGTATCTGTCCCCTCTACACCAAACATACGGTACAAACGCTCCTGCAAGCGTCTGTAGTCATCTTCCAATGCAAGGTACAGTACAGTGCCTCCATGGACAGAATAATTCCAAAGCGGAAGTCCTGTGCTGATATGATACGCAATCTGCGCCATCAGGAATGATTTGCCGACCTTGGGAGCACCTACAAACAGATAGGTGCCTGGGTAAAGCAGACCGTCGATAACAGGCAATCTGCTTTCGTATACAGTGTCATACAGCTGGCTCATAGTCATGGTAGCCAGATAGGACGGGTCGGACATTCTCTGCATCTGACGAAGCATCTCCTCCATACTTTCATCTATGGGATTGATTTCTTCGTTGCCAGTTGTTATAATTTCATTTGTTACATAGGAAAGCGACTGTTCCCCATCTGCGCCAACAGATGGAATCGGGACGGTCGTTTTTTCATTTTCCTGCATCAAGCGTTGTCACCTCCAATTTCCAAACCGTAAAACTTCTGCTTAAAGAACTGGATTGGGCATTTGCCTGCAATGGTATGATAGCCCATACTTTTCAGCTCCTCATTCAAATCTCTGATGATTTGATAAGATTTGCTGCGGCTGACATCCAATACCTGCTGAACTTCTTCTGCTGTGATAAACTGTGCTCTCATGGTTACCTCCTGTGTTCAAAAGATGATTTGCGCATTTTTTATTCACTCATTTCTTCTGAATTTTCTAAATACGCACTTTTAATACGCTTTCATTATACGAACAAAAGCTGCTTTTGTCAATACTTGTGGGATAAAAATATGTACTTGAAATTCATATTTCTTTGTGATATGATAAATACGAGGTGAATCAACTATGGATAATTTCGATTATTCCGCAATCGGTCAGCGGATAAAAACACTGCGAAAACGCAAAGGACTGAATCAGACTCAACTGGCTAACCTTATTGGGAAATCTCTGCGTACCGAACAGAAGTACGAAACCGGAGAAATCGAGGTTTCCATTGATGTCGTAAACGAAATAGCAAAACATCTGGATACAACGCCGACCTTTATCCTTGGCTACGAAACCAATACGGCGCCTATCAGAAGTCTTGCTGACATAATGAGCTTCCTATTTGAACTAAACAAGGTATCCTCTCTTAAATTTGATGTGGATGTAAAAAAGCCCCCTCGCAGCAACGAGTGGACCTGTTCTATCCGTTTTAATGGAAAAGAGATGGATGCTGACCATAACGCAGATATGTGTTTGTTCTTGGAACAATGGGAAGATATGCGTGAGGATGTGCGCAGCTACAACTGTTCTGCAGCTGCATTACATAGCTGGCAAGAACAGACCCTTGCGTACTATGCTGGAGCTTCCGTAGAATGTGTGGAACCGGAAGAACTTGACGAGGACGAGCGCTTGGCTCGTCGCAGAGCTTATCTTGAAAAGGAGTTTGGCTCTGAGAAATAATTAAGGTCTGACATTGGGATAGAAAAGGAGAACACAATGTCAGTAACAAGAGATAAGAACACCGGGAAATGGATGTCTCAAATCCGAGTAAAGGATTGGACAGGAAAGGAGATCCACAAAAAGAAAAGAGGCTTCAAAACCAAAAAAGAAGCCTTGCAATGGGAACAGGATTTTATCAGTCAGGCCGATGGCAGCCTGGGTATGAAGTTCAAGGATTTTGTTGAAATCTATATGAAAGATGCAAATCCTCGTCTCAGAGAAACGACTTTAGCCAATAAGCACTATCTGTTTAATAAGAAAGTCCTCCCATATTTTGGAGAGATGCCCATCAATGCCATCAAAGCGACTGATATCCGCAACTGGCAAAACGAGTTGATTAACTACCGCAGACCTAATGGCAGAGGCTATGCCCCAACTTATCTGCGAACCATAAACAATCAGCTTACTGCTGCGTTTAACTTTGCTGTAAAGTTCTATGGGTTGAGAGAAAATCCTTGTCTCAAAGCAGGAAGTATGGGCAAGAAAAACGCTGACGAAATGCTGTTTTGGACAGACGAAGAATTTCATTCTTTTATTAAGGCAATGGAGGAAAGACCTGTTGGCTACACAATCTTTATGGTAATGTACTACACTGGGCTTCGTGTCGGCGAACTGCTGGCTCTGACACCGGAGGATATTGATTTCGACCGACACATTATCTCTGTCAACAAGAACTATCAGCGTTTGAACGGAAAGGACTATATCTATCCGCCTAAAACAGAAGCCGGCTACCGTGAGGTGGTTATGCCAAAGGTATTGGAAGCCTGCCTGAAAGACTATCTGTCAAAACTCTACGATGTACAGCCTACAGACCGCATCTTTCCTTACGACAGGGGCTGGGTCGGCAGACAGATGAAGTATGGCTGTGAGCACTCCGGAACGCAGAAAATCAGAGTGCATGATGTACGTCATACCCATGCCAGTTTGCTGATTGATATGGGCTGCACACCGCTTCTGGTTGCAGAACGCTTGGGACACGAAAGGGTACAGACCACCATGGACACCTACAGCCACTTGTATCCGAACAAGCAAAGTGAAGTAGCCGATCAGTTTGATGCGCTGGCTGAAAAAGATGACGGCTACAAAAAACTCGGCTGATGTAGCCATTTTGTAGCCAGTAAAAAAACAAGAATCCCGAAAAACCCTGTAATATCAAGGTTTTTCGGGACTCAAAAGCCTATTTAACTTATTCCCACTCGCCGAGTTAAATCCATTTCTAAACTTTTTTGTATAGCGGATTTGATTCGTCGTGGTTTTATTTGATACAGATTATCCTTATCCTAAGGTCTATTCGGACTTTTGCTATCAAAAATCTATCCAGGCCATCCTATCACGGGTCTTGCTTGAGACTGATGAATGGGTGGCTTGTAGATATTATAGCACAACGTATAACAATTTTCCAGATGAAACAAGTGTCTTCCCGACACCTGTACCAGCGATGTCGGGAGGACATGGTGTAAGACTTATCCTTTCGGAGGATGAGGGTCATGCCCGTAAGAATCCTTTTGACGGATTTCCCCGGTAACCCTGTGAATCAACCGTTCAGACTGCTGGTTGATGGCAATTTTGCGTGCAATATCGGCAGCCTCTTTCTGAGTGCTGGTTCTGACAGTTGCCCTGGTGTTACCAGCTCCCTTAACTTGCCATCCGCCCTTTGGGTGTGGAGTTACATGCTGATTCTTTCCCATTATGCTACCTCCTTACCAAAGCCAGCAATCAATTTTCTGGTATTTTCGTACCATTTATCACTGTGATAAATCCGAGCTTCTTGGATATGGCCGGAAAGCACTTCGGTTTTCGTGAGCTTAGAGGCTGCCTCCCAATCTCCTCTAAAAGCATAGGTGGCATTATTAATCTCGTTGCACTCAAATACAAACAGGTTCAATGCCGTAAAGCCGTAGACAACATAGCCCCAAAAATTTTGGGAACCAAGAACGCAGAAATCAGGAGCCATATGCCATAGATGCTCATGGCGGTTGCGGATAATCGCTTGCTGACCTTTCGGTTTGTGCTCAATAATTTTATCAATGTACTGCGCCCAATCATTCTGGATTCTGGTGCCTGGACGAAGAATTTCCCATGGCACCTCTGTCTGTTTAACGGGTGGAACTGCAGGAGCACGTTCAGCAGTCCACACCTCACAGCGCCCCAACATTTCCAGTGCCACATTCATGGCAGTCTTAATATTGGTGAAGTCACTATCGTCATTCACAAGAGGTGGAGAATAGAGAACTTGATCTTCGATAACAAACGCAAGCTCCGCAGGTGGAATCAGTTCTCGCTGATAACATAAACGCCTTTGCCAGCAAGTTCCGTAGTGGTCAGTTCCGTGCCAATCGACAACGTGGTAGTCATGCTCAAAAAATCGTTCCTCTTTGGGTAAATCTTTGAGAATCTTCCAGCTGCCATTGGCGTTCATTCTGGTTGCAGCTCTCTTTGGAATTGGGATCCGAGCCAGCGAGTCAGAAAGAATACCATAAGACTGAAGACAAGGATAATCTTCCACCTCCAACGGCACGGCGATGTAGAATTTATCGCCGGGGTGCAGTGCATAGAGATATCGCTGCGGGTTGATGACTCGTTTACGAGTGATATTCATTGTATCACACTCCTGTTCATAAAAATATTTACAAACAGAAAAAGCCTGACCATCCAACACCGTATATTGTGCTTTTTCGAAACATAGGCACAATATGTGCGGGATTGCCAGACCACCCAAAACGTGATACAATTTAATCGTACAAAGAAAATGGCGATTGCATCAGTTTTGGCTGGTCTATGCGTCAAACACAGGAGAGCGACACCCTACGACTGGTACTCGTGGGGGTGTTGCTCTTTTTCTTTTCCTGATTTGTATCTTACTTAAGGTGCTGCTCGTCGACAACGATGATCAGCGTTTCTGTTTCTGGATCGTATTCCGCAATGAACTGTTTAGCTTTGGTCAAAAAGTCAATACTGCTGACTTTAGCTAGGTACTTCACAAAGTCCTTGGCACCAATACGGATCCAGTCGTTCTTGATGCGGCGAGCGAAATCATAGGATGGCGAAGTTGTATCTTCCCCACGCGCTCGTACACCAATGGCACAAGCCTCTGGGTCAAAACCAATGATCACCTGCTCCGGAGTACCGAGGGCTTCAATGGCACCCTTATTGAAGGCGATGCCAAATGAACTCAAGGTCACGATTGGGCTACCGTTTTTGAGATATGAAAAGTCAAAATTATATGCCACGAAATCACCTCCAAGCCGGGATAGATTTTGACGATGTATAAATTATATCATAAAAGCGAAATTGGCGCAATAGAAGAATTGAAGCAAAATGTAAACAGAACAAAATTGACGCACAACATTAGCGCAATCGCAGATATAAAACGACTGATTTCCTTTTTCTTATATAATAACAGATCATCCGGGAAACGGCAAGTTGCCTTTTCCCGGATGAGTTCTAAGCGATGCAGTTTTTCTGTATTATAGCACAACATTTTCAACTTGCCGTTTTCTTGCTGCAATTAATCTTCTGCTCACTCACTTTATATCGTTTAAAAATCGCTACATAATAACTTTAAGCAACTCCATCACGCTCTCCTCGCTGGGGTCGTTGGTGCCCAGCTCGCCGCGGAAGGCGCGGGCGAGGATGGCTTTTTTGATAAGGTCGATCTGCTCCAGCACCCCTTCAGCAGTTTCTTTAGCCTGTTGTTCTTTGGCAAGGAGGTCGTCTAGGATGCGGACGATTTCGCCTTGTTCATTAGCCGATGCACAGTTAAACTTCAATTGGCGTAATCCTTTAATTGGAACCGTCAGTTGCGCAGTGCCGGTAGCAATTTGAGTGGCTTTTTCAAACATCTCTCTACTCTGGAGGATATACCATAAATAGTATGAATCTATATTTTTAGGTTTTAACAATGCCATATGACGTTGAAAACAAAATGGATGCTCACTATCAACTATAACGGGTATTCCATAAGATCCAACCAGAGTATATAACACATCACCATATCCGGGCTTTCTCGTGTCGCTTAATGCTTCATAGTAACTTTCTGGAACAAATCTTGTATTTTCAAAAGACAAGTGACCTGTATTGACATTAGAAATCACCAAAAAAGGTATGCCTTTCTCACTTTTGGGTGGTGGCATATGATCCCCATCAAAGATACTATAACATACACTTTCCAAAGTTTCTTCTTTCCAACTCTCCATCCCAACGCCGTGTTCTTTTCTCCACTGGGCGGTGAGTTCGCCGGTGAAGGCTTTGTGTAGGGTAGCAGCTTTGCGGGTTTCAAAACTGTCCAGCGCATCCCGAGCCTTTTGCTTAGCCTCGTCCAGCTTGGCAAACAGGCTTTCAATGCGGTCAACGATGCGTTGCTGTTCAGGCAGAGGAGGAACCGGGACTGGATAGGTTTTCACATATTTAGGCTGTGCTCTCATCAACGATCCACCTACACCAGATACATTCGACAACATGTATTCCCTAAAATATGGAGCCCTAAAGCAATGCATCATGTAATCAGATACTATTTTTGAATTTCTAATAATTATCCACTCGGAAGAAGCAAGCAATGCATTTTCTGTATACTGCGAAACTTTCCATACACGATTGATTCGAGGATTAATTTTACAGAGTAGAACGTCTCCCTTTTGGACGCTTTGCTTGGTCGAGCCAATTTCACACCCTGACACAATTTCAGGATAATTGTCGGCACTACTTGGCACACTATAAAGCTCAAATAAAGTATCTGGATACTTAGAAGGGTCTGTACTGGATGCCCGATATTGATCTATTGTCTGTAAAGATACCCAACACCAATTCCCCGGCACCTTGTACGGCTGCTCACTCTCCGGCACTAGTGCTGCCTGCAAGCGTTCCTCAAGCGTCAGGGTTTCTTTTTTCTTTCCTCTCGCCATCAGTCCTGCACCTCCAGCGCCCGCAGCTCCTTCACCACGCTCATCAGCAGATCCACAGCCTCCTCCAGATTGACGGCGGCTTCCTCGGCACTGTCCGCCGGGTCGGGCAGGTCGTTGTAGTCCAGCACGGAATCATCCCGAATGAGGCCCAAATCCAGGCTGTTGCCCTTTTGGGCAATCTGTTCCCGGGTAAAGACGCTCCACCGCTCGTCCTGCACGGCATGGCGATCCTCAGCCTCGTAAGCTTTCTCAAAGTCTGCGAAATGCTCGGCTTTTAGCGGGGTGGTCTTGCCAAAGCTGGGCATATTGGTGCGCAGGTCGTAGAACCACACCTCTTTGGTGTTGCCCTTGTCGCTTTTGCCCCGGGTGAAGAACAGCACATTGGTTTTGACGCCCTGGGCGTAGAAAATACCGGTGGGTAGGCGGAGAATGGTGTGCAGATCACACTTATCCATCAGGTCGCAGCGGATTTTCTCTCCATCACTGTCGGCAAACAGCACGTTGTCCGGCAGCACCACGGCAGCCCGAGCCTTGCCATCGGTCTTCAAGCTGCGGTAGATGTGCTGGAGAAAGTTCAGCTGCTTATTGCTGGTAGGGAAGGTGAAGTCATCTCGGGTGGCACGCTCGCCGCCCTTCTTGGTGCCAAAGGGCGGATTGGTAAGAACCAAGTCAAAGTCGTGGAGGGCTTTACCTTGATTAGAGAGGGTGTCGGCCAGCAAAATCTGGCCGTCAATGTCGTGGAGCATGGCGTTCATCAGCGCTAGCCGGTGGGTGTCGTGAACCAGCTCGCAGCCGGTGAAGGCTTCTTCTCGCTCGAACTTGGCCTGATCGGCGTCCAGATCGTAAAAATCATCGGTGTGTTCCTTGACAAATTGGTGGGCGGCGATCATAAAGCCAAAGGTACCGCAGGCGGGGTCGTTGCATCGCTCGCCGGGCTGGGGCTTCATCAGGCGGGTCATCACATCAATGAGAACACGAGGGGTAAAGTACTGGCCTGCGCCGGACTTTTTCTCGTTGGCGTTTTTCTCCAGCAGACCTTCGTACAGGTTGCCCAGCCCTTCTTCCCGGGCGGAATACCAGTCCAGGCTGTCGATGGTGGTGATGATCTTTTCCAGGTTCTTGGGCTCGTCGATGTTGGTGGCAGAGCCCTGGTAGATTTCCCGCACCCGACCGGTGCAGTTTTCACCCAGGTTGGTGAGTAGTTCTTTATAGAACTTCTTCAGCTCGATGCCGCTTTTGGCGGTGAGCTCGTCCCAGCGATAGGCAGCAGGAATCTGGCTTTCCGCGCCGGTTTCCTTTGCCATCTTTAAAAACAAAATGTAAGTAAGCTCGGTGACATACTGGTGATAGGTAATGCCATCATCCCGCAGAACATTGCAGAGATTCCAGAGCTTGGATACGATTTCCTGTGTAGTCATGCAATTTTCCCTCCATCATCATACAGATACTCGTTGAGCTCTAGCACGATGCTTTCTAATTTGTTTTGAAAAATGCGGTCGATCTTCTTAAATCCGCCCTCACTTCTGAAGCGAGTGTCTTCATCAAATACGTCTACATTGAGCACCGATTCTTCCATGAGATACTTTTCGATGCGGCCAATCCACTTTTGCTCGATAGCAGTGAATTTATGGGCTTTTTTTAGCTTGTCTACCGCCCGGCGGATGCGGGCTTCGTGGCTGATGAGGGTGGAACCAATGGCATACCGGCGAATCAGACTGATGATGTCCGCCGCCATCTCCTCGTTGGTCAGTTCCGAAATGGCAGTGTTGAGCTGCTGGGTGGTGAAACCCTCCCGATCCAGCGTCAGGCGAAGATCTTTCAGACTTGCCCGGGTCAGTTCCTTCGGTCGGGTGCAGATGATATTCAGCGCCGCCACCTCGTTCAGGTAGGTCTTGACATAGTCGGCGAAGGCGTCCAGATAGTCTTCCGGGCGGCTGCCGGTCCCATAGCCGCGAGTATGGCTGACCAGTTCATCCGGCGCATCGGAGATGACCACCGGGCGTCCGCCGTTAGCCCGGGTTTCCCCAAGCAGTTCAAAGAGATCGCGATGGGCCAAAATACGATTACGAGCCTGCTGCGTTGACTCCTGCTCCAGCTGCTGAATAAACTGGGAGGGATCCATGCCGCCGGTCATGCTCACGAAATGCTCCATTGTTTTGCTATCAAGTTTCCGCTTTTTCCGCTGGAGTTTAGCGATGATCTGGTCAATCTGGTACTCAATCTGCTTTTCATCTTCCAGAACCTCCAAGCCGTCCAGCAACTGTCCGAAGGATGCAGACGGATTGGCTACCACCGGCTTCATGGTATTGACCGCTTCCAACGATTCATAAACGCCAACAGGGTCATAAATCTCAAAATGGGTCTTATGGATCTTTGGGCACAGGCGGGTAGCGCGGCCCATCATCTGTTCAAACAAAATGCGGGATTTTACCCGGCGCAGAAACACCAGATTGGTGATCTCCGGCACATCGATACCGGTGGTGAGCAGATCCACGGTGACAGCAATGCTGGGATACCGCTCATTCTTAAACCGCTTGATGGCTTCTTGTACCTTTTTGGGGTTGCCGCCGCCCACGCTGCCAGTGATCTTCATAATGGCGTCATTATCCACGCCGTATTCCGAGTAGATGTTCTTGAGGATATCTACAATCATGTCGGCATGCTGATCGTCCACAGCATAGATGAGGGTTTTGCCCTGTTCCTCCGGATTTTCCGGGTCAATGTCTTTGGCGATCTCAGCCAGTACGGCCTCGTTAAAGGGGCGGGTAATAACCTTACGATTAAACTGCTCCACATCAAAGTTCAGTTCGTCGCTGAGCTGTTCGCTGTTGGTGATTTCTCCGGTTACCGGGTCGTAAATTGTTACGGTATCACCGGACTGATAGTGGATACCCTCATCCCGCAGTTTTGTGTGGAGATTATGGGGGGCATCGTGATCCACCAGATAGCCCTCGATGACTGCTTCGCGATAAGTATACTTGAAAACCGGTTGACCAAAAATCTCGGTTGTCTGGAGAGCCGGGGTAGCGGTCAGGGCAATTTTCACCGCATCGAAATACTCAATCACACTGCGGTATTTACTTTGATAATCTCGCTGATCTCGATAGAGAAGTTCGGTATCGCCCATTTCCTTATCTAAAAGGTATCCTCGGTGGGCCTCGTCTATAATAATCAGGTCATAGTCATTGACCGCGGGCATGGTATCTCCATCGTTGTAGAGGATACGCTTTACCATTCCCTGTACGGTAGCCACCTGGATGCGGGTCTCCCGCTCAATCTCTTTATCTTCCAGCCCCTTGATATTATAGATGTCGGCCAGGGGCATCAGATCCTCCAGCTTGACCTCTTTGAATACATCCAATGCCTGCTCCCCCAGAGCGGTGCGGTCCACCAGGAAAAGGATACGCTTGAAACGGCCTGTCTTTAAGAAGCGGTAGGTCATGCCCAGCACGGTTCGGGTTTTTCCGGTTCCGGTGGCCATGGCCAGCAGAGCGGTATTTTTTCCATCCATGATCGCCTGTTCCGCCGCCTGAATGGCCCGCAGCTGATAATCACGAAGGTTCAGTCCACATTTATCCCGCAGCAGATCAAAAGGCATCTGCTCCAGTGCCCGATTGCCGACATTGATGTCCTTGCTTAACAGCTCCAGAATATTGTTCGGACTCATCCATCCCCGCAGAGCCTTTGGTACATTGGAAGTCTGGCGCAAATCCAGAAACCAGATGCCAGACTTTGTTTTATACTGTTCCAGATACGGTCTGCCATTGGTTGCAAAAGTAAACGGCACTTTATAGCTGCCCCAGGTTCCGACCTGGTATATGGCATCTTCAGCACGAATATTACGAGGATAGTCTTTCCCTTGATAATCAATTACAGAAGGAATGTCCTTATGTTCCGCTTTTGCTTCAATAATTCCCACAAATTGCAGACCAATAAAAAGGGCATAATCAGCACGGCCATGATTCCCAACCGTGGAATCCGTAGGCCACTCGGCAATAGCGAGGTTCCGACCTTTGACAGGGCGAGTTCCTTTTGAAAAGCGCAGGTTCTCGGTATCGGCCTCCCAGCCCACTTGACGGAGCTGCTGGTCAATCATGTAGCGCGTTTCCGCTTCTGTCTTTTGTCTCTGGCTTGCTGCCTTAGCCGCTTGCTGTCGGCGCTTTTCTTTTGCAACCGAGTCCGAAGCAGCAGCCTTTTCCTCTGCTTCCTTAGATAGCTGCTTCTCATGCTCTTGCTCTGCACCCGTGTCTGTACTTACTTCCACAGGCAAATTAGCGGGCAATACAAATGGTTTGTTTTTATAATTCCAGTCGCCGTAGGTCTGCATGAACCATTCGCATAAGCTGTGTGCCATTTGAAGCAGAACTTTTCCGTCCACAACAGAGGCATAGTTCTCATGTACTGCTTTGTTACGCACCTTTCGCAGGGCATGAAGGATATCCACAAGATCTTGCGTCAATAAACCTTCACGAAAAAGCACCGCAATTCGGTTGACAGCTGTATTCTCAGCAGGGAGAGTAATTCGGTCATAAGTAAACATCAAATTTACGACCGTTTCACCAATCATTCCCAATTTCATTAAGCAGGAGTTTGAGTCTGAATAAAGATACAATTCTGCCCTTTTTCCGAATTGGGCCAACACCGGAAACTCATTGTCTAAAAAATCAAAATTACTTTTCATGAAGGCTCACCATCCTTGCCATTTTGCGATTTATCTTCAAGAGAGATTGCGTGTGAAAACGCTTTTCTTCAGAATTCTCAAATTATGTTACCGAAAAACTTCCTTTATTTTTTCTCCGGAACAAACTCCAGAATATCGTCTACGCCGCATTCCATCACGCGGCAGATTCGTTCTATACTTTCGATGGAAACATACTCATTTCGCTTTAAACGGGTGATAATATTGGCACTAAAACCGGCCTTTTCTTTCAGCTGTGCGTTACTCATCTTTTTGTCGATCATCAAATGGAATAAGCGGTCATAACAAATCGCCATTTTAGTTCCTCCAAGACAATAAATGCTTGAGTTTATTTTATCACATTATCGTGAAAGTCTCAACTTCGAGTTATTTTCTCTTCCATCAATCTAACGGAGTTTTCTTTGTCACGGCCTTGAGATATAGTTCTGAGTCACCATTCAAAATCAGCTCAGCATAGGCCAGCGGATTGTTATAGATCAACCAGTCCAACTCTGACCGCTGATACATACTATTCGCCACTTCGTTCTCTACGGCGGTGCAGTCGATGGAAATCAGTGTCCCATCATCCAGGCGCAGCTCCACGCAGGCGGTGTCCAAGTTAAACTCACAAGACAAAATCTTTCTCATAGTCGTTGCCTCCTAATGCTTAAATTTCGGTTGATTTTCCGTAGCGGTACAAAGTCCGTTTCGTTAATTTTAGAATCTGGCAAGCAATGCGTGTGGCTATCCACACACAAATACGGCAAGCAATGCGTGTGTTAATACACACTCACATTTCCTGCCGTCTGCTTGTTGAGGGCAGCGCCCCCAAGCCCCTTTTGAACACAGAATTTCATTCTGTGGCTGCGCGTTCTGCGAACGCTTTGAAATGGTACGCCAAAGCACCGTTCCCTTTCAGATGCCCTGGAACAAATCGTCCCCCCTTATTGCCTGATGGCTGCCGTAAAACACAGTAGCCCTCGCTTGATGTGTGGGCAAAATGCCTACCTATCGTTCTCTTTTACTCCGCATCCTGTGTTCTTTTTTTTGTATGGTGTGTCGTGAAACGCGACATCCTATGGTGATTTTGGGGTACCCTAAAATGGGGCCCCTTTGGGATAATGGGGTGGCAAAACACCACCCCATCCGAGATACTTTTTAGCTGAATTTCTTTGCCCAAACTGCCGTCAGCCATTCCTTTTGCCAGAAAAAAACAGGAGCGTGCCACGCTCCTGTCCTTACAAACATAGAGAAAACTTTTATGCTAATCCCATCGGTGAAATTAGTCTAAACGGAAACTTATCTTACCACCGAAAATCCGGGAACACTCCACGCTTGTCCAGATACTTCTGCCGAACCTGCTCCCGTTCTTCTGCGGTGGGCGCAGTCTTATATTTTGCATATAGTTCATGCCGCACCATCGCATCCAACTTTTGCTCTAACCCCTGATGAATTTCCTCGGCATAATCATCGTCACAGGCCAGATGGTACTCCACCAAAGCTACAAAAAGATCATAGGGGATTTGTACACTTTTCATATTCATTTCCTTTCCGCGACGGTTGCGACGATAGCGACGGTGTTTTTGACGGTATCATTTTCACCG
>OLOQ01000814.1_pt1 | contig 32643 bp, 31 predicted proteins | sample 1673101 | NCBI WGS metagenome assembly OLOQ01 (sample SAMEA3136754, study PRJEB25190) | human gut metagenome | biome: human gut; feature: human-associated habitat; material: faeces | place: Austria | collected 2013 | reverse complement strand
GAGCGTCTCGGGCTTTGCAAGCGAGGCCTCGCGGCTCTCGACGGGGTTTATGAGGTAGCGCTTTATCCTGCCCAGCTCCTCCGCCGTGACGGAGCCGGAGAGCAGATACACCTTTGCCGTGCGCACCCTGGGCCGCTCGGCCTGTGAGACGAGTTGAACGCACTCGGCGCAGGAGTCCGCCCGCTGGTCGAACTGGCCGGGCAGGTACTCCGTGGCGAACACCTGGTATTCCCCAGGAAGCCGGAAGTCCTCGCCGTACACCGCGTCCATGGTGGGCTCGGAGAGGATGGTGCGGGCCGCCGCCCCAAACTGCTCCTCCGACAGGCCCGAAACATCGTACCGGTTGAGGATGCGCACCTCCTCCAGGCCCCGCAGCCCCAGGTTGCCCTTTAGGTCCGCCAGCATCTGCTGGGCCTCGATGTTAAATCCCTGTTTTTTCTCAACAAATACCCGTGTGACCATGCGTTTCTTCCTTTCTCCAGCTTGTGCTGGGCAAAGAGATTCCTAAAAGTAAAAAGATATGCCGCCGCATCCGCGGGCAGGCTGCACACGCCGCCTTTCCCCTTCGTGGCAAGCAGCGCCCGCGGGAGGCCCCGAACGTAGCCCGGGGGCCATCCGGCCGCGGCAAAAATTACCGCTCCCTTTCTTCTTTCTTTTCTTATAGAAAGGAAAGCCCCTTGTGTACACACCATTGTAACACAAGGGGCCGGTTTTATAAAGCGTTTCCTGGAAAGTTTTCTCGTTCTCGCACTTTTGCACAATTCCCGCCGGGGGATGTGAAACATCTCTGCAAGGTGGGCCTTACAGCTTGCGGCCCTTGCGGATTTTCCGCAGCTCCTGGGGGGAGACGCTGCCCATATCCCCAATGGAGAGGGCCACGCTGTGCTTGATGGGCTTCCACTCGATGTTGCCGAACACCGCCAGCACCATGGCGATGCCGAAGGTGAACACGAAAAACGGGAAGGTGAACAGGTAGCCAATCTTCTTCCCGCGGGAGCAGCGGATGCGCCGCCACTCTGTCACCAGGGGCAGCAGGCCCATGAGGAGCATTACCAGGTAGGAGTTGACCGCGGACATAATCACAGAGGCGAAGAAAATATCCAGCTGTTTGCGGGCGATGGTCACGCCCACCACGAACATCACCCCGTTGAGCAGCAGGCTGATAACCGAGAGGACCACCGCCGGGATGGTGCACATCAGCATGTCAAAGCAGGCGAAGCTGCCGTCGCACAGCATGGTTTTCACCATATTGCCGCCGTGCTTGGCCACCACCTGGAGGTAGCCCCGCTGCCAGCGGGAGCGCTGCCGGATGGACTGGGCAAAGCTGGAGGGCTGCTCGTCGTAGATGACGGCGTCGTGGCAATAGGCGATTTTCTCCCCGCGGCAGACCAGGTCGGCGGTGAACTCCAAATCCTCGGTGAGGAGGAAGTAGTCCCACCCGCCCAACTCTTCCAGCAGGCTGTGGGCAAAGAGAAACCCGGTGCCGGACACGGCGCAGCTGGTGCCCAGGTAATCCCGGGGGCGGTTCAGGTACTCGCTCTCCCGCAAAAACCACAGGCCATACCCAGCGGTGATCCAGTTGTCGCCGTAATTTTTGGTGTTGCGGTAGCTGGTGACCACCCGGTTGCCCGAGGAGAACACCTTGTTCATCTCGGTTATGTAGCGGGGGTCCAGCAGGTTGTCGGCGTCAAAGACAAAGTAGCCGTCGTAGTGCTCCTGGGGGTACTCCTCCTGGATTTTTTGCAGCAGAAACCGCAGCGCGAAGCCCTTGCCCACCTGCAGCTTATTCTGGCGCTGGAAAACCCGGGCCCCGCAGGCCGCGGCGATTTGCGCGGTGTTGTCGGTGCAGTTGTCCGCCACCACGTAAATGTGGACCAAATCCTGGGGGTAATTTTGCCCCCGGATGCTCTCCAGCAGCTGAGCGATGACGGCGCTCTCATTCCGCGCGGCGATGAGCACGGCGTAGCGGCACAGCTTTTGGGCGGTGAACCGCCGCCGCTTTTTCAGCAGGCGCGCCACCGCGAACACCACCTGGTAGCAATAACAGGCCGCGAACACGGCCGCCATTAGGAAATTGATGGTAGACAACGTCTCCATACTTCTCACGCTCCTTTTTCACCCTCCCCCGAGGGGAGGCGTACAGGGTTATCAAACGGGACTCCCGTTTTGTACCACAGAAACATCAACACTTCTCCAACACCTGCGGTGGGCATGTCGCGAACGCTCCTGACGTCGCGGGGCTTCTTCTATAGAGAAGCTTGCGGCCCGCGATTAGGGCCTTCTGCAACCATGCGCTGGGTCTGCGGTGCGCAATTCGCGCACGCTCCTGACGTCGCGAGGCTTCTTCTATAGAAAAGCTTGCGGCCCGCGCTCCTGATTTACCGGGACTATTGTACCACAGGTCTTTGTTTATTTAAAGGATATTGTGAACAGATTAAGTACAAGGCAATAAATTTCTTAAGAATTTATTAACATCTCTGTTCCTCCAAGAAAAAATTTGGCGAAATGTAAATTAGGGCTTGCTTTTTCCCGCGGTATCGTGTAAAATAAGCAGGCAACAAAAGATTCGGGCGCTTAGCTCAGCTGGCTAGAGCACCTGCTTGACGTGCAGGGGGTCAGCGGTTCAAGTCCGTTAGCGCCCACCACAAAAAGCCGCTTAAACACTGGGTTTAGGCGGTTTTTCTTTTTGCCTGTAACACACTTTTTAACACACTTCCCATATTTTAAAGCAGAGAAACGCGGTTTTTGCGAAGAAAAAATGCAGTTTTTCAAACTGCAAGCGGTTCTCTCGGGAGGCGCGTCCGCGCGTTCTACACACTTTCGGTTTTCTGCGGCGTTTCGGGGCCGCTTTTTTTAGTTTTTCGGCCTGCTGGGCGTTGCGCCTGGCAGGTCTTTTTTACTGTCTGTTTCCTCTACTGGGGCTGCCAGGCTCTCAAACAGGGCGCCCAGCTTCCCGGCGGTGACGGCATCCTCCCCTTGGAGAGCGTGGCCGTAAATGCCGAAGGTGTCCATGCTCTGGGAGTGGCCCACCAAGCCCTTCATCTCCCCGGCGGGCAATTCTTTGACCTTAGGGCCAACCCGCGCCGTCCTGGATGCAGTAGACCCACTCAAGCCCGTGCCCCAGGATGGGGAAGATTTACCCGTTAGTGAGGAGGAATCTCCCCGGCGCTACCCTTCCCCCCTCCCCGGGGACGCCTCCGGCGAGCGGGCGTTCTTGCGGTATTGCAGGGGGGTGGTGCCCAGCTGCTGCTGAAACACCCGGAAGAAGGAGCGCTGGCTTTCAAAGCCGCACTCCTCGGCGATTTGGGTGACGGAACGGTCTGTCTCCGCCAAAGCCGAGCAGGCGCAGGAGATGCGGATGCGGGACAGGTAGGCCGGGAAGCTCTGGCCCATCTTCTCGGAGAACACGTGGGACAGGTGGTACTTGTTCATGCCCAGCTCCCGGGCCAAGGTGCCCAAGGTGAGGGGCTCCCGGAAGTGCTCCCCCACGTACTGGGAGATTTGATAGGTCAGCTCCCGGCGGTCGGCGGCGGAGTTCTTCGCCAGGCGCAGCTGGGGCAGGGCCCGGGCCAGCACCAGCTGAATCAGCGGGCCGAACACAGGGCTCTCCCGCTGGAGGCGCGCCTCCCGCTCCAGCTCCTGGATGGCGTAGGGCACGTTGGGGTGCAGCTTCTCCCCGGAAAGGAAGGGGTCCTCCGGGTGGCTGCGCAGCAAAGTGTCGGCGTAGCCCCCGGTGTAGGAGAGGTCGCACACCACCAGCACCGCCCCGGTGCCGGGCTCCAGGGCGGTGTAGCTGTGCACCTGGTTGGGGAAAATCAGCGCCAGGGCCCCGGGCCCCAGCACCTGGGTCTGGCCCCGCACTGTCACCGAGGAGCTGCCGGTAAGCACCAAAAACAGCTCCAGCTGGGGGTGCAGATGCAAAGGGAAGGTGAGCCCAGTGGAAAGATGGATGGACAGCGGCTCGTGCCGGGCTTCGACAAAGGCGTGCATGTGGGATTCACCTCGTAGCGTGGCGGGCCGTCCAAAAAGGGAAAACCCGCAATTATTGGCAGTAAAATATCATCTCTTGGCACGTATTTTACCAGAAAGGGTGCTATAATGCAACCAAAAGTCATGAGAAATGACAAAAAGGAGGAGCTGCCATGGAAAAGGTACGCATTGCCATGATTGGCGTGGGCGCCATCAGCGGCATTTACCTGCAAAACATCACCAAGGTTTTCCGTGAAGTGGACCTGGTGGGCGTGTGCGACCTCATCCCCGAGCGGGCCCAGAAGGGCGCCGGCTACGTGGAGGAGCAAATCAAAGAGGGCGCCGCGGTCCGCCAGCCCAAAATCTATAAAGATATGTACGAGGCTTTCAACGACCCGGAGGTGGAGGTCATCCTGAACCTAACCCGCCCCCACGAGCACTACGAGGTGACAAAACAAGGCTTGCTCCACGGCAAGCACGTCTACTCGGAGAAGCCCCTGGCCGTGGACATGATTGAAGCCAAGGAGCTGGTGGCTCTGGCCGAGGAGAAGGGCCTGCGCCTGGGCGGCGCGCCGGACACCTTTATGGGCGCCGGTATCCAGACCGCCCGGCGGGTGATTGACCAGGGCCTCATCGGCGACGTGGTGGGCGCCTCCTGCGCCATGGTGTGCCACGGCCACGAGACTTGGCATCCCGACCCGGAGTTCTACTACAAGCGGGGCGGCGGCCCCATGATGGACATGGGCCCCTATTACGTCACCGCGCTGGTGCAGCTGCTGGGCCCGGCCAAGGGCGTAATGGGCATGACCAAGCGCACCTTCCCCCACCGCACCATCACCTCCCAGCCCCACTATGGCGAGGACATCTCTGTGGACGTGGACACCTACCTCTCGGGGAACATCCTCTTTGAGAACGGCGCCATCGCCCAGATTTTCACCACCTTCGACGTGTACTACGGCCGTGGCGCCCAGGCCCGCTTTGAGGTGTACGGCACCCAGGGCACGCTGGTGGTGCCCGACCCCAACACCTTTGGCGGCCCCGTGCTGCTGCTGCGCCCCGAGGACCAGGCAGCCGCCCCCGCCACCGACCCCGCCCTGGAGCGCAAAAAGGCGCCCTCCTTCTACGACGGGTACAAGGAAATCCCCCTGCTGTTCGACTACAACGAAAACAGCCGGGCCCTGGGCCTGGCGGACATGTGCAAGGCCCTGCGCACCGGCCGCGACCACCGCGCCAACTACCAGCAGCAGCGCCACGTGCTGGAGATTATGACCAGCTTCTCCAAGTCCTGCCAGCAGGGCGAGTACATCGCCTTGGAGTCGGGCTACACCCGCACCGCCCCCATGAAGAACAACCCCATGCACGGCGTGCTGGACGACTGAGCCGTGTGTCCATACAGAATCTACACTCTAAACTTTAGGAGGAATACCCATGAAAGCAGCCTATACCGGTTGGACCTGGATTACCAACCGCGAGCCCGAAACCGCCAAGAACCAGCTGAAGCAGGCCTTCCAGGAGTGCAAGTTCCTGGGCTATGACACCGTGGAGAACTTCGCCTTTATCCGCGATTACTACGCCGACGACCCCCAGGCCCTGGTGGACCTGACCAAGGAGTGCGGCGTGGACCTGGTAAACCTGTACGGTCACTTCACCTTCGACGTGGAAGAGGCCATCCGCATCGCCAAGGAGCAGATCGACTTCTGCGCCGCCGTGGGCGTAAAGTGGTACAACTGCCAGAACGCCGGCTTTGGCGACGACGGCCCCTCCGAGCGGCCCACCAACCCCGAGATGCTGGACAAGATGTGCTATGTGGCCAACACCGTGGGCGCCTACGCCAAGGAGAAGGGCGTCACCCTGTGCTTCCACCCCCACTACGGCACCTGCGTGTTCTGGCAGAGCGACATCGATTACTTTGCCGAGCACACCAATCCCGACTACGTCTCCTTCTGCTTTGACACCGCCCACACCACCTTGGCCGGCATGGACCCCGCCGCGCTGATTCGCCAGTACGGCAGCCGGGTGGCCTACATGCACTTGAAGGACGTGGACACCTACGCCCTGTCCAAGGCCGAGGGCCGCGACAAGATGGGCACCTTCCGGGCCCTGGGCCACGGCACGGTGAACTTCCCCGCGGTGAAGGCCGCCCTGGAGGAAGTGGGCTTCGACGGCGTCCTCTGCGTGGAGCTGGACCGCCCCGAGGTGTGCAATTTCCATTCTGCTGAAGTCTCCCGCATCTACCTGCGGGACGTGCTGGGCATCTAAGAGGCCCAGGCTATAAAAAAACAGGGGGAGGCCGACAGGCTGGCTGTGTGGCCTTCCGCTGCATTTGGGGAGTACTTACGGGACCCGGCCCTTCGCACTCGGCGGAGGGCGCGGGTCTTTTCCTTTGCATGGGCTGTGCTTCCTGCCCAAAGATAATGCTCATGTGCCATAAAGTAACACACAAGAATTTGATAGACAGCAGTCCGCTATTCCGTAATATAAGCAAACATACTATTGCGAAAATAATTTACAGTTAAGTTTTTTGTCTAAAAGTTAATGAATGGTAAATAGAACCCGCAGACAAGAAGTGCTAAAATAAAGATACATAAAGGCAAAATTGTACAGGAGGTCTTCTTATGAAAATAAATGAAATAATTCGTGAACGACGCTTAGCAAAAGGCTTTACACAAGAACAAATTGCCAATTATCTTGGTGTTTCTGCACCGGCTGTTAATAAATGGGAAAAAGGAACTTCATATCCCGATATAATTTTATTGCCAGCACTTGCCCGACTTCTTGATACAGACTTGAATACACTATTATCTTTTCAAGATGATTTGTCAGAAAAAGAAGTTGTACTGTTTATGAATGAAGTTTCTGAAACGATAGATAAAAACGGTTTTGAAGCAGGATATTTGCTTGCCATTGAAAAGTTAAAAGAATATCCTACTTGCGATTTACTGGTAAGCAATTTAGCCATGCTGTTAGACGGTGCCTTGACTCTTCATGGTAGCAAAAACAAGTCAAATGAAATGTATCGAGATAAAATTGAATCTTTATACTATCGTGCAGCACAAAGTGAAGATGCAACTATCAGAGAGCAAGCAAAAGCGTGTCTAATTTCTAAATTGATGGGAAAACAAGATTATGAGCAAGCGCAGGAAATACTCAATACACTCCCCAAGAAAAGTCCTGTGGACAGAGAACAGGCTCAAGCAAATATATATATTGCACAAGGAGATTTAGAAAAGGCAGCGAAACTGATAGAGGAAAAACTATTATCTGCCACAAATGAAATTCACTCAGCGTTAATGACTTTAATGGAGATTGCACTTAAAGAAGGCCGAATGGATGATGCTAAGTATATCGCTGATGTTGATAAGCAGGCGGCTCAAGTATTTGATTTGTGGGAATATAATTCCTATGTTGCACATTCTCAGCTTTATGAAGCCACAAAAAACAGAGTTGAATTTTTGAAGATACTATTACCTATGCTAAAATCACTCACAAAAAAATGGGATATTAACAAATCGCCATTATATCGACACATCCAAACAAAAGAAGTTGATAAGGCATTTGGCCCAAAACTTCAAAAAGCTATTATTCAATCAATTAGCACAGATGAAGAGACCGAGTTTTTAAAAGGCAGTCCCGAATTGCATGAATTGATAGAAAAAATGGATATTAAGAAAGAATAATTAAATAGAAAACCCAGCCGAGACAGTCAACGGTCAAGATGAATGGCGCGTACCGCGCCGCCGTTGACAGCCCCAACCGGGACATCTTTACCGGCCTGCCCTTCCAGGAGAGCACCGGCAACCTCACCGACGAGGAGAAGGAGAGCGCCTTCCGCAGCTACGTGTCCGGCCTGGAGGAGCAGGGCAAGGCGGAGACGTACCTGGCTATCCAGAGCCTGCCCACCCAGGAGCAGATCGACCAGGCGGTGGGGCAGTCCACCGGCTCCATGAGCCGGGAGGAGATGGAGTCCACCTTGCAGGAGGCACTCACCAGCCAGGCCAGCCTGGACGAGAGCCAGGTGGAGGACTACATCGCCGCCATGAGCGACGAGGAGCTTTCCGATTTGTTCACCCAGATGGCCGAGGAGCAGTTTAAGGCCCAGTACGCCGCCCAGGTCCAGCAGCAGCTGGCCGCCATGGAGCCCGCCCAGATGGCCGCCGCCCTCGACGCCGCCATGGACACCTACACCACCCAGCAGTGCGCCCAGTACTACGACGAGGTGCTCACCTTCTCCGACTCCACCTACGAGGAAAACCTGGTGCAGCTGGGCTATATCGATTTGGACGACCCGGCCTCCATCAGCCTGTACGCCGCCTCCTTTGAGGACAAGGACGTCATCGAGCAGGCCATCGCCGACTACAACGAAACCAAGGACGATTTGGAGCAAATCCAGTACACCGACTACATCGGCCTGATGCTTTCCTCCATCACCACCATCATCAACGCCATCACCTATGTGCTCATCGCCTTTGTGGCCGTGTCCCTGGTGGTCTCCTCCATTATGATTGGCGTCATCACCTTGATTTCCGTCCAGGAGCGCACCAAGGAAATCGGCATTTTGCGGGCCATTGGCGCCTCCAAGCGGAACGTGTCCTCCATGTTCAACGCGGAGACGGTCATCATCGGCTTTACCTCCGGCGCGCTGGGCGTGCTTATCACCTGGGTGCTGTGCATCCCCATCAACGCCATCCTGCACCACCTCACCGGCATCCAGACCTTAAGCGCCTTCCTGCCCCTGCCCACGGCCTTGGTGCTGGTGCTCATCAGCACCGCCCTGACCTTGTTCTCGGGCATCATCCCCTCCCGCAGCGCCGCCAAGAAAGACCCTGTGGTGGCCTTGCGGACGGAGTAAATCCAGGCGAAATCTTGCTAAAAAAAGCGGCTTGGCTTTGGCCAGGCCGCTTTCCGTTTGCGGGGGCAAGAGCCCTAAAAGCAACAAAAAAAGAGGCATCCCGCCAGGGGTGCCTCCTTTTTGTATGGCGTTTTCCTTCTTAGGCGAAGGGGTTCTCGGTCTTGTAGAGCATGCCCTTGGGCTGGTTGAAGCCGATGTCCTGGATGCCCAGCAGCTTGAACAGCTCGAAGAGGGCCTTGCCGTGATGGCCAAAGGCCACGGCGCCGTGGTGGGGATAGCGCTTCTCCACCAGCACGTGGCGGTAGAAACGGCCCATCTCGGGGATGGCGAACACGCCGATGCCGCCGAAGGAGCAGGTGGGCACAGGCAGGACCTCGCCCTCTGCCACGTAGCAGCGGAGCTGGCCGTCAGCAGTGCTCTGCAGGCGGTAGAAGGTGATTTCGCCGGGGGCGATGTCGCCTTCCAGGGTGCCGCGGGTGAAATCGGGGTCGCTGCCAGCGGGCTCCAGCAGACGGTGCTGGATGAGCTGGTACTTCACAGCGCGGTCGGCGCACAGCTTGCAGCTGGGGGTGTTGCCGCAGTGGAAGCCCATGAAGGTGTCGTTGAGCTTGTAGTCGTAGTCGAACTTGCCCTTAATCTGGGCCTCGTACATGGAGGCGGGCACGGAGTTGTTGATGTCCAGCAAGGTGACGGTGTCGCCGGAGATGCACATGCCGATGTACTCGGAGAGGGCGCCGTAGATGTCCACTTCGCAGGCCACGGGGATGCCGCGGGTGGCCAGGCGGGAGTTGACATAGCAGGGCTCAAAGCCGAACTGGCTGGGGAAGGCAGGCCAACATTTGTCGGCGAAAGCCACGTACTGGCGGCTGCCCTTGTGGTTCTCAGCCCAATCCAGCAGAGTCAGCTCAAACTGGGCCATGCGCTCCAGCATGTCGGGGTAATACTTGCCCTCGCCCATTTCCTTGGCCATGTCGGCGCACACATCGGGGATGCGGGCGTCGCCGGCGTGCTCCTTGTAGGAGACCAGCAGGTCCAGCTCGGAGTTTTCCTCAATCTCCACACCCAGCTGGTACAGGCCGTTGATGGGGGCGTTGCAGGCGAAGAAGTCCTGGGGCCGGGGGCCGAAGGTGATAATCTTCAGGTTCTTAATGCCGATGATGGCGCGGGCGATGGGCACAAACTCGGCCATCTTGTCGGCCAGCTCCTCGGCGGTGCCCACGGGATACTCGGGGATATAGCCGGTCAGGCCGCGCAGGCCCAGGTTGTAGGAGCAGTTGAGCATGCCGCAGTAGGCGTCGCCGCGGCCGTTAATCAGGTCGCCGTCGCCCTCGGCGGCAGCCACAAACATGCAGGGGCCGTCAAAGTTCTTGGCGATAAGGGTTTCGGGGGTTTCGGGGCCAAAGTTGCCCAGGAACACGGTCAGGGCGTTGCAGCCAGCCTTGGTGACTTCTTCCACGGCAGTCAGCATGTCCTTCTCGTTCTCAACGGTAGTCTGGGCCTCGTACACTTCCAGGCCCTTAGCGGCGCAGGCAGCCACAACGGCGGCCCGGCGGTTCTGGGAAAGCTGGATGGGGAAGCAATCGCGGGATACAGCCACAATACCCAGCTTGACCTGAGGGATGTTGTTCATTGCAGGTTCCTCCATTTTGATTAGTGCAAGTCTGTGCGGGACGGCGCTGCCCGCCGCCGGATTTGTACGCACATCTAACCACTCTTATCATAGCCCAAACCCAGGAAAAATGCAATAGTTTTTTTCATGCCAGCGCCCAGAAAAAAGCGGGGCTTCCCCCACAGGGCAGCAAAAAAGAGGGGCCGGCGGCCCCTCCCCTCCTGTTTTTCCAGTGCCTTACAGCGTTTCCGGCATGGGGTAGCCGCCCCGCCGGATGCACCTGCGCAGCCAGTTCATCCGCAGGTAGTAGAGGATGAACACCACGGCGGCAATCACCCAGGTGACAGGGTAGTTCATGGCCACCATCTCCATGGTGTGGAACCGGGGCACCACCAGCGTCAGCCACAAAATGCGCAGGCCGCACACCCCAAAGCAGGTGATGAGCATGGGCTGCAGGGACTCCCCCGCCCCGCGGATGGCGCCGGAGAGAATCTCGATGAACACATAGGTAAAGTAGCTGGGGGCCATCACCCAGAAGAAGCGCTGGCCGATGGCGATAACCGTCTCGTCCCCGGTGAAGAACCGCAGCAGGGGCTCCATGAACACCAGCAGCAAAATGCTCAGGGCGATGGTGGTGCCCAAGGCCATGCCCAGGCACACCTTGATGCTCCGCTTTACCCGGGCGTACTGCTGGGCGCCGAAGTTCTGCCCCACAAAGGTGGTGATGGCAATGCCAAAGGCGCTCATCACCATCCAGATGAAGCCGTCAATTTTGCCGATGGCCGCCCAAGAGGCGATGGCGTCGGTGCCAAAAGAGTTGATGCTGGCCTGCACCACCAGGTTGGACACCGAGTACAGCACCGACTGCATCCCCGCGGGCAGGCCGATGCGGATAACATTTTTCAATATGCTCTTATCAAAGCGGATGCGTTTGAGCTCCACCCGGTAGCTCTCCCGGGTGAGCATCAGCCGCGCCATGATAAGCACCGCGCTGACCACCTGGGAGAGCACCGTGGCAATGGCCACGCCGAACACGCCCCAGTGGAAGCCCAGCACAAAGAGCAGGTCCAGCACAATGTTCACCAGGCAGCAGACAATGAGCACGTACAGGGGCATGCGGCTGTCGCCAATGGCCCGCAGCACGCCGGTGCCCACGTTGTATATCATGCTGGCGATGATGCCGCAGTAGTACACGTTCATGTAGGTCAAGGCGTCGCCCAGTATCTCCTCGGGCACGCCCAGCAGCACCAAAGAGGGCCGGGCCGTCAGCAGCCCCAGCACCATGATGACAAGCCCGCCCGCCAAGGCCAAGGCAATGGAGGTGTGCACCGCCTTGGAGACGTTTTTGCCGTCCCCCGCGCCGAAGAATTGGGAGATAATCACCGTGGCGCCGGAGGACACCCCCACAAAGAAGCCCACCAGCAGGTTGATGAGGGTGCCGGTGGTGCCCACCGCCGCCAGGGCGTTGGTGCCCACATACTGCCCCACCACAATGGTGTCCACCGTGTTGTACAGCTGCTGGAAGAAGGTGCCTATCAAAATGGGGAAGAAAAAGATGAGAAGCTGCTTCCAAATCACACCTTGGGTGATGCTGTTTTCTTTTACCGTCTGCTCCATACAAGCACTCCTTTCAGTTTTTTTCGTCCAGGGCAAAGCCCTTGCGCCGGGAGAGGGCCCGCATCCTGGCGTAATAAGCCGCCACCAGCAGAATGGCCGCGGCGGTCCAGGCGCCCACCTCCGCATAGTAGATGCCCTCCTGGCCCATGACCAGGGGCAGCAGCAAGGCCACGCCAATGCGCACCACCATCTCCGCGAAGCCGGAGAGCATGGGCACCACCGTGTCCCCCAGGCCCATCAGGGCGGAGCGGTAGATGTGCAGCATATATAGGATGGGCAGGCACACGCTCATAATGGATAGGTAGTGGTAGGCGATGTCCAAAGAGGCCTCCACCTCCGCCGGCTCCCCGGAGATGAACAGCCCCAGCACCAGCCGGCCAAACAGCAGCATGGCCGCGGCGATGACCACCGAGGTGAGGAAGGCCACCACAGCCGCCGCCCGCTGCCCCCGCTTGATGCGGTTCACCAGCCGGGCGCCCAGGTTCTGCCCCACGTAGGAGGTCACCGCGAAGCCGTAGGAGGTGGCGGCAATCTCCAGCAGGCCGTAAAGCTTGTTGGTGGCGGTAAAGCCCGCCAGGAACAGCATGCCGTAGCCGTTGATGACAAACTGCACCACCATGCTGCCCATGGCGATGATGGCGTTCTGCAAGGCCATGGGAAAGCCCAGCTTCAGCAAAGTGAGGGTCAAATCCCGGGAGGGCTTCAAATCGCCGGGGAGCACCTGGAGGATGGTGATTTTCCGCACGTTGAAAAAGCAGTACACGGCAGAGGCCACCTGGGAAACCACCGTGGCGATGGCCGCCCCGGCAATGCCCCAGTGGAAGCCCACCACAAAGAGCAAATCCAGAGCCACGTTCATCAGGGCCGCCACCACAATGGCGTACAGGGGCGTTTTGGCGTCCCCCAGGGCCCGCAAAATGGCCGCCAGGAAGTTGTAGGCCATAATGGCCGGGATGCCCCCGTAGACAATGCGCAGGTACAGCAGCGCCCCGGGCAGCACGTCCTGGGGGGTATTCAGCAGGCGCAGCAGGGGCTCTGCCCACAGCTGGCCCCCTACCCCCAGCAGCACGGTGAACACCAGGCACAGCGTCACCGAGGCCCCCACGCTGCGGGAGAGCTCCCGGTAATCTTTGGCGCCAAAGTGCTGGGCCATCAAGATGGAGAAGCCCTGTGTCAGCCCCTGGATGATGCCCAGCACCCCCCAGTTGGGGCTGTCCGCCGCCCCCAGGGAGGCCAGGGCGCTTACCCCCACAAACTGCCCCACCACGGCGGTGTCCACCACAGTGTACAGCTGCTGGAACACATTGCCCACCATCAGCGGCAGGGCAAAGGAAATCAGCAGCCGGATGGGGGAACCCTCTGTCATGCTCCGTATCCTCTGCGCCATAAAACGACCCCTTTCCAAAATTTTTCCCATTCCCAGGGCAAAAAAGTACGACGAAGGCGGTTCCCGGTGGCCCGGTTGCCGCTCACGCCGCATCTCTATGGAGTATCCTATCATATCCTGTGGGGATTTGCAATCCATTCTCCCCCTGGGGCGGAAAAATATTTTTGGGCCCGGCGGCCTACCCCAGGCACTCCTCCAAAAACCGCTGGATGGTTTCCTCACAGCCGGGGGTGTCCACGCCGAAGCTCTGGGCGTGTTCGGCGCCGGGCACCAGCCGCAGCGCCTTGGGGGAGGCGCAGGCATGGTAGTTCTCCTCTGTCATGGAGACGGGCACAAAGTCGTCCTTCTCCCCGTGGAGGAACAGCACCGGCAGCTGGGTGTGCGCCAAGGCCTGGCGGGTGTCCGCGCCCTTTAGGGAGAACCCCGCCGCCGCCCGGGCCAGCAGGTCCAGCAGGGAGAGGAGCACCCACAGCAGCGCCCGGGGCAGCTTGTAATCCCGCCGGGCCACGTGGGCCATGATGTCCCAGGGGGTGGTAAAGCCGCAGTCGGCCACAATGCCCCGGGTGTTGGGAGGCAGCTCCAGGCCAGAGGCCATCAGCACCGTGGCGGCCCCCATGGAGATGCCCATGAGGAACAGGGGCCTGTCCCCCCAGCGGCGGGCGGCGTAGCGGGCCCAGCTCTGGCAGTCGAAGCGCTCCTTCACCCCGTAGGTGATGTACTTGCCCTGGCTCTCCCCGTGGGAGCGCTGGTAGGGCAGCAGCACATCATAGCCCAGCCGGTGGAAGAACTCCACCTCCAGGGCGAAGTCGATGGTGGCCAGGGAGCGGTACCCGTGAAAGGCTATCACCGTGCCCCGGGGGCGCTCCACCGGCAGGTACAGGGCCGCCAGCTCCAGCCCGTCAAAGGAGGTGAGCTTTACCTTCTCCCGGGTGTGGGCCCGGATGTAGGCCTGGGCCTCCTTCATCCGGGGGGCAAAGGGGTTCCAGATGGAGTCTGCCTCCTCATACTGCTCATCGGCGCGCTCCTTCCGGTACCGGCGGATGGAGAACTTGAAGAAGAACACCGCCGCCCCCAGCAGCAACAGCGCCACCGCCAGGACGGCCGCCAACGCAATCCAAAGCCAAACCATGATACCCCTCCTTTTTACAATCTATGAAAACCGCGCTCTCTTTCAGCCAAAGCCTAGTGGCGGGGCCTGTATTTGCCGGGCTGCTCCTGGGCCGGGGCACCCGCCGGCTCCCGCCCCAGGCCGAACAGGCTTGGCAGCGCCAGCAGCAGCACCCCCACAACCAGCACCACCGGCGGGCCCCACAGGCTGCTGAGGAAGCCCCACACCTCGCCCCCGCCGGGCAGGGCGGCGATGACCGCCCCCTGGATGTCCGCCGTGGGAAGGAGGGCTTCCGCTTCCTCCCCTTGGGCGTCGCCCCGGGCGATGAAGTCCCCCTCCACGCTGCCCACCAGGCGGGTAAAGCCCGCGCCGTACAGCACCACGTCGCCCAGCTGGTAGCTCTCCCGGGGGACGGCCACCGCCAAGCTGCCCTGCTCCAGGGCCGGTGCCATGGCGTCCCCTTCCACCGGCGCCAAGATAAGCCCGCCCACGGCCAGCTCCTCTTGGTGGAACACCTGCCGCTGCACCGTCAGCCAGAGGCTTCCCCCCAGCACCAGGCACAGCAGCACGGCCAGCACCACCCGCAGGCCCTTAATGGCTCCCATGGACTTCGCCCCCTTCCAGCGCCAGCTCCATGGCGAAGTTCTCCAGCAGCACGCCGCGGCGCTCCACCTGCTGGGCGTACAGCATCCGATAGCCCCGCCTCTCAAAGAAGGGCCGTGCCGTGCGGGAGGCATGCACCGTCACCCGCTGGGCCCCAAGGCCGTGGGCAAAGCCCTCCAAGGCGTGGGCAATGGCCGTGGCCACGCCCCGGCCCTGGAAGTCCCGGTGGACGTAGAGCCTGTCGAAATAGCCGGTACTGTCCATGTCCCCAAAGCCCAGCAGCTGGCCTTCCCGCTCCGCCACCACGGTGTAGTGGGCGGCCAGGCTCTCTCCCCAGGCGGCCCGGTCCACGCTCTCCGGGGAGGGCACCCAGGCGTCCACCTCCGCCGGGGAGTAGTCCCCCAGGTTCACCCCGTGGACGGTCTCGTAAAACAGCTGGATAAGGCCCTCCAAGTCCTGGGGCCGGTACAGCCGCAGCCGGAAGTCCCCGGCGCGCTCCCCCAGGGCCAAAGTGGGGGCCGTGTCCGCCAGCAAAAACCGGGCCACGCCGTCTTCTGTGTTGGCGGGAATCACCTGCCCCGCGGCCTGGCGCAGCTGGGGCACGGCGTTGGCCACGGCGCAGCGGACGTCCGCCTCCTCCAGCAGGGGGATGTCGTTGAGGCCGTCCCCAAAGGCTGTCATGCGCTGGCAGCCCAGGCGCTCTTTCAGCCAGGCGGCGGCCTGGGCCTTGGTGGCGGCGGCGGACATCACCTCCAGCCAGAACTCCCCGGGCTGGTAGATTTCCTCCTGGAGCAGCACCGAGAGGGCCTTGTCCTGGCGCAGCGCCTCGTAGGCGGGGAGCAGCTCCTCCCGGCCGCCGATGCAGGTGAAGTAGAACACCTCCCCCTGGTAGAGGGCTTCCTCACCGGCCACGGGCAGCAGCCGCTCGTCCCGCTGGCGGGAGGCAACATACCGGGCCACCCCGGGGCTCTCCTTTTCCGGCCGCCACAGCACCCGCTCCACCCCCTGGGCCATGGTGTACACCAAGGGGGAGATGCCCGCCTCCCCAAACACCTGCCGGGCTCGGGCCACGCTGGGGCCTGGCAAAAGCTGGCGCAGCAAAGTCTCCCGGCGCTCCCCCCGGCGGATGAAGGCCCCATTGTAGATGATAACCGGCAGGCTCTTGGTCAGGCCCCGGGTCACCACGTCCGCCGAGTGCTGGGAGCGGGCCGTAGCATAGGTGAAGGGCATCCCCTGCTCCACCAGGCGGTTCAGCACCCGGATGGTAAACGGCGACAGGTCCTCCCGCGGGGTGAGAAGGGTGCCGTCCAAGTCTGAGACGTATAGGGTTTTATCCATAGCTTTCCTCTCCCTTTCCTCCATACGATACCCTCATTTTAGCACAAGTCCCCCAAGAAAGCCACGGCGGAAAAAGCCCTTTTAGATATTTTTGAAAAACCTCTTGACTTTTCCCCCGGTTTTCGCTCTAATAGGGGTGAGCGTGAAAGACGCGAAAGGAGTTGTATTGCTATGAATGAATTTCCCCGCACCACCGTGGGAGGGGTCTCTCTGCCCCGCATGCTTATGGGCACCAACTGGATGCTGGGCTGGAGCCACACCAGCGCCTCCGCCGACGAGATGATCCGCCGCCGCTACCAAAGCGTGGAGGCCTTTAAGCCCGTGCTGGAGGCCTACCTCCGCCACGGGGTGGACGCCATTATGGCGCCCTTCGACGGCCCCTCCCAGCACCTGCTGGAGGCCATCCGGGACACCGAGCAGAAGCTGGGACGGCGCATCATCCTCATCGACACGCCCACCATCAACGTGGACGACAACCCCCAGGCCCGCCAAGAGGCCCAGGCCAAGATACAGGAATCCGCCCGGCGGGGGGCCACCTTCTGCCTGCTGCACCACTCCTGCGCCGAGCAGCTGGTGGACAAAAACAAGGGCGTCATCCGCCGGCTGGACGACTACACCAAGATGATTCGGGACGCGGGCATGATTCCCGGCCTGTCCGCCCACATGCCGGAGCTGATGGTCTACTCCGACCAGAACGGCTACGACGTGGAGACCTACATCCAGATTTTCAACTGCATGGGCTTTTTGATGCAGGTGGAGATTGAGACGGTGGCCTCCATCATCCACCACGCCAAAAAGCCGGTGATGACCATCAAGTCCATGGCGGCGGGGCGCTGCACGCCTTACGTGGGCCTGACCTTCTCCTGGAACGCCATCCGGCCCCAGGACATGGTCACCCTGGGCGCCTTCTCCCCCCAGGAGGTGGAGGAGGACGTGGAGATTTCCCTGGCGGCCATCGAGCACCGCTTCCCCGACCTGGAGAAGCGCTCCAGCCCCAACCAGAACCAGGCGGCCTTTGGCTGAGAAGCTGGATAGACAAAGGGAGGAGCCAAAGCTCCTCCCTTTTCTCGTTTTTACTCCTCCTGGGGGCTATCCCAAGCGCCCTGGGTATAGGTTTCGTCCACCATGTCGCTGATGCCCGCCAGCAGCATGATGATGCCCTGGACCTTGTGGGGGCAGCACACGTACACCCCGCGGCCCTCCTCTTGAATCAGGTCGGCGGCCAGCAGGGGCTTCATGTGGTGGTACGCCTGGCCGGTGGAGCCAAACCCGCACGTATCCACCAGCTGGGCCACCGTCTTGGGCCCCCGTAGGATTTCCAGCAGCAGCGCAAGGCGGTTGGCGTTGCCGATGCAGGCCAGCACCTTTTCCGCCACGCCGCTTTCGATTTGGGCCAGCAGCCCATCGGTGGAAACGGCGTTCCGAATCCAGTTGGACTGCCGCCCCCCGGCGTTGTACACCCCCAGGTAGGTCACATAGCCGCTGACGCCCTGGGCTTCCGTGCGGCGGCACAGCTCCTCCATCTGCTGGCTGAGGCGGCTGTCCGGGTGCATTTCCCGGGGCACCTCCACCCGGCCCAGCCGCTCCATGGTGGGTTGGTTGGGAAGGGAGGCCTGGGCCTCCTCCCGCAAACGCTCCACTTGGGTGGCCATCTCCTGCCTAAGGGCCTCCATCTGCTCTTTCAGCTGGTCCAGTTCCTGCCCATAGTCCCGCTCCATAACGCTTCTCCTTCCTATTCTATAATTTCGGAATTCCGTATTTATAGTATAGCGCGTAGCAAGCGAAAAAGCAAGGCCTGGGGCACAGAAATTTTTAAATTCCGGAAGTTCAGAATTTCCCAAATAGGTTCACAACGCCTTCACCAGCACCAGGCAGGGGTTGCCCGCATCCCACAGGGTGGGGAAGCACTCCAAATCCACAAAGCCCATGGCGTGGTAAAAAGCCCGGGTGCGGGCGTACTCCGGGCTGGGGTGGGAGGCGTCCACCGTCTTCACCTGGAGCAGCTTCCACCCGGCGGCCTGGGCGTACCGCTCCGCCCAGGCCAGCAGCGCCCGGCCCGCGCCCTTGCGGTGATAGGCCGGCAGCGTGCCCATCACGTCCACCTCCCCGGCCTGGGGCGCGGTCTGCCGCAGGGCCAAAAAGCCCACCGGCGTTTCCCCATCGCAAACAGCCACAAAGGGCAGGGCTTTGCAGTCCTCCACATACTGGGCGGTGGATTCGGGGATGCCGAACCACTCCGGCAAAGCGGCCAAAACGCGGGCGGCCACAGCGGCCCGCTCCTGGGGGGAGAAATCCTCCCGCAAGGTGTATTCCATAGAAGCTCCTCCTGACAGAAAAGAAGCCCAGGGCGTTCCTGGGCTTCTTGTTTTATGGGTTTTGCCCTTCTAAGCGGGCTGTCTTGGCGGCCGGGAAAGGCGGAGCTGCGCTCCTGTTTCCCTAGCTTTCTCTCTGCGCTGCGCGCCAGTAAGACCACAGGGGCTTTGCCCCCGCACCCCCACAGCCTTTGAAAAGGCTGGCGAAACTTTTACGCCGCTTCGCGGTTGTGCTTTTTACAGCAAGCTCTTATACAGTTGGGCAATCTCTTCCTCGCTGGTATCCCTCGGATTGCCGGGGCAGCAGGCGTCGGCGTAGGCGGACTGGGACAGGAACGCCACGTCCTCCTCCTTCAAAATGCCGTTGAGGTTCTGGGGGATGCCCACGTCCAGGGACAGCTGCTTCACCGCGGCGATGGTGGCGTCGGCGGCTTCCTCGTCGGTCATGTTGTCAATGCCGGGCACCTGCATGGCCTTGCCGATGGCGCGGTAGCGCTTGCCAGCCACGGGCTTGTTGTACTCCAGGCCGGTGGGCAGGATGATGGCGCAGGCCACGCCGTGGGGGGTGTCATACAGGGCGGACAGGCCGTGTGCCATGGAGTGGACAATGCCCAGGCCCACGTTGGAGAAGCCCATGCCGGCGATGTACTGGCCCAGGGCCATGCCCTCGCGGCCCTCGGGGGTGTTCTCCACAGCGCCCCGCAGGGATTTGGCGATGATTTCAATGGCCTTCAGGTGGAACATGTCAGAGAGCTCCCAGGCGCCCTTGGTGATGTAGCCCTCGATGGCGTGGGTCAAAGCGTCCATGCCGGTGGCGGCGGTGAGGCCCTTGGGCATGGAGGCCATCATGTCGGGGTCAACGATGGCCACCACGGGGATGTCGTGGGGGTCCACGCAGACGAACTTGCGGTTCTTCTCCACGTCGGTGATGACGTAGTTGATGGTGACCTCCGCGGCGGTGCCGGCGGTGGTGGGCACAGCGATGATGGGCAGGCAGGGGTTCTTGGTGTCGGCGGTGCCCTCCAGGGAGCGCACGTCGGCGAACTCGGGGTTGGTGACGATGATGCCGATGGCCTTGGCGGTATCCATGGAGGAGCCGCCGCCAATGGCGATGATGTAATCGGCCTGGGCGGCCTTGGCAGCCTCCACGCCGTCCTTCACGTTCTCAATGGTGGGGTTGGGCTTGATTTCGGAGTAGACCTGATAGGCCAGCCCGGCGGCGTCCAGCACGTCGGTGACCTTCTTGGTGACGCCGAACTTCAGCAGGTCGGGGTCGGTGCAGAGCAGGGCCTTCTTCAGGCCGCGGCTGGTCACTTCCCCGGCAATCTCCTGAATAGCGCCCTTGCCGTGATAAGACCTCTCATTCAAAATAAAACGGTTTGCCATGATAAAGACTTCCTTTCCTGTGTTCCCTTTTGCCTAGGGGAAGCCTGACTTTCCCTGGGGAAGGGCCTGTTAAAAGTGTAGCAATATTGGCGGAAAATTACAAGGGACAAATTGTAAAAAACGTTTGAATATCCAAAACATTTTACCCAAAAAAGCAGCAGGCCGCCGGCAAACCCCCCGCCCCATGGCGTCCACCAGGCGGGAACGTGCCCTCCCGGGGTGGCAGCCCCTGGAGTGCGGCACCGCCTTCCCTTGGGGGAACACCAGCCCGCCAGAAAGCCAGCCGTTCCACCCACTGGGACAAGCCCCTTTACAAAGAAAGCCCCCTGGCTGCCGCCAAGGGGATGTTTCACTCTTTCTCTGTGTTGCTCTCCAGCAGCCGCCGGATGCCCTCGTCGGTGTAGGAGAGCAGCTTGCCAAACCGCCAGGCGATGTCCCGGCGCGCCTGGCCATAGGTGCCCTGGGCCAGGGCGGCTTTCTTCTCCCCCTTCAGGGCCAGGTACTCCTGGAGGGCGCTGTCCTCCTGGTAAAACAAAGCGTTGTACTTCCCCTGGTTCAGGGACAGGGGGAACAAATCCGTTAAAAAGGCCTCATCCTCCACGTAGAGCTTGACGCCGTACTTCCGGCACAGCTCCTCAAAATAGGGCAGGTACTGGTCCCGCTCCTGGGGGGAATCGCAGGGGTGGGCCAAGGCCAGGCGCTTCACCCCCGCCCGGACCATCTCGCAGAAGCAGTCCGCTGCCCCCAGCTCATAGGAAAAGGTGTCAATGGGTTTCATGGTCGTCCTCCTTGCTAGATTCCTTCCCGCCTTTGGGCGCCAGCTGGCCCAGGGCCGCCCCCAGCAGCATCCCCAAAGACATGGCCAGGCCCAGCTCCATGTGCAGCGCGTCCGCCAGGCCCACGCCCAAGGCCAGCCCCAGGCACATGCCCTCGGTGAGGTAGTTCTTCCTGCCCCGGCGGCCGTTGGCGGCCAGCAGGGCGATGGTCAGCCCCATGGCCACAAAGGGCAGGGCCGCGTTGAAAAATTCTGCCATATCCGCTTCCTCCTCGTGTCAGTCCTCCAGCACCTTCTCCAGGAAGATGCGCTCCCGGAAAATGCCGTTGCGCTGGGCCTTTTCGCTTCTGGCGTGGCGGATTTCCCAATCCGTCCAGCCCTGCAGGTGGGCCAGCTCCTCCAGCACCTCGATAATGTCCCCCAGCTCGTCCAGGGTGCGCTCCTCCAGGAACTCCCCCACCTCTTCCCGGAGCTTGTTCTCCAGGCACTGGACGTACTCCTCGTCCCCCAAGGTGCGGATAACTGGTGTGCCTCCCTGCTCGCGGATGATGTCGGGCACATTGTCCCGCACCAGCTTGTTGTAGATATGCTCTTTCATACGGTCCGCCACGTCTCCTTTCTAAAATATTTTGAAAGCCCAGCCCCCGGCGCGGACGTGCGCTAGCCGCCCGATGGGCACGAGCGGCAGCGAACTGCCATAAGCGCGATGTGACTGTGGAGGCACTCCGCTTGCACGCGCCACTGCTCGGTATGAAGTGGGTTTTTATACCACCTGGAAAATATAGAATTTCAAATAGTCCGTTTCAGGCACATTCCACACCTGCGGCTGTGCCGCAGAAACTCGCTCTCCCTGTTTCAGCGTTTCTCCCGCGCCACTGCTCGGTATGGGGCGGGTTTTTATACCACTTGGAAGATGTAGAACTTCAAATAATCCGTTTCCGGCACATTCCACACCTGCGGTGGGCAAGCCGCGCACTGCGGCTGCGCCGCAGAAACTCGCTCTCCCTGTTTCAGCGTTTCTCCCGCGCCACCGCCCGGTGTGGGATACTTTTATACCACTTGGAAGATATAAAATTTTAAATAGTCGGTCTCAGGCACATTCCACAGGATGGGATGGTCCGGGCCCTGGGCGCGGGCCTCCACCAAGCGCAGCTCCACCTGGGCGTCCCTGGCGGCGCTTTGGAGCATCTTCCGGAACAGGGCGTCCGTCATAAAGTGGGAGCAGGAACAGGTGGCCAGGTACCCGCCCCGGGGCAGGGCCTTCATGGCCCGGTAGTTGATTTCCTTGTAGCCCCGCTCCGCGTTTTTCACCGTCTTGCCGGACTTGGTAAAGGCCGGCGGGTCCAGGATGATGTAGTCGTACTCTCCCGGGGTCAGGCTGGGCAGCAGGTCGAAAACGTTGGCCACCTCGTACTCCACCGAGAGGCCGTTGCGGGCGGCGTTCTCTTTGGCGCAGGCGATGGCCGTCTCGCTGACATCCACCGAGTGCACCCGCTTGGCCCCGGCCTTGGCGCAGTTGAGCCCAAAGGAGCCGGTGTGGGTGAAGCAGTCCAGCACGGACTTCCCCGGGGCGATGCGGGCGGCCGCGGCCCGGTTGTACTTCTGGTCCAGGAAAAAGCCGGTCTTCTGGCCGTTCTCAAAGTCCACCAGGTAGCGGATGCCGTTTTCCACAATCTCCGTCTGGGTGGATTCCGGAAGGGGCTTGCCCGCCAGGGGGTACCAGCCCTTGTTCTGCTCCAGGCCCTCCAGCTCCCGTATCTTCACATCGTTGCGCTGGTAAATCCCCCGGATGGGCTGGCCGCCGGCCTCCATGGCCTGCACCAGGGCGGGGAAAATCCAATCCTTGCGCAGCTCGGTGCCCAGGCACAGCGTCTGGGTGACTAAAATGTCCCCGAACTTGTCCACGGTCAGCCCGGGGAAGCGGTCGGCCTCCCCAAAGATAACGCGGCAGCTGTCCACGTCCGGGCCCATGACGGTTTTGCGGTAGTCCCAGGCATACTGGGCCCGTCGGGCGAAAAAGGCCTGGTCGAACTTGTCGTTGGCGTTTTGGGAGAGCAGCCGCACCCGGATTTTCGAGTGGGAGTTGTAATACCCCGTGCCCAGGTACCGGCCCTTGGGGCTGCGCACGTCGCAGAGGGCGCCGTCCTCCGGGGTGCCCTCCTGGGCGGTAATCTCGTTGTCGAACACCCAGGGGTGGCCCTCCTGGGCGCGCTTGGTCCCCCGGGCGTCGATGGTGACAAAGGGGTAAGGCCGTTCTGTCTTCATGGGTTTGCTCCTTTCTGGGGCTGCTGGGGCCGCAGCAGGCGGTCCCTGTTTCTCTTATAATACACCACACCGGCCACATCTGCCAAGGCCCAACCGATGGGAACGCTCCACCAAATGCCCACCACCCCAATGGTGGGGATGGCCGACAGGGCATAGGCCAAGGCCACCCGGGTGCCCAGGGAAATCACCGTGAGCACCAGGGACATCCCCGGCCGCTGGATGGCCCGGTACAGGCCGTAGAGCAAAAACAAAATGCCAATGCCCACGTAGAAGGCGCCCTCAACGCGCAGGTACTGCACCCCCACCGCCAGGATTTCCCTCTCCTCCGGCTTGACGAAAAGCAGCAGCAAGGGCTCGGCGAAGACGCACACCAGCACAGAGACAGCCCCGGAGAACACCGTCGCGGCAAGCACCGCGCTTCGTATGCCCCGGCGGATGCGGCCCATGTCCCGGGCGCCGTAGTTTTGGGCGATAAAGGTGGAGAAGGCGTTGCCAAAGTCCTGCACAGGCATGTAGGCGAAGGAATCTATCTTCACGGCGGCGGCGAAGGCGGCCATCACCACGGTGCCAAAGGAGTTCACCAGCCCCTGCACCATCAAAATGCCGAAGTTCATCACCGACTGCTGCACGCAGGTGAGCAGGGAGAACCGGGCGATCTCCCCCACCCTGTCCCTTTTCCAGTAGACGTCCTGGCGGCTGGGGCGCAGGTGGGCCATGCGCTTCCAGGTGTACACCAGCAGCCCCACCCCAGACACCCACTGGGAAAAGCTGGTGGCAAAGGCCGCCCCGGCCACGCCCCAGGGCACCGCCACCACAAACACCAAGTCCAGCACAATGTTCAGCACCGCGCTGACGCCCAAGAACACCAAAGGCGTGGCGGAGTTCCCCACGGCCCGCAGCAGGCTGGCAAAGTAATTGTACAGGAAGGTGCCCCCAATGCCCCAGAAAATCACCCACAGGTAGGAGCGCATCAGGGGGATGACGTCCGCCGGCACCTGGAGCAGCGCCATCATGGGGTCCATGAGCAAAAACACCGCCACATTCAGGGCCACGGTAAAGCCGCCAATCAACAAAAAGGACAGGGACAGGCTGTTTTTCAGCCGGGGCAGGTCGCCCTCCCCAAAGCGGATGGAGAACACCGCCCCGCTGCCCATGCACATCCCCAGCAGAATGGAGGTGAGGAAGGTCATCAGCGTGTAAGAGGAGCCCACCGCCGCCAAGGCCGTGGACCCCAGAAACTGGCCCACAATCAGCGTGTCGGCCACGTTGTAAAACTGCTGGAACAGGTTGCCCAAAATCATGGGCAGGGCAAACAGCAGCATGCTTTTGGTGACAGGGCCTTGGGTCAAATCCCGGTTCATGGGTACATCTTCCTTTCGAAAGTTTTTTCTTGCGTTTCGAAAGGATTATAACAAACGGAATTTCTAAAGTCAATCTTCGCTTTACATTTCGCAGAAAACCCGGTATACTATTCCCAGCGAAAGGAGGGGCACCTATGTTTTTAGAAGGTTTGGACGCCCTGGACCAACAGATTGTTTCCCTGCTCATCGAGAACGCCCGGCTCTCCTACTCGGACATTGGGGAGAAGGTGGGCCTTTCCCGGGTGGCGGTGAAAAGCCGCATCCAGGCCCTGGAGCAGCGGGGTGTCATCGAGGAGTACACCACCATCATCAACCCCCAGAAAATCAGCGGGGCGGTGTCCTGCTACTTTGAGCTGGAGTTCTCCCCCGGGGGCTTTGGGGAGGCCGTGGCCCGGCTGGAGGCCTGCCCCACCGTCACCCAAATCTACCGGGTGACCGGCAGCCACAAGCTCCATGTCCACGCCGTGGCCGCCACCAACCAGGAGATGGAGGACCTGCTCCACCATGTCATCGATACCCTGCCCGGCCTGGAGGCCTGCAGCTGCAACGTCATCCTCTCCCGGATCAAGGACATCAAGGGGCTGCGGCTGTAGGTCACTTCCGGGTCAGCTTCACCACGCACTCGATGTGCTGGGTGTGGGGGAACATATCCACCGGCTGGATTTGCTCAATCTTGTAGTGGTTGGCCTGGAGGACGCCCAAGTCACGGGCCAGGGTCTCCGGGTCGCAGGAGATGTACACCACCCGCCGGGGGGCGCAGGCTGCCAGGGCCGTGAGGAACTCCCCGCTGGCGCCGGCCCGGGGCGGGTCCATGAACACCACATCCCAGCCCTCCCCCTCCTGGGCGGCCTGGGCCAGGAACTCCCCGGCGTCGCCCCGGGTGAACCAGGCGTTTTTCATGGCGTTCTCCTTGGCGTTCTGGATGGCGTCCTTCACTGCCTCGGGGTTCAGCTCCACCCCCAGCACCTGGCCGGCGCCGTGCTTGGCCGCCACCAGGCCGATGGTGCCAATGCCGCAGTAGGCGTCCAGCACCTTCTCCTTGCCGGTGAGCTCCGCGAACTCCATGGCCTTGCTGTAGAGCACCTCTGTCTGCACGGGGTTGATTTGGTAGAAGGACTTGGCCGAGATGCGGAACCGGCAGCCGCACAGCTCGTCCACAATGTACCCCGGGCCGTAGAGGACCTTCTCCCGCTCCCCCAGCACCAAGGAGGTGCGCTTGTCGTTGACGTTCTGCAAAATGGTGGTAATCTCCGGGTGGAGCTCCCGCAGCTTTGCCACAAAGTGCTTTTTGGCGGTGAACACCGGGGTGCCCGTCACCAGCACCACCATCATCTGGCCCGTGGCGAACCCCCGCTTTACCAGCACGTGGCGCAAAAAGCCCCGGCCGGTGTTCTCGTCGTAGGCCTGGAGCTTGAAATCCTTTAACAGGCCGCGCACGGAGACGATGATGCGGTCGGCGGTTTCGTCCTCGGTCTGGCAGGAATCCACAGGCACAATGCGGTGGGTGCTGGACTGGTACACCCCGCTGATGATCCTCCCCCGGCGCTTGTCATAGGCAAAGGCCGCCTGCACCTTGTTGCGGTAGTGATAGGGGCACTCCATGCCCAAAATGGGGGAGACTTTCCCGAACCTGCCCAGCAGCTTTTGGCAGCGGTCCTGCTTCCAAACGAGCTGGCGGGGATACTCTAAATTTTGCAGCTGGCAGCCCCCGCACTTCCGGTAGACGGGGCAGGGGGTGTAGGTGGTTGGCATAGTGGCCGCTCCTCTCTGGAAAAGGTGAAAAAAGGCTCGCCGGAAAAAGGCGGGCCTTTTGTTCTGTCAATATTTGCGGAACCGCTGGTAGCGCTGCTCCAGCAGCTCTTCCACCGGCAGCTGGCCCAGCTGGGACAGGGCCGCCTCCAGCGCCTCTTGAAGCTTGGCGTAGGTCAGGGAGAACTCCTTCTCCTCGGGGATAACCTGCTCCACCACGCCCAGCTCCAGCATGTCCTGGGCTGTCAGGCGCAGGGATTCGGCGGCGTCCTTCACCTTTTTGGAGTCCTTCCACAAGATGCTGGCGCAGCCCTCGGGGGAGATGACGGAGTACACGGCGTTCTCCAAAATCCACACCCTATCGGACAAGGCCAGCGCCAAGGCGCCGCCGCTGCCGCCCTCGCCGATGAGCACGGAGATGATGGGTGTTTTCAGGCCGGCCATGGTGGTCAGGTTCTCGGCGATGGCCTGGCCTTGGCCCCGCTCCTCGGCGCCCATGCCGCAAAAGGCCCCGGAGGTATCCACAAAGCACACCACCGGCCGGTGGAATTTCTCCGCCTGCTCCATCAGGCGCAGGGCCTTGCGGTAGCCCTCGGGGTTGGGGGCGCCAAAGTTGCGGCGCACGCGCTCCCGCATGTCCTTGCCCTTCTCCATGGCGATGACGGTGACGGGCCGGCCGTGCAGCGTGGCGATGCCCCCCACAATGGCCGGGTCGTCGGCAAAGCGCCTGTCGCCGTGGAGCTCGATAAAGTCCTCAAAGATATTCTCAATGTAGGAGATTCCCGTGGGCCTATCCTTGGCCCGGGCCAGCAGGACCTTTTCATAGGCGCTCATTGTGCCGCCCCCTTTCTATGGAGCTTTAAAAGCTTGGCAATGGTCTCCCGCTGCTGGGTGCGGGGGACGATGATGTCCACAAAGCCGTGCTCCAGCAGGAACTCCGCCTTTTGGAACCCCGCGGGCAGCTTTTTGCGGATGGTCTGCTCGATGACGCGGGCCCCGGCAAAGCCGATGGTGGCCCCGGGCTCCGCCATGATGACGTCGCCGTCCATGGCAAAGCTGGCGGTAACGCCCCCTGTGGTGGGGTCGGTGAGCACCGTCAGGTAGAAGTTACCAGTGTCGGAGTGCCGGCGCACCGCGGCGCTGGTCTTGGCCATCTGCATCAAAGAGAGGATGCCCTCCTGCATACGGGCGCCGCCGGAGACGGTAAAGCCCACCACCGGCAGGCTGTGCTCCGTGGCATGCTCAAACAGGCGGGTGATTTTCTCGCCCACCACGGTGCCCATGCTGCCAATCATAAAGTTGGGGTCCATAAAGAACAGGGCGCAGGGCTGCCCGTCAATCTGGGCGGTGCCGCACACCACGCCCTCCTTCTCCCGGGCGGCCAGCTTGGCGTTGCGCAGCTTTTGGTCGTAGCCGGGAAAGCCCAAAATGTCCCGGCTTTTCAGGTCGCCGTCCAGCTCCTGGAAGCTCTCCTCGTCCACCAGGTAGACGATCCTGTCCCGGGGGCCCATTCGAAAATGGTACCCGCAGGCGGTGCACACCTGAAGGTTATCCTGCAAATCGTTTAAGGGCAGCTGCACCCCGCAGTGGGGGCAGGTGGTGCGGATGCCGGCGTCCTCTTCCGGCACCGGCTTGCCGCCCTTTTCCAGCTCGTTCTGGGGCGAGCGGAACAGGCCCATCAAATTCATAGCTTGCCATCACCCTTCTTTTTTGGCCTGGGGGCGCGGTTTCTCACTGCCCCGGCCTTTGGAAATGCTTCATGAAATCGGTGTAGTAGTCGCCCTTTTTAAAGCGCTCGTCCCGGATAATATCGATCTGGTCCTCAATGTTGTTCAGCGTGCCGCCAATGACCAGCTCGCTCAAAGCAGCGGTCATCTTGCGGATGGCCTCCTCCCGGGTGGAGGAGTAGACGATCATCTTGCCCAGCATACTGTCGTAATAGGGGGGGATCTCATACCCCTGGTAGAGGAAGGTGTCGAACCGCACCCAGGGGCCGCCCGGGGTGTGGAAGAAGCCCACCTTGCCGGGGCCCTTGGCGTTGATGCGGCACTCGATGGCCGCGCCCTGCACGTGGATGTCCTCCTGGGTAAAGTCCAGGGGCACGCCGGCGGCGATGCGGATCTGCCACTTCACAATGTCGATGCCCGTCACCAGCTCGGAAACAGGGTGCTCCACCTGCAGGCGGGTGTTCATCTCCATAAAGTAGAAGTTCTTGTCCTTGTCCATCAAAAACTCCACCGTGCCGGCGTTGACATAGCCGGAGGCCTTGGCGGCCCGGGCGGCGGTGGCCATAAGCTCCCGGCGGATTTCCGGGCTCACCCCCGGGGAGGGGGATTCCTCGATGAGCTTCTGGTTGTTCCGCTGGATGGAGCATTCCCGCTCCCCCAGGCAGACGATGTTCCCCTCCTCGTCGGCCAGCAGCTGCACCTCGATGTGCTTGACCGGGTCCAGGTACTTCTCCATGTACATGCGGCCGTCGCCAAAGGCTTTCTGGGCCTCGCTGGAGGCCGTCTCAAAGGCGCGCTCCATGTCCTCTTCCCGCTCAATCAGGCGGATGCCCTTGCCGCCGCCGCCGGCGCTGGCCTTAATCAGCACGGGATAGCCGATGTTGGCAGCGGCCTCCTTGGCCTCCTGGGCGTTCCGCAGGATGTCGGTGCCCGGGGTGGTGGGGACGTTGTTCTGCTTCATCAGGCGGCGGGCGGCGTCCTTGTCGCCCATGTTGGAGATGACCTCCGCCGGCGGGCCGATGAACACCACGCCGTGCTCCTTGCACAGGGCGGCGAACCCGGCGTTTTCCGAGAGGAAGCCATAGCCCGGGTGGATGGCCTGGGCGTGGGTGGCCAGGGCCGCGCTGACAATGCGCTCTCCGTTTAAGTAGCTGTCGTCCGCCCGGGGGCCGCCGATGCAGATGGCCTCGTCGGCCAGGGCCACGTGGAGGGATTCCCGGTCGGCCTCGGAGTAGACCGCCACGGTGGAAATGCCCATCTCCTTACAGGCCCGGATAATCCGGATGGCGATTTCCCCCCGGTTGGCGATTAAAATTTTTGTGAACACATGCTTTCATCCTTTCCGCAAAGGGGCCAGGCGCCCCTTTATTCGGATTTGACCAGGGCGAAGGAGAACTCCGCGCTGACGCAGACCTTGCCGTTGACCGAGCCCTTGCCCTTGGCAAAGTAGAAGTTGCCCCGCTGCCGGGTGATTTCGCACTCTGTCTCCAAGGTGTCGCCGGGCTTCACCTGGCCGCGGAACTTCACCTTGTCCAGCGAGGTGAACATGGGGGTGCAGCCCTCGGCGGCGCCGCTGGCCAGCAGCACGCAGGCGCTTTGGGCCATCATCTCGCACTGGATGACGCCGGGCACCACGGGGTTGCCGGGAAAGTGCCCCTGGAGGAAGTACTCGTCCCCCCGGATGTGGCACTTGCCGTGGGCCACGCCGTCGATAAGCTCCACCTCGTCCACCAGCAGCATGGGCTCCCGGTGGGGGAGAATCTTCTTGATTTCTTCTTTATTCATAACAAAACGTTCCTCCTGTAGCAATGGGGACCACTTGAAATCCAAAAAGTGACAAGTTAACGATTTTGCTAGGAAACATGCGGGTTTTGAACTTGTCAGGGTGACAAGTTAACACGGTGAGCTTGCCACTTTCAAAGTGAACTTGTCAGTGTGACAAGTTAGCAACCCCGCATAAATACTGGGTTTTTCCTTAACTTGTCACTTTTCCTATCTTCGGCCCTGGGGGCCCAGTGCCTGGGCTCTCGATTCGCGCCTGTGGCAGCTCGCTGCCGCTCGTGCTCATCGAAAGGCTAACTCGCGTGCGCGCCGTAGGCGGGTAAAGTTCTTTGCCCAGCTTTCTACGAAAGAAAGCTGGCGGGTTGTAGGGCAGCGCCCTACGGTCTTAGTAGCGTCAGCAAGCGCAGGAGAGGCTAAAAATGTCCCGGTGGGACATTTTTAGGTGGAGGACCCTCGCCGGGGGTCCTCCGTGCCGCCAGAGGCGGCAGAGATTTTCGCACCGAGCTTTCCTGTCACCCCGCCCCAAGCGTGTGCCGCCCTTTGGTATAAGCGACGGCGGGGGACACGGATGCGTGCGAGACAATCGCCGCTCGATGACGGAGAGAGCACCCCCACAGAAAGCCACAAGCAAAACGCAGAGAACGGGAGCCGCCGCGCGCGGTTCCCTTTTTTTTTGCGGGCAGCTCACTTTTCCGCCACGCGCTCCACAAGCATGGGGCCGGTTTGCGGCTCTGTTTGGCCCACCTCCAGGGCCTGCAAAAAGCGCTCCGCCCCATGACGGCACTGGGCCTCGCTTTGGGCATACAGCCGGGCGATGGGCTGGCCCTGCTCCACCCGGTCGCCCTTGTTATGCAGCAGGACGATGCCCGCCCCAAAGTCGATGAGGCTTTCCTTGGTCTCCCGGCCGGCGCCCAGCTCCACCGCCGCCAGGCCGCAGCCCTCGGCGTCCAAGCGGGTGATGTACCCCGTCTGGGGCGCGGCGATTTCCACACAGGTCGGGGAAATGGTGAATTTCTCCGGGTTTGTGATATAGCTGGGGTCGCCGCCCTGGGCCTCCACCATGCGGCGCAGCTTCTCCAGGGCCCTGCCGGAGCGCACGGCCTCCACGGCCTTGGCCCGGGCCTTGGGCATGTCCGGGGCGTGGCCCCCCAGGTAAATCATGTTGGCGGAAAGCTCCAGGCACAAGGCGCGCAGGCGGCGGTCCCCCTTGCCGGAGAGCACCTCCACCGCCTCCTGGACCTCCAGGGCGTTGCCGATGCGGCTGCCCAAGGGCATATCCATATCGGTGATAAGGGCCACGGTGCGCCGCCCCACCTGGCTGCCGATGCGCACCATCTCCCGGGCCAGGGCGCGGGAGTCCTCCAAGGTTTTCATAAAGGCGCCGGAGCCCATTTTCACATCCAGCAAAATGGCGTCCGCCCCGGCGGCAATCTTCTTGGACATGATGCTGGAGGCAATCAGCGGCAAACTCTCCACGGTGGCGGTGACGTCCCGCAGGGCGTAGAGCTTCTTGTCCGCGGGGCACAGGTTCCCCGACTGGCCGATGATGGAGAGCCCCACCTCCTGCACAATGGAGAAGAACTCCTGGCGGGGGATGTCCGTGCGCAGGCCGGGGATGCTCTCCAGCTTATCCACAGTGCCGCCGGTGTGGCCCAGGCCCCGGCCGCTCATCTTGGCGATTTTCACCCCGCAGGCCGCGGCGATGGGGCCCAAAATCAAGGAGGTCTTGTCCCCCACGCCGCCGGTGGAGTGCTTATCCACCTTCACCCCGGGAATGGAGGACAAATCCACCATGTCCCCAGAGCGGGCCATCTCCAAGGTGAGGGCGGCGGTCTCCCGCTGGGTCATGCCCCGGAAGAAAATGGCCATCAGCAAGGCGCTGGCCTGGTAATCCGGGATTTCCCCCTGGGTGTACCCCTGCACGAAGAAGTGGATTTCATAGGTGGTCAGCTCGCCCCCCTCCCGCTTCTTGTGGATGATGTCATACATGCGCATAGGCTGCGCCTCCTCTCGGTTTACAGATACAGATTCATATACCAAGCGTCAAAGCCCTGGCCGTTTACCTTCATGAAATTGCGGTACAGGCCCAGCTTCTCAAAGCCCAGGTGCTCATAGAGGGCCACGGCCCGGGTGTTGTCGGCGCGCACCTCCAGCTGGAGGACCTCCAGCCCCGCCTGCCGGGCAAAGGCGATAAGGGCCTCCATCACGCCCCGGCCAATGCCCTGGCCCCAGTAGTCCCTGGCCACGGTGAGGGAAACGCTGGCCCGGTGGGCCACACGCTCCCGGGCGGTGAGGGCGTCGCAGGAGGCCACACACACCAGCTCCTCCCCCGCGAAGCCCAGCACCAGAATCGAGCGCGCCTCCTGGCGCTGGCGCTCTAAAAAGGCCGCCTCCCGCTCCACCGGCAGGGGGAAGCCGTCCTTGCCAAAGAGCAGGTTGTCGCTCTCCCCGCCCACCCGTTTCAGGTAAGCGAGAACCGCCCCGGCGTCGGTCCCCTGAGCCTCCCGCAGAAGGAGCCTGCCGCCGTGCCGCGTCCATAGTTCCTGTGGCGCGAATTTCATGGGAATCCCTCCTATCTCACTTGCCGCCCAGCAGCGCCATGACTTCGGCCCGGGTCTTGGCGTCGGAGCGCATGCAGCCCCGCAGGGCGGAGGTCTGGGTCAGGGCCCCGGCGGCCCGGGCGCCCCGCATGGTCATGCACAGGTGCTCCGCCTGGATGAACACCGCCACCCCCAGGGGCTCCAGCTGCTCAAAGAGGAAGTCGGCGATTTGCCCGGTGAGGCGCTCCTGCACCTGGGGCCGGCGG
>OLOQ01000810.1_pt1 | contig 32771 bp, 30 predicted proteins | sample 1673101 | NCBI WGS metagenome assembly OLOQ01 (sample SAMEA3136754, study PRJEB25190) | human gut metagenome | biome: human gut; feature: human-associated habitat; material: faeces | place: Austria | collected 2013 | reverse complement strand
CCCGTGGCGCAACGAATATCTGACCGCCGCGCAGGAGCTGCGCCATGGAAACGCCAATTTCACCGCTTCCACCAAATCTACCGGCGACATGGTCAAGGCCCTCTCCGCGCCCATGCTGTTTGACTATATGGCCATTGTCATGGACAAGCAGGCGCTGGCTGACCGCGACTTCACCATGAACGTGATCCTGCCTGACGTGGGCGAACAGCACATGCTCCGCGTGAAGAATGGTGTGCTGCTGGTCTATGCGGATACATTGTCTGATGATGCGGACGTGTCTATTACCTGCCCGAAGAATGCGCTGTTTGCGATCCTGACCAACAATCAGGAAACGGTTGCAAAGGCCGTCAAGGTCGAGGGCAGCGCAGAGCTGCTGACGCTGATGATGGAGAATATGAACCAGTTCCCGATCACCGGGGCCAACCCCTTCAACATCATCGAGCCGTAACGGCTTCGCGGGGCGGTCCGTGGGAAGACCGCCCCGCTCGAGAGAAAACAGCAAGATGCTTTCAACGCAAATCAAAAGCTGTCTGTTTCTGTTGGAAACAGACAGCTTTTGCAACCTTACGGTTGCCCTGCACACCCGAATCTGTCAGCCAACAGTAGAAAGTTGAATTACTTCCTTATCACTGTTAAGCCAAGGGATTGCAGCGTTTTTCCTTTTTGAAAATCAACATAGGATATACCGAGAAGGGACGCACTGCCTGCAACCGGCGACAGGCCAAATGTACCCGTTTTTTAAGATTTCTGTTATTTAAAATGGCTATTTCATTGACTTTTGTGGCCACAAAAACGTATAATGATAGCGTTTTATTTTTATGTTTTCACGAAAGGTAAAATAGATGCGTATGAAAGGGAGACCTACCGACGCAATAAAGGACACTACTGTAAAAGTGCGTCTTGATGATCATACAAGAAAAATGCTTGCGTATTGTGTTGAAGCTATGAACTTATCGAAATCAGAATTAATTCGGCTTTGCATCGCGAAAGAATATAAAGAACTGTTGGAGGATTCTCTCAAATGAGGTTTATTGGGTGTAAAGCGCTCCTTCTTGACAACATCAAGAGCGTAATTGACGAAAATGCCCCTGATGCAAAGAGCTTTTGCGATATCTTTTCAGGTACGGCTACGGTTGCGAGATATTTCAAGCAATGGTATGAGGTCACGTCTAACGACTTGCTCTACTTTTCATACGTTCTGCAAAGAGGAACGGTGGCAGTTGATTGCTTGCCAACGTATGAAATTTTACAAGAGAATACCGGAATTTCCGACCCTGTTGCTTATTTTAACGGATTGTCTCTTGAGCAGATGGAACGTCTTCCTCCCGAACGAAGATTTTTCCAGAATACGTATGCTCCTATCGGCGGAAGAATGTATATCAACGATGAAAATGCTCTCAGAATTGATTTCGCACGAAACATCACTGAAGACTGGAGGAAGGTCGGTTTTCTCTCGGATGACGAATACTATTATCTGGTTGCCTGCATTGTCGAGGGGATTCCTTTTGTAAGCAACATTTCCGGAACTTACGGGGCGTTTCATAAAGAATGGGAGCGCCGTTCTTACAAAAAGTACGAGCTGCTTCGCCTGCCGATCTGCACAAACGGGAAGAACAACACCTGTTTTAACGGCAACGGCGCAGATGTCCTGAAAGAGATCTCCGGCGATATCCTGTATATCGATCCGCCCTATAACGAACGACAGTATCTGCCGAACTATCATGTTTTAGAAACGGCAGCCAAGTATGACTTTCCGGAAGTACGCGGTATCACGGCCCAAAGGGCATACGAGAACAACAAATCCGATTTTTGTTCTAAGACAAAGGTCGTCGGCGCCTTTGAAGAGCTAATCGCAAATGCAAGATTTAACCACATCATTCTCAGTTACAGCACCGATGGATTGATGTCGGTGGAAGAGATTGAGAGAACAATGAAGAAGTACGGTGATCCGAACTCTTTCAAAATCTACTGGATCCCGTATAGGCGTTATAAAAGTCGAAGCACAGAAACGAAAGAAGAGAAGCTGAAGGAAATGCTTGTATACATTCGAAAGGATTAAGAATGGATTCATACATTAAAAGCCCTATGAATTATACAGGGGGAAAATACAAAATACTGAACGATATCATTCCAAGCTTCCCTTCCGGCATCAAGAATTTCGTGGATCTGTTTGCCGGCGGATTGAATGTAGGAATCAACGTCAATGCTGAAACAATTTATGCGAACGATCAGATCTCGTACATTATCGATCTCTATAAGTTGTTTCAAGATACCAGCACAGATGACTTGGTTGCATCAATAAAAGCGAGGATTGGGGAGTACCAGTTGTCGCAAGAGAATCAAGAGGGCTATCTCGAACTCAGGAAAAAATATAACGAGACAGGGGAGCCGCTGGATCTGTTTGTCCTGACTTGCTATGCGTTTAATCATCAGATCCGTTTCAACAGCAAGCATCAGTTTAATACGCCGTTTGGCAAAGAACGGAGTTCCTTCAATCCTAACATTGAATCAAATTTGATCCGATTTTGTGATGCATTGCATAAGAAGAATATCATCTTATCGACGGGAGATTTTTTGGACTTTGACTTTTCGTTGCTGAGCCGCGGAGATCTGGTGTATTGCGATCCGCCATATCTTATTACCACGGGCTCGTACAACGATGGGAAAAGGGGCTTTAAGGACTGGACTCTCAAGGAGGAACGGGAGTTATTGGCTTTGTTAGATGACCTTGATAGACAGGGCATACTCTTTGCACTCTCAAACGTGTTTCGTCATAAGGGGTTAACCAACGATGTGTTAATCGAATGGAGTAAAAAATATTATGTAACCCACATTGAGAAGTCTTACACAAATTGCAGCTATCATTTCAAGGATCGCGCCGCCAGGACCATGGAAGTCCTTGTTACAAATTATAAATGGGAGGAGACAAGATGCGAGCAACTGAGTCTGATCCCAGAGTGACAGAGTTGTACAATGAGTCGACCCCATTTCTCGATGCATACCCTGACTATGATTTGGCATTGCTCCCGGCTTGGGTCAGAGAAAATATCGAAGCGGCTCGAGTATACGGTGGGAGTAAAAGAGGGGTTGTTCTTCCTGATGGCAGAAAGTATCATCTTGATAACAAGTTGAATGATTTGACCGGAAGAGAATGGACTTTCTTCATTAATTCGGTTTTTTCCACACATTATCCCACAAGAGGAGAGGAAGCATACGCGCATCATATAAGGAAGATTCATCCTACGCCAAAACCGCCGCAGTTGATGAGAGACTTAATTCGCTTTTTTTCAAAAGAGGGTGAATTGATATTTGATTCCTTTATGGGGGTTGGCGGCACTCTTTTGGGCGCCAGTCTGTGCAATAGAGTGGCTGCCGGAATTGATTTGAAGCAAGAGTATCTCGATGCATACAAAGCCGCTGCAATGGAATTGGAATTGCCGGTATTTCCCACAGTATGCGGAGATTCTATCGCGATTTTAGATGACAAGTCTTTAATGGATCCCCTGCTTGGAGGCAAGAAGATCAGTCTTGTTCTTATCGACCCGCCTTATGCAAATATGATGAGCAGAGAAAAGACCGGCGCGGACATTTCGGTTTATGGGAAAGCAGCGACTCCGTTTACAGAATCAGATCGTGATTTAGGGAACATGGGGCGTGCGGAGTTTTTAGAGGCATTAAAATGTTCCATCGAGAAAACTCTTCCATATATAAAATTCCGAGGGTATATCGTTGTTTTCATCAAAGATCTTCAGCCGTCAAAGAAAGAAACCAATCTTTTACATGCGGAAGTGATCGACAGAATAAATGAGATTCCTAATGTATATTATAAGGGCATGAAAATATGGTCTGATGAGTCGACAAAGCTTTATCCGTATGGATATCCGTTCTGTTTTGTGGCAAACCAAATTCATCAGTATATTTTAGTATTCAGAAAGGAGAAGTGATTGGTCCAATCACTTCTCCTTTTTTGGGTGAACAGGGTGATTACATCAATTGGGGGAAAGCGCACGGGGATATTACAACTCCAGTTCCGGCGAAAGCATCCCGGATACACTGAGGAGCCTTTTCGTTGATAAGGATATGACCGTCGTCCGCTAAGTAGAATAGGATTTTTTCATGGGGGATTCGCTTGCAGTTGCCGCCAAAGATGCTTACACAGCGTATGATTTCAGCGCCTTTGTATTCAGGACAAATGTATTCCTGTTCAATGCTGTCATAGTCCTCAATTTCTGCAATCCCGCGATCCATGGTTGAAAGCATTTTTCCCTCTACCAAAAGAATGACATTGGTCTTCTCATCATAGAGAACAACATCTGGGAGGTACAGATTTACTCCATTCTTATCCTTTTTAGGCAGTGTAATAAGTCCGCCTTTTTTGGTTCGAAAATAACCTCTCTCGCAGCCTGCATGGTTTTCATATACACAATACATCCCATGGTATATAGTTTGTATATGCAAAAGAATATCTGCCATTTTTTCGGAATGCTTCTCATAATGCCAGTACAGCTCCGGCATAGTGACGTTTTCCGGCATCTGAATACCATCTAATCTCATTCCCAAGAGGCTGCATATATACAGGAATTTATTCTTCCCCTTTGTACGGTCAACATATTCCTGTGTCACTCCATGCAGCGTGACAACAATATCCTTGTCCCAGCCCAGTTTGCGAATGCAGCCAGAGATCATTGAAAGAGCACCAATATTCGGATCATGACCGATATTGCCTGCACCTGCCGGCTTTGCCAAACGGCCGGAAATCTCTATTCTGTCAGAATACTTGGTGATCGCAATGGGAACATTACCTGCGGGCGGGCGGCGCATGCCTGCTTTAAATTCAATCAGCTCATCGAGGGTTTTGAAGGGTTTGAACCATTTCGAAATATCCTTTCCAACGATGGTTACGCCTAAGGTGCGCAAAATATTTGTACCGAACACGCTTGTATCAGATGGTTTCTTGCTTTCACGGGCCTCCAATTCATCATTGTAAAGCATATACAGTTTGACATCTTGATAGTATGGCGTGATGTAAACAAACTTTGATCCTCGCTGATAAACGCCGGTATTTCTGGACTCGTCATCGCTGGTCTTGGTTTCTTCGATAGCCATAATGAGATGGTCGCTATTTCTTCCCTCTGCCGGAGCCCTTTCCTGTTTAAACAGCAGAAAGTCTAAGAAGCTTGAGTTTCCGCTGACGGTCTTTATGAAAATCGTATCGGCCTTCGAAACCTTCAATCCTTCTACTTCATATACAAACTGAAAAACGCCGTCCTTGATATGCGGCAGTATTTTTATTTCGTTATGCAAGGTAATACGATCGTCAAAATCCTTGCAGTACATTTTTATAATTTGCAGGACGACCGATGGTTTCGGACGTTCTTCTGTGAGCAGCCATAAATGATCCACGAGTTTCCCTCCTTGATGATATGAGTTGAAAATAGCATACAGGAATGTTATAATTTCATACACCGCATATATGCGGAGCAGAGGTTTTTATGAATATCGGGAAAAGGCTAAAAGCCTATCGAGAGTATCACCAATTAACACAGGAAGATTTGGCGACGAAAGCCGGAGTCAATGAAAAATATTATGGAAGAATAGAGCGTAATGAAAGTTGTCCCACTGTCGATAAGTTGGAAAAGATCTGTACTGCTTTGGGAATAGAGCTGTCAGAACTATTCCTATATCACACAAGACACGACGGCCGCGTTTTTTGGTTGGATCAACGTATTGCCAATGCTACCGTTCGTGGACTGCAGAATGACATTGACATTCATTTTAATAGAAATGCTCTTTTGGATGGCTGCGATAACTGTTTGTGGTACAACGGATATATATGCTCCATGAGTTTTGATGAATTCGAGTTATGCATCTATGCTGTGGGGAATATTAAAGGGACGTTATATATAGCCTATCAGGCTGTTTTGGAAGTTAATCGTAATGATATTTCATCGGAGTTAAGAAAATATGTCAACGACGATATCCAGTTATCCGCGATAATTGAATAAATGGGATATGACGAAGGTGTGCTTCATGAGCACGAAGGGAATGTGTTTTTCGTCAACGAATCCAATTGGCTAATTGCCCGCTTGGTAAATCATATGACCGGTGAAATCGTTCAGGATGATATCATTCTGGATTCCGGAAGTATTACAGATGTTTTGAACAGTCGAGATGCTTTTTTCGATTATATCTTTGGAACAGAAAATCATTGATCCCATTACTATTGGGGTCAACGCTCAAAATATCCGTCATCGTAAGCCGCCCTTTCTTGACGCATTCCGGATTTTTCTTATGCGAGCCTCCCCGCAGCGCCGTTGACAAGCCCTCCGCTGCCCGATATAATACGTTCCAGCGGCCGTCAACAGGTGCAAATTTACAATTGCTTCATCGCATTTTCTCCTTATCGCAATGCGCAGCATTTGTAAAAGGAGATCCGCTTTATGGACGTTTCGGATCATACTATGCCGATCATCGGGGAGGTACTTTCTCATGAATCAAGTCGCCATCGTCACCGGCGGGACTTCCGGCATCGGCAAGGCCACCGCCCTCGCCCTGAAGGCATCCGGCTGCACCGTTTACGAATTTTCCCGCCGCGCGCAGGGCGTGGAGGGGCTGCATCACATCGCAGCAGACGTCACCTCCGAGGACTCCGTCCGCGCCGCCGTAGCGCAGGTCATGGATGCCGAAGGCCGCATTGACATTCTCGTGAACAACGCAGGCTTCGGCATCTCCGGCGCCATTGAGTTCACCTCCACCGCCGATGCCAAGTCCCTCTTCGACGTCAACTTTTTCGGCATGGTGAACATGAACCGCGCCGTAATCCCCATCATGCGGCAGGCCGGTCGCGGCCGGATCGTAAATCTCAGCTCCGTGGCGGCCCCGATCCCCATTCCCTTTCAGGCGTATTACTCTGCCACCAAGGCTTCCGTCAACGCCTACGCCATGGCGCTTGCCAACGAGCTGCGTCCCTTCGGCATCACCGTCTGTGCCGTCATGCCCGGTGACATCCACACCGGCTTCACCGCCGCGCGGCGCAAGGTCAGCGAGGGCGACGACATTTACGGCGGCCGCATTTTCCGCTCGGTCGCGCGCATGGAGCACGACGAGCAGACCGGCATGGATCCCGCCAAGGCGGGCGCTTACATTGCCAAGGTTGCGCTCAGGGAACGCTCGCACCACCCGCTCTACGCCATTCGCGCAGACTACAAGTTTTTCGTTTTTCTCTCCAAGATCCTTCCGGCGCAGGCGCTCAACCGCCTGATCTACGCCATCTACGCCAAATGACCGCCGCAGGATCTCCCGCGCAAAACGCACACGAGGCAGGAACCGACAGGGTTCCTGCCTCGTTTTTTCTCCGTCGGGCAAGACCGCGCGACCGGCTGCCATTAGATTTTTATTGACAAGCAGATTTCTCCGGACTATAATGCTTCAAAAATGAACAATCTAAAAAAGGAGGAATTTGCCATATGAATTTCAGCATTGCGATCTCCAGAAAGATCGCGCTCGCTTACAGCGCCGTGTGCAAGCCCCTTTGCAGGCAATTGGAGCTGCCGCAGACGGCCTTTGACATTTTGATGTTTCTCGGCAACAACCCGGACTACAAAACCGCCAGTGAGATTGTCGAGATCCGGCACATCAAGGCGAATCTCGTTTCCGTCAATGTCGATCGGCTCGTGCGGGAAGGGTATCTGACGCGGCGCGGAGTGGAGGGCGACCGCCGGAAGACAGAGCTTCTCTGCACCGAGAAAGCGCAGCCCATCATCGCCCGGGGGCGGCAGCTGCAAAACGCCTTTTCTGAAAGGCTGTTTGCCGGTATGAACGAGGAAGCGCGCCGCGCTTTTTCGGAGGCGATGCACCTCATCGAGCATAACCTGAACGAGCTATTGGAGGCAGACGAAGCATGAACATTCCGCTGACCGTTCTGGTCACATTTTTTGCCGGCATGGGCGCGGGACTCGGCACCGGCTTTGCCGGCATGAGCGCCGCCGCAGTCATCAGCCCCATGCTGATCACCTTCCTGGGCATCGAGCCCTACATGGCGGTAGGCATTGCGCTGTCGTCCGACGTGCTTGCCAGCGCCGTTTCGGCCTACACCTATCACAAAAACAAGAATCTGGACATCAAAAACGGCCTTATCATGATGGCAAGTGTGCTGACCTTCACGGTGGTCGGAAGCTATGCGGCAAGCCTGATCCCCTCGGCAACGATGGGCAGCTTTTCCGTTTTTATGACCTTCCTGCTCGGCATCAAATTCATTCTTCGCCCCGTGATGACCACGAAGGAGGCGATGGCGCAGACCTGCGCGAAAAAGCGCGCGATCCAGTCGATCGTCTGCGGCGTTCTCATCGGCCTGATCTGCGGCTTTATCGGCGCGGGCGGCGGCATGATGATGCTGCTCATCCTCACAAGCGTGATGGGCTACGAGCTGAAAACCGCCGTGGGTACGAGCGTCTTTATCATGACCTTCACCGCGCTGACGGGCGCTGTCTCCCACTTTGCCATCGGCGGCATGCCGGACACGCTGACATGGGTGCTGTGCATCGTTTTTACCCTGCTGTGGGCGCGGCTCGCCGCCGTTTTTGCCAACAAGGCGCAGCCCAAAACGCTCAACCGCGCCACCGGCGTGGTGCTCGTGGTGCTTGGCATCGTCGTCATGGGCTTTCAGATGCTCCGCTGAGAGATGCGTTTCCCTTCCCAACAGAAAAGCAAGCGAGTCGCCCCTTCTTGATAAGAAGGAGCGCCTCGCCGTCTTTTCCCCGCCATCAAGACGGGGTGTATTTTCATTTCAGGACACTTTCCTTAAGCCTTTCCAGATCCGCCGCGTCGGGATGCGGCAGGGCGCGGTCAAAATTCTCGATCAGCGCATCAAGATTGGCCGGGTGCTCCGGCTGCGCCTTCATCTTGAGATACCGCTCCTTTACCGCCTGCGGCATCTTGCCCTGGCACATGTATTCCCCCACGATGGTATTGCTTGCGTCGACAGACTCCCTGACGCGATCGAGCACCTTGCGGAAATATGCCTCGCTGATGCCGAAGCCCGCCGTGCCGAAGAGAAAGAGCTTCTTATTCCTCAGTTTTTGCAGCAGCGCCAGCGTGGCGCTGTCCGCATTCCCCTTATCCGTCCAGAATCCGACATAAAGCAGCTGCGAATCCGTCGGCGCGTTCTCGCTCGCGCCGAAATAATCGCAGGCGTCCTTTGGCAGCGTCTCGCGCAGCGCGTCGGCAAGCAATTTCGTGTTGCCCGTCACGCTGCTGAATATGATCGAATATCGTTCCTGATCCATATGATGACCTCACTTTCTACCAGAGTATAGCACGAAGTGCCGGCAGCTTCAATCACTCTCCGCGTTTCCGCCGCCCGTCTGTCCATCGCAGCGATGCCTTCTTCAGCGGGGAAAGCGAACCGCCATCGTCGTGCCTTCTTCCGTGCTTTTTTCCACCAGCACCTCGCCGCCGTGGAGCCTCGCGATCTCCCACACCAGCGACAAGCCCAGCCCCACGCCGCCGTATGCGCGGCTGCGGGACTTGTCCACCCGGAAGAAGGGCTGGAAGATGCTGCGGCGGTATTCCTCCGGTATGCCGCATCCGCTGTCCGCAACGCGGACAACGATCTGCGTTTCCTCTTCCGCTATGGAGATGCGCACCGTCCCGTTCGGGCGGTTGTAGCGAATGGCATTCTCGGTCAGATTGAACAGCAGCCGGTAGATGAGCGTGTCGCTGCCGGTCATCACGCCGTCGCCGTCGCAGACAAGGGCGATGCCCTTTTTCTCCGCCAGCGGCGCAAGGTCGGTCAAGATCTCCTCCGCCATCGGGCCAAGCTCGATCCGGTCGGTGCAGGGCACGGAGCGAAGCTCGCTCATTTCGAGCAGGGTCTTTGTCATCTGCGTCATTCGCTCCGTCTGCTCGCGCAAAAGGCGGATAAGATCCGCCGTCTCCGGCCGCGCGTCAGGGTGCTCGGCGGAAAACAGTTCCAGCTGCGCCTGCATCAGCGCAAGCGGCGTGCGCAGCTCGTGCGCGGCATTTCCGGTGAACTGCCGCTGGGCGCTGAAGCCCTCGTCCAGTCGATCCAGCATCTCATTGAAAGAGGCGCTGAACTGCCGGAACTCCGGCAGCACCTCCTCGGTGATCTTCATATCCGCGAGATTGTTCGGCTGCACCTGTTCCACCTGCGCGACAAAGGAGCGCAGCGGTCTGAGTGCGCGCCCGCTGACAAAATACGCAAGGATCCCGCCGAGCAGCGTCACCGCCGCCGTGATGTACCAGTTGGTGGTGCGGAAGCGCCCCTGCGCCCCATCAACGACGATGGTCAACTCCTCGTTGGGTGCTATGAGCTGCGGGTCAAAGCTCACCGTGCCTTCCTCATTCAGGATCACCGTGCCACCACCCTGTAAGCTGTCCGCAATGGTGTCCATATAGTACACACCGGAGGAGCACAGCAGCAAATTCATGGCCACGCAGGTCACGCCGATGAGAAGTGCCGTCATCAGCGTGATGCGCCATTGCAGTGACAGTTTTCTCATGCCTCTTCTTCCTCCATCATATACCCCTCGCCGATGCGGTTGCGCACGGGGTCATAACCAAGCGCCGCGCGCAGCTTTTTCCGCAGGGCGGAAATATGCACCCGGATCGAGTTGCTGAAATTATCCACGCTGTTGTCCCACACATGATCAAGCAGCTCCTCCTGGCTGACAGGACGTCCCCGGTGGAGCATCAGGTATTCGAGGATCCCCGTCTCCTTCCGCGTCAGTGTCAGCGTCTGGCCGCCCGCCGCGGCAGTGCGCGACCTTGTATCAAAGGAGAGCGCCCCGCAGGAGAGCACCACGTCATTCTGCGTGAACTGCCGGAGCGTCAGGCTGCGGATGCGCGCCTCCAGCTCTTCCAGATGAAAAGGCTTTGCAAGATAGTCGTTGGCACCGGCGTCCAGCCCCGCCACCTTGTCGGCGACCTCGCTGCGCGCTGAGAGGATCAGCACCTTTGTGTTCCGGTCGGTCTGGCGCAGGGTGCGCAGCACCGTCATGCCGTCCGCCCCCGGCAGGTTCAGGTCGAGCAGCACAAGGTCGTACCGCTCTGAGCCGAGCAGCGCGATGGCCGCATCTCCGTCATAGCAGGGGTCCACGCTGTAGGCAAGGCGGCGCAGACTGCGAACGATGGTCTGGCAAAGCTCGCGCTCATCTTCAACAACAAGAATACGCATAAAAACCTCCGGCATTGTGATCTGATGCGTCTATTATAGCACAGGGACATAAGATTTCTGTTAAATTTCTGTTCTTAACAAAGATCTTAACTCCCCTGTGCTACAATGAGGCCAACGTGAAAGGAGTGAGCAAATTGTTGCGATCGAAAAAAGCCATCGCTCAGGCGGCACTGCTCGTTGCCGGGGCGGCGATGCTTTGCTACGGCGCCATGCGCGGCGAGGCGGCAACGGTGCTGAGCAAGGCCATCAAATTATGTCTGGAGTGTGTGGGCATTGGATAAAAAGATTTCGGGCGCGTCGCGCCTTCTTGCCCGCTTCCGCGGGTGGATCCAGGCAGGGGCGGCGCTGCTTACCAATATACATTTGCCGAACTTTCTCAAAGGCAAGCTGTATCAGGGCGCGGGAAAAACCGTCTGCGTGCCGGGGCTCAACTGCTACTCCTGCCCCGCGGCGTCTGGCGCCTGCCCCATCGGCGCGTTTCAGGCGGTCGTAGGGTCGTCAAAGTTCAGCTTTTCCTATTATATCACAGGATTTCTCATTTTGCTGGGCGTTTTGCTGGGGCGCTTCATCTGCGGCTTCCTCTGCCCCTTCGGCTGGCTGCAGGAGCTGCTGCACAAGATCCCCACGAAAAAGTTTTCCACCAAGAAGCTCAAGCCCCTGACTTATCTGAAATACGCAGTATTGCTGGTGATGGTCGTTCTGCTGCCGGTACTGGTGGTGAACGACGTGGGCATGGGCAACCCCTTCTTCTGCAAGTATCTCTGCCCGCAGGGTGTGCTGGAGGGGGCGATTCCCCTCTCTCTTGCCAACTCCGGCATCCGGGCGGCGCTCGGCAAGCTCTTCACCTGGAAGCTCGGCATCCTGCTGACGGTGATTGTGCTGAGCATTCTGTTCTACCGCCCGTTCTGCAAGTGGCTCTGCCCGCTGGGCGCGTTCTACGCGCTGCTCAATAAGGTTTCCCTCTTCCAGATGAAGGTGGATAACGATAAATGCGTCTCCTGCGGCAAATGCGCAAAGGTCTGCAAGATGGACGTGGACGTGACGAAAACGCCCAACCACACCGAGTGTATCCGCTGCGGCATGTGCGTCAATGCCTGTCCGACAGGCGCTGTGCATTTCCGCTACGGCTTTGGAGACGGGAAAGAACCCATGAAAAAAACTATTTTAGAAAAAAACACGGAGGAAACAAAATGAAACTGAAGAAACTGACCGCGCTGCTGCTCGCCGCGCTGATGGTACTGGCGCTGGCGGCCTGCGGTGCAAAGGACGAAGACAAGAACACCGATACGGGCGACGGGCCGAAGAATGCTGAGGAGGCCGCCGCCAGATACAGCGCGCTGATGGAGCAGGAAAACGCCATTCTCTCGGAAAACACCGATCTCTGGGAAAAGGTTTTCCTCTCGGCCGATAAGGGCATGACCATGCAGGAGGACGGCAAGAACTACGGTGATTTCCTGCTCGACACCATCGAGGGCGCCAAGGATCAGTTCACCGACGAAGAGCTTACACTGCTGAAGGACGCCGCCTCGAAGATCAGCGACATTGAAAACGAGCTGACCGCGCTGGAGGAAAAGTTCCCCGAGATCGTGAACGAGGACACCGACGGCAACGGCGATATGCAGAAGTTCCCCTCCTTCGAGGGCAAGGATCTGGACGGCAACACGGTCAAGAGCGACGAGCTGTTTGCCGCCAACACCGTCACCGTGGTGAATTTCTGGTTCACCACTTGCAGCCCCTGCGTGGGTGAGCTGTCCGATCTGGAAGCGCTGAACCAGCAGCTCGCGGAAAAGGGCGGCTCTCTCATCGGTGTCAACGCCTTCACGCTCGATGGCGATGAAACGGCCATCGCCGAGGCGAAGGACGTGCTGGCCAAGAAGGGCGCCACCTATCAGAACGTGTACTTCGGCTCCGGCGGTGAGACCGGAAAGTTCGTGGAGAACATCTTCGCTTTCCCCACCACCTATGTGGTCGATCGCAACGGCAACATCGTGGGTGACCCCATCGTGGGCGCCGTCACGGAGGAGAAGCAGGCGGAAGCGCTGCAAAAGCTCATCGATCAGGCGATCGCAAACAGCGAGGGCTGAGGCTCCAATTTCAAAACACATAAAAACGGCAGAGGAACGGGACATTGTGCCCGTCCCTCTGCTTTTCCGATTCACCGCGGTAAAGTGCGCCGCCTGTTCTCGCCTTTTGCCCTTGTCAAAAGCACCGCCCTATACTATAATAAGTGCCATGTACCCTCGCCGTCAGGAGGTTTCTGAGCATGTTGCGGCCCCGTTCTGCATGAAAAGTAAATACCGGTTTTTGACCGGCCTGCGCCAACAAATTTTAATATTATAAGGATGTGTTATTTTGTTACTCTCGGGGAAAAGTCTGAAACATGACTTCATCCGTTTTGTCTCCGCCACAATGGCCTCTCAGGTCGTATTTTCACTCTACTCCATGGTCGATGGCCTCATGGTCTCGATCGGCGTAAACGAATACGCCATGAGCGCCGTCAACCTCGCCATTCCCTTTACCAACGCGCTTTTTTCCATCGCAGTGCTTTTCGCCGTCGGCTCATCAACCCTCATCGCCATTTTTATCGCGCAGGATAAACGGCATGAGGCCGACACGCTCTTTTCGCAGAACTTCGCCACCCTGCTCATCATCGGTGCGGTCATCACCGCGCTGGTGCTGCTCTTCCTGGATCCGTTTGCAAGGCTCCTCGGCGCAGATGAGATCACGCTCGACTATGTCAAGCACTACCTCCTCGGCATCGCGCCGTTCAGCGTGTGCTACCTCGTATCCTACAATCTCGAGGTGCTCGTCAAAACGGACGGCTACCCGCGCTATGCGCTCTTTACGGTGATCGGCGGATGCCTGACGAACTGTGTGCTCGACTATATCGCCATCTTCCACCTTGATATGGGCGTGTTCGGTGCGGCGGTTGCCACGGGTATTTCCCAGCTCGTCACCTGTATCTCTTACTTTGTCCACTTCTTCAGCAAAAAGTGCACGTTCCGTCTGCGGAAGTTCCGCTTTGATCCGCGCCTCTACGCGCGCATTCTGCCCATCGGCCTGTCCGATGGCGTGACGGAGCTCTGCACGGGACTGATGATCTTCCTCTTCAACCGCACGGTGCTCAAGTGCATCGGCACGGACGGTGTTGTGACCTACACGGTCATTGCCTATGCCACGACCATCATCATCAATCTGATGGTCGGCGTGTCGCAGGGCACGCAGCCGCTCGTGAGCTACCAGTACGGCAAGGAGGACTATACTTCCTGCCGCAAGCTCCTGCGCTACGCGCTCACGACCGTGTGTGTGCTTGCGCCGGTGCTGTTCGTGCTCATTTTCCTCTTCACGCCGCAGATCGTGCGCGCCTACCTCTCGCATGCAACGGAGGAGCTGATCGCATACTCCATTCAGGCTTTCCGGAAGTACAGCATCTCGTATCTGCTGCTGGGCTTCAACATCGTCATCGGCGGCTTTATGACAGCCAATGAGCGCCCCGTGCCGGCCATCTGCATTTCCGTCGGCCGCGGGCTCGTGCTGCAAAGCGCCGTGCTCTTCGCACTCGCCGTGAGCTTTGGCGGCGACGCGGTGTGGTTCACGCCGATCTTCTCCGAGTTTTTGTGCCTCGTGTTCTCGCTTCGCGCGCTCAAGGCCTATCGCAGGCACCCCGCCGGGAATCGTAAATAGCAAAAAAGGACGCTTTATGCGTCCTTTTTTATTGCCCGTTTTCCGCGCGGTCGATGGACTTTTGCGCATCGAAGCCGTCCGGATAGCGTTTTTGCAGCTTATCGAGGTTGCTTTGCAGGATCTCCTCCAACGGGATCTCCAGCGCTGTGGCCGCCTCTGCAAGGTACCACGCGATATCGCCCAGTTCCTCGGCAAGGTGCGCGCGGTCAAGCGCGTGCCCCTGCGAAAGCCATTTTTTCACGATGTCGATGGCCTCGCCGGATTCGCCGCACAGCCCCATCACACTGTTGAGCAGAACGTCCTTCCACGCAAGCTCCGGGTTGAGCGTCGCCATCGCGCGCTTTTGATAGTCGTTAATCTCCATGGTTTCCCTCCGCAGTCATTTTTCTTTTGCCGCTCTTTTTCGCAGCAGGCGGCGTGTTCAGGCTCCCGCCGAAAGCTCTGCATGACGAAGAGGAACATGTAGATCGTGGCGCAGGGCACGGAAAGCGAACCGAGCACCGTTCCCTCCGTGCCGAACACTGCCGAGCAGAGCGGAATACCGACAAATCCGTTATTCGGGTAGGCAACGCTGCGGGTGAAAACAAGTGTCTCGTCCTCATTCAGCCCAATCAGCTTTGCGATCGGCTTTGCCAGAATCGTAAACAGGATAAAGCAGGACAGGTAGGCCAGCACGATCTTGATGACCTGTGAAAACGGCATATCGCCGAAGTCGCCGCTCGCCGCGGCGAGCACGTTGCAGGGGAAAAACACGTCCAGCAGCAGCATGGAAAGGAGGTCTGCCCCCTTGCGATCCACTTTGCCCAGCTTTCCCAGCAAAAAGCCGAGCATCATCATTGCCGAGAGAATCAAAACTTGCTGCAAAACCGTCTGTGCCATGTTACCCTACATCGTCCTTTATCTTTGGTTTCATTACTTGAAGTTTTCCCGCGCGTATTTCATCAGTTCCTCGCGGAAATCCGGGTGCGCGATGGCCGCCATGGCCTCAGCTCGCTCGCGCAGACTCTTGCCGGAAAGCTCTGCAATGCCGTACTCAGTCACAACATACTGGATCATCGTGCGCGGGGCGGAGATCGTGCTGCCGCCGGGGATCGTGGCAAGGATGTTGCTCTTGCGCTCGCCGTCCTTCGTAAGGCGCGAAGAGTTGATGCAGATGAAGCCCTTGCCGCCCTTCGAGCGGTAGGCGCCCTCGAGAAAGTCCATCTGCCCGCCGATGCCGGAGAGCTGGCGCGTAAGCGCGCTCTCGGCGTTCTCCTGCCCCATCAGGTCGAGCTGCACACCGCCGTTGATGCTGATGACGTTGCTCAGCTTCGAGATGCGTTCGACCGAGTGAATGTAATCGAGGTCGCCGGGGTGGAAGATGTTCGGCTCGGCATCGAGCCAGTCGTAAAGCTCCTGCGAGCCCATGGCAAGGTTCCACGCGGAAAGGCCGGTATCGAGCTCCTTGCGGGCGTTCGTCAGCTTGCCCGCCTTGTAAAGCTCAAGGAAGGCGTCGGAAATGGTACCGGTGTGGCAGCCGAGGTCGCGCTTATCGGACTCCGCGAGCATCTTGGCAACCGTATAGGGTACGCCGCCCACGCCGAGCGACAGCACCGCGCCGTCCGGGATCTGCTCGACCACCAGCTTGGCGATGGCGATGTCCGTTTCGCTCGGCTCGCGGTAGGAGCGAAGCGGCAGCGGCTCATGCTCACCCTCGACAACATAGTCCGCCTCGGAGAGGTGGACGCGGATCGAGTTTTCGAAGCCGTGCAGCCTCGGATAGTGCTCGTTGATTTCAAAAATGACCGTCCTCGCGCTCTCAAAGATCGTGCGCCACGCATACGGCGAGATGCCGAGGCCGCAGTAGCCCTCCGCGTCCGGCTTGGAGACCGGCACGAACGCCACGTCGCAGCGGATATGCTTGTCGCGGTAGAGATACGGCAGCGAGCGCAGCATGACCGGCATGAATTTCACGAGCCCGCGCGCTTGGAGCTTCCGCTCATAGTCGCCGATGTGCCAGCTATAGTAGGTGAAGCTCTCCTGCTTGGGGTCGCTTTCGACGATCTCAATGCGCGGACGGATCACAAGGCCGCCGCGCACCTTGACGTCCTTGACTTCTCCCTTACGCGCAGCGAGCGCGCGGTCGAGCAGTTCGGGAAAGCCCGCGCCGAAACCGTAATCCACCCAGTCGCCGGACTGCACCGCCTTGACGGCCTGCTCCGGCGTGACAAACTTTGTCTGATAGTCATTCATAAGAAAAATTCTCCTTACTTCGATGCTTTCTAATGTAGCAGACTTTGCGCCGCTTGTAAATCGTTTCAGAATGAAAAAAGGCTCGCCGTGCAGGTCTTTCTCTTGCGCACCCGCAGCAATTCTGCTATGCTTGGCTCATCTGATCCGTCAATATAAAGGAGACTGATACATCATGGTCGAAAACTATCAGGAAATGCTTGATCGGGAATCCAACGGTTTTATCCGTCACAACGGCATTCGCATCGTTTCGGTCGACGAAGAGAAAAGCGTGCTCGAAGCGGCGGTTACCGACGCAAGCCGCAATGTCTGGGGCGGCGTACACGGCGGCTTTCTCTACGCAATGGCGGACACCGCCGCGGGCGCGTTCGCGCGCATCAAATATGCCCAGCGCAACGTGACACTCAGCGCTACGATCAGCTACCTCCGCCCGACAACGCATTCCAAATCGCTCACCGCGGTTGGCCGCGAGGTGAAGGTCGGCGGCCACATTGGCTTTTTCGAGGTCGATATCACCGACGACTCAGGTGCACTCATCGCCCGCGCAGAGGTGAATATGTACTTTTTGGATCATTGAACAGGCAAAAGCCGGCATTCCGCTTGCAGCGGAATGCCGGCTTTCTTCCTTTTAAGCTTCCCCAGCGTCTCTCTTTCAGGGCAGGCTGTCCAGCGGGTTGGCACGGTATCCCTCCATGAGGCTATCGTTTTCCATGATAAACGGGCGCGTCGTATCCTGATCCCACGCGGTATCGTATTTTTCCATCAGATAGTCGCTCAGTTCTGTGCGGTTCCGGAGCTTCACCAGACGGTACGGCTCCTGAAAGGCCACCTTTTCGACAAAGTAGAGGCTTCCGTCCTCTGCCGGCAGCAGCACGCCCACATGCCCGATGAAGAGCATGTTGTCGGTATCGGAGAACTTATCGTGCAGGACGACGGAGATCAGCCGTGCAGTGCTGTCTGAGAAGGCGATGCCGCGCGCCGCCCAGCCCGCTTGAAGCGCCTCGACCTGCGCGGTAACCTCTGTGCTGTCCGCAGCCGCCACCGGGGCGAACAACGCGCAGAACGCAGCGCTGCTGCCGCCGCAGAGGGCGTTCGGGTCGGCGCTCAACGTTTCAAGATCCAGAAAAAGGGCGTCCTCGCCCTGCGTATCGGGCTGATCCGCTCCGGCGGTGAGAAATTCGCCAAACAGGCCGAACGCCGTAATACGGCAGTTGTAGCCGGGGAAACTGCCGTTTTTCTCTGCCCACAGATCCTGCATCTCATAGGGGTCGTACTTGGTGGCGGTCGGCGCGGCACTCTCAAAGCCGTCCGTCAGCCATTCGCTCTTGACGCTCCGGTTGAAAAGATCGACCTTTTTAAAAAGGGCGCTGACCCGGCTTTCGTCCACGCCGGCGTTCGCAAGCGCAGCGGTGAGCAGCGCGCGCGAATCCCCGTCCGTCAGGTTCGCGTACGTGACCGTTTCCAGCGGAGACTGCGCATTGTCTGTGTCTGGTTTTGTTTGCTCGCCGCAGCCGGAAAGTCCTGCAAGGAGAATGCCAAGAGCCAAAAAAGCAGGAAGCAGCTGTTTTTTCATATTCATCAATCGTTTTGCCTTTCCTGTAAATGATCGTCTTGCGCTACAAGTTTGCACGGCCTTGCGCGCTCTTATACAGTAGACACATCGGCGGAAACAGTCTACATCGGATCAGAGAAGAACCCATATCCCATTTTGGCATTCAAAAGGCCATACCTTTCCAGTGTTTCCGGCGCTCCTTCCGGCGCATAGCACCCCGGCCACCAGCTCAGGAAATCCTCGTCCAGCCCGTCCGTGGGTGTATCGGGCAAATACAAAACGAACGTCTCTCCGTCCTCCATGCCGTACGGCGCAGCGGGCACATAGCAAATGCCGTCCTCGATCCATTCTTCCCCACCTTCGTCATCGCAGTTCAACTCTGATAACGTCATGGAATAGCTGTATTCGTCCACTTTTTCAATGTCCGAAAACCGTCCGGAAAAATGGCAGAGATAGACCGTTCCGTTTGGATAGTCCTCACCAATGGCTCCCATGTCGGAATCGTGAAACTGTCCTGAAAACGTTCCGTCCCGCTCCAGCGTCAAGGACGTTCCCCAGCCGCCCACGCCGCTGGAGAATTCAAGATCCATTGGGAAATCGTCCGGCAGGGACACCTCGCTTTTGGAGCCGCAGCCGGTCAACAATGCCGTGCAGAATAACAGCACCGCCATCTTTTTTATTGAAATACGTTTCATGTTTGATCCCTCCCATTTTCAGTATATCGTTTTCTGTGTTCAAAAACAAGCCTTCCTTTCGAGGGGCTGCCCGCCCTGCTAAGCGCAACAAATCCAAAGGGTAAAATCAGGACAAGGCGAAAAAAACGTGCTTGCATTTCCTGCAAACATGTGGTAATTTAAATGCAAGGCAGTTAGAGTTGTCTAACCGTTATGTTCGAACGCAGTACTCCTTTTGCGTTGGAGTTCTGCCCTTGCGCGCAGGTAAATCGTTCGGGCGCGGCCTGCTTTTCGCCGTACGGCTAACAATCCTTACCGCGCAACCGCGAAAGCAGGCAGTTAACCCCAAAAAGCCGCTTTTGGGCGGCTTTTGAAAGGCCCCGTAGTTAGACGAGTCTAACTACCGTAACAAGGAAACAAGGAGGCGAAAGCGAATGTCTGAAGAAATTTTGATCCGTCAGGGCGCGCCGACGCTCGCGGGCATCAAGACAGGGAGCCTGTTTCCCTGTCCCTGCGAGGACCGTGAGGCCCTGCTGTCCGATATCCGGCAGCTGAACCGGCGGCTGTCGTCAAAGGGGCTCTGCCTGCTGCCGATCCGCTTTCTGGCAGGGCAGGCGCTTCTTTACCTCTACCGCCCCGCCGAGCTGCGGCGGGATCTGCGCGACGCGCAGGCGTCCGAGCTGCTGCATCAGGCAGGTTACGGCAACGAAAGCTGCGCGCACTGCGTAGCGCGCCTTGCCCGCCGCTTCCGCGAGAGCGGTGAGTTTCCGCACGAGGTAGGGCTGTTTCTCAGCTACCCGCCGGAGGACGTGAAGGGCTTCATCGATCACCGCGCAAACGATTTCAAGTGCGCGGGGCTTTGGAAGGTCTACGGCGACGAGGAAAAGGCGCGCTCACTGTTCGCAAAATACAAAAAATGCACGGAGATCTACTGCGCACTCTGGCAAAACGGCTCGAAGCTCGAGCAGCTTGCCGTCGCGGTTTGATTTGATAAAACACAAAAAGAAAGGAATTTACAAAAATGAAAACTGCTGTTGTTTATTGGAGCGGCACAGGCAATACGGAGGCAATGGCGCGTGCCGTTGCCGAGGGCATGACCGCCGCGGGCGCAGAGGCTGTGCTGCTCACGCCCGCCGAGGTCGCCCCCGGCGGTCTGAACACCTACGACGCCATCGCCTTCGGCTGCCCCGCCATGGGCAGCGAGGTGCTGGAGGAAATGGAGTTCCAGCCGATGTTCGATGCCTGCAAGCACAGCCTCGGCGGTAAGCGCGTGGCGCTGTTCGGCTCCTACGGCTGGGGTGACGGCGAGTGGATGCGCACTTGGGAGAGTGACTGCGACAGCGCGGGGCTGAATCTCGTGTGTGAGAGTGTGATCTGCACGGAGACGCCAGACGACGCGGCGCTGGAAGCCTGCCGCGCACTTGGCAAGGCGTTGGCGAAGTAAAACGTTCCCCACCCAGCAAAACTGCACCTGGCAAAGCCGCACAACGCCTCCCTACCGGTACTCCCCGCGGCATTCCTGCTGCCGAGAGATCGATGCTCCCTGCGTTGTGTATAATCCCGCATGGCGGAACATTTTAAGAGAAGGTTCCCCTACAAGGCAATGTCGGCAGATTCCTCGGGTATCCCTTCGAGTACAGGCCTTACCTTGCGCAGGAACGTATCCACCTGTTCCGGGCAGCGGCCAATATAATCCTCCGGCTTCAGCAGGGCGGTAAAATCCTCCTCATTCATGGAAAAGGCCGGCTCTGCCGCCAGTTGATGCAGAAGGTCACAGGGCTCCCCTTCCTTCATTTTTGCGGAAGCCGCATGCGAGCAGCGGCGGATCACCTCATGCAGCTCCTGCCGGTCTCCGCCGCGCTTGACAGCTTCCATCATCAGGTTTTCCGTAGCGATAAAAGGCAGGTATTCCCGAACGGCCTTGTCGATGATCTTCTCGTTTACTACAAGCCCGCGGGTCACATTTTTGCAGAGGCGCAGAATCGCGTCGGCACAGAGGAACCCTTCCGGCATGGAAATGCGGCGGTTGGCGGAGTCATCGAGTGTGCGCTCCAGCCATTGAACAGATGCCGTCATGGGGGCATTTGCAGCGTCCAAAATAAGATATCGCGCCAAAGAGCAGATTCGTTCGCTCCGCATGGGATTTCGTTTATATGCCATGGCGGAGGAGCCGATCTGCTCTTTTTCAAAAGGCTCCTCCAGCTGCCGGTCGTGCTGCAGCAGGCGAATGTCATTTGCCATGCGATAGGCACTCTGGGCCATGGAAGACAGGCAGTTTAAGATACGGCTGTCTACCTTCCGGGGATACGTCTGCCCGCAGACGTCAAAGCAGCGCGCAAATCCAAATTCCGCACTGATCTGGCGGTTCATCTGGTCGATCTTGTCGGTATCACCGTCAAAGAGGTCCAGAAAGCTCGCCTCGGTTCCGGTGGTCCCGCGGCAGCCAAGAAATTTCATATGCGCCAACACATGGTCCAGTTCCTCCAAATCGGAGAGAAAATCCTGCATCCAGAGGGTTGCCCGTTTCCCCACAGTAACAAGTTGAGCAGGCTGATAGTGGGTATATCCGAGGGTGGGCAGCGACTTGTATTTTTCTGCGAAGGCGGCAAGATTTTTCAGCACACCCAGCAATTCTCCGCGGAGATAACGCAAGCCGTCCCGATAAAGGATCAGATCCCCGTTGTCGGTCACATAGCAGCTCGTGGCCCCCAAGTGGATCACACCCGCAGCGCCGGGCGCCGCTTTTCCGTAGGCATAGACATGTGCCATCACGTCATGCCGCACTTCCTTTTCCCGCTGCGCGGCACATTCAAAATCAATATCATCGATGTGCGCTTCCAGCTCCGCCACCTGCTCTGCCGTAATGGGCAGGCCAAGGTCATGCTCCGCCCGGGCCAGCGCAGTCCAGAGCCTTCGCCAGACCCGAATACGCTTTTCCTGGGAGAACAGATGCAGCATCTCTTCGGAAGCATAACGGGACGAGAGGGGCGATTCATATTTTTCGTACATCATGGACACTTTTCTCCATTTGGTTTTCTCAGCGGCAAACGCTGTCGTATTTTTTCTTTGTCGATCCTGTGCCATGCGCCCGCTCACCGCTTGATGTACGCATCTCGCTCCGCTCCGACGGATACGTATCCGATGTGGCAGCCGATGGCCTTTTCGATATACTCCACATAAGCCTGCGCCTGCTTGGGAAGTTCTTCCCACGTGCGAGCGCCGGAGATGTCGCAGCCCCAGCCGTCCAGATATTCCGTAACGGGCTTCGCCGTTTCCAGCGCCGCGGGGAAGGGAAACGCATCCGTTTCCGCCCCGTTGACTACATATTTGGTGCAGACAGGGATCTTGTCCATATAGCTGAGAACGTCCAGCTTGGTCAGTGCGATGGTCGTGGCGCCTTGGGTCTGTACGCCGTAGCGGGTGGCGACGATATCCAGCGGGCCGACGCGGCGGGGCCGCCCCGTTTTTGCGCCGTACTCAAAGCCGGCCTCCCGCAGCCGGTCGGCCTCAGGGCCGAACCACTCACAGACGAACGGCCCCTCGCCCACGCAGGTAGAGTAGGCTTTCACCACGCCAACCACTTCATCCAGTTTGGCAGAGGGAAGGCCGGACCCGACCGGCGCGTAAGCCGCCACCGCGTTGGACGAGGTGGTGTAAGGGTAGATGCCGTAATCCAGATCCCGCAGAGCCCCCAGCTGTGCCTCAAAGAGAATGCTCTTCCCGTCCTGCTGCGCCTTGCGCAGCCAGCTGCCGGTATCGCAGATGAAGGGCTTTAGCTTCTGCCCATAGGTATGCAGATAATCACACAGCTGCGCCATGGTATAGGGCTTTGCGCCGTAGACCCTGGTCAGGGTCAGGTTCTTCCATTCCAGCAGGTCCTCCAGGTGGCGAACCAGGTATTCCGGATAGAAGAGCTCGCCGGCCTGAATCGTCTTTTTCTGATATTTGTCAGAGTAGAAGGGGGCGATTCCCTGCTTGGTAGAGCCGTATTTTTTATCCTTCAGGCGCTCTTCCTCCAGTTCATCCAGCAGAATGTGCCACGGCAGCACCAGTGAGGCCCGGTCGCTGATCTTCAGGTTATCCGGCGTCACGCTCACGCCCTTTGCAGCAACGCTTTCCATCTCGCCGCAAAGACTCTTCATATCCAGCGCAACGCCATTTCCTAAAATATTGACCACATTCGGCCGGAAAATCCCCGATGGAAGCAGATGCAGCGCAAATTTCCCATATTCGTTGATGACGGTGTGCCCCGCGTTCCCGCCGCCCTGATAGCGCACCACAATATCATAGTCCCGCGTGAGCAGATCGACCATGCGGCCCTTCCCCTCATCGCCCCAGTTGATGCCAACAATGGCACAAGTTTTCATAAATTGACCTCCTGCATCATATCATTTCATCATTCGCAAGGCAAGCGTCGCTTTCGCGGCGCCGCCTTTTTTCATCTTGTTCACCTGACGCTGAACAGCAGCTCTCCGTAAGTGGGGAACGGCCACGCGCTTTCCGCGGTCAGCGTCTCTGCTTCGTCTGCGGCAGAGCGCAGCACTGCCATTCGGGAGAGCATCTCGTCCCGAATAAAGTTTGCACCCTCGGTCACATCACAAATGGTTTTGAATCTGGCAATCGCGCTGTCCAGTGCGTCGACCCTTGCGTCGATGCTCTCGGTCACCGCCGTCAGCTTTTTGACGAGCTTTGTTTCATAGTCGCAGCTGATTTCGCCATCTAAGGATTTTTTGTCGGCGGCAGCCCGGGCCACGTCTGCGGCATAGCGAGCAACGGCCGGAAGGATCTGCTTTCGCGCCATGTCGCTCATGGTCTGAGCCTCGATGCACACGGTTTTGCAGTAGTTTTCCAGCATGATCTCATACCGGGAGCGCAGCTCCGCTTCGGTGTACACCCCGTGGGCCGTCAGCATCTCGACGTTCTTCGCTTTCAAGAGCTCCGGGATCGCGTCCGGCGTGGTACGCAGATTGAGCAGTCCCCGCTCCTCTGTGGCCTCCCGAATCCATGCATCATCGTAACCATTTCCGTTAAAGATAATTCTCTTATGCTCCTTGATGGTGCGCTTGATTCGCTCATGCAGGGCGGTATTGAAGTCCTCTGCCTGTTCCAGTTCGTCCGCATAGCGTTTCAGGGACTGTGCCACCGCAGCATTGAGCATGATATTGGCGCAGGCAATGGAATCGGAAGAACCCACCATTCGGAATTCGAATTTGTTGCCAGTGAAGGCAAAGGGAGAGGTACGATTGCGGTCCGTGGTGTCCCGGACAAAACGGGGCAGCACATCGACCCCCAGCTTCATCTTCTTTCTTTCTACATCGACGTAGGCGGAATCGGTCTCAATGGCATTCAGCACAGCGGTCAGCTCATCGCCCAGAAAGATCGAGATCACGGCGGGAGGCGCTTCATTGGCTCCCAATCGGTGGTCGTTTCCGGCCGTTGCGACAGAAGCTCTCAGCAGCCCCTGATAGTCGTCCACCGCCTGAATGACAGCCGCCAGAAACAGCAGGAACTGGGCATTTTCGTGGGGGGTCTCGCCGGGAGAGAGCAGGTTGACGCCGGTATCGGTGGAAAGGGACCAGTTGTTATGTTTGCCGCTGCCGTTGACCCCGGCAAAGGGCTTTTCGTGGAGCAGGCACACCATGCCGTGCTTAGCCGCCACACGCTGCATGATCTCCATGGTCAGCTGATTCTGATCGGTCGCCAGGTTGACGGTGGTATAGATGGGAGCAAGCTCATGCTGGGCAGGCGCCACCTCATTGTGCTCCGTTTTGGCAAGGACTCCCAACTTCCACAGCTCGGTATTCAGCTCCTCCATGAACGCGGCCACGCGCGGCTTGATGGAGCCAAAGTAATGGTCGTCCAGTTCCTGACCCTTGGGGGGCTTGGCGCCGAATAGCGTCCTGCCGGTGTAGAGCAAGTCCATGCGCCGCTCGTACAACGCCCTGTCGATCAGGAAATATTCCTGCTCCGCACCGACGGCGGGTACCACGCGCCTGACCTCATCATGGCCGAACAGCTTCAACACCCGAAGGGCCTGACGGTTCAGCGCCTCCATGCTGCGCAGAAGGGGTGTTTTCTTATCCAGCGCCTCCCCGCCATAGGAGCAAAATGCGGTAGGGATACAAAGCGTTTTCCCCTTGATGAAGGCATAGCTGGTGGGATCCCAGGCGGTGTAACCGCGTGCCTCAAAGGTAGCGCGCAGGCCACCGGATGGAAAAGACGAAGCATCTGGCTCCCCTCGGATCAGTTCCTTTCCGGAGAATTCCATAATCACTCTGCCATCTGGCGCCGGGGTGATGAAGCTGTCATGCTTTTCCGCCGTGATCCCGGTCAGGGGCTGGAACCAGTGGGTGAAGTGGGTCGCGCCGTTTTCGACTGCCCAGTCCTTCATTGCGTTGGCCACCGCGTTGGCTACCGACAGGTCCAGCTTGGCCCCTTTTTGAATGGTGTGCTTCAGAGAGTGATATACCTCCCCGGACAGACGGGCTTTCATCACACGGCTGTCAAAGACCATGCTTCCAAATATTTCTGGTACAGTCGTCATAGTAGTGTCTTCCTTTCAAAGAAATAAAAAGAGACACTGACGCTGCGGAAGGCTTTGCCTCCGAGACGCCAATGTCTCTTAACATTGCAAAATATACAGCCATCAGTTTGGAAAGTCAATTGTCGATTTGTTGAAAATCATTTTTGTCGAAATATCATTTTTAGCAATTTTGATCTTACAAATCCGTGTTTTTCCCCGTTTTATCCGCGAAGCAGGAACGCTTTGTCGCATCGGTTCAACGGTCAGATCGCTTGGAGCTCCTAAAAATTTCACGTCAAAAGAATAATTCGGGATAGAAAATTGACAGAAGGTGTGGTATCATATTTCATGTTTTGTGAAAGATCGCGGTTGTTTTCATGGTAATTTCCTTGCCGCGATCGCCCCAGATATGAAAAAGTTTGATCGGCAAACGTATGGTCTGAATGAAAGGAAGCAGGTGAAAACATGAAGTACACGCCAGAAGAAGTGATCCAGTTCGTTCAGGAGGAGAATGTCAGGTTTATCCGTCTGGCCTTCTGCAATGTCTATGGAAAGCAGCACAATGTGTCTATCATGCCCAGTGAGCTCAAGCGCGCTTTTGCGTATGGGATCGCCTTTGATGCCTCGGCGGTAGATGGCTTTGGTGGCGAGATTCGCTCCGACCTTCTGCTTCACCCGGATCCTTCCACCCTGATCCAGCTTCCCTGGCGGCCGGAGCAGGGCAAGGTCATGCAGATGTTCTGCGATATTTCCTACCCGGACGGCAGGGCTTTTGAACGGGATACCCGAAGCCTTCTGAAGCGAGCGGTGGCAGACGCCAGCGCCCGGGGCTTCCAGTTTGCGTTCGGTGCGGAAATGGAGTTCTATCTATTTCGCCTTGATGAATGCGGTGAGCCTACCAGAATCCCCTACGACCATGCCGGCTACATGGACATCGTACCAGATGACAAGGGAGAGACGATCCGCCGGGAGATCTGCCTGATGCTGGAACAGATGGGGATTCAGCCAGAGAGCTCTCACCACGAGAGCGGTCCGGGGCAGAACGAAATCGACTTTCGCTACTCAGCCCCCCTCACAGCCGCCGACAACGCCGTCACCTTTCACGCGGTGGTCCGCACTGCGGCAGCTCAGAACGGGCTCTGTGCCAGTTTCTCTCCTAAGCCGCTGGCGGATCGGGACGGAAACGGAATGCACATCAACGTCTCTGTCAAATGTGATGAGGTCGCCCAGCCGCTGCCCGGTATCATCGCAGGGATTCTGGCGCATATCCGGGACATGACCCTGTTTATGAACCCCTGTGAGGAATCCTACCGCCGTCTCGGCCATAACAAAGCGCCGCTCTACGTGACGTGGTCTGCGGAAAACCGTTCCCAACTGATCCGCATTCCGGCGGCAGTGGGCGAATACCGCCGGGCTGAGCTGCGCTCTGCCGATCCAATGGCAAATCCGTACATTGCCTATGCGCTCCTGATCTACGCCGGAATGCACGGGGTCGAGCATGACCTGCAGCTCTGTCCCGCCTCGGATTTCAATGTCTATACCGCACCCGCCGAGGTGCTCAATGGTCTAAAGAAGCTGCCTGGTTCATTGTATGAGGCTGCCGCATTGGCCGAAGCAAGCGCATTTATCCGCAAGCATCTCCCGGAAGCCGTGATCTCCGCCTACTGTCATCGATAAAGAGCCCTGATTGGATCAGGTGAAAGGAGGGGAGAACATGATCTTTCAGGAACGGACATACAGCGTACTGATTGTCACCGCCACGGACAGTTTTACCGAGAAGATCATGCCTCTGCTCCCTGTGACGGATTACTGGCCGGTAACGGTGGTACGCAGCATCGGAGAGGCGCGCCGAAAAATCTCGGAAACGGCATTTGATATTGTGCTGATCAACGCTCCTTTGCCGGACGACTTTGGAATGCGTCTGGCCGTAGATATCTGTACCGGAAGCGGTGCAGGGGTTTTGCTGTTGGTTCGGAACGATCAGTTTGACGATATCTACGCCAGAGTCGTCAGTTACGGCGTGCTCACACTGTCCAAGCCCACCAGCATGCAAATGGTGGCGCAAAATCTGCGGATCCTTTGCGCCACCCGAGAGCGCATGCGTCAGATGGAAGCCAAACAGGCTACCGTAGAAGAAAAGATCGAGGAGATCCGGCTGGTCAACCGGGCCAAGTGGCTGCTGATTGAGTGCCTTGGCATGACGGAACCGGAAGCCCACCACTATATTGAAAAGCAGTCCATGGACCGGCGCATATCCAAACGGGAAGTGGCGGAAACTGTGATAAAAACATATCAATAGCACAAAGATCCCGCGGATCGCAATGTGCAGAATTGTGAAAACTCTGGTTGACAAATTGCCGTCAGCCGCAGTAGAATATGAATCGTTGAACGAAGGCGTTCGTCAGAGGACTTTTGTCCCCTGATGGACGCCTTCTCTTTTTTTGAGTTTTCCACGGGAGGTCAACACATGACAAAGTATATTTTTGTGACAGGCGGCGTTGTTTCCGGGTTGGGGAAGGGTATCACCGCAGCCTCTTTGGGGCGACTGCTGAAGGCCCGGGGGCTGAAGGTAGCGGCGCAAAAACTGGATCCCTATATCAACGTGGACCCCGGTACCATGAGCCCCTACCAGCACGGTGAGGTCTATGTTACCGAGGATGGCGCTGAGACAGATCTGGATCTGGGGCACTATGAGCGGTTCATTGACGAGGATCTGAACCAATATTCCAATCTGACCACCGGAAAGGTCTACTCCAACGTTATCTCCAAGGAGCGCCGGGGCGCGTATCTGGGGGCCACCGTGCAAACCATTCCCCACATCACAGATGAGATCAAGCGGTTTATCTATAATGTGGGCAGCAAGACGGAGGCTGATGTCGTAATCACCGAGGTTGGCGGAACCATCGGTGATATTGAGAGCCAGCCCTTTATCGAAGCCATTCGGCAGGTGGGGCATGAGGTAGGGCCCGGAAACGCCCTGTATATTCATGTCACGCTGGTCCCCTATCTGAAGGCATCTGGAGAGCATAAGTCCAAGCCAACCCAGCACTCCGTAAAGGAGCTGCAGGGATTGGGCATCACGCCGGACATCATCGTCCTGCGCTGTGATGAACCCATCACCGATCCCAGTATTTTCCGCAAGATTGCAGGTTTCTGCAATGTGAAGCCCGACTGCGTCATTGAAAATCTGACGCTTCCCATTCTTTATGAGGCTCCTCTCTATTTGGAGCGGGCGAATCTGTCTGCGGTGGTCTGCCGAGAACTGCGGCTATCCACACCTGAGCCGGATTTGAGCCAGTGGCAGGCGATGGTCGCTGCCATCAAGAGCCGCAGCAAGTCGGTAAGCATCGGCCTTGTGGGAAAATACGTGCAGCTTCACGATGCCTATCTGTCTGTTGCGGAGGCCTTGCGGCACGCCGGGTTTGCCCTTGGTGCAAAGGTGGACATTCAATGGATCGACTCGGAGACGGTCACGGCAGACACGCAGGACGAGCTGCTCTCCCAGCTTGACGGGATTCTTGTCCCGGGCGGCTTCGGAAGCCGCGGCATCGAAGGCATGATTCTGGCGGCTCAATATGCCCGGGAGCATCGCATTCCCTATCTGGGTATTTGCCTCGGTATGCAGATTGCCGTCATCGAATTTGCCCGCCATGTACTCGGTCTTACAGGCGCCGATTCGGGTGAATTTGCCCCGGAGTGCCGCCATAAGGTCATCGACTTTATGCCTGGTCAAGGCGAGGACATCGACAAGGGCGGTACCCTCCGTCTGGGCAGTTATCCCTGTGTGATCGCCGAGGGAACGACCATGGCGCGATGCTATGGAGACACACAGATTTGGGAGCGTCACCGCCACCGCTATGAGTTCAATAACGACTATCGAGATGCTTTGCGGGCGGCGGGAATGACCATAAGCGGGCTCTCCCCTGATGGGAGATTGGTGGAGGCAGTGGAGCTGAGCAGCCAGCCCTTCTATGTTGGTGTGCAGTATCACCCCGAATTCAAAAGCCGCCCCACCCGGCCTCACCCGCTGTTTCAGGGTTTCCTCGCTGCCGCATTGGAAAGTGGGAAATGAGCGATTTGGGGTTCAGCAGCGACACAACGATCCCTGCTGCCAACAGAGCTGGACACTGCCGGCAGCAGGGAGATCGTCCTTTCTGCTGAAGCAAAAAGGACACAATAAGATGAAAAATGCGCAAAGAGCATCGGGGAGGAGGCACTGCAATACCTTAGCGCACAAAACAGCCCCGACGCTAAACGGTCTTCGTATTACAAGAATTATAATACGGGTGGTAGAACAAAACGCAGGAGAAGGAGGCATTTTTCCTTCTCCAACGATTCTTAGTTCGGAGTCCGCTTCTCATGCTGCATAGCGTTTTCGAGTGGGCGGTCAAGGATCGCCTGATTCCGCGCAATCCGACCGAGGACTGCATCGCGCCGAAGGTGCAAAAAAACGAAATGCAGATTCTTCCACCTGAGCACATCAAGGACTATCTGGAGGCCTCTGACAGGAGAGGACTCCTCCCCATGTTCTATCTGGAGCTGGTCACGGGCTTGCGGAAGGGCGAGATCACGGCGCTTCTCTGGAGCGACCTCGACGCAAGGAATAACACCATCTCTGTCAGCAAGCAGTCTGTAAAGAATCCCAATGGAGAACTGAATAGCGTGGACGTCAAAACCGTCAGCGGTAACCCAAGCCGCTGCGCTCTATCCCGCTCATAGGTGACACGAGTCACTTCTTCAATAAAGCTTTTCTCCTTCGGCGTGGCGCTTGCCCAACGCACACTGTACTTGCAGCACAGTTGAAAGAATATCTCATAAAAACGTTCTTCCTCTGCATCCTTGTAATTCTACAGAGCTCCTTGTCAAGCCGTGTGATTATACAGGAAGGTTGCGATCTGGGCGCGGTTGATGGCGGCGTTGAGGTCCGCGCCGTCGGAAATGCCCTTGTCCTTGGCCCAATTCTGTGCCTTTTCGTACCAGATGCTGCCGCCGGTCAGGTCCGCGTCATTCTGCCGCGCGAGGATCGTCCAAAGCTGCGCCCGGGTGGTGGAGTTGTTGGGCGCGTAGATCGTGTCGCTCATGCCGTTGACCAGCCCACGGGCGCTGACGAAGTCGATGGCGTCCTTGGCCCAGTGGGCGCGAGTGTCGATGAAATCCTTGGAGTTGTCCATGATCTTCATAGTCGCGCCGCCGCCCATGGTGAGCCGAATGCCGTCCTCGGTGGGCAGGGAGTTTTTGACGATCTCCTCGGTACCGTCCGCGTGGACGATGACCGCCACCGCCGGAGAACGGACGGGAGGTAACAGTCAGCTTGCCGTCCACATAAGTGATTTCATAATTCTCGCCCGCGCTTGCGCCGCTCACCACGATCTTCGCCGCGTCGCCGGTGCTGGTCATGTCGGGCGTGGCCGGGTCGTAGGCCAGTGTGGGCGCGGTGGTCAGCTTGTCCTCACCGATCAGACCGGAAACCGTGTAATCCTTGTCCAGCTCCGGCTTGGAGAGGTCGGGCGCCGCGTCATAGATGTAGGCGCTCTTGTCCTTGACGATGACGGTGACCGGCGCCTTGGCGATCGCAAAATCAAAGGTCTTCGCCGTAGCCATGTTGTCGCTCCAGACATAGTTTTCGGCGTCCTTCAGCGTCACGGTCACGGTATATGTGCCCGCGCTTTTCCGGACGTTGCCCGCAACGGTGTAAAGGCCGCTCGCCGCGAGGGTGTAGGTCTGCTCTTCGCCGCTGTAGGTGAACTGTGTCGGGTCTGCTGCGGGGATCTCAACTTTTGCCTTGGCAATGGTCACGCCGACGCTCTCAGGCGTGGTGTCGCTGTGGTTGCTGTCGCCCGCGACCTTGTACCAGACGGTGTACTCACCGGCGTTCTCGCCGGTGGAGATGGTAGTGCCGTAATTTGTGCCGTCCGTGCTATACTGCATCGTGCCGTCGGCGGTCGTACCGGCGTTGATGAGTGTCTGCGCATCGCCGGTGTAGGCCAGAGCGGTGATTGCCGTTGGCGCGGTGCAGGCGGAGACCGCCTTGGCGATGGTGAATTTCCAATTTTCCGCTGTCAAATCGGTACTGCTATTATAATTCAAACTCTCTGCACGCGCCGGAGACGGTGAAGTTGCCATTCGCATATACGCCGCCGCCATCGACTGCACTGTTGCCGCTAATCGTTCCGCCGGTCATATAGAATTTGCCGCTGCCCTCCACATATACGCCGCCGCTCCAAGCAGTATTGTTATCGGTGATGCTGCCGCCGTACATGATGAAATTGCAGCTTTGATGAAGACTCACGCCGTTTCCGAGATATTTGGTTCCACCTGTTTGTACCGTTGGTGATCTTGCCGCTCCCCTTGCAGTCGGTCAGGGTGAAACTGCGGCCGCTGCCTACGTTGATCGTATCCTTACCAGCTGCGCCGGTGATGGTATGCCCGTTCAGGCAGAGGGTGACATTTTCCATGATTTGGATACAACCGAACTGGGTGTTCGATGGGGCCTCCAGAACAAGGTTGGTGGCAAGGTGGTAGGTGCCCTCAGACAGCGCACACTGATAGGGCTGTTCCTCTGGTTCGCCGCCGACCCACACTTTACCGTTATTGTCCTGCTTGATCGCCGTCGCAAAGGTGGTCTTGTCGGTCTCATTATGGCCGCCCACGTAGCTGCACGCTTCTTCATTGCCGCAGAGGTAGTGGGTGTGCGGTGCAGACGTTTCAGACTCACCACTCGCGAATGCCGCCGCAGGCAGCAGCGTCAGGCACAGGGCCAGCGCCTGCTTGTCCATGACAATGGCCATATAGTCAAACAGCATGGACGCGGAGAGGGCCTTGACCATGTCGCCGGTAGATTTGGTGGAAGCGGTGAAATCGGCGTTTCCATGGCGCAGCTCCTGCGCGGCGGTCAGATATTCGTTGCGCCACGGG